>Ga0214923_10000131_pt1 | contig 111438 bp, 98 predicted proteins | sample LL1510_MetaG_FD_177993 | JGI IMG/M metagenome (GOLD analysis project Ga0214923, IMG submission 177993) | Freshwater microbial communities from Lake Lanier, Atlanta, Georgia, United States - LL-1510 | ecosystem: Environmental > Aquatic > Freshwater > Lake | place: USA: Georgia | collected... | reverse complement strand
TTCCACTTGTTCCTGAAGTACCTGAAGTTCCGTCTGTACCTGAAGTACCTGAAGTTCCATCTGTACCGCTAGTTCCTGAAGTTCCATCTGTTCCGCTAGTTCCTGAAGTTCCGTCTGTACCTGAAGTACCTGATGTACCATCTGTTCCACTAGTCCCTGAGCTACCGTCAGTACCTGATGTACCACTTGAGCCGTCTGTTCCGCTAGTTCCTGAACTACCATCAGCACCTGAAGAACCACTAGTTCCTGAAGAACCATCTGAACCCGAAGTACCACTTGAACCATCTGTTCCTGAAGTACCACTTGAACCATCTGTTCCGCTTGTACCTGAACTACCATCTGAACCTGAAGTTCCCGAACTACCGTCAGTTCCACTTGTTCCTGAAGAACCATCCGTACCTGAAGTACCACTTGAACCATCTGTTCCGCTTGTTCCTGAAGAACCATCTGTTCCACTAGTCCCTGAGCTACCGTCAGTACCTGATGTACCACTTGAGCCGTCTGTTCCGCTAGTTCCTGAACTACCATCAGCACCTGAAGAACCACTAGTTCCTGAGCTACCGTCTGTACCACTTGTTCCTGAAGTACCACTTGTTCCCGCAGTTGCACCTGTAATGTTAACAGTAACTCCGCCATTTCCGTCACCAACAATATATGCTCCGTTGAATGTCAATCCTGTAACTGATGATACTGTTGTAGCACCAGCACTAACCTGAAGTTGTGAACCTGATGTTAGTCCAGTAACAGTTACAATTGAACCATCACTATTATTTAAAGTTAAAGTTGAGCTTCCACTATTATATGTTCCACCTGTTACAGTTCCCGTAAATCCTGTTATAGATAACGTACCTCCTGTATTATTGAATAAATTTAAAGTTGTTGTTCCACTATTATATGTTCCTCCTGTAATTTGCCAGTCAGTACCATAAAATATTTTCCATCTTGCAGTTGCATGTGTAGCCCCACTAACACCCTCAACTGAAGAATCAAACCAAGCATTAACAAAGTTTGCTCCAGCAACAGTATCATCATAACACTGATATCCACCACCAACAGGAACCAAAGAACCCGCAGTTTCAGCAGCATTCCATAATGCAGCGTAACCATCTATAACATATTGGAAAACGGTGTCAACTTCGACCACGTAAACTGACATACCCAATCTTCTTCTACCACAAGATATTTGGTCATTGTTAACCGTAACAGCATTTGGCGCTGGAAGAGGTGTACCGTATTGGTAATTAATTGGTATTGTATTTCCTGAATACAGGATAGTTCCCGAATCACCAGGAGGGATTACGAAGTCTAAATCACTTATTGAATAAACTTCCATGTATCCACCAATTGAATACACGCTAAAATTAGTACCCGTATTATTGTTTAATGAAACACTATCTGGACCATTTAATACAACGTCGGATGTGGGGTTTTGATACTTGAAACTCATTTCTTATCTTATTTTTTTTATCTTTATATTAATGTATTACCTTTAAAGTAAATATCGTTTACTGAGCCGTTTATTCTAAAAGTTGGTGACGTATATGTTGAGTAAACTCTATACACTCCAACAGGTAACGTCGAACCTGTAGTTGTAACCGTTAAATTGTAAATTGATGACTGTGTATTTACAGCGGTTAATGAGTTTGGATTACCCGCATTGTTATATCCAATTTGAGAAATTATCTGGTTGTTTGTTGATGCAGTTGGCACAATCCATGTATACCACGCATCTCCTCCTACTGTCCCAGCAGGAACTCTATATGTTTGGAATAGATATGCTGTAATTGGGTTTCCGTAAGCGTCGTTTCCTCCACTAACACTTGATGTTGTTCCTGTTCCGATTAGTGGAGCCGTTCCACCCCATCCTGAGAACTGAATATAGTTATTCATTTGTATATTGTAAGTGACAGGATTTGTTGCAAGAGCTAAACCATTTGAGAATCCACGGAAGAATCCAGGTGAGCCGATTGAAGTAAACCAACCTGAGAATTGTGTATTTGCCGATGTTGGCTCAATAAATAAGTAAGCAGGTAACGGTGCAGCTGGACTAGCTGATGGTGTTTGTGTTGGCGTAGGAGTTTGAGTTTCCGTAGGGGTTTGAGTCTGTGTAGGAGTTTGTGTATTGGTTGGAGTTTGAGTATTTGTAGGAGTTTGTGTTTGTGTAGGAGTTTGTGTTGGAGTCGGAGTATTACTTGATGTATTACTTGGTGTTTGAGTTGGTGTAGGCGTTTGAGTCTGTGTAGGAGTTTGAGTTTGTGTAGGAGTTTGAGTTTGTGTAGGAGTCGGAGTATTACTTGATGTATTACTTGGTGTTTGAGTTGGAGTTGGTGTCTGTGTTGGAGTTTCAGTAGTTGTAGGTGTCTGCGTTGGAGTTTGTGTTGGAGTACCAGTATTACTTGGTGTTGGTGTCGGAGTGACAGCTCCTGGTGTTATACTTGGTGTTGGAGTTGGTGTTGGTGTTGCACAACCCAATGAAACAACTATACCATTGAACATATCTGTTCTTGTATAACCTGAACCGAATAATGAAGCATCAACAAAAATACTGAATGGACCTAAAGCGTTTGAGTTGGACGCTAACCTTACTATGTATGTTGTACATGTAGTTGCACTAACTTGTTGTGTTATTGAAGTATCATTACAACCAGGTGCGTTATTTACGACTAAAATATTATAGAGGGCCATCCGCTGATTTTATTTAATAAATACCGCGTTGATATTATTTGATGAACTTTATTTTAAATTATTTATTAGCAACTTGGGTCATCTAAAGTAAGTCCATTAATAAAACAACTTGGGTCAGCTAAAGTAACCCCAAAAACACAAGAAGAATTTTGAATATTAATATCAACAACACAACTTTCCATCTCAATTGTGATTTGGAATGTACACCCAAAAGTACACTGAAGAATTTTGAAAACTTGGCATCCGTTCGCATCAACCAACAAAAGCATTATTTCAGGTGCGGTCTCAAAAATTGTAGGAATTACTGTATTATAATAAACAGGTATTGTAATTCCTGATGTAATTGTTCCAATCAAAGTTTGATTGTTTCCATACACATCCGCTATGTAAACATTAAATGGATATGCAGTACTTCCTGATATGTCTGTAATTCTTACCTGCGTCATGTTAAACACATTATATCATACACAATAACAATATCTACGACAATTGTTTGACCAACAACGGCACCATTGCCAGGGATTGTTGCAACTGTTATTTGATTTGTTAACTGATTTATGGTAACTGAACCAATACCAGGAATACTTAACAATAAATTTCTAACCGTGTCATAATATAAATTATCACTTGGTGCGTCATTTAATGATGTTGTGGTATAAAAAGGAGTAGTTGCACTATATCCTGCAGGGTTCATAGAAACTGTAACAGAATATGTGGCATTTATTAAATTACAATTTGTATTTCCTGAAGTTAAATCAGCGTACCCTTCATTTAACATTTGTAATAAACCAAATTTAACAGGAGAATTAACATTAAACGTTTCTGAACCCATGACATAAGTCTGATAGGAAACATAATTTGTGGTACATTCAATTGTTGTACTTCTATTTTGACTACATCCGTCATAATCTGTGATAATAACACTATATGTTCCAGCGGTTAATCCTGTGACTTGAATTTGTTGTGGGTTATTTGGAACATTATTTGACCAATTATATGTGAATGGTGGATTTCCTGTTGAGATGAATGCAGTTATTGTTCCATTACTTCCACTACCACATGATGTGCTATATAATGAAAAATCTAAAGGTTGGCTTGTTGGAACATAAACATTTGAATTTTGAACACAACCTGATGCATCGGTTACTGTAACAGTATGTGGTCCAGAAGTTATATTTGTAAAGGTTACCGCAGTTAATGTTGTATCAATAATTTTATAAACATCATCTACAGAATAATCAATTGGTAACGTTGCACCTGATGTTGAGGTAATTGTAATTTGTCCGTTATTTTGACCACAAGTAGTTGGTGTTACAGATGTAGAAATTGTAAATTTATTTTCTGCAATTATTATAACATCTTGACTGTAGGTACACGCTGAAAAATCACTAACAATCACCGTATAATCACCTGAAGATAAGTTTGAAAAAATCTGATTAGTCTGTTCTGTGATGACAGTTTCTTGGGTTAAATCAGGATAAACTAATGTATATGTGTACGGTGAAGTACCACCCGCCAAACTAATTGTTATTAAACCATTATTAGTTGAACAACTTGAACTTTGTCCAAGAACATTAACTTGAGAAATACCTTGTGGTGTTTGCAAAGTTGCTGTAGCTAATGCTGAACACAATCCTGAATCAGTAACTAAAACTTGATAACTTCCTGAAGACAATCCATCTAAAGAAAAACTTGTTGAATAGGAAACCAAAACATCCCCTGTTGAAGCCGAATAATAAAATGGTGATGTTCCTCCCGTAACTGTTACTGTTAAAGAACCATTACTTGAAAAACAAGTTGGCGATACTCCTGAAACCGAACCAATACCGATTGGTGATACAACCTGAACCAATCCTGTTTGAGATTGTACACAACCATATGAATCAGTGACTGTAACCGAATAACTTCCTTGAGTTAATCCTGTAATAAAACTTGTTGTGGCGCTGTTACTCCAAAGATACGTATATGGTCCAGAACCCGTTTGTCCTGTTACATAAATTTTACCGTTAGGTATGTTAGCACAAGTTGAATTAGGGACAACATACAATCCAAACTGAAGTTGACTTGATTCACTAACTATAAAATTTTGGCTTTTACCAGTACATCCACCTAAATCTAACACTGTTGCGTAATAAGTGCCAGCGCTTAAACTTCCTATTGTAACTGTAGATTGATTCGTTGTAACCGCAGATGTTATATACATACCATTACCTGAGTAAACGTAAAAATTTGTTGAGGAATATAAACTTGACGAACCTAAAACTACTGACCCGTTGTTTAATCCACAAGTAGTATTTTGTACAGATACAATATTAGAACAAACCCCACTTGAAACGGGTACATTTATATAAAACTGATTGTTTGTTGGTAATGTACTATCGTTTAATCTAACAGAGTAAGTTCCGAATGCTAATCCTGTTCTAACTGAAGGAGTATCAGTGACAACATCCGCTGGCGGTAAACTTGGAGTGTTCCATTCTACGGTATATGGCGGTGTTCCACCATAAGGTAGAATACTAACAATACCCGAACTATTTTGGGAACAATCACCCGTAACATTTACCAAATAATTAAATGATGCCATTAGTTACAATTAATACTTATATTTATTCCTACGTTTAATGAAACTATCTCTTCTAAGTTTCTTGTCTCACATGTTAAACTCGTTATCGTTAAATTATTACCGTTGAGGAAATAAGTGAACCCATAATCATAAAGATTAGGTAGATATTGAATTAACGCATTTCTCCACATTTGATTTGTAGGTACATCATTATACCCATAACCATTATAGAAGTTTTCAAATATAATAGTATCTCCACCTATTTTTAAGTCAACAAACCATTGTGTTTGTGTTGAACTTTGTATACAATCATTTAGGGTCAAATTATTTGTGGCTAAGAAACTATTAACTCTGTTTGCCAAAATACTACTGAAGTTACTAACATTAACGTCACCGTTTAACCATGGGTAGATATAGTAGTCAACGTATTCAGCAGCACATGTAAAATCAAATATGTTTGAAATGATATAACAAGGTTCAACAGGTACTGGTATAAATTCACACCCTCTTTGTCTTCTATAAACAAACTTTTGTTTTTGGAAGATTGAGTTTTCCATTCTAACCCCTGTATTCCATATTGTTGTTGCGGGAATCATTTGTTCAATCAATTTCATCCAATAAGGACCAATGCCATTTACATAATCAATTAACTTTTGATATGTGTATTTGTTGTTGGGAGGAATATTAACAGTCGCACCAGTACCTTGTTCAATATACTTCCACCAAATAGATTGGAGTGTTGGATATCCTCCTGTTTTACCATCTGAAATATATTGTCTGTTTCTAACATTAATCATATTCTCCCAAAATGTTTGGTAGAATTCAAAGAACGTTTTTTGTTTTGGCTTAGGGTCAACATAAGTCCAATCCACACCACCTGGGACGGGATATCCGACAGTTAAACCTGATTCGGGTATAGGATAGTCATTTCTTACAGATTGAACCCATACATCGTAGGCCATACCTTGTGATGGATTTAAGAATAAATCTACATTCTTAACATTCAATACTAATTTCTCATTATCAACAAAATAATAAGCATCGTAGTCACCATCAACTGCGACTCTAATTTTATTGTCTTCCTCTAACCATGACTTTTTATTATCCGTTACTTTTTGTAATTTGAATCCTTCTGTCATGTACGGGAAACTTCTAAATCTATTAAGATAAGGTTGTCCGTAAGTGAATGGTTGTAATTGTGTTTGTATTGAATAGTTTTGTCCCGTATAAACATCTCCATTTAATACAACTTGGTCAGGACTTCTATGTTGTGGCGTTTGTTCATACCAACCCGCACCAAGTTGGAAAAAATAAGTCTCAGTATTAATTGGAGCTTTTGGAAATCCTAACGCATCAATAGGATAATCCACAAGTCTAATTGATACATCTGAGTATGTGTCTGTTGATGTGAAAGCAGTGTAAGTTACTCCTTTAATTTTGTAAGTAACCCCAGCATCATAACTTGGTGATGTCTGAACATATGTTCCGCCTGATATCTGAGCCCACTGATTGTAAAAAGAATCCATATTTATCTTTTGGTCTGCAAGATAAATGTGTTCATTATATTCAACTAACGATTCAGGAGCGCCAATTAATCTCAATAAAAATTCAACGGACCTTCTTGTACCTTTTGATTTGAAAAGGTAAGACGCATTCATAATTAAATTTCTATAATAGGCGTAGTTTAATTCTGTTGGTGTTTGGGCTCTGGCATAACCAGGATATGTTGGCGTTTGTGTGTTTCCAAAAACTGAACTTAAAAAATCCTCATTTGTTATTGGTGAGAAATTTGAAGACCATCCTAATGTTTGCGCTAAATTAACTAATAATTGAGAAGGTATGTCATTCTCAGGGTTATAATTAACAGAATTCATGTACGCTAGCGAATCAATGAATTGTTTGATTTGGTCAAAACTTCTACCGTAGATTTGTAAAATCTTTTCAACTTTTTGATTCAAGGTATCAAACTCTCTGAAAGAATCTGTAACTAAAAATCTTGAAATTAAATTTGTTTTAAATGAATCTAAATTAACAGCTATTGCTTCTAATTGAGATAAGTAATCATCAAATAAGAATGACCTAATATCTAAATTCCACGGTCCGTCTTTTGGCCAAGTAACTTGTTGATAATTGGTGTAAAACTCTCCATTTTCTGCTTGGGCTGGAACTTGGAATGTTGCGGTATATTCAGGTCTAACTAATCTGTTTAAAATAAATTTCTCAACCTCATCAAAATCTTCAGCAAAAACTTTATCCGCAATATAATCGTTAGGTCTTATCTGAAAGTTCTCATAAATTGTTGTTGCAGTTGTACCAAAAGGAGCACCTGAAACATAGAACTCCATGTAACCTGAACTTAAAGTTTCAGAAGGTAAAAATGACACAACTTTATATATGTCATATGGGTTTTCAGTATTTCCTGTATTAATAATTGCAACACAATAATCTAAATAAGTGTTATATAAGTTTCTATATCTTGAAACCTCAAGTTCACGAACATTTAAATTAGTCGCCGCACTTACAGAGTAATCAATATCAAACGGGTTATTAATTCTGTCAACATAAACTTTGAAATAAGTTTCGTCCATAACCGAATCATAACTAATGTCCTGAGCAGTTGCTCCTGTTTCAAATGTTAAATTTGAAAATTGAACATCCAAAGAAGCTGGAAAATAGTTAATGATTTTAGTAATTGAAACTTGAAATCTTTTAGACAATGAACCATACATTGAGAAATTCAAAACTTGAGAAACATCATAGTTTGGATAAACTCTAAACTGTGTCGCAAGAATACTTCTACTTTGGGTTAAATCCTCAATATCTAAATCAGCTAAACTAATTGGTTCTGAAAAAGCACCGACATTAAATGTTCTATTAACCTTTTCAACAACTGAAGTGGTAAATTCAAAGTTACCTTGCGTAAGACCTCCTCCCTCAACAGTTTGTAATCCTACAATGTTGTCTGAAAAGGTTGCCGCACCACTTCCTGGTCTTGGCGGATAAAAATATTTTGTCGTCTTTATCGTTGTTGCCATTAGCTAGTTATTGATGTGAAATTTTTACTGAAATCAATATTATTACCCCTACTTTGTCTAACCTCATAAAGTAATGCATTAAATTGGTCTCTAATTTCGTATAAGTTGTATTGTCTGTATATGTTATTTTGACTATCGTAAATTGTGTAAATACCATCATCAATAGACTTGGTCTGATTACCGTAAAGAGCAATTGCAAGAGATGAGATGTCGTACTCAACCATTTCAATTTCAATTGTTACAGGATTAAAAAAAGTATTTGTAATTATAATATCTTGGTCAGGTTGTCCTATGAAAGGTGTTGCGTTTGGTTTGTTTGTTGGTGAAGATGAAGGTGATAAAGTTAAAAACAATAAGTTTGAGTTTCCATCAACGTACCTATATCTTATCGCTTTTTGAGAAGTGTTAACTTCATTAGTAACAACTGGCTCACAAAAGAAACATGAAGTAACAACTCTAAAGAAATTAGGTATTTTAGAACCATCGGGATTTAAATATTCTATTCTAAATCCAACCAACCCTTGAGCAACAAACTTATTAATGTATTGTGTAGGTACATTAGCAAGATTTATTACAATTCCTTTTACATTCGGTAATGCACTTAAAACACCACAATCAGTTATACTTGTTCTAATTTGAACAGGTCTCATATAAAGAGTGTATATTCCTAAGGCGTTAAACTGACTTGCAGGTAATGTTAAGTTATATAATCCACCCAAAACCTCAACTCCTGCATTACCCCCTGTTTCACTATTATTGAAATAAGGTCTTAATATTGTTTGGGCATCTAATTTAGTTAGGACAAAAGAATCGGTAACGTCTCTGGTTGCCGTATAATTCATGATAATTTCAACATCCGATGGTGAAACATCACTTGGTCTTATTGTGCCGTATGAACCTATTGCCATTTGTTTTTATTTTTTTATAAATAGTTTAGTTATTTTTTTCATTAGCTCATTTTTTTATCAACCACATTAAAAAATCCATATCCGTAGTTAATTAAATCTCCGAGGTTATCCACTTCTCCAAGTCTTTGTACTCTTTCATAAGCACTATTTTTTCCCCTTTCTACAAAAACATTTGTTTGAATCTCTGGTTGACCAACAACCTTTAATAACACTTCGTCTTTAGTTATTGGAACCGCAGTTATATTATATTCAGTAAGTCCTGATGATTGTTGGAAATAAATGCTTGTCCCATCAATATAATCATAGTAATCAGTTCCATTAATTGTATAGGCAGTGTAAACTGGATTTATGTCGGATATTGCCCCCCATATTTGTCCGTTACTAATAACAGGAACTCCAACTTGATACTGTGGTGTTCCGTATAGTGCAAGTTCAGTAATTCTTGATTTAGTCAAACCTGAAACAACAAAAGGAACGGAAACATAATTAAATGATTCTTGTGGTGTCACTTCATTAACCGCATCCCCTGAAAAGATATAATTGTAAGAAACTGGTGTTCCAACCCAATTACCATAAGAAGGCGCAAAAAAGGCTTCTCCTTTTGGATTGTAATCAATTACATTTGCATAAGGTGTTGTTATTGTTTTTTCAACTCTTGTAACACCCCAAGGATTAACTTGTTCCATCGTAATAGTATATTGTGTGTTGGCAACAGGATATGTATGAACTATTGAATTTGGAGCATATGTCGTAATGATTTGTTTAGGTGAACCATCTCCCCAATCAATCGTGTATTTTGATAACTCTAAAAACTTTTGAAACTCACTTGAAGTATTATACACATAATAAGTGTAAGGACTTCCTGTTGTTGCAGAAAAGATAAAATTAGCTACCACATCTTTTTGTAATACCGCACCATCAAATTGTGTGTAATAACCCGCATCAACTGCACTTTGTCTTAATAAAACGGGGAAAGACAATTGAGTCATCAATGATGAACCTCCAGGTCCTGAACTAACTACTTGAGTCATTGCGGAATAAACCCCTACAGGTGTTCCACTATAATCAACAACTGATAAATCACTTATTATGTTTTCAGGTGATACTACTATCTTATAATAATCTTGACTCATTATTGTGGTGGGTTTACGTATTCAAACCATTTTATGGGTATGTTTGTCCCTAATCTTTGATTTCTTGTATTAAAAATCTGATAAGTTTGTGTTGGGTAATCTAACTTAACAGTGTAATAAAAGTACTGAGTGTTATCAAAGTTATACTTGGCTTGTCCAATTCCTGGTATATCTGATTGTGGGCCATTTGTGAAATCTAAAGGGTCAATACCATTACCTGTCATCATCTTTGTAAACTGACCTGTTTTAGCATTAAAGAATTTCGCCGACATATAAAATGTATCTATCGCTAAAAATTCAAGACTCTTTAACCAATAAATGAAAAACCCTTCTTTATCTCCAATATAATCTAATACAAACTTTGGTTTTTTAATAGACACTTGAGTTCTTTGCATTTGAGTGTCCATTGTCAATCCTTGTTGTGTTGGAATAATAATTGTTATATAGTTTTTTTGTTTTTTGTCATCAGGACTATCATATAGGTCTAACTTAAAAAATGAGTTGGTAAAATTATTTGAATAATAATATATTTCCTGTGGTGTAAATCCTTCTGAAATATAATTTATTCTCCAATTTGCAATGTCATCCAAAGAACCGCCTGAATAAAAATAAAATTCATAATTGACTTGTGTCGCATCAGTTGTCCCTGTTGCTGGTGCATGTGAAAATCTTGAGACCTCAAAGTCACGTCCAATACCAATAACTTCAGTTATTGCCGCCGCTTCATATTCGTCTATCGCCATATCCAAACCAAGATAATCCCAAGTAAGTTGTACTGGTATATTAATTTGTTTTGCCTCAGGAACGATTCCTTGTTTAATTACAAAATTATTCACACCTATCAATTAATGGTTTTATCTCTCCGCTAACAATTCCTTGAAGATTTTCATTTTGATTTGTTCCTTCAGGGATTAAACGGAAAACTATATCAGTAAATGGATATTGAGATTTGTTTAAATACGGATAATCAACTCCTCTACCCAAATTGTCTATGAATCCATAAGTATATAAATCTCTCCATCTAAATTGTTGGTCTGACGATGAAAAGAAAGACCAACTTGGCACTTGTTCTACAAACGCAACATCACCCGTTTCAACATAATCAGAGAAAACTCTAATTGTCATTGGGTTATGGGATTTATAATAAAAACCTGGTGAGTTTGTACTGTAGTTGTTTGTAGTTTGGAATACGTTTTGATTATATTTTATCTTTTGATAATAATTTGAGACAACTCTTTCCGCTTGCTCATAATCATTCCACTCACAAAAATCTCCATCAATAATGTCATCCGCTTTTAAATTAAGGTTATAATAAAAAGTTTTAGTTACACCACTTGTTTTGGTATATCCTGAAACAGGAATAGTTGTATTTGAATCTGTGTTATTTAAATCCCACCATGTGTTCGCAGACTTTGTTATATTGAATTCCCAACCTTGTTTAAGTCCAATATTATTATTAGGTTGATTAAAATATCCTGAATACCCTTTGAATATTGCTGTTAAAAATATTTCACTTATAGGTCTTTGTTGATTGTCTTTTAAATTACTAAAATCTAAATCGTAAGCCGACGTAACATCATAAGCATTACTACTTGTCTTTTGAGAAATTCTTGACATTTTGTTAGGTGTTATTGAACTATATTCAAACTTTTTTTCCTCGGTAAAAACATTTTTTTCAAAGGCCGCTTTTGTAATAATTAAATCGTCAACATTTGTAAGAACTTTATTTTCTCTTACATAATATTTTGATTTGGTTTCCATGTTTGCAGGATTAATAACTCTTTTAAAAGTTCCTGTTACACCATTATTAAATGTATTACCAGTATATCCAATATTCATGACATTAAAAACGTATTCTTCGCTACCAAAATTACCATTACCCAACCTATACACTTGGAAGATATTTGAATTTCTATAACTTAAGGATAATTCAACATACTCACCTTCAGTAAGTCCATGTGATGCAACACATTGAAATCTTATTACACCACTTCCGTCATTTGTAGAATTTGAAATGGTGAACGGAATCCCGTCTTTAGCAACCCAATTAATATTATTACCAGTTTCAGAATAGTATGTTAATTTTTTCTCATAGTTATTATTATATGCGTACGTTAAATAGAAATTCCAATTATAAGTGTAAGCACTTTTGGATTTATAATTGATATGCTGGTCATCAACAGGAGGTCTGAAAATATCAAATTCATAATATTGTGGGAACCCTCTCCATATCGAACTTGTCATTGAACCTATCGGATTAACATAAAACAAGTTATATTGAAACGGTAAGTAATCTGTTGTTCCTGAATAAGTGTTCGCATAAAGATATGTTAGTTTAAATGTTGGTCTATAAACGTCCGTAGCTTGTCTTTCGTCATCATAAACTTGTGCTAAACTTAAAGTTTGACTTCTATCATATTCAGTTATTTGTTGACTATTTTGGTCTAAAGAAATAGAAATTTTCTCATCAACAAAAGACGCTGACTTATATAAAAAATTACTCGGTATTATCGTATACTTATTCACTTACTGAGTATTTTGTTTTGAATTTATCTAAGGCACTTTCTCCTTTAATCACACCAAAATAGAAATGGAATGGAGCACCAACAATAAAACGTGAAGATGCTGCGCCAGTTTCTGAATAGTTTCCATTAACATCTACACTAAAGATATATCCTCTTTTATATGTGTCATTGTTTGAAGGTGCTGAGTTACTTTGGAAGTAATTGTTTGTATTACCTGTCATGGTTCTGTCTAATGATTGGTATGCCTTATTTTGTACAATATCAACATAGTCTGTCGCCCAATTATTAAGTTCTGAGCCAAAAATTCGTGTTAGGGTTGTCAACCTCCACTGATAAAAAGGGACAATTTGTGATTTAATACCATAGGGATATGGATAATACCCAATATTATTTTCACCTCTGAAATCAATTCTTCCTGGTGTTAGATAATCTTTAGATTGTAAATCTTGAGTTGTAGAAGAAAACCAAACCTCAATAACGGGTTTTGATGGAGTTCCCTCAACTTCTACTGGACCTGTTTGTCCACTAATTATTTGATAATATTGTGGCGAAAATTTAATGACACCAAATTCAGAATTTATTGAGATTAATTGAGCCAAATCGGCATCTATTCTTAGTTGAGGTCTACTAAATAATTGATTTATTCCACTATCTCCTCCACCGATAATTCTTTGTAAAAAAGATTCATCAGTAATTCTTGAAATTACAAATAAATTTATTAAATCTGATGGGTCAGCATATGACGTTGGGTTAAGTTGTTGCATCACATATGCCGCAGTATCTCCTTGTCCTAATATAACTTCATTATAAAAACTATCTTTGAACCCCAAATTCATAATTGTGGTTGGTGATAATAAATTCAATTTATTAATATGTCCTGGTTGGTCGGCTATTTTACCAACAAACTTATTTGTAAATTCATTATACGGGCTACTTCTATAATAAAAATTATTAGTATTTTTATCAAAATAAATTAAGTCTTTACAAAACAAAGGAGCCTTTGGTTTATTTTGTTTATCAAAATAGGTATCAACTTGAATTGGGTACATATATAATCCACCATTAATCCAGTTATTAACAAAAGATTGCGATAACACTCCTTGACACAAAGCATAGAAAAATCTCCATCTAAACGCCCATTCATTGAAGTTACGAATATCTTTACCAATATCCAATAAAGGTCTTTTTAAAAATTGATAACATCCATTAATAACCGCATCACTATTAGCACAAGTCGTATTAACTTTGAACTCAGGACCAATACCCTCATAACAACCTAAACTAACAATATTTTTACAAGTACTTAATGTATCAAAAACATTTTGAGAAGCGTATTGGTCTTCAATATCTTGAGTTGAGATTGTCGCCCCTCCTGAATAATTTGTTGCCTGTATAGTAACACCATCATCAGATATTATATAAACCGCAAATCCTAAATTTTGTTGTAACAACGATGGGTTATAATCCCAACTTTTTCCATCTAAAACATCAGAGGATGGAAGTCTATCTGTTCTCATAACATTTTTAGTACTTGTACTAATACTCATTGGGTTAGCGGTAAGACTAGGTAAAAGAACATTACTAAAATAAGTTATTTTTGTTGTTGAAAAATTATTAGTTCCGTCAACATAATAATACGCTCCTCCCGATAAATCTTCGGAAGTTTCATATTTGGCTGGTTCATTAAGTCCACTTGTCCATGAATCGTTACCTGTTGATGTCACTAAACAATTAACACCATTCACATTTGCAACGTCACTAAACTGTGGTGCAGTTAATGCATCATAACTACCATAAAATCCAACCACACCTGTTGTAAATGCCGACCATGATTGACCAGGTACACTTGAGCCATCAATTCCTCCTTTAAAAAAATGTGAGGGATAAAAAATATTATCTTGTGAACTAAAACTTTGTACTGAAATTGCACTATTTGGTAATTTTTGTATTGGTATGTTTAATCTTGTGTTTGCAGTAATTGTTAAATCATCTTCATTAGCTAACCCAAATAGTTTTCCTAAACCATATTTGTTTGTATACGTTGGTGAATATGGGTCAACACCTCTCTGTAATATTAAAATATATTTCTCTGAAAATGATTCAAATAAATCAGCTATTTTATATTCTGGCGAGTTATATGTTGTTACCGTACCTCCTGAAGTTTTTTCATTATAAATTACAACTGTTCCAGAATTCATTACATTTGGTAAAAATCCACTAGATGTTGTATCCCACATTGTTGAAGCTTGTGTAACAGTAAGACCTGTTAATACTTGGAAATATTCAATGTCTGAGGGGTATTTGTAGTTGGTTAATGTTGAACCAGTACTCAAAACATAACTCACAGATAAATTACTTAGTTGATTATTTGGGTCACAGTACTCAACATTATATGTTGATACTTCGGGATTGAGTGCGGTTCCACTAATACCTCTAACATATCCTCCTGTGTTACCTGTGTATGTCGCATTAACATCCCTTGTTATTATTGGATTAACAAATGTTAAAAGAAAACCTGGCTCTAATGGGGCATCATATATCAATACTAAAGTATTATCGTAGTGTTTTGTTGAATTCATATCAAATGATACACTAATACGATTAAGTCCACTAAAATATTTTTGTCTTAAATTAAAGTTGTTAATTCTTTCACCAAAAGGTATATAATTTGAATAACTATAAAGTGTATCTCCATTTAACAATGAAGATTCTGAAGATTTCATAACTTTATAAATCTGATTATTATTGTTAGTAGTATTATTACCTCCAATAGAACTTGAAAAAGAAAAGGCAACTGATTGTATGTCTTCACTAGCAAACCCTAATTGTTTAATAGGTTCTTCTAAGTTATTGAAATATAATGATTGATTTGAAAACTGAGTTAACAATGAGCTTAGCGATGAACTTGAGTTTTCAGCATCAACTTCAGACGTACCACAATCACAAGAAGTACAATCAGGATAAGTTAGTACTGGTAAGGTAAAACCTTTAATAGGTTGTCCTTTAACTAAATTAAAAATTATATTAAATGCAATCAATGAAAGTGTTAACGCAAGTACCGTTAAACCATCTTTAACCGCAGCAGCATAAAACGCAGCCGCAGATACTGATGCTGCTCCCGCCAATATTCCAAATGGTACTGCAAGGGGTGAGAGTATTATTGTGGCAGCAAAAGCAGCCGCCATCCCACCGTATGTTGCAGCATCGGTTGAGGCTTTTCCACCTTGTATAAAGTTTTTGATTGCAAGAAATACATATACTCCAATTAAAATTCCTACCAGAGCATTTACCCATGGCTTGAGTTTAACTAATAAATTCCAAATAAACGCAACAACATGTATTACTATCAATAATGGAATTGATATGATTTGCAATATTTGCATCAAAATTGAAAAAAGGAAAAATAAAAGATTGAAGTTTTTGAACCCGTCATTTGTTGGGAATTTGTTAACAGTGCTTTCACATGAGTTATCATCAATTTCTTTTATTCCAAGAAATCTTCCTCTTCCCACACCTTTTTTATATTCATCAATTAAATTGGATACAGTATAAACTCTATTAAACTTAAATTCATAAAAAGTATCTTGACAGTCAATTATTTCATTCAGTTTTTGTATTCTTTCACTACTTGTAAAACCTGTATTACCACTTGGTACATAACCATTCCAATCTAACCCAAAATAATACGAACTTCTTAATATATTTTGTTGTGTGACATCACTAGGTGATGTGCCTGTATTATAATTCGGGTCACTACCTGAACTTGTCCACCCATATTCTCTAACGTTTGGAACGAGAAAATAAGCTCTTCTAGTTTGTTCGGTTAAACTTGCGGGCTGTTGCCATTTAACTTTAAATCTATATTTTGCCTTGGTTGGTATACCAACTGCAGGGTCATTAGATAAAGTTTTTTCACCGAACTCATTGGTCACATAATAATCCAAATTCATCGGTAATTCTGTTAACCATGCTCCACTACCATCAATAATGTTTCCTGCCTGTTCTAATTGATATTGTTCTAATATTGGATTACCGTTTGTATCTTGTTGTATTGTTTGTCTGATTGCTAATATCTGACCTGGCGATGTGGTAAGCCCACAAAGATTACCCATGTTATCTCTTGGCTTACAATCTCTTTTTAATCTGAAATTATCTGCAGATGAAAATATTGAACCCATGAAAACTGATGTTGGTTCAATATTAATATTTGCATCATCTCTTAAATCAAAATCAAGTCGGTTTACTGCAATTTGGCACAAATCAGGGTCTCCCCATAATGGAGAAACATCAACAATTTTTACAAGGTTTACAATTTGAGGTAATGAATTTAAATCACTTGATGTTCTGAATCTACCTCCAGCAACTTGAGCCTCGGTAGCTAATCCCATTCTTATCAAATCTTGAGGTGTTAAAGAAAACTCTCCGATATCCGATAAGTCAACATCCATGACTATTGTTTGAGTCCCTAATGGTGCTCCCATAATCATGTAATCACCACTGTCATTTGTTTTTGCGGTAAACTTATAATACTTGTCATATAATTCTACCGCAGTAGAACCCGTTAAAGAATCAGCTCTTGATGGTAATGTACCTGTAGCGGCGTGTGTTGAATATGACTTTTCGTACGGTAAAAGATTATATCTATATCCGTCCTCGTTCTTATCTGTTGGAGATTTGTATGGGTAAATTGATGAAATGATTGGATTAGATTCATCAATACTTTCAATTGGGATGAACACAGAAACCCTAGCATTTGGAATACCAAACCCATTGTTTGCAGTTACTCTTCCAACTAAAACTCCGTAATTAGCACAATTTCTTGTGTAGATGTCGGCTTGTTGAATTTTTAAAGATAAAATCTCCAAGAATTCAAAGTCTTGTTCTAAATCTACATTAATTGTTTTATTAACTCCAAGTTCAGTTCTTATTCTGTAAGATTGACCCATCAATACCTTTTCTTATAAATAGTTTATGTGTTATTTTTAAAGGTGTACACATACACAGTTAAAGTATAAGTCAAATGAATAATAAATAAATGTGTTAAGAGAATGTTACTGATTGGAAATTCTTAACCGAAACTTTAATATCTTTATTTGGATATCTGATTTGATAGACCTGAGACGGTTGTGCAAAAATTGTGTCATCAACAGGTGCGATTTGTTTTGTTTCAGCGTCAGAATATTCCATTGAAGTTTCTGCAGATGAATATTGTCCGCCAACTTGATTATAAATACTTAATCCTGCAACGGTCAAAACACCATTTTGGTTTTGAATAATACTACTTAGTTCTGACAAATATACGTTTTGACCAAGTTGTCTTATTTGTGGGTCAAAGTAAGTTGAGATTTTATCAATTACGTTTGTAATAATTTGTCCTGAGTTTTGAGCCGAGTCTAAAACAATAGAAACTTCAACGCTTAGGTCAATAACCTCAGCAGTTAATATTGAAATATAATCGTTCATCATTCTATAGTTAGACAAATAGTTGGCTACGTTTTGTCTTAAAGTATTTGAAACAATACTTGTAAGTTTACCCGAAGTATCATAGGACAACAATTGAATTAATATTTTATTGTCGTTTTCTGTTACAGATACCTTTGCAGGTGCTCCAAATTCGGATGGCATATTTCTTATGATTGACTCATAATCTTGAACTGTTACAGCTCTCTTTTGTGCTGAGAAGTTAAATGAAACGTAGTTTCTAATTTCTTCTAATGAAGGAACTCCTGCCCCACCTACTGCCGCAGTTACGTTGTTAGCTCTTAGAGAATTAACCACTGATGAGTTTGTTAATTCTGAAGGACCATTAACATATAATGAAACGGTACCAATCTGATTAATAACATTTGTTCCCAAGTTTGTCGCCAAACCACCACCAACTCTATATTGAATAAACAATGTTGAATTAGGTGTTAATGTTGAACCTAATGAGAAGTTATTTGAATATCTTTGTAAATCTAATGTTGTTCCTAAAGTTGTGAATTGGTCAAGGGCGTCTTGAGCTGTATTTGTTCCGCCACCAAAAGTCATTTTCTTAAAACCTTCTGATGTATATTCACTAATGAATCTGTTTGAAGTTTGAATATATCTTCCAACTTTAATTCCTGGTTGGTCAGATACTTTTGTTGGGTCTTCAATAAACACTCTATCTTCGGCTAACGCATCTACTTCATACCATCTATTTGCGACACCTAAAAATTCTGCGGCTGTTGGTATGTTTGTATATTCTGTACCACTTTTAAGTAAAACACTTGTAATACCTAATACATTTTTTTCAGGTAAGAATAATTCAAAAAATGGTACCACATCGTTTGGTGTAATTACCTTTTTGAATACTTTAGTAATACCATTTACTACAAGTTCTCTCTTGGTAATTGTATAGTTTACTAATACGTTGTTTGCGTTGAAGTTAGGTATTTTCAATCTGTTTGGAAAACCTTGAGCATTATATGGTGATGAAAAATCAACATCATAAATGTTTTCAAAAACAATACCTGCTCCTGTAACTTGAGAACCTCTTGTTAAGATTCCAAGATATCTTTCATCTTCCTTATCACCGTAAGCTGGGACTGTGATTGAAAAATCAACAAGAGCAACTGAAGGTCTTTGTCCAGGAAGTTTTAATCCATAAGTTCTGGCAATGTTATATATTGATGACCTTTGTTGTGCATATTGAAGAACTGTTTCTTGAACACTTCTATCAATATGATAATTCAGGTTATCTGCTACCGCAGCGTTTAAATCAATAAAAACTGAGAATACAGATGCATCATTAAAATCTTGAATTAATTCAGGATAATATGTTCTTACATAATTGAGAAGTTCGGTTCTTATCCCTTCAAAATCTCTGGTTGTATATGATATTTTACGATTTGCCATTACTATTAAATATTGATAATAACAAAATCACTTTGTGCAAATGTATTTTTGTTATTTGAATAATCTATCTTGATTTTAGCGGTATATTCTGCCGTTCCTTTACCAGGGAATCTATATATTGGTGATGATGATGTTCCGATAACAGCTTGTCCTGTATCTAAATCATACTCCTCCTGTGGGTCTAATGGTGTAATTGTTATATTATTCAGAAGTAAGTTTGGCATGTATTTTGCAACGGCATCTCTAATATCTGATTGTATTGCGTCAAATGTTAATCCATCAAAAGGTTCAAAAATGAACTCATATAATCTTGTACCAAAATCGGGCAAGAAATATCTTGAACCCTTTCTTGTTAAAAGAAGATGTATTAAGTCTGATTTAATTTCTTCAGATTCAAATTCAGTTAGTGCTAAGTAATCCCCTTGAGTTGAGTTTCTAAAGGGGAAATACAAACCATATGTTATCCCATCTGCCATATGAGATAAATATACTTAGATTATTTTTTTATTAAAGTGTTACCTTTTTGAGCTATTGGCTCATAAGGACAGTGCCTGCAACCATTCCCGCAACAGTATCCTCTATCTAGATGGTACTGTTCAGTAAAAACGATTCTACCGTTTTCTTCATAAAAATGAGAAGGGAGAAGTTTTGGCTTCTCCCTCTTATTGTTATCTATTTCCTTTAATTGAATAGTAGATTCCATTAATAATGTTTTGGACTAAATTATCTTTCATGATTTTATACTAGTGTGACTTCACAAGCTCCACCCGCGCATGCTACCTCTCCGCTTAAGTCAGTATCATCATCCATTTCAACAATTTTTGACAAATCAACATCATGAAGAGTCTTCATTAATTCTTCGTACTTGTCTTTTGTACAATCTTCAAAAGGTGCTTGAATATAAGTTCCGCCATCATAAGGTAATACTGAAAGACCATTGTAATATTCTTTATTTTCCCACATCCACTCACCAACAGCTGGCCACTCATGCTCTCTAATTGAGATTGTTGCCGATACGTTATGTGCATTGTTTCCATTTCTATGTCCAGGTTTAATCCATTCTTGTTGAACTTTTTTAACTCTTTCCAATAATTGGATTGGTGATTCGTTTCTCAAGATTGACCCTTCAGGTGCTTTTTGTGGTATTCCAATAACTGCAGTATCGTGTGGTCTAAAATATTCATCTTCAACTAATTCAGGATGATTATTTTTTAAATGAGAATAAATTGCCTCATTCTTACCAACTCTAACTCTTCTAATATAATATTCATTATGCCAAGCGTGAATACCTGATGATGTACCTAAAGTTAATGATGTAGTTCCAGCAGGTTTAACGGTTGTTGTTCTTGCCGATGCGTTGATATTCAATAATTCAGCAACTCTTTTGTTTTCTTCTTTAACTACTTTAGCCGCTGATTTCATGTTTAAACCTAAAACAGCTCCTGAACCAATACCTGTCATTGATATTCCAATCAACGCGTCTTTCTCGGTTGTTCTCTGCCAAATTGGTCTTAAGTAATGGAAGTTTGTATATCCCGCTTGTAATGTTCCAATGAATGATGCCGCTCTAACTCTATCTTCATAATCTTCTTGAGATACAACGTTAGATACGTTAACCTCTGTAAGGTTACAGAATTGGAATGGTCTTAATGCGATTTCACAACAAGGGTTAGTTCCCCAATCTTTATCGTTACTTAAATAGATACCAGGTTCTCCTGCTCCACTTGCTTCAATTCTCTTCCATAAATCCATAAAGTAATCTTTAGTGATTTTGTGTCTCATCAAAACTGCAGAATTATTAGCTCTACCTCTTTGTGGATTTGTTTCCCACCAAGCTCCACTCTTACATCCAATCATTTCTTCGTCAGTCGCTGAGAATAATGATATAAGAGCCGCTCTTCTGATACCACCAGCCAATACTGCATCTGCAATATGACAAACGATATCATGTACTTCAATTGGTTTTAATTTTTCACCACCTTCTTTTGAATCTAAGATTCCTTCAACCTTAATTAAACATTCTTTCAATGGTTGAGGACCAGGAGCTTTACCACCTGATGTGATAAGTCTCGCGCCTTTTGGTCTGATATCACTAAAGTCAAATTCAATTTTTGAACCACCAAAGAAGTATGATTTAACTAATACTTTAACAGCATCAGCCCATCCTTCAATTGAGTCGGCGACTAACCATCTTCTTCCTCTTTCTTTATTTGGTTTTCTGATTTCAGGTAAAGCATCAACGTGATGTTTTTGTACTGAATAACCTACACCTGTTCCGCCTAAAAGTAAGAACATAATTTCAGAGAATACTCTCCAATCATCAATCGGTGCGAAAGCACAGTTATAAATTCTATTTGGTGAAATCTCAATTGGTTTTCCTGCAAATTGCATTGACCTCATTGATGGAAGAACTTGTTTTCTGTAAACATACATGTAGTTCTCTCTGATTTCTTTTTCTAATTTAGGATATTGCTTAATATGCATCTCCATGTTTCTTGTAACTAATTCTTGCCAAGTTTCTCTTCTTTTTAGTTCAGGGATATACTTTGCGTATTTCATATACACAGTTATATCCGATAAAATTCTGTTTGAAATGTCCATCTTTGTAAATTTTTAGGTGTAGTTATTTTATTAAAAAATCAACGATTTTTATGATAAATATGTGGTCGAACACCAAGCGACCAACAATTTCAGATTAAAAAAATAAGTTTTTTTTTAAAAAAGTAGATATTTAATTAAATAGATTTTTGCTGAGATTCTCTCTCTTTTCTTTTTTCAAGAAGTTCCTTAACCCTATCTCTTTTTCTTTCCTCTTGTTGCTCCTCAAAGCCCAAGAATGTGACTGATGATTCAGTATCTATTTCAAGAAGTTCATTGTTAAATTTGCAGTTTTCAAAGACAACTCCGTCTTTACCAAGACGTGACTTTGTAATGGCAATTGTCGCCAAGTTCATCTCCTTCTGTTGGAGACTTTTAGCCACCGTGATGATTACGTGTCCTACTTGAGCTTTTTTAATTGAACCTCCCATTTGGTCAGTCGTTACAACTTCAGATGAAATTGAACTTCTGTTACCTTGGGTTGCCGTCCAACCAACCAGATTAAGTTCATGACACATTGCTTCAAAACCTCTCATTACAGAACCTTCAGCTTTCCATTCGTCCTTAGCACTTGATTCAGGTAATACACAATCAATATAATCCAATAAGATTAAATCAATCTTGTTTCCATCAGCAATCATCTTTCTAACTTGATTTTTGATTTGACTCATGGTTGTTGTATCAGATGCAAGTTTTTTAAGAATTAACTTATTCTTCATTGTTTCTTGAATCTCAGTAATTTTTCCTATCACTTCTTCTTTGTGAAGAGCTAAATTATCTGGTTCAATACCTGTCCATATGGTAAAGTGTTTTCTTTGAACAATCTTGGGGTTATCCTCAAAAAATATTTGAAGAACATTATATCCCAAGTTGAAAGCTGTGTTTGCAATTTTAGTAAGAATAGTAGTTTTACCAACACCTGTTGGAGCCAATATAACACCAATCTCACCTTTGGCTAATCCGCCCTTAAGTAATCTATCAATACCCGCAATTCCCATCGGGATTGGATGTCTATAGTCCTCGTCCAACACTGTGTCAAGTCCCATGAAGATATCAGTAACATTCTTTTCAACCTCACCTACCTGAAGGGCTTCTCTAACCAGTCCTTCAACTTTGTCATAAGATTCAAAATCACCCTCTGTGATAATTTTTTGAGCCCTATCCATTGCTTTTTGAAGTTCTTGTTGTTTACAGAACTTTAAGGCTTTTTCTTGTACAAAAACCGTCCCTTCAAATGGTGCGTCTTTGATTTGCTTTAGAGTATCCAAAACAATCTTTGCAACCATTTCCTGTGTGATTTCAGACTTAACAATCTGTTCCAAAGTATCAAAGTTGGGACAAGATTCATATTTTGAATGATACTCCTTAATCATCTGTAAGATGATTTTAAAGTACTTGTTGTCAAAATAAGAACTCTCAATCACATCAATAATTGATGATGCAAAATCTTTGTCCTCTATGATTTGGTTAATTAATTGTAGTTGGAATGTATTCCCTAAGTAATCAAAATTTTTATTCATATCTTCTTTTCTATCCCCCTTGTATTATTAAATAGTTACTTACTCAAATCAAATTCCAAATATTTGTAACTTAATTTGTTATTTGAAAAAATGTCAGTCAGTTCTCTTAAGACATCTTTTAAAAATGGTCTTACGTCAACCGTATAACGAACTTTTGGCGGATATCTTTTTCCGTCAAAAACTCTATGACAAATTGTCTGTTCCCCAACCTTAACAAAAAGGTTAAAAACTTCAGCTCCGTCAGTGAATGATGTGTTCATAATTGAAGCATCATGTTCAATAGAATCTCTGTTGTCCATCATATAGACAACTGTCTTCATTTTCAAATAATAGTGTAGCTCTTCACTTAAAGATTTCATGAATTCATACAACTCTAAAGAGTTCTTTGCCTTAGGATTATAGTTCCTAACATTAAAGAATCTCTGTACGACAATGTTGTCGTTAAGGGTTAAAAGGAATTCCATTTTGGTGCTGTCCATCTCTTTCATAATTTTAATTTTTGTTTGTGTTTCGTTTTTCTTTTCTAGTAAGTTTCATAAATGGTTTTAGGAAGTTTACCCAAGCCTCATCATTCTTAGGTAGGTAATTAAAGAGACCATCTTCCATCATCAGTCTCATTAAATTCTTATATCCTCTGTCGGTGGGGTCTATTGTATCGGTATAGATTTGTTCTACAAGTTGTTTTCCTTCATTAGTTATCAGAGGGCTATGAAGGTCAACGATTTTAGAGTTTATTGTATAGAACTCTTCTCCAAGTATACCGCTTTTTGTCTTCCCAGTCAAAATATTTGACAAACTTTTCGTAGGTTTCTTTTGCGGGATATTTCGTGCATTATCCAATAATTCTTGGACAGTGCATGTTTTTTCCTGCATTTGTGGGAATAATTTAACAAGGGTTTTTTCACCTAATCCCTCAATACCTTCAATGTTATCTGATTTATCTCCCGTAAATATTTTACACACGGTTACATTCTGATGAGGAATGTCCACCTTGTTAATAGAAATCTTGTCACCATTTTTGTAATATTGTTTGTGAACTGGAGAATAAATTGTAACCCATTTGGATATGAGTTGGGTGAGGTCTTTATCACCTGAGAATATAATAATATTTTCGTCTACGGAAATTTTACAATAATAAGCAATTAGGTCATCGGCTTCGTTATTTGCCATTTCAACCTGTCGTACAAATATCTCCTCCAAATACGTCTTAACTCTTGCCTTTTGTTGTAAGTAAGATTCATATTTGTACTCGTTCATATCTTGTCTTCGGTTACCCTTATATTGTGGGTATATACCTTTTCTGATGGATGAATTTGAATCACCATCCCAAAATACTACCACTTTATCGTGGTTATGCTCTTCAAGGAAACGACGTAGTGTATTAATGAAGTGATACACTCCACCCACATGACTACCGTCTGTATAGAGTTCTTTTACTCCATGAAATCCAATTTTAAATAGGTTGTCTCCGTCAACCAATAGGGTCTTACTCACATCTCTTTTTTAGAGGGTTACTAATCTTCTTTCTCTTCTTTTAAATCAAAATCACCATCCGTACCGATAATGTCTTTCCAATATTCGGCATATTCTTTCTTATACTTTTCAATTGAAGCTTTTTCTTCAGTTGTTTCTTTTCCTGCCAAGAACCCGTGTGGTGTAACGATAATTCTACCGTCATCAAATCCTAAACCATTGATGTGGTTCTTTAACACAGACACCTTACTTCTAACTGCGAACTTAATAGAACGCTTATCTTTAGTTGCGGTAATCTTTGTTGTACCAGCACCTTTTTGGTTACCAAATAAAAATACCAATGATGAGTTTAACCATACAGCATTTCCACCTTTAGCCATAATCTTTGGTTGTCCAAATGGATTATCAGGTAATTCTACCCAAGGTTGATTGATGATAATCAAAGTGTTTTCCCATTTAGAGTCAGCCTTTCTTGAACCTGAAATTCTTTGGTTAATACCCATACCAATCTTATCTGATAATACAGAGGCGTTATGTTGTTTACCTCCCTTACCGTCATAGGTCATCTTACATGGTACAGAACCCACTGAGTCCCATATAAAGCATAAGCTTGGTGATTGTACTCCATCTTCATCTTCGTAGTCTAATTCACCCTTTTCTTGAGCATCTAACAATGAGTTGATGTAGTCAGTAATTTGCTCAATGTAGCTGAAGTTGTTATTGAAGATGAAAAATCCACCCCAATCCATCTCTCCTGTTTCTTCGTCAACAATCTCTTCACACTCAAAACCCATAAGCTTTGCGTGGTCAAAAGACCATTTCTGTTCTGTAATAACAAACACAGGTAATATCTTTTTCTTTTGACAATCAACTGCCGCCTTAATTGCTGCCGTTGTTTTACCTGTATCCGAGTGACCCAAGAACATATTCAAGTGTCCAATTGCAGGTCCAGGAAGACCTACTGCATCTAAGAAATCTCCACCTAAGTCAAGAAATCTTTGAGGCTTATATTTTGCGGAAGTTGAAAACTTCTCCTTAACTTTATTAAAGTTGTTCTTCTTGATTGCCATTTTGTATTCTTTTTATGTTTGGTAATTTATTTATTTTGTTTTGGTTGTAGAATATAGTGTCTTCTTCGTAAAGTACTCCAATCTCATCTTCATGAAATGTAATCAACGATAGAGGTAACTCACCCTTTTTACTTTCTTCTCTCAACATACCAAACAAAACAGTATCACCTATTTGTTTACTCCTACCTGAAAAGTAATTTTTATCTTTAAGTAGATTCAATATATCATAAGATAATATTTTATTATCTCTTGATTGTAATTCAACTTCTTCTTTAAATGTCATATGAAAAAAAATAAGGGTGGCTTTCACCACCCTTGGTTATAAAATTAGAACGGTAAATCCGAATCTACGTCAGCGTCAGCTTGTGGGTCTTCAACTTTCTTAGAAGTTGATTTTGAACCTCCAATTGTTTCTTCAGATACAGTTGCGTCTCCGTAAACATATCCACCTTTTTCGCTATCCCATTTTGGAGTTTCTCCTCTTGCGATTGCTTCAAGATATTCTACAGGTTTTTTAGAGTAAACATCGTTCCATGTTAACTCGTCATTAATCCAAGCGTCTGCTTGTTCTTTTTCTGCGTGAACAGGGCCTTGGTCTTCATACATAATTGCGGATACAGTTGTGTATTCTTTGCCTTTCGGAGTTTTTGACTTAGCCAATTCAATGATAAGGTCACGACCAACTGTTGGGTCAGTGATATCACCTTTGTTTCTCCAAATTGGAATGATTTTGTCCAAGATACCTTCGTTCTTGTAATTGTGTTTGAATCTCCAAAACTTTGGTCCGTCTTGTTCATTGTCTCTATCAATAACCTTCACGATATAAAACTTACGTGATTTGTATTGTTTTGCCAATTCTTTGTCGGATTCTTTTCCTGTTGACATCAACTCTTCGTAAACCTCATTCAAAGGTGAACGTTCGTTGTTATTTTTTGCTGGGTCATAGAACTTTTGCCATTGACCACCTACTTGGATTTCATGATACCAAGCTTCTTTGAATGGTGAAGAACCATCTGGTGTAGGGAGGATTCTAATCTTCCTTTGACCTGATTTCTCTTTATCCCCAAGGATTAAAGCGAAATACTTTTTCATTCTTTCGTCTTGCGACATTTTTGATTGGGCCCCGCCCCCAAATTGATTTTTTTCATACTGTGCCAATACGGCGTCTAATGCATTACTCATTTTAAAGTGTTTTATTGTTTATTAAATATAATTGGGAAATCCCTATATGTCAAATTAAAAAGGGACTTTTCAGTCCCCTTTTTTATCTTTTGAATTCGTTGTCATAACTATCACCACCGCCTGGTTGGAATGAACCTTTGATATCACTTGAGTTAATATCTTCAACTTCATCTGAAGTTAATACATACTCATGCTTACCAGTCTTTTCCATATCTTCTTGTTTGTCATCAAAAAATGTTGAAAGTTTTTGGTTAAATGGATATGAATCCAAACTTCTTAATTCCAATTTTTCTTGTGGAGTTTTTTCTCTGTATTTTTCTATTTTGTTTTCAAGAGAATTCAACTTGTTCATGATAGAATCCATTTCACCCAATTTAGATTCTAAGTTTGAAAGTTGACTGAATAAATTTTCAAAATATTCTTCTTGTTTTGTTTCAATATTCTTTTGTGAATCTACTAAATCAGTGATATCCAATTCTTCAGTACCACTACCTTCGTCTTTTTTATCTTCAGACTTTCCTTCGTCATCAATCTTTTCAACGTCAGGGTCACTGTCAACGTCAATTGGTTGAGGTGCTTCAGGTGCTGGAGGTGCTGTTACATCAGCAGGTGGAGGTGGCGCTCCCGCTCCTACTTCACCAGGTGCTGGTGCTAATGCCCCTAAATCTGGTGGTGGAGGTGCTGCCGCTTGCTCCAAGATATAGTTATTAATATTTCTATATCTTTCAATCTCGCTTATAATTTTTTTATCTAAACTCATTTTTTTATCCGTTTAATAATGTTTTAACTCCTCTTGAAGTTTCAACTCTAACTTTTCTGTTTATTGTTGTTTGGTGGCCCGCTCTTTCAATAAGACCGTCTCTTTCTCTAACGGTGTAACAATCGCCTGTGTCTAAATCACAAACTTGTTTTGTTCCATCTCCGTTATCTTCCTCAGAATATCTTACTGATTTTCCAAGGTAATTGTCTAATGCTGATTTTAAATTCATAAAAATCTTTTTATATAAATATATTGTTATGTTATAAAGTGAATGGCTGGCTCAATACGGTTTGCTTGAGTTCCTCTCCATTTATTGGTGATGTGTAACCATATGGGTAATATTCAATTTGAAGTCTGAATGTACCTATGGTAGAGACCGTCCATTCATTGGTGTAATTTGTATTGATTCCTCCTCCTCCGCTATATGGTACAGATTCATAAGTCGTAGCGTTTAATATTCTTGAACTTCCTTTCCATTCAGATTTATATTCTTCACCTGGAGGTAAAACAAATTCTAATGTAATATATCCTCCTGCAGGTTTTTTAATATTGTAGAATGTAAATCCATTTCCACCTAACTGCATTGATTCACTATATTTTACAATTGCTAGTTGTTTTGGTGCGAATGTTGGTTTTGTTTGTGTTGTAGGCACATCAACAACAGGTACTTGGGTTTGATTAGGTAAAGTATACCAAAGTTTAAATTGAAATTGTTGAATGACAGGTGATTGTTCACCCTTATACGCTTTGAGAACAAAAACCATGTCAATTTGTGTTTTTCCTTCGTTCTTTGGTATATTATTTGTTAAAAAAGATTCTACCTGCTCGAGAGTGATATTGAACTCACCATTTGTTACTTGTCCTTGAACAGTCAATTGGCTCTGAGAAACTCTTTTTCTTGTAACTTTACCGTTTGCATTTTCCAATTCATAAACAACGTAATTTAATTCGGCATCGGCTCCTAATGTCCAACCAGGTGCTTGAGGATTTATTTTTACGTTTAAAGATTTGGTTTTGCTTTCATTAAGCTGTACTGCAGTTCCTATCATTGTAATAGCCCCTGTGTTTTGTGGATTAGTATTAGAATTCATAGATGGTGAAACTACTGAGGTTTGATTATTACCCGCATACCCACCAGGAGACGCTGCCGCCGCCGCAGTGACTGATGGGTCGTATTTAAATAAAGTGGTTGTAAGATATTCACCATAGTCACCACTCACAAGTTTAATTTTTCCTTCAGTAAGAACACCAGTACCAATTTGTGGTAAAGTTAATCTTATGGTTTCATTATTAAGTAGGGTGACATTGTTATTATCTTTAACAACAATATCAGTGTTTGCAATTACAATCTTAGTCACAACATCTAAGTTTGTTCCATTGATTTGTAAAATAGTTCCCTTATTTCCGACCAATGGTGAGAATGTTGTTATTGTTGCTGGAGGGCAAACTTGTCCTGGCAATACAGGTGCTGGAGTTGGTGTTGTCTTAACATCAATTTGTTTAATTTTTTCCTGAACTTTTTTCAACTCAGCAATTAATTCTTTTCTTGTTACTTCTTTAATAATTCCAACTCTGACACATGATTGTAGTGCTTCCTTAATTGTATTTCTAACTTCAGTATATTGGGATAAATGAGATTGATAATACCCTATGCTAACGTTTTCTTTAGGCCAGTTACAAACATAATATTGTGGTAACCCACCAGATGTTTGGGCTGGGTCTAAAATTCTTGGCACATTCTTTTCAAGTCTTGCCGCCATGAATTTGATGTACGAATCCAAGTCCTTGAACCCAACTAAAGGTTCCGATGTTCCGTTTGGCAATCCACTTCCTTTCACATTAATACAAGAATATTGTTTTACAAAATACTCTGTTGTTGGAGCCCAATTAATATATAATGAAATACCTCCAAAGTTATTGTTAAACCCATTAAATTCACCATTACCTTTCGTTCCACTATTTTTTACATAACTTCTAACATATGATATTGAATATATGACCGCTTGTAACGCTTCTTTTCCTGGCAATAACGCAATTAATCTATCCGCAAACGCTTTGCTACTAATGTTAGTTGGTTTTGCAGGAACATTTTGATAATCTGGGTACGCATTAACATCAACATTACTTAGACAACTATTTGATGCGTCTACAGTATTATCGGCCTTTTGAACTACTTCAACAGTCTTTTGATTATTAGTAATACCTGCAATAGTTGGAATATCTTTTTTAATTTTCAGAACCTCTTCAAGCTTAGTTAATAGGTTTTGATTGATACTTTGTAAGAAATTATCTATTGCTGGTAAGTCATATATACCTTGTCTAACACCTGTAAAACTTGTTTGGAAATTTCCTGGTTGAATTTGATGTTGGACATCTAAAATCATATAAGGTCCGTTAAACATTGGAACATGTCTAAGATTAAAATACATTGCTGGTTGTAACATTGCGTTCCCCAAACAAGTTACTGTGGCTTTATAACTTCGTTGTTTGTAGATGTTATATAAGCTAGCATTCTGTGTTGCAACATTTTTACCCGTTGCATTATCAACCATGTTAATCAGTGTATTGATTGCCTCAGATGTTGCCAATCCATTATCTTGTGAAACACTAAATGAATAAAAGATATTTTGATTTCTTGTTCCGATATCTACGTTAAATCCAACGCATCTATTAGATAACCCCCAATCTTTTTTACCTTGTTGATTTTCAATTAAAGGATTTTCTGAAGCTCTTCTTAACTCAAATGAATCATCTCTAAATCTAAAATTACCTTTAGGTAAATCCAAATAACTTGAGGGTTTAGGTGAATAGAAACAAACCATTTTCGGACTAGATTTTCTATAATCCACATCTAAGAAAGTTCCCCACATGCTATTTGCAAACTCCAACGACCCTTCTGTTTGTGGTATCTCAGTTCCATCAATATTTTGTACGTTATAGAAATTTACATACGCAGGTAAGTTCATAACCACAAAGTTATTCTTAATTAAAATACTTGCAACAAAACTATAAACACTCATAGCATTGTTTAAAGAATCTTTACTTACCATTCCTTGTATATCAAATATATCAATTAGAATTGTATCTCCAATATTTCTTGATGCTCTATCCAAAAACAACATATCTTCAAATAAAGTTTTTGTTCTAAAGTCATCACCCGCAATCCACTTATCATTTATCGCTTTAAACGTTTCCCAAAGTTCAACTTTAGGTTGTTCTCCACTAACAGCACTTGGTATAAATTTTTGCGGTAATTGTTGTTGTGTTGGTAATTTATTTCTTACACCAGACAAAACCAACCCTAATAAGTTATTTTGAAAATTTTCTTCTCTTTGAAGATATAAAGACAGTTGATTTTTAAATTGACCTGGTGTTAATTGTGGGCTTTCTAATTTTCTTGCCGCATACATTTTTATTAGTGGTGCCAAAATAACAACATTTGCCTCAGTAAATCTAATGTTGTTTTGAGTAAAGAAATCTGTGATATATGAACCAGTTGAACTGTATTCCACATTTGGGATTGTGGAGAATCCGACTTCGGTTTCAAGAGCCAACCAAGCTTTTGGATTATCAAGTTTTGATTGACTTAATAAAACCGTACCTCCCGCTGTTGGTAATGAACCTTGAATATATGGTTCAAATGGAATTGGGTCTGTGACAACGGGCGCAGATAGATAAGATAAATAAGAATCAAAAACTCTTCTTCTATATTTTGACGGATTACCATTTCTAAATAAAATGTCGTATTGTAGAAACGCCCTTATTTCATTTTGGAAAGTTCCGTTCTGATTTGTTATTGTTGATGAGAAATACTCTAAAGTACTTTGACCTGTTGTGGGTTTAGGAACCACCATAGCACTTCTCATTAATGATTGGAAATTTCTAAAATTAGCATTAAGGTTTGTGGTAGTAGTGTTGTATTGAGCCTCTGGTTGTAAAATATCCGCATCTGTAATTGGTTTACAGAAACTTAAAAACTCTTGTTCAAACTTATCTAAAGTACTCTTTTCAAACACAGAAAAAATTTCTTCTATTGATGAATAATTACTAGTTGATAATAGTTTAAATGGTGATTGGTCTTTTTCTTGAGAGTCAATATGGTTAATATATTGATATGGTGTTGGCATAACAACCTGATTATTATCAAAATAACCAAAGTTTGGTGTTGACCACAAGGTTCTTACCGAACCATTATACATTGACGGGTTGTTGGTTAAATCAACATTGGTTTGTGGGTTTGTTGTCTGTAACCCAATACACTCATCGTATGTCTGATTAAGCTGGGAACCAAAAGATGGAACAACATAATACAACACACCGTTTGTATTGTCATTAGGATTACAAGTAATATCATAATCAACAAAGTCAGGAAGTAATACTGACCACGTACCAAGTGTTAAATTTTTACCCCCCTGTTGTGCTTGAATCCCTGAATCAGTAAATTGACAAAGCTTCATTCCTAAATTAATACTACTTTGTATCTCAGTATTAGAATATGTTGAATAAAGTTCAAATCCATTATAAAAAACGTTAAAGTCATTTATTAATTTAGGATAAAACCCCGTATTAATTGTAATTAAATTTGTATCTTCTTTTTGTAACGTAATGCTTGTCGGAACTGTGTCTGTGGTTTGTCCATTAGATTTATAATATGAAAAGTCATATGTTTGTGTTAAGGAACTTAATTTTGGACTATAGTTTGTTTTATAGTCAAAATTTTTCCACACATCTGTGAGAATATCTTTTCCTGTTTGTTTGTACAGTTTATATCTATACCAAATTGAACCCATTTTTAACATCCAAGCGTATGGTAATTTATGTATGGCACCAAACTTATTAAAACAAGATGCAATATAATCTAAATCAGTTGTTGTTGTACCATCAGTTGTCTTATATTTTTCCCTTAAGGTTGCCAACGGCAAAGAATTTAAAAATAGATAAGCCGCCTCAATAAAAGGATATTTGGTACTTCTTCTTAAACCATTTACACCTTTTTGAATTGAATTAACAAAATAAGGCGTGTTTAACATTGATGTTGTGGTTCTGAATGGTAATGTATTTGAAGGTGATAATCCGTATTTATAACCTTCAGTCGCAACGAAAACACTGGTGATACTGGATTCATAAAATGTTTTCAACCCTAATTCATTATTTAAACTCAATGACTTAGCAGTATCGGTTGGGTTAGTTGGATTTAGATATGAAAAGTTTGTAACAGGTCTATTTGTTTTAAAATCATAAACATCACTAAAGTTCGCAATGATTTTTCTTGGCTCAAATACAGTCAAGGTTTTCTTGGTATTATAAACTTCATTATTTTGTGTGGTATTACCCTCACTCATATTATTCAAACACCATGTTGGGTCTGAAAATGGTAATACATCAACAATTAACTTATCATTGGTTGCAACACTCAATAACTGTCTAAGGGCTGGTGATGTAGTATTTGTTTGTGGTATTTGACCCAAGTCTAAAATACTCAATATACTTGTTGGATTATCAATTAAAGCCTTCAAATAGGGTGTAACATAGAAGTCTCTAATAAAATCTTGATATGATTTACCAGTTCCTCCATTTGAAAAGTTTTCTAAGTTTTGAACATAGTTTGCTGCGGTTAAATCGTAGTTTTTTAATTTAAATGTTAGATAAGGAGCAGTGACATTAATACTATCAACAATATTAGTTACCTCAGTTTCTGTATTGAGAGTAATTAAATCACTTATTTGATTTTCATTTGCTCTAACCAATCCTGAATAATGAGAAGTTACAAATTGTCTTTCCCATATTTCATAGAAAAACTTCAATTCTTCTTTGTTCAAATATGCCGAACCAAAAGAAGGAAATTCAATTGCATTTATATTTAAAATGTTTGTATATTTGTCATTCTCCAATGGGTCTGGTGATTGAGGGACATTAAACTTTTTTGTTATACCTTTAACATATTCCTCAACAAATTCAACCTCAGGCCATTTGTCATACAAATATCCTTGAGTTTGGTCGGAAACACTTGGGTCTCCAATGTATTTTAATTGGAATCTACCTTTTTTATCTTCTGGTGTTTCAACAAAAAATAATGGCCAAGGGTATACAGGTATTTTTGAAGGGTCTAATGTTTCTTCAATATTTAACTGCATATCTAAAAACGGATTAGTTGCAACTTGGTCAATGGTTTCGGTACTTGGTGCTGAAGAGACATTATCTAAAATTGCCGATTTTCTAACAGGGTCATCTTTAACACTCCAAGCGTTTGTATGAACATCGTCCAATAATCTAACAAAAGCCTCTGTAGACGCCAAAATTACCGCCATCATGTTTCTAACCGTAGGTCTAAATCCAAGTCCCTTAGTTTTGTCTTCTAATTTCTTTAAAAGTTGTGCACTAATTTTTGACTCGTATTCTTGTAATTTTTTAGTCGCTTGAGAATCTATAGACGCAATTGTTTTATCAAATCTACTGGGTCCTTCAAATATAAAAAACTTAGGTCTTTCATCTATAATATTACCTTTTGAATCTTTAGTAAGGACAGGAATTGTTAATTTTGAATATGTGTTTTTAGTATTTTCAATTTGTGCTTCTGAAGGTGGTGATATTCCAACTTGAGCCGCGGTTGTTGCAACCCAATCAATTTGGTCAAATGTTAATTTATCATAAACAATTGTATCATATTTTATTGGATTCGGTATTCTTGCAACACCTTTAGCACCCAAAGTTGGGTTTGACGCAAGGTATTTGTTAAACACATCTATATCATTTTTGAGTGCACTAATACCAGCATCTATTTCGGTCAAATCCAACTTATTAAAAACATAAACCCTATCCTTATTATATAGAATAATAGGTCTTGGGTTCATATATTTGGTAAACCAAGAGTTACCGTCTCCTCTAATTATATTAAAATACTCTTGTAGGTATTCTTTATATGTTCTAATATTTGTTAAAGGTTCTACTTCAGCTTTTGTAAATGAGTCTTGAATTATTTTTTCAAAATTTTCAAGTTTATTTACTAATTGCATTAACGTTATTTCAGGAAAATCTGGCTCAATTAATCCTCTTGATTTGTACTCACCATAAACTTCAAGAATTTTTTGATATCCTTTATTTGATGTAACTTGAACTGTTAGGGCTTCTGTTCCTGATACATTATTTTTAACTTGTCCTACTTGTGTTTTTCCTTGAGCCTCAGCAGATTTGTTTGATTGTTGTGGACCAATTGGTGTGTCAGCAACATTATAGGTTTGACTATACATGTGTGGTAAAGCCAATAAGTGTCCCATAGAAATTTCGTTCAAGATATTAAACTTGTATCCTTTAAATTCTAAACTAACTTGATAATTTCCACTAAACGAATTAAATCTTGCATTAAATTTTTCAAGGTTTAACACATATCTTACCGCCTGACCATAGTATCCTTTAAGTGTTAAATTGAATTGTGGATATGGTAAATTAAAAAAAGCTGCGTATGGTGAATTGTTTCCCAACTCAAACAAAGCCTTTCCTTGTACATCCTCCAACTCAATTCTAACCGTTGGGATAAATGAACTGTTTGTTTGTATGGTAATTTGTGTAATACCTAGTAATCCATTATCAACAATATTAGTTAAATCTGCTGGACTATCTACAACATAAGGTTTTGAACCATCTTTAGGTGCCTCAGTTTTAGAAAACATCTGATTTTCCCCTTTGAATTTTGTTGAATTTTTTCCTGTTAGTTGGTCATAATAACCGCTACCCAAATAGGAATTTTTTGTTGGCTTTAAAAAATTAATTTTGGCAACAGATATTGTCCTGATTCTGTCGTTTGGTGTTCCGCCTACAGCTAATTTAGTTCTCGGCAACATGTCCGCCTCTAAGTTAGCATACATAACCAAATTTTCATGGTCAACTAATCTTTCTTGAATTTTTCCATTATTATCAATTGTTTTGTTTGGGTCAACCACAATGATATTGTTGTAATCAAATTCAACATAGATGTCTCCGTTATTGTCCGCTCTAATGTTACCTGCCATAATAATAAAAATGATTTTCTATTGCCGCCTTATAATCCTGTAGAGATGGTAGTAGCGGAAATGGAATAATCAATATTGCACCATCAATGATATTATTCTCAAGACCACCATATTGTGGATTTGTTTGTAATATTAACCAACCAAAATAAGGTGTACCGTAATATTCTTGAGAAACTCTATCTAATCTACTCTTAGCAACTTTATAGATATACGCTTTGTCCGTAGCCTTTTGAGGTAACTGCACAAAAGGAACAACAGTTTGTTGTCCGTTGATTAAGAATTGACTATATCTGTTCCAATATTGAAATGCCATTAGTTAAGTTTTGCCTTTGAAATATACGCACCTCCTACATTTCCATTTAAATCATTCCATGTAGTTTTATTTGTGTTTTGGTTTGTTGAAGCACCTAATCCTTTAATCATATTCTTTTGCGATTCAACATTTAATGCTGATGCAGCACTTTCAGTTGTATATTTCAACACTCTTTCTTTTTTATCATACGGAGTATATACCAAATATTTCTTCAATTTATCTTTCTCAAGATTTTCAATAAATTCTTTAGTGATATTATTTTCTGTAACAAATTGAGGTTTTGCCTTTGTCAACCAATAAGCATCAAATTGTTTTTCAATATCATCAAAACCCTTTCCAATAATACCCGCATTACCAATTATATTACCAATTAATGCCTTTTTAAATGTTTCATATTTTTTAGTATCAATAACATCATTTGATAATATCATATATGCTCTTCTGAACGGCATATTATCGGCAAATTCTGGTGTGGTACTAAAAGGATTAAAAACGTTTTTTGTCTCAAGTTGATTTGAAATACCTTTAGGTGTTACATCAAACACAAATGGAGCAGTATATTTGGTGTTATTTGCCGTATAAGTAAATGTTGAATTACTATTAAGTATAGTATTAAACTCAACTAAATCAGTTCTTATTTTGGAAATGTCAGTAAGTATTCCACTTAGGGTATTTGGGACTTTATCGTCAGAAGTGTAATACGTTCTTACTGGTCCTGATTTGGCTTGTAATCCATCGGTACCTGTATTAGGAACACCAGGAAAGGATATCATGTTCATTCTAGCAACCGTTTGAATATAAGATTGTTCAACAGTTGTTAAATCTTGTACTATTTTAAAGATAGGTGTTAAGTAAGACGATTTCTTTTCTTTCAAGAAATTTTTATAGTTATTCTTTACGGTTTGAATTAATCTTGGGGAAAAGTTTTTCTGAGGGGTTGAAATGAATTGTATGAAGTTGTCTTCTCCCTGTGAAATATTAAGGGAAAGCGCTTCAAATATAGAATCAACCCTTTGTTGTATATTACTTGGTTTACCAAACAACTGAACTGTTGTTCCGTCAATAATATTTCCACTAAAGTAATCTCTTGAAACCATCCACTCTTGTCTCATTGCATTATTGTACTGACTCAAGACCTCTTTGTTCTTGTTAATAACGTTTGTAAAATAAGTTTGTGTTTGTGTAATAACACCATTCATGAAATCAGTATACGATATTGTACCCGTTTCATTTGTTGCGGTTACATTACTTGTTAAAATTGAACCTACCGTAGAATTATTATTTTGACCATTGTTTGGTGCCGCTTGGTTAAGAGCTGGTGGTGCTGGTGGTGTAGATTGACCCAAAAACTCTTTATCTAACACATCAAGGAATGTTTCCTTATCGGTTACATCCGCTCTGTCATCATAAACTTCTGTGTTGGCATAGTAATTAAATGTTAACGCGTTTTGTAATTTGTCAATTGATTCTTTTAACCCGCTACCTCCTACAAAGTTGAAACTCAAAGTTACATTTGCAATCATTGGTTGAACACCAATACCTTCAGGATTCAAATCCAAATCTTCATATTGGAAGGATAAAGACGTTGGTATAATTTTAGTATTGTAAAAATCACCAACTCTTAAAATCAACACTGGTGGTGCACCGAACGCTGTGTTTGTTGCATTGTTATATTGCAATACAGGAGCACCTCCAATATCTTTAATAGTTGGAATTGTATCTCCAGGTCTCATACATTGTTGCAAGAATGTTAATCTTGTGTTTAATCCTTCTGGTGTCATTGAGTGGAAAGCTGGTTGAAAGAACTTAAGTTTTTCCTTAAGGTTATCAAACACCATTGGAGTTTGTTCCTTGATTGTTTCAAAATAATCACACTCAGATAAAAATTGTCTTAGCACAAATTTAGTGATGTTGTCTCTTGGTTTCCAAGTTCTTTCAAGTTCTTGAGTTTTAAATGTTTTTGTAACAATTTGGTCTGTAGTTACTGTTGTGTAATTAGGTGTTGGTTCTGTTGTTGGTTGTTTTAAAGTTGATGTTATTGATTTAATATACGCTCTTCTACACGCCATCGCACCAGCGGTAAAAATGTCTTTAGCACCAACTTCAGTATCTCCACCACTATTTTCCTCATCAGAACAATCATAGTTGTTTTTTATAGTAAAAACTGAAGCATCATAAACACCGCTTTTAGCTGTTGCTGCTTTAGGTTGTGATTTAGCCACCTCACCTAAGGTTTTACCTGGTTGTACAATTAAAGTTTTTCCTATATATTTTTTCAAATCAGGGTTTGATGTAAAAAATTCAACCGCTGATTGAACTCTTCTTTCTGATAATGACAAATTATATTGTTTACTAGCGGGTGCTGAACAACTTGCGTCAATAGTAATTGTAATAGTTCCATCACCATCTTTAGCCTGTGATAATTGTTTAATTAAATCATTTGTTAATGATTTCATTATTTCATAGTTAGGTGTAACAACCGTGTTAAACATTTCGTTTACACCTGTTAAATCTGCAGGTTTTGCATGAGTATTATAATATGTTACATTAGATGGTGCAGTATATCTTGTGTATTCGTTTTGATAAGCACTAACTTGTCCTTTCTTTGGGTAATCATTTCCAAAATAAAAACCCCATTCAACATATTTTGCAAAAGGATTTTGTCCTGAACTACCTTGGTTTGATTGAGCAATTGAATCAGCACCTCCATTCGGTGAATTATACCCTGTTTGGATTGTTTGTTTTGTTGTTATTAATTGTTCTCTTGTTAAATCTTTTGATGTTATTGCCGTTTGAAGAAGATACAAATCATTTGGATTAATTGTATAATATTTCTTAGCCAATTCATAGATATCATATTTTCTACATCCCGCAAAGAATGAATCCAAAATAGAATTAACTCTTGTCTTGTTTGTTTCGTTACCCAAAACTTTATCAACAATTGTGTTTAAAATTGATGGATGGTCAACAACTATTTTCCATTGTAATGTTCCACCTCTTGATGTGTTTTTGTAAGTATATATTGGTTCTGGCCTTCCCAAGAAATCACTCTGATTCCAGTTGGCTGAAACGTTCTCACTAAATGTTAGACCATATGGAGGGAACCACATAACTCTACCACCATTAGGACCTCTTTCACAAAGAGCCAAATCATTTGTTGAAAATCCCCTTGCACTATTTGAAGTTCTCCAAGCTAAATTTTCAATTGAGAACATGTACTTTTTAGCATAACCAACATTTGTACTTAACCCACCAGGTCCGTTAATCAAGTTAGTTGAACTTTGTCCACCCTCTTGTTTGTTGGGATAAATGTTTAAGTTATATGTGTTATCCAATACTGAATTAGAAAATCTTCTACCGTTTACAGTAATACCATCAACTTTTTGTAAGTCGTTGTATTGTAAGTAAGGAATGTCTTTTGCAAAAACTCTACAATATTCCGTACCAACTTCTTGACCAATTTCACCCGTGTATTTAATAACTCTTGAACCCTTAGTCATTTCTTTATATCCGTCATTGAATACTTTACTAACTTGGTCAATCGCATTACCCGCGTGTTGTAGTCTCTTTCCTCCTTGTGGTTGACTATCAATAATTCTTTGAGTATCGTTCAAGATTGAACCATCTCTGAATTGAAAGTTTGTTGATTCTGTTGAATTATATGATGAAGGTTTAAAGTCTTGGTTTTGATTAACAATTTCCCCGCCAATTCCAACGGTAAACCCTGCATTGTTTTTATACTTAGGTGATACCCAAGTCATTCCACCCTCAATCCCACCACCATTGCTATATGTTGGACCGTTAGCCCCAAGTCTAATTTCTCTACTTGGTCCTTCATAAAGTTGTGCCAACTCTGTTGGTCCATATACTGGTGATTGTTGTTCAACACCATATGAGTTTGCAGGTATTGCTCCTGCTGGTGAAAATACTCTTGATGGGTCAGAGGATAATGAACCAACATAATAGTTCGCGTTGTCCGTTGTTGAACCTACAATAGCCCCACCTAATCTATCAAATAAAGTTCTATCAAAACTTGGCTTATATTTGTTATAATCAAGGTTACCGAACAATCTTGATTTTTGTCCACCACCCATGTTGTTATACATGATTTGTGAACCTGTTTGTCCACCACCTAATAATCTATTAAAGAATCTACCAACAGTGCTTTGTCTGAAAGCATTATTCATCTGTTGGATTGTTGTAGGTTGTTTTAAAGACGTGTTAGGGTCAAAATAAGAACCTGGTATTGGTGATACAGGTAAAATACTACCAGCTAGTCTAAGAGCGAAATCTGTAGCTGCTAATATGGGGTTGGTAGGTACTGTGATTGTGTAGTTAGGTTCAATCAATGGTACTCTACCTGTAACTAAATTAAGAATGTCAGTTCCACTTCTTACATTGAATACGTTAGCTCTTCCAATCGTATTTCTTTTGATTTCAGACGCAATTCTATTTTCAAATTCTTTTTTTAGAACTTGAGCACCTAAACGGGCAATATATGAATCGGAACTTAATAAACCGTTACTACCTTGTGGGTCTGGCGATAATAAAATCCCAATTGGTCCATAACTTGATGGATTAAACGTTGTTGGATATGGTTGGTTATTATATAACTGTAATGATGCGGTAATACCACCTTGATTTTGATTTGTAATGAACTCACCTGCATCTAAAACTCCTTGCCCACCATTTGAATACGCATTAACTTTTTTCCAATTCTTGGCTTCAGCAATACCTTGGTCGAGTATGTGAGCATCTTGTTGACCTGGTCCGTATTCCCCTTGGTTAGATATGGTATTTAAAAGACCATTAGGGTCGGGAACTTGTCTATATCCACCTTCAGCACCCCACTCGTTTAATGGATATAATTTGTTTGCAAATGAAGGTTCGTCAATTAATACATCAGGACTATCTGTAACAGATGCATCAGATTGAATATACTCGTAGTTAGTTGGGGGCGTAGGTCTATTAGGTGCTTTCGCATAAGGTACCAGATTCTTAACAATTAGTTTTTTCCTAAAAGCTTCTGAGTTAACTAAATCTAACGGACTTGGCATTAATTTCTTTTTATATAAATAGGTAATTTATATTTTTTTTATCCCCATACAGGTCCTGATGATGATGGTGTTACCGCCTTATAATCACCAACTACAGGGGTTCCTTTCATTGGGTTGTTTGGTTGACTATATGATGACAACATAGCTTGTGTGTTAAGTTGTTCAAAATTATTTGTAAGAGCCTTAGACAACGCCTCATTAACTGTTTTGGTAAGCATTGCACCATCTATTTTTGAAGCTCCACTACCATCAACAGTAATTTTGAGTGGTGTTGTAAAATCTATTTGAACTTTTGTTGTATTATTTGTTGGAGTAAGACCTTTACTGCCTAAATTGATTGGGTCTGATTTACCCATTAATCCACTATAGGTCGAGTATTTTCCACCATCAACATTCGGTCTTCTATCATCACCTAATAATTTATCAATTAAGGTTTTTCCACCCTTTTCTGTTGCTGATTTGTCAGTACTAAGTTTATCACTCATTTGATTGAGAGCTTTCAAGACACCTTCTTTAAATTCTGAACCAAATTTTTGTGATTGTTTATCTGCAGTTTCTAATAAAGTGGCACTAGCCTCTGCAAGACCTTTATTAGGGTCATTCATATCCTTGAAAAATTGTTTGAAGTCAGCGATTGCCGTTGTTGCCATTTGTCTTCCACTGGTTGTTTTTCCGTAAAAATCAGAAAGAGTACCTGTAATTGCATCAGTTAATCTTCTTCCACCCTCAACCTCTTTATTGATTGTTTGATTACTAGCAAATCCATACATAAATCCGTGGTAAATTGCTCTTACATCACCAGCAACCATTTGACTATAGTCTAATTGAGACCTAGCAATTTCTTCTAATGATTTCGGCCCTTCTTTTTGTTCCTTAAGTGTTGCTTCTAATTGTTGTTGATTTACGTTTGTAAGTTTCTCCCATCGTCTTTCTCCTGAAACACTATCTTTAATACTAATCTCATATTCACCACCATCACCCATTCTTGAAATGTTGGAAAGTAATTGTTTGTCTTCCTCTTTAACATTCAATCCAACAGCACTAATTGCTGAAAGTCTATAATCAGCTTCTTTAGCTGCTAATCCAAGTTTTGTCATTTCTGTCGCGCTTACCTGTGTTTGGTCTTCAAGTTCTTTGAGTCTTATAACCCCTTCAGGTGTGATTTTAAACGTTTTTGTTTTTTCATCTAAATAAGTAAATTGTTTTGCTACGTTGACTAAACTATCTTGTATACCTTGTGGATTATTAATTGAATCATTCATCAATCTGAATGGGTCCGCTAAATCACCTACCGCCAATCCCAATCTTTGGAATGCGGATGCAACCTCAATCGCTCTTTCAGGTTTATATAAATTATCCGCCAATCTGAATGTTGTATTCATATCAAACCTTAACATTGACGCTTGTGCCGCCATTTTTGTTAAACCTTGCACCCCACCCTCAAACTGATAACGGTTTAGTTGGTCCATGTTTTGGGTTACAACTTTATAAACCTCTTTTGTATTACCACCAATACTTTGAATATAATTTATTGAATCCTCAATTTGTTTTGACATTTGAGCAACTCCAACACCCACATCAGCAAAACCACTTACTAAAGTTTTAATACTTTGTTCAGTTACTCTAGACGCGGCGTAAAGTTTTTCTGTTTGTTCTGTTGTAGCAATAATGTTTCTTCTACTTTCAACCGCAATGTCAGAAATTGCTTTTTGAGCATCAATAAGACTACCACCAAGTCTATCAATACGAGGGGTGGCATCCGCTAACGCGGTTTTAATATCACCAATCCTTTGTCTTGTTTCACCGAAAACTCTATTGATTTCACCACCATAAACATCTAAGTCAGTAATAGCTCTGCCGATATCAGTAAAGAACGCAGTTAAAGAATTCTTACGGTACTCCTCAATCTTGTCGGTGAGTTCTTTGAAATAATCAAGAGGATTTTGTTCGTTAGCCATATATTAACTTTTCTTATAAATACAAAAAGACTGAAAATTCAGTCTTTATTATTTTCTTCAATCCATTTATCTAACAAATATTTTCTTGCGAAAATCGGCATTTGTAAAAAATCATTGTAAGAAACATTCAATAACTTACTTAGATAGTAAAATTCGTCTAGTTGACTTTTCCTATAATCAGAAGAAAGGGCGAAAAAAGTCCACCCCAAAACCAACGTTAACCGTTAGCAATTCTCCTGATGGGGTTGTTACTGTTTTCTTCATATCTAATTTTGGTTCATTTTCATCCATAAACTTTTTCAAGAATTTGGAATCAGCAATCGGCATTTGTTCAATAAATTTAACAATTTCACCTTTGTCTGTTGAACCATTTAATTCAACAATTTGTTTTGTAAGTCTCCAAGTAACTTTTGGTGCCACTCTACCTTGTGGATATGTGTCAGCCATTTTTTCAATTTCCATAATTTCACCATATGATAATGGTTTTACTTTAATTGAAGTTTGTGACTTTGGTAACATTAGTGAAAAAGTACCGTCTTCATTTGGTTTTTGACCTTCAACAATGTTTAACACACTTAAATCAACTCTTGTTTGGAATGGTTTTCTTGTTGCTGGGTCAGTTAAGTTTACAACCATTTCAGTACCAAAAGAAGTATTTCTTAAGAAGATTAAAATAGCTTCAATGTCTCCTTCCAATAAATCTTCAATTCTTGTATCTGGTTCGTAAACTTTTGCTCTTAATAAGTTAACTGCCAAGTCGGCAACCCCACCCATTAAGATATTCTCATCAGCAGCGGTTAAATAACCTACCTTTAATGATTTCTTTTTATTTTTGTAGAACACTCCACCTGATGGTAAAGGAACCACGTCATGTGGAAGTGAAAAGTCTTTCTGTCCGTATTCTCTTGATTGGTCTTGCATATAAAAAAATTAACCGTATAGTTTATGTCTATACGGTTAAATATAAGGGTAAATAAATTTTTATAAAGAGTATTAGTATACTAACACACATCTGTCCATTCTCAATGTAGCAGCAATTGTAGCTAAACCATCTTGGTTGTAAGCTAACTGATTGAAGTTAACATCTGTCATAAATGTACCATACAAAATCCATTTTTCAACCACAACTCCTGTTGGGTCTAACATTTCAATGTCAATATCTTTTTTGTATCCTGCGGCATATCCCATACGACCTGTAACTGATTCCGCACATAGACGAACCCACTCCATAAGAGCTTGAGCCGCTGATGGTCCGATTGGGTCTCTGAACACCACGTTAATGGTTTGCCAGTTGAATCTTCCTGCAACAAATGTTGATGTATTAAGGAACGGTATTTCAGTAGCGTTAATTGTAATGTGAGGTCTTGCAGCACTTTCCACAAACCACTCATTAATTCCTAAACTTGACGGGAATCTTAAAATAAAACGATTCTGACGTTTCGGTTCATAAGGAAGAGGCATTTTCATTAGTAAATCAGCCATATTATTAAATTTTTGTTTCTTTGTTTATAATTGATAAATATAGTCGTGTTGAAAAATTTTTTCCCTTTACTTTGTTTTTTAAAAAGAATATCCTTATTTAACTTCCTTCTTAATTCCTCCAGCAGTAGAATAAGTTTTAACTATATTATCTGGTTTATCTTTAAAATGTTTTTTCATTACTTCTATGTTTTTAGGGTCATCATCTGAAAACCCTATAGAAGGCATCTCTGGTATAAACTTATTACCTATATCATTTTTTAGAAATGCTCTTTTATTAAGTACTGCAGCCATACCTTTTATATAGTCCACAAACTCATCCATTGCACGAACCTTCGCCTCTTCAGGATTAGTTGCACCTGTTTCGTCTCCAAAAGAAACGGGGTGGTATTTGTTGAGAGCTAAATAAGTTTTAATTAACTCATTATCAGACATCTCTTCTTCTCCCGCAAATGTTCTATATTTCTTTAAGTTTTTAACTAACTCATCTTTACTGATTCCGTTGAAATCATTGATGATATAATTGTAAATTGCTTGCTTTAATGTGTTGGGGTTGTGACCTCTCGCAGTAATGATTGAAAAAATTGAACCACTATTAATTGCTTCTCTAAAGTCATCAAACGCAGGTCCTTCTTTGGCTTTCATCGCATCTATTACAAAATCTTTATCACCTGATGTTCTAAAGTTTCTGAATGGGTCTTCAGCAAATCCAACAATTGTGTGACCCTTATAATTAAAATTTTCTTTGCCAATATGTTGTCTATGTTCCGCAAAGTCATCGGTACTCATACCTATTTCTTCACCATCTTCGTCCTTTACAATTATTTTTGTTGGCATGTGAACAATATTATCATCCCAATCAAAGGCATAATATTTTAAATCTGGTGTTTTTTCATTTTTAAATCCTTCTATTATTCTCGTTCTCATTGTTGGCTAAAAAATGGGGGAGATAAACTCCCCCTTATTTTTATTAGATATTTTCAAATGAAGCTCCTGTTGGTGTGATAAAGAATTCAATATCAATAAATTCAAGAGCTTTAGTTGGTTTAAGATAAATTTTACCTGTTAAAGTGTTTCTATCTAAGTCTTCAGGTGAAGAAGATACTGTTACACGGAAGTCATAAAGACCTCTATCTCTTCTAATACCATCTAAGATTGGGTTAACACTATCCAAAAACTGTTGTCTTACAACTTGGTCGTTTTGTTCAAATAACAATCTAACCGCTACAGCTGAAATTAACTTACGAGCTTGTAACAACAATCTTCTAACGTTTAATCTGTTAAGAGCTGTGTCAGCAACTTGAAGTGTCTTGTTACCCCAAATTACAGTTCCAACGTCAGCAAATGTTGCGATTGGGTTGATTCTACCTTGATAAAGAGTATCTCTATCTTCTTGAGTCAACTTAACTCTCGCTTTGATTGAATTTACAAGACCTCTTGTGTAACCCGCTGATGCGAACCAAGGGAATGCAATATTATCTGTTAAAGCTAAGTTTCTACAAACCTCGCCAGTTGCTGGTAAATAGATTTGTGTATTATTAACAGTATCTCTTGTTAAAATCCAAGGATAATAAGTAGCCGTATAGTTTGAATCAATTCCTGTATTATCTAAATTATCAACAGCCTCTTGTGGATAGATAATCGCTTGAGGGTCAGTTGCATCAGGAAGATACATGTTATAGTCAGGAGTTGTTACAATATACACGGAATCAGCTCTTTGGAATTGAATCATGTTGATAGCCGCTTCACACAAATTAGAATTAAATACATAATCAATACTTGCAGTTGCAAATACGTTTATGTTTGTTGCTTCAGGATTTGCAAAGGTTAAGATACCAAGTAAGTAAGCGTAGTAGTCAGTGTTTGCGAAATCTTGAGTATTGTTTTGTACAACAATTCTCTTGAACATACCGTCACCTGTTGCTGTAGGGTATCTTGAAGAAGGATAAGCTCCTGCTAAATAACCTGACGCACCTAATTGGAATCTATCTGTATTTGTTCTTGATTCTTCATAAATATCCCAACCATCAAATCCACCAGCAAAACATACTGTATACTTTCTTGAGTAGATATAGTAGTAAGGGTTTTCTTGAGTTTCTGGGTCCATTCTAAAATCTGCAACCCCACACTCAAATGCTGTTTGACCGCTTGTCTCATATATGTTACCGATAGTAACAACAGTTGCTCCTGAGTCCATATGGAATCCTTTTGAAAGTACATTCCAAGGAATAGAATCTGTTGCAACTTCCCAACCTGATTGAGGATTTTGTTTACCTTTATAAGTTAAGAATGATTCGTCAATACCATATTCTGTTGAGAATCCTAAGTAACTTCTTCTTACAATGTTACCTGGAGATTCAACAGCGTTGGTACCACCGAAAGGACTATTAAATGGAGGGTTAGCAATTACTTCACCAGGATAATAATACTTTGTTTTGAATTTAGGATATGGTGATGGGTTATTAGGACTAGCGTATTCTCTTTGTGTGTAACCGTAGAACCCACAAGGTAATGCATCAATAGGATACTCGTCAGCTAATTCAATCATAATATATTTTGAAATAAGAGCAAACTCCCCGTTAGATGAACCAATTTTTTTAGCAACAAAATTATTTGATGCTGGGTCCATGTTACAGTTTGTAAATTTCTCAATAACCACAGGATTTGCATCTGTATCAAAGAAGTTTCTAACTAAAACATCAAAACTCATATTATTGAATGATAAGTTAGCAATTGAAACTTTAATCTCAACATTCGCGGAATCTCCGTCAGAAATTGAAATAAATTTAAATAATCTATAAACTCTATTACCTCTTAATTCTGAAACTAAGAATGGTGTTTCAGGTGATTGATATTTTTCTAAATTCCAAGCAATTGAAGAAGCACTTCTACTTCTAGCACCTGGTAATGCAACTAACTCACAATTTAAACCTTTAATATAACCTTGGTTGTATGCATAATTTAAAGTACCAGGATAAATCTCCTCAACAAATATCGGTGTTTCAAATCTTGATTTACCAAAATTATCTAAACCTAATACCTTTGTAATATATTTTGAAGATGCTGCAGATAAAGAAGATTCTAGTTGGAATGCATTACCATCTTTAGTAATACCTGACAATAAGAATTGTTCGTATGGTGACTGAGTAACTCCTGAATACTGACCTGTACAAACCATAGTTAAATCAGTTAAACCACTAACCTCATAAATTGGTCCATGGTCATCACTACTAGCGCTATTGGCATAAAGTGAAATACCTCTTGAACGAAGTGTTGCGATTACCATGTTATTAAACTCAGAGTATGCAGTTCCTGAAAAAGTATAAACATTACCTTCAATTGTACCTGTATAATTTCCTGCCGCTCCCGTTACTAAGTTTGTTACTGAATAATAGAAAGAGTAACCTGAATAATCATTACCTGAATAATTGTCAAAGTTAGCATAAAACCAAGCATCGTTATTATTAGAACTTAAATCGTTTGTCTCTAAGTTATTAGTATCACAAAGATACTCATTGATTTGATTACTATATTGTGTAACAACTGGCCAATAATCAGAACCTGGTATTGCACCATAGAATGCAACTGTTGTTGCAGATAATGATGGTTGTTGTGCTATACTATTAATCTCGGTTGAGAAATCAGCAAATAAGTTAGATGTACTTCCATCGCTCATTCTATATTGAACATAAAGATTTGGTGTGATATAACTATCAAACACCGCATCAGGTGTTGTAAAATTAAACGTATCACCTGTAGAATTTCCACTGAAATCTATAGAGAAAGCTTGACCAACATTTGTTTCTAATCCAATTGTTGTTGGGTCAACATTAGCTGTTGTTCTAATACTCCATGATGGACCCGCATCATAACCCGAAAGACCCAATACTCTCGTAACAAACAATTGGTTAGATTGTTGTAAATAAGATTTTGCGATATACGCAGCCTCATATTGTGGGATTTGTGTATTCACAAACTTGACAGGTTCTGTACCACCGAAGTAGGCTTGGAATTCGTCATAGTTTGTTATAAAGACAGGTTCAAAAGCGGGACCCTTTATAGTCTCACCTACTAAACCTAATGTTGTAACACCCACGCTCTGAGCCACGAACGATAAGTCCGTTTCAGATGTATAAACACCTGGGGATACAAATACTTTTTGATTAACTTGTGCTGTTGCCATTATTAAATTATTCTTTGCAGATTTATTTTAATGATAAATATTCAATACTAACACAAAAAACTTGACTTTTGGATATGTATTTGTAAACGGTGAGAATAAATTCTGCCTTTTTTCTACCATGAAAACAAAGAAAGAAATAAAGAACATAAAAATATCCCCTGAATCACATGAGGTACTGAAAAAGTATTGTGATAAGAGAGGTATTAAAATTTATAAATTCCTTGAGAATTTAATAATTGAAAAGTGTAAAGAGAAGAAAGATATCTACGGAGAAAATTAAACCAACTTACTATCAAACTGAATCGCGGCTTCGTTTGATGTGTTTTCTTTAGTAACCTCAATTCTCAAAACGTCATTAGTTGTTATTTGAATTTTTTGAACATCTGTTCCATAATAGTCGTCATTGATATAAACATCGTATGACGATATGTTACTTGATTTAACAAATTCCATATTTGCGGTAAAATCAATTCTTTCAACCAACATATCATTACCAACCACATATAAAAAATTAGTTAAGAATTCATCTGGATTTTCAGGAAACTGATTTTTTTTCTTTTTTAATGTTGACGTGTCAATTTCAAATACTTGAAGGACTCTGGCAATTGCGGGCTTAACTTCAAACTCGGCTTCATCAATAAGATAACCCAACATTGTGAAATCATAGTTTTGAATATAATATTTTCTATTCTCAATTTGCATTTGAGACTCATCAGAAATATTGGTTGAAATGATTGGAACATATTGACCTTTAATAAAGGTGTATGCTTGTCTTGATGAAAACTTTTGCATTACAACTTTATTTAGCTCGTTAAGTTCCCTCATTCTATTACAAATAATTTTAACACTATAGTTAATATCAACGGGAACTGGCTGCGGAATTGTATAAATGTCCATACCTTGTTCATTACCATTCCAAGTCGGAACTGAGGCATAATAAAATTGTTTTCTATTTGGAATTGTATATTGAAGTGATGGATTTGTACCATACTTAACTTCGGGACTTCTAACAACAGTTATGAATGGTGGAGATGGGTTATTATCTAAATCAACAAATTGAGATGTTTCAACATATTGAGACCAGTTCTGAGTGGTAACAATAATATCAACCATTGGAACAATTTTTCCTGCCGTAACAACTTTCAAATCTTCTTTTACAAAATCTAACATACCTCTATCTAAATCAGCATGTAAAACTGATTTAGGTAAATAAGTTCCATCTTTGTTGATATATTCCAACAACTGCTCTCTTCTAGAATAAAGAGTCTTTTGTGGAACCAAAGGTAATGTAGGTTTAACTTGTGTTTTAGGTAATGGCATTATATTCCTCTAAATTCATTTTCACTTACCCAAGTAGCTGTAACCGTTCTATAGAATGGTTTATACCCACCATAAGTGTGTTTATTATCTGACTTAACAAGTCCGTCGTCAATAACTGTATAATATCTAACTCTATCCTCCGTTTCATAATATCCAAGGTAATCACCCATAAAAATATTAACATCCATGTCATCAAGAGTTTTTTGGTAAATAGAAAATTTCATATTACCTGGCTCATCTTGTTTAATCTTTGAATTACCAAGAAGTTTGTTCTGTGGTGCCATAACCTGAACCAATCCCTTAAGTTCAACAGGGGCCATGAATTGAATCCCATCTTCCAATACCTCACCATACACGCTATCAGTTTTAGTCTTGTATCTATCAATTCTATAAAGAATAACTGTGAAGTTCATATCACCCAACAACCACTCTTCACCCATACCAATATCCAAGGCGTAGTCTTCCCCACCAAAGAATTTTCCTAAACGTGTAATTGGTACTAACTTTTGCATATATTGATAAATACTTAAAGAGTTATTATATTTCTAACAAAATGATTATGAGATTAGACGCACCGAGTAAAATTTATGTTGACAACAGTCCGATACATGGGTTAGGTGTTTTCGCAAAAGAAAAAATATTAGTTGACGAAATATTTGAAATTTGTCCTGTAATTGATATGGGAATGAAGTTTGGTGAATCTAGTCACATATTAGTTGACTATAGATTTAATTGGCCACAAGGTGGTGGTGAATGGACAAAACAAGTTGTAACTGCTGGTTTTGGTATGTTATATAATCATAGTAATAATGCTAATGCAAATTGGAGGTCTAACTTTGATACAAACTCTTTTGAGTTTTATGCAACTAAAGACATTAACCCTGGCGATGAAATCTTTGTTTGGTATGGTGATATGAGTTATTGGAATGATGGTAGAAATCATACGAATATTATTTAATTGAAATGGAAATTAGTTTAGAATCTAAAGCATTAACATTGTTGGAAACTTACGAGGGGGCAAACAATTATATATTGGAGCTCAAAAGAAAATCCCAAGTTAATAGAAAGTTTTACCCAACAAGAAGTCAATCTGAATACATTATTAATAACCACGATAAACAACCAAAGGTTGCTAAGAAGTGGGTTATACTTGATGCTTATTTTGCACAGAAACTTGCCGATGATAGACTGATGACTGAAATACCTGAAAAGGTTTGGGTTGAGAAATTATTGGCAGACAAAGAAAAAGCATTTCATATTTGGGGTAAAATAACTGAATCTCAAGAACTACATGACTTTTGGTTACCTAAAGCCTCAATAATTAAAGACAACACAGTTAAAGATGTTGTTATTAATTATGAAAAATATTCTAATCGTCCTCCACTTACACATCAAAAGGAAGCAATTCAAAAGTTAGTTGAGAATAAGAAATTTATCTTAGCTGATGATATGGGTCTTGGTAAAACCACATCTACGATTATTGCTGCTCTTGAAGCTGGCGCTAAAAAAATATTAATCATTTGTCCAGCAACTTTAAAAATTAACTGGAAGAGGGAAATTGAAAACTACTCGGACAGGTCAACATATATTGCTGAAGGAAAAAACTTTTCAACCGAACACGACTTTGTTATCATAAACTATGACATTATAAAAAATTTCCATGACCCTAAGAAAAAAGATGATTCGCAAATTCTTAGAGCCGATTTTGATTTGGTCATCATTGATGAGGCACACTATATCAAAAATGCTCAAGCCCAAAGAACAAAACTAATTAATGATTTAGTAAAGAAAGTTGACCGATTATGGTTACTAACGGGAACACCTATGACTTCTCGCCCGATTGACTATTATAATTTATTAAGTCTAATAGATTCGCCTGTTGCCAAGAATTGGATGGCTTATGTTATAAGATACTGTCAAGGATACCAATTTAAAGTTGGCCCAAGAAAGGTGTGGAATGTTATGGGAGCTTCCAATTTGGAAGAACTAAGAGACAGGACTGTAGGGTTAACACTAAGAAGATTAAAAGAAGATGTTTTAGATTTACCCGATAAAATTATCACACCCGTTTATCTTAGATTAAAATCTAAATTATATGAAGAAGTAATGGGTGATTACTATAATTGGTACGAAAAAAATCCTGAGGAATCAAAATCTTTAACGGTTCAATTTACAAAACTTACCAAAGTAAGACAAATTATTGCCGATGAAAAGATTGCCCAAACAATTGAATTAGCCGAAAATATTATTGAGCAAGATAAAAAAGTTATTATATTCTGTAACTTTACAGATTCACTTAACAAAATTTGTGAACACTTTGGAAAAGTGGCAGTCAAACTTGATGGTTCAATGTCAAAAGGTGAAAGACAATTGTCTGTTGACCAATTCCAAGAAAATCAAAAAGTGAAAGTATTTGTTGGTAACATTAAAGCGGCTGGTGTTGGTTTAACCTTAACAGCGGCTGAAGCGGTTATCATGAATGATTTATCCTTTTTACCATCCGACCACTCACAAGCTGAGGACAGAGCTTATAGATTTGGTCAAAAAAATAATGTATTAGTTTACTACCCAATATTTGAAAACACTATAGAAGGAATTATCTACGACATATTAGCAAATAAAAAACAGGTTATATCTACAATCTTAGGTGATAACCAAAACAGTCCTGATGCGGCTGAAGAAATCTTAAAAAGAATTAATGAAATGCGTCGTTAAATAATTATTGGATTATTTATTATATGGATAATCCAAACATATGAAGAAATTAGAAGAAAAGGTACAACAACTGGAAACCCAAATACTTGAAAACCACGTTAACAAAGAAAAAGAACAGTTGCTTACCGAAATGAAGAAAATTGGAATAGAGAAATTACCTTATTCCTACTCAGCCCTTAAACCGTTCATTGACCCCGAGACAATGGACTTTCATTATAACAAACATTATAAAGGGTACGTGGATAAATTGAATGACGCTCTCTCAAAGAAAAAAAACGGGGATGTAGAGTTAGAGCAAATAATCAAAAACATAAGTCGTTACGACAAATCAATCAGAAATAATGCAGGTGGAGCATTCAATCACGCATTATTTTGGAACATGTTGACACCTAATCCAAAAAAACTTGAAGGGGAACTTTATAAAAAAATTGTAAAACAATTTGGTAGTTTCACAGCGTTCAAGAAAAAATTTGAGGCGGTTGCCAAAGATAGATTTGGTTCGGGATGGGTGTGGTTAGTTTTAACTGCGAAGAACACATTAAAAATAATGTCTACACCAAACCAAGATAATCCATTGATGAATGTGATTGAAGGTGGTGGTTTCCCATTATTGGGGTTAGACTTATGGGAACACGCGTATTATTTAAAATACAGAAACAAAAGAGACGAATATATTGTAAACTTTTGGAAAGTTATTAATTGGGATTTTGTTACAAAAATGTATGAAATGAAAACCCAAACAAAGTTAATGGAGTCTGTTGAGTTAGGTAAAATTATTACTGAATCAGCAGATGCGAAATTCTGTGACGCAAAAGAAATTTTATTTTTTAAAGATTTAATTAACAATTCTAAAATTAAAAGAAGATACCAAGATGGAGTAACTGACGTATTAAGAACAGTATTCCATGATTTTTGGGTTGAGAGTACAACAAAAGAAATGTCAGGATTCTACGGAGTTGAATCTAAAGAAGGTAGGTCAATTCTTAATAACCTTAACACCAACTTCAACGCGTTTTGTTTATTGGTTAAAGCGGTTAACAGACAAATTGAAAATATTGGTAGAACTGATAAGATTTTTAATTTTAGTTTCAAAGAAAATAGAACACTGAAAGAAGTAGAAAGATTTCTTAATGCTTTAGACCATTTCAAAAAACAAATTTTTACAAAAAATAATGAAGACTTTATTAACATTATTAAAGTTTTAAAAAAGTTATGGGACAGAGGACAAAAATCTGAAGATAACGTTCAAAAGAAACTTGAAGATTATTTTGAAGGTGACGCAAAAGTTGAAAAAATTGGAGGTCACGGACAAAAAAGAGACGCCTTTAAAGGTGTTGATATGGTTATTGAAAAGGATGGTAAAACACATACCGCTCAAGTAAAACCATACTCAACAACAACAATTGACGGTGACAAAGTTGCTTTATCCGATACAGGTAATGTCAAACCTTACAACGTGAACTGGTTGATTTTTATTCAACCTAAAACTAATAAGATATTAATATTTGATAATCATCCATTACAAAACGAAAATCAATATATATTTAAGTTAAGTTCACTTCTTCACGAAATAGAATAATAAAGATATTTATTTGATATGGCAGCAATACCAGAACCAGAAAGGTCAAAAATTTATACGAGAATTAAACACCAATTAGGTGCGCCCTTAAGAAGTGTAGAACTTGAGGACGAAATGTTAGACTCATTGATGGAATTAGCAATTGGGGATTATGAAGAATATATCCTACAATGGTTAATTGATTCTCAATGGGTTAACCTTGTTAATTTAAACATGAATGAAAGGTCTGTTGCGAGAGCCCTTGTTACAAGAACAATGGATTTTGAACAACAATTTTCATATTCATATTCTAAAATTGTGGGTCTTCAAACTGAAGGTCCTTGGGTTTTAAAGAAAGATTATTTTATTCTTGAAAAGAATGTTCAAACATACGAAATTCCTGCTGGTAGAGAAGTAAACGAATTATTATGGTTTTCAGACCAAGCTTGGACTGCATTTGGAATTGGTGGTATGGGTGGATTTGGTGGTGGTATTGGATTAGGTGCAGACCAACCTGGATTTGCTCAGATGGGTAATACGGGTTCTTATTTTATGATGTCAGGTTTTGATTATCTAATTAGAATGCAAGAAGCCAATATTCTTAGTAGAATCTTAGGTGGTTCGTTAACATATAGAATAACAGGACTACCTGACGGTAAAAAATTAATTCACTTGATGAATACTCCTGGTGGTAAATTTAACTGGTCAAGTTATAGTCAATACGTGGGTAAAGCTGTTTGGTATTGGTATTACGATGTAGAACCTGATAGTAGAGCCGATTGTTTGAAAAACAATCCCGACATTATTAAATTACCAACAGATGTACCTATTGAGGAATTGACTTGGACTGATTTAAATGTTCCTGGTCAACAATGGGTTAGAAGATGGTTCACCGCTTACTGTAAAGAAACTTTAGCAAGAGTTAGAGGAAAATACAGTGGTAACCTTAAAACGCCTGATTCTGAAATTGTTATGGATTACCAAAGTTTATTAACCGAGGCTAAAGATGAAAAGTCAAAACTTATTGAAGAATTAACAGGTGCTGAAGGTTGGTTAACCAGAATGAGACCTGACAAAGTTATGGAAAGAGAAGCATTAATTGCTGAAAACCTAAATAAACAAATGAAGTTCAGAGCAATGCCTCGTCAAATTTACGTAATATAATGGCAATAATTAAGACAGTACCAGTAAGAAAATTTATCAATGGTCATCAAATAGAAACATCTGAAATTACATTAGTTTCAGAATTAGATTATCGTACCAATGGTGAAGACTGTTGTATCATTAGAGGTGTTGTACAATCATTCGTAACATTAGATTCAAGAACATCTGACCACATTACCGTAAAGGCAATGACTCACCTAACAATCAGACCTGATGTTGGAAAGATTGATGAAGAATACGATGAGATTGTTGCAGACAAATTCGCTTGTATTGAATTCAGATTTGTTGGTGGAAACTGGTATATCTTATCTTCAGACGGTCTGAAGCAATCCTAACTTTTCCTTCCAATTTTCTTCTGCTAAATCATACATATAATCAGCCTTAAGACCACGTCTTTCCCAATAATTTAATTCTTGTTCGGTAATATCCAAAACATCTTTTTGTAAATCATCTTGGTCACCTTCACCTAACGGATGTCCATTAATTAATTCACACTGAGCTGTTGTAAAGATTCCCCTTTGTTCAGGGTCAGCAACAATTAACCCATTTCTAACTTCGTCTTGGAACACAACCATCAAAGGTTCAATTCTTTTATTGAATGTTGATACCGCTCTTGGTACATTATAGTCACCCGTTAAATCAGGGTCGTTCTCTAAAATATCTTTATCCAACATATAACAGTTAACCATAACCCCATCTGTAATTGGTTTTGCCTTAGGGTTATTAAATATGTTCACTGCGTTCGTATCTTTAATTTGTTTAACTGTCATCTTTTGGACATCCCCTTGTGATGCCTTTGTTCCGTTATTAACATACATGATTACATCACCCAAGTTAACACTCAAACCGTCTTGTATTGCAAGTTCCATATGAGCCATACGAGACATACTATTACCCGATTTAGTCTTAGTTGTTAATCTTTTCTTATATTCATCAAGAGTTAGTTTAACCTTCGCTCTTTGTGCAATCTTACTTAATGGAACCTTCTTATCAAATATTTTTTGTAGATACTCGTAGTAATATTCAACAAACGCCTTACCATCGCCTTGTAATAACATCTTAATTCCTTTATCCAAGAATTCCTCAATATATAATGGTAACTTTTTAGACTTAATAGAATTGCCAGTCAACTTTATCTTTCCTTTGGCATCCATTACAGCGTAATTTTTTCTGGCAAGATTTATACATGACGGCCAAACCCCATCGGTATCAAGTGCCATTTCTCCTCTCATGAATATATCATTGTATTCTGCCACGTCAGCCTCAGGTCCATAATACTCCTTACCTTCTTTAACCTTCCAATTCAAACCACGACCAACATACACACGGTCTTTTGCTTCAGGTGGGGTTGAGAAGTTCACACCATCCGTATCCATAACCAATGGAACATATCCTTTTGTCATAAAGAATCTAATCATCTGACGAAGATATTGTCTACCTGTACAGGTGATTTGTTCTCCCATATACATGTCACCCCAAGCATAAACCTGAGGAGCTGACAACGCACCGAACATTGAGTTAATGAAAATCTTAATCGGTAATTGTTTGTTACCATATGTTGCAGACTTCTTTGGGTCGGTTGTATAAAATTTTTCAGCGAGTTCTTTGTATTTGATACGGGTATTACGGAAATAACTTAACATTCCTTTCATTGCACCTGTAACATCACAGTCGGGGAATACATCGTGAACCAATTGAATAGATGGATATAGTGAACTAAAGTCCAACTTAAGTACGTCCTTGGAATATCCAACCTTCAATAATCTTGATAATCCACCAACGAAATCAGTCTTGGCTTCTTTTGCAGGAATTGCTAACCCATGTTTGTATGACCAAGCCAACATCAACATCTTCCATAATGTTGCGGTACCCATTGTGGACACTCTCTCATATGTTGTTGGAATCATTGCTGCAAGTAGAAATGAACCTTGGTTAAACTCCGTATCAACCTTTAATGTTTCATCCAAGTCATCGTCAAGATATCTCTCAACAAGGTTATCGCCAGTAGTTTTTATATATACTCCAGGAAACTTAACATCTAAGTCTTGGTATTCTGACGCCTTCTTATATTTTCCATTCTGAACATTTAACCAATACTCCTCTTTGTTAATATACATTTTGCCAATACTCTCATGGTCAATGTAAACACGGTCAGGAGCTTCAGCATTAATAAACTTGGTAATATATTTCAAACCCGCAGCTTTAATACTTGAGTTAATTGCCTGTGCTCTACGAACAGCATGAATAATATCAATTACATTGTAACCCCAAATAGATGTCTGAACATATTCTTCCACCTCATTTGCAAGTTTTAACATACTGTCCTTTCTTGTGAATGAATGTTGGGGGTGTAATGAACGACAAGCCTTTTTTGGGTCAACACCTAAAATTTTACATCTTTCAAATATCCAATGCCAGTCAAAGTTTGCTGAATTATATCCACCAATAATACTTGGTTTGAGGTCATCTATAACTTTAAAGAACTCAATGATAGAATTCTTCTCCTGAGACTCATCAAGACACTCAATGACTCTGTGGTATCCTTTATTAGTCTTTATTCCAATCATGAAAATACGACCATCTTTAGGGTCAAGAGCAGTAGTTTCCAAGTCAAATACAAGTCGGGTGACTTGTTCGTAGTCTTCAAAACCTTTAAATAATCTTTTTTCTTTTGAAATTAAGTATTGTTCTACAGGAGGTAGAATCATTATCTTATCCTTTGACTTATCTCCCCAAGGGTCACAACCACCATCTCTAAAGAACTGAATAAGTTCTCTATAACCTTTAAGTGATTTAACCATATATGTAAGACCTTTTTCAAGTCTTTCATTATCTTTTGTTTCTAATTTATCAATCATGATTCCGTACTTAGTCATAGCCTCTTTTTGTGCGGCTTTGGAATCACCATAAAACTTTAATCCGCGCAAATCACCGACCCACGCAAACGGAATAAACGTATCCTTACGGATTTCTTTTCCTTTACCAGGTGCTTCTTTAATTTTGTAAATTGAGTTGGATGCGTAGTCAAATTCTATTGCGACTATAAATTCTTCAGGGTCGTTACCATGTAGGAACGATTCTATCTCTTCGTTAGATATCATAATATATTTTTTAGAGTGGTCTATTAGCTTTCACAATATGTGAAATTTACCTTCCTCTATAAATATAAAAAATCTTGTGAATTAATCAAATTAACAACAAGCAGTTTCAGAAATAAAACTATCTTGAATATTAACATAAAGTTCTTCTCTGATTGGTAAAATTAAATTTCCCTCGTCATTCTTAATTAAAAATTGACCTTGGTATCTACCAACAGTATCCGTATCGTATTTTGTAAATTTAAAATAGATATAATATTCTGTGGATGCGCCTTCAGGTAAAATTAAACTAACAATTTCACATGGAGCAGAAACTATCTTAGGTATACCTGTTTCTACGTTAATCATAGAAAAATAAATTGAGGACACTTCAAGTGCCTGCATCAACTCAAGATACCCAGCTCTACCGTCTTTAACAACCTGCATTTTTAAAACAGGTAACGTTGCATTCTTTTTGATAAAAAATTCCATAACAATAAATATATTGTTATGACTCTTTACGAAGGTCTCCGCTATAATGTTCAAATCTATTATGCTCAGTTGGTGTTGCCAACAATAAACCAGGATAAAGTTCATCCTTTTTTATTAGCTGATACATATGACTCATCCAAGTTTGTTCAAACGGATGTGCCCATGTTACGTCTAAGAACATTTTTTTATTTCCTGGTCTGCTAACAAGTTGAGGCCAGTTACAATAATAAACATCACCCATAGTATATGGTAATCCTTTATGACTTAAAACATGAGTATATACTGATTTTGGTGCATTTGGGTCTAATCCTTGGACAGGTAATCTATTTTTACCAGGCCAAAATTGTTCTCTAATGTGTTGAGGTACATTATACCAAGCCCATTGAGTTCCATTATCCCCATAAAATTCTGAATAATTAAGTTTTAAGAAATCAAAATTTTCTTTCTTCATAACTTCTAACGACTTAGTATAAAGATTTGGAATATATCTATTAAACCCATTTCTGCAAACAGCTCCTTCATTTGGAAAAAAGAACATGTCATCTTCAAAAAATAAGTAATAATCTAATTCAGTTGCGTCAAAATGTTCTGCAATAAACTGTCTTCCTCCACATATCCCTAAATTATCTTTCTTTATATGTGTAAAATTATGTTGATTACAAAGTGAGGCATATTCATCAAAAGTTGATTCGTCAGAAGAGTTATCTAATAAAAACTTTTCAGTCTTAAGTAAGTAATCTTTGTCGTATTCAGTCATTGATTTAATCAACGTTCTGAATTGATTTGGACTATTAAAAGTAATAACATACAATCCAACTTTAGATGTGTCTAAATTATTAACAGATTCAACTACTTTAGCCTCGTTCTTTAGTTTTAAATTATCGTTTTTTAAGTCCTCAAAGAATTTTCCAACTAATCCATTACCCTCAATTTCAAAATAATTTATTAAATCAGAATGTTTATAACACATAATACTGAAAATAGATTCTTCAGTACCCATATAACCTTCTTCTAATGTTGTTTTTAATAATGAATAATAAATTCCATTAATATCACCAATAGAGTCTTTAGGTCCACCAAAAAACCCACCTCTAGCAACTTTAGTTACTTTATCTCCAGCAATTGAATTTAACTTATTATATTCAAAACCATGAATTTCGGTTTCAGCCGCATAAGGAAAACAAATAAATGAAAACTTAGAAATGTATTTTGGTAACTTATCTAAAACTTTATCGTGTGTAAAATAACCAGGATGAACAGTATTTGTTAATCCACCATCAATCCAAAAAAGATATTCTGAATTAAATTGGTCCATAATCTTAGCGTCATTTAATAAAAACACTTTAGACATAACCAATGGATTATAGTTTTCTAATCTTGCTTGTGTTGAATCTTTTAACCAACCAGATAAATTAGACCAACTTTCGTTGTTTCTAATCTTCTGAATCATGTCAAAAAATTCGTTTTCTCTGAACCAACTCAAAGGTCTCGTAATAAACTGAGTATTATCTTTTGACCTTCTTTCAAAAACAAAATCTTTAAGTTCTTCATCACCAAAAATAATCATATTGGCATCAACACCTAATAATGAACTAAATTTGTCCAAATAATGTTGATAAGTTCTTGACCATCCTTCAGTTAGTTCATCTCTACCAATGTTCCATATCCCTGTTACTAATGTTATCTTACTCATAAATTCTATTAAATTCTTCTAATATTTTAAAAAAGCTTTTATTTTTTTGGAACAACTCATCTGATGTTCCTTGAGGTGCATTATCTCTACACCACCATATATCAAAATGTTTTCTATAAAATAAATCTTGGTGGTTAAAATACATCAAAGTCATAATTTGTTCCTCATGAGGTAACCCATTATCATTACCCAAAACACTTTGGGCATAATTTTCAAAAGTTGTTACTACGTTATCCCATTTATCTCTATGACCTCCAAACATTCCACCTATGATATGAATACTTCTATCATAGTTAACATACCATTTCGGGTCTACAGTTCCTGACCAATAATTTCTATCATTTTCTTTACCAAATAACAAAAATTTATCTCCAGTGTCTTCAATAACATTTTTTAAGAAATTATTATTAAAAAGATTACTTTCGTAAAACCTTTTCATTGAATGGTGTTGTTCGTCAAGATATTTTAAAGGAATAAGTCCACAATGGGATAATCCCGCATCAACCCAATAATAGTTGTCATAAGATTTATCTTCATTCCACCACCAACTAAATTTAGAATATTGAATTTCAATACATCTATCTCCTCTTTTAATGTCCTCAACATTCTTTCTTGAATTGATTAAATCTTTAAATTTACAATTCTCAAGGTCAAAAACTTGGAATTTTAATTGATTCTCAGATATATTATTTTGGGAATAAAAAAATTCTTTTAAGGATTCAATTTCTCTGTCTGATGTATAACAAAGAAAATCCGCATCAGTCATTTTAAGTAATGAAAGAAGACTATATCTATAATGTGAACCTCTGTTAGGTCTTCCACCTAATTCGGTTCCATTTAAATCACTATAAATTGCGGTAATTATTTTAGTTGACATTATATGGTAAGTGTTGTTTTTGAATTTTTATTTTTTTGTTTTCACTTTCATTTAAATATTGTCCAGGAATTTTAATTGGAGAATACTGATTCCAATTATATGTTTGAGTATAGAAATTATTGTACATACCATGAGACACGTCAGAATAAGAATTTTTTTGTGGAGCAATTGGTAATACAGGTGCAAAACATTGTACAACAGGGTAAACATGTTTAACCAATTGTTCATCAATAGGAAGAACATAATCTCCACTTTGGAAAGCATATTCTTTAATATTTTCTACAAGTTGGAATGATGACACATCATAGATAAGAATATTTGTTGCAAATGTTTCAGTTAATCTATCATGTGGTTTTGGTGGTAAATTAGTTAAGTCTAACAACATGTTATACTTTTCACTAATATTCATTGGTCTGTTTAAAGTTGGTGCCAAATTCATAACACCAAACTCAATACCATCAATTTGTTTTTCCAAATCTTCAATAAATGATTTTGAATATGGCATCACATCACAATCATCTTCTATAACCATTACACGTTTATACCCTCTTTCTTTAGCAATATTTATAATTCCTAAATGAGAAAGGGTACAACCCATATAACTATTCCTATTAACAGCACTGAATACCTCGTAATCCCAACCAATATAATCCAATTCAAATTTAATATCCTCTAATCTATCTGGTCTTGTTTCTAAGTTGACTACAAACTTTGGTAATTCATTAAATTTCATTAACTAACAACATTATGATTTAGTTGACCTGTTAATCTATCACACCAACCTTTTGATTCTGAGTGTGGCCAAACAACCCAGTATGATGGTAATTCTGTTGTTTGGAACTCTCTCCAAACTTTACAATAACCATCAGGGTCTCTCATGAAACCAGCAATTTCGTTTTTATCTGCATCCTTTCTAAATAAAGTCTCATCTTTTGCATTATGGAATGCCACAACCCAAAAGTCATAATCTTTTTCGGGAACACTTGAATAACCAACATCAATACAATGTTTGTATATTGTTGCAAAACTATCCATCCATTCTTCTTCTGTTTCAAAGTTATATGGACTTGGTGGATATTGTTTGTCTAAACAATGTTTGTCAATTGCTCTTCTTTCAAACAATAAGCCAGAATATTTTTCATAATCTCTTAAAGTTCTAACAGTGCCAAATCCAAATGGTCCATCATGACCTTCTTGAACTTCACCATCCATACCAAATAATTTTCTATTAGTTAAATGAGAAACTCTATTTTTTTCTCCCCAAGTCTTATCATCATCCCATTGTTTTGTTCTACCCTTACGAGTGTACTCATGGTAAACTACAGGAACATGTGGGTGGAATAAATCATAACCCCATGTATAAGCTCTTGCCGCAATTGAAATCTCTTCTCCGTGGAAATAGTATTCAGGGTTGTGTTGAACTTCTACTGAAAACTCACCTAATGTAAAACAGAAGTGAGCAGAATAAAATCTTGCTGTTACAGGTTTTGTCATTTCTCTCCAACCTGGAATTGTTTCAGGTAAGAAGAATACAGCACCTTCAGGAATAAATCTATCAAATGCCATTCTCCAAGCATCTTGTGCTCTACCTGCAGGGTCATTGTCAGGGTCAAAAGATGGGACATAACCCGTAAGTAGAGGTTTCTTGTACCCATCCTTTTGTAACCCCTTTATCATTTTGATAAGAACATCATCCCAATCTTTAATGAATCTCATGTGAGAATCAATTTGAAGGGTATATGTTTCACCATCATAAAGTTGTTGTGTTAGGTTTCTGGCCCAACAAACTCCTTTGGCGTCTTGATATGGGATATCTAAGATTTTAAATCTTTTATCGGTTCTGAATTCATCTAAGTTATCAAAACCATCTGTTTCGCTAAATTGTCTTGCGATTGCAAAAACCAAATTTTTAGGTTTCTTAGCGTTGGCAATCATATCTTTTAACGTTGGGATTAATTGTGGGTCCCTGTAGGATGCGATTTGAATAAAAATTTTGCTCATTTATAGTATTTTGTCTTAAAAATAAAAAACCCTCCACAAAAGTAGAGGGTTTCTGAATATAATAAATTATTATTTTTAACAACCTGATGGGTCGACAGCCGTAATCTGTCCAGAACCACCTGTAACTTCAAACACCGCAGTTCCATTTGAGTAGAAACCATTCATAACTGGGGTAGTTAAACTTGAGTTGTAGTATAAGAATTCTGCAATGTTTGGACCAATTCCTCCTGCAACAGTTCCGTAGATTGTATTAGGAGCCCCACTGAAATCAATACAAGCTAAGTTTGCTGTACTACCTGTACCTAAAATATAGGTGTAATAACCAAATGTTGGTGTAGGAGATGGTGTGTTAGTTGGTGTCTTAGTCATTGTTGGTGTCATTGTTGGAGTTGGAGTTAACGTTACACATATTGTAACTGAACCTACAACATTTCCATTAGTATCTAATTGTGAAACATATCCACCATTTTGAATAAATCCTGTCATATTAATTGTCGCATCTCCTGTTGAAATATTAGAGAATTGAGTACTTAAATCAAATTGTGAATTATTTCCGTAAACAGTTACTGTTGGGTTATATCGTCCACAAGCTTCGTCATGAGTTGTTCCTGAGTAAACAGTAAATGCAACTTTAGAACGTGTTGGTGTTGGTGTTTGTGTTGGTGTGCACGTTGGTGTCACAGCAGCAGTTCCTGTTGGAGTGTTAGTTGGTGTTTGTGTTGTTGTGCACGTTGGTGTCACAGCAGCAGTTCCTGTTGGAGTGTTAGTTGGTGTTTTTGTGTTAGTTGGTGTCGGTGTCACAGCAGCAGTTCCTGTTGGAGTGTTAGTTGGTGTTCCTGTGTTAGTTGGTGTTTGAGTTTGAGTTGGTGTTTGAGTTTGAGTTACGCTTGGTGTTGGTGTATTTGTTGGTGTTAGTGTCGGTGTTGGAGTCGGAGTTGCAGTAGCATTTAATGGAGGGAAAGGTCCTTGATTAACTAAAAGTATCACATTTGAAAATGCAGTACTGTATGAGTTATTTATCAACCAAATGTTTTTAGTTTCACTTGGGTCCAAAGGAACTTGGTATTCCCACATATTGTCATCACATCTTCTATAACTAAAATTTGCTATTGAAGTTCCTGTGTTCGTTAAAGTATATTTGCTACATGCCATCTTATTTCTTATTTATCTAATAAATACTAAGATTTTGGCTAATTTATTCAAGAAGAATAAAAAAATATTTTTTGTTAAAAGTTAAATATCTTCAATTAGAATATATGATGTTTCAGTATTCAATAATGGTTGACCTGGATTTGCCATAAAAATACTAAAATAACCTGATGAATCTAAATTACCTGTAAATATAATACCTCCATTAACATAGGTTGTAACTTTACAAGTTCCGTCTGATTGAATCAAACAATAAACTGAAGGACTTTGTGTTGAGTGGTTTCCATAATATGTTTGTCCTGAACTTACAGGTGTTGAACCCACTTCGTCAGTTAAAGTAAATGGAACCCCTCCATTAGAAGAAAAACTGTCAAGAGATGAACCTTTAGTTGACCTATTTACTACAATCGTATTTCTTGATATTGTTGGTGTTGGTGTTTTGGTCGGTGTTTCAGTTGGAGTTTCAGTCATCGTTGGTGTTAAACCAATTGTAACTGATGGCGTTGGAGTTTGTGTTGGGGTTGATGTATTTGTTGGTGTTTGAGTATTTGTTGGAGTTTGACTTGGTGTTGGTGTTTGTGTAACACATAACGAACCAAATCCAACAACCTCACCTTGTGAATCCAACTCAACAACATAATTATTAATATAGTCTTGAATAAACCCTGTCATATCAATTGTTGATGGTCCATTAAGTACATTCCAAAATTCTGATGATAAATCAAATTCAGGATTGTTTCCATATACAGTTACAGTATTAGTTTGCCAACAAGCATCGTCATTTGTTAATCCTGAATAAACCAAGAAATAATATCTTGTGTTTGTTGGAGTTGGAGTTTGCGTTGGAGTTTCGGTTGGAGTTTGCGTTGGTGTTTCTGAAGATGTCTGAGTTGGAGTTTGCGTTGGTGTTTCAGTTGGTGTTGATGTTAAAGTTTCAGTCGGTGTAGGAGTTACTGTGTTTGTTGGTGTTTCAGTTGGTGTTGATGTTAAAGTTTCGGTTGGAGTTGGCGTTTGTGTTGAAGTTTTAGTTGGAGTTGGTGTAGGTGTTTCTGTTGAGGTAGGTGTTACAGTATTAGTTGGAGTTGGTGTTATGGTTGGAGTAACAGTTTGACTTGCGGTTTGAGTTGGTGTAATACCCGAAGTAACTGACGGTGTTGGTGTTGAGGTAATCGTTGGCGTTACAGTAGATGTAGGTGTTTCTGATGGTGTTTTTGTTTGTGTTATAGTTGGTGTTGGTGTTGGTGATGGACACGGAACTTCAACAACATAAGAATAAGCATATGTTGAAACATAACAATCATAAGTTCCATACCAATAATCAGTCACATACGTAAACGGAAAAACTTGGTCACCCAAACTAATTGTTCCACCTGTACAAGGAAAGAAAGTAACGTTGGCCGTTTGACCACTTAAGTTATCACTAAAAATTGAAACTCCACAATATGACATAATATATAAATACTTTAAAAAAATATTTTATTAAAAACAAATACCGATATCTAAAACTTGTCCGTTGGCAATATTAAATTGTGCCCATCTTGCACCATCAGAAACTATGTTACCAACGAAGACAGGTGGAATTGTACAAGAAGGATTTCCATATACATAATCACCAATTTGTAGAGCTTCAAATGGAATTGCACTATAAATTGCAACATTTGTTGGACCATATCCCGCATCACCACAAGCATCCTCAAAATATCCAGCACCCCACAAATTATATACAGGAATAAACGTTTGAGTAATACTTGGTGTTGGAGTATGAGTTGGCGTTTGAGTAATACTTGGTGTTCGTGTTGGTGTTATTGTTGGAGTTGGAGTTATGAAAGAACATATTCCTATGAATACAACAGTCAAGGGGGCTCCACAATCTTGAGCATATAAATCAGACGCACATACATAATGAGAATCTAATGGGTCAATTGGTGTAACACTAACAATACCAGTACAACCTGTCCAAGCATAATATCCTTGTTGAACGGTGTTATAGTTTGTTATCTTAAAGTAGTTACAGTCTGTTGTATACATTTATATTAAATTTAACTTGGGGTTATTGTAGGTGTTATTGTTGGTGTCGGTGTTAGACAGTTATACATTTCATATCCCAAATCATTACAAGGTAGTGATAGGTATGTTAAATCAGGACAAAGTAATATTGTTGGTACTAGGTCATTACTAGGTATCACAATTCTACAGTTAGGACAATCAGGGTCTAATAATCCGTATCTATTCTTCAGAATTCTGAAGTTATGTTTAATCTGAGAAGCGTTGAGTGGTTCAAGATACATTCTAAATGCACTTACATCCCCAATTAAACTACCACCAAAAATCTCTTCAAGTTTTATATGTGTTGTTAATCCTGAATAAATTGTGTTATCTAAATCATTTGTCGTCAAACATTCAGGGTCTTGTTGGTATACAATATCATCAACGGTTTCAGGGCAACCTCCCGAAAAAGTTAGGTTGTCATGTAAACCTTGTGTACCACCACCAACTGAAATGTTATAACCTACACCAATTTGTCTTTCTTTTGGTGTGTTTAATAACCTTGGTATAATCTCTTCAAAATCTTCTGCAACCATGAATAGTCTACCGTTAACGTAAAACTTCAATGTACCCAATCTGTATTTTTCTTCTTCGGTCCACATGTCATTGAACTTAACAACTTCTGTTGTTGCTGGGTCGTAAGGCTGTTCGTGAGTCAATGGAGGTTCAATAAGACTCACACTATTATTCGCTGGTGTTGCCGTGAAAATTGTGTTAACAATTAATCCTAATCCACCTTTTTCATATAGGTCACAAGTATCTAACCATTGGTTTCTTTGGAATACCGCGTCAATCTGAACCCAATGTTCAACGTTTGGATATGTTGTTTGAATACAATCATGGAAAATACCTCTTGTTGAACACCACTCACTTATTGTGACTCCCGTTTGATAAGTAAGACCTGTAAGACAAGTTCCCGAATGTTCACAGTGACCAGTGATTCTATAGGTTTTGACACATAATCTTGGGTTTCCTGTGTCACCACTTAATCTCAATGAAAGGGCATTTGACACACCATCATATAATGGGTCAGTTTCAGGATACTTTACGGTTACGGTACAATTACAAGGACATCCGCAATTGCAATTTGTTGATGTTCCTCCTGATTGTTGGTAAACATGTATACAACTATGTTCCGCGGTTTTACCTGTTTGTTCACATTCACAAGTGTGCATACAAGTCAAACCTGAAGTTACTCTTGTATATCCTGTATCTTGTTTTGGACTTCCGTCAGGATAGTGGTAGAATTTATTCTCAGCTCTTGCTCCCATATAAAAGAAGGTACCTTTATTATTCGGATATCTTTTATTTAATCCTGTGTCAGTATTTCCTGTCCATCTATATTTCAACATGAATTCTGCAGTCCAACCTAATGAAACTCTTTGAGGAAAAACTTGATAATCATATCCTGGTATTTTATAAAACCCTTGGAAGAATCCTCCATCAAGTCTAGCGAAATAACCAACAGAATCTCCATTTGTTTCATAATTTAAATCATATGTATACGAATCATCATTCCATAATCTATTACTTGAGGTTGTGAATCCTGTGATAGGATGCATTTTCATTCTCCTATCGTATTTGTATCTATTGTAAGTGTCTGCTGAGGTTGTATATAACCCTGTTGTAATTTCAATGGTTTCACCAGACATTTTTTTAGTCAATCCGTTATCAATACCTGTCAAACCAACATCACACAATTCAGTTACAACAGGACAAAAATTAGGGTCAACATAGTCTGGATTCCAATAATTTTCAGAAACAATAACATCATTATCAAAACTACAAGAATTGGTTTGACAAATTGTTGTTGCAGAATTATTGAAGTCAAATTTGAATGGCATTCTATTCCCATCATCTTCACCAATTAAAAGTGGTGAGAATACAACCTCTTGGTCATAATCTTTTTCGTCTGATGCAAGGCAAATGTCCGTTATTTCATTGAACGGAATTAGTCCCCATCTCCTAAAATTATATTGATTAATGTTTTGGTATGCCATAAACTAATGATAAATACCTTGTATCAGAGTATTTATAGATTAAAAAGAAGAGATGATTACCACAGATAAAGAATTTTATTCATCACCATATTATTTTTTCCTTAGAGATAAGGGAAAAGATTATTCTTTATACTTCTCGGTTGAAGAAACTTTAACTGAAGCAAGAAAAAAAGATGAGATGATTAAAGTACCAAAAGATAAGGTTAAACATGTTAAAGCATATTTGGAAAAGTTATTAAAGGGAAAAAAGAAAAAATCAACAAAAGATGTTTCAGGTGAGTTAGAAGAACTTGTTAACTTGGATGGTGCGATATCAAATAGTAAAATTCCAATCCTTGACCCTAAGCTTCATCCAAGAAAAACTATGGACCAAACTGTTGCAGCGGCAAGAATTACAAACGACCCAATATCTCGTGGATATAGAACATATTATGGTGAGTCAGTAGAAGAAGAAGTTAGTGAAATAGATATGTCAAAAGCATTTGGTTACGAAGAAACTGAAGATATGGATGGTAAAGAAACTTTTGACTACATGGTTGATGAATTAGAAATGGAACCTGAAGAGGCAATAGATAGAACTGAACAACAAGGTAAAGACCCATCAGGAAAGAAAGATAAAAAGTCAGAATATTACCACGACAAGAATTTTATTACAAGAGCAACATTATCTGAGATTCAAAAACAAAAAGCAATCAAAATGGTTGAGGATTTGTTAATGAAGAAAAAAAATACAGATAACTCTGAGGTTGGTAAAAAAGAGTCTAGCTCTAAAGAAGCGTCAAATATTCTAAAAAAGAATCTTAAGTCTCTTCTTAAACAGATGGATAAAGAAGGATTATCAAGAAAAGATATTCTTAAACTATTAGACGGTGAATAAAGATTTATATAACTCGGCCAAAGGTGAGATAGAATTTCCTCAAGACAAACAGGAACATATGAGAGTATGTTTCCATATGGTAAAAAATGCCGATGAAAACACCGAGGGATATAACAGAAATAAAGAACTTCAAGTACAATCGTTCATTGATTACAAACAATTAAAAAGAATTAAAAACTTTTTTGATAATTTCAAAGGAAGTGAAAAGCATCCATCGTTTATTTTGAACGGAGGTGTGGTTATTAAAAACTGGGTTAATGATGAACTTAGAAAAATGAGAGACTACACTAAAATGACAAAAAGAAATAAAATGGATACAGGGATGCAAAATCAATTTTTGGACCCTCATCAAAAGAAAGATTTTAATAATGTAAGACCATCTCAAGAACATTCAAAAACTGTGGATAAATACAATGCGGCAGTCACTGAAAGTTTAAAGAGAATAAATGAATTAATATCAAAAATATAAAAACATGGCACTAGAAATCGCAGTTGATTTAACACAAAATGAACCAAACGCACTAACAGCTGTTGCTGATATGGAAAGAGCTAAATTAATCCCAAGAAATGATTACAACGAAGTTGGTAATCAATATTCCGTAGTAAACCGTGACGCTTTGGCTGACGGGGATGCTAAAGGAAGAGGTACTGGTATTTTTTTAGATGTTTATAATGCAAATGCTGGAACAATTACTGATGTAGTTGAAAGAAAAAATGAAATTAAAATAAACAATTACAATTCTTCAAAACCATATCCTAATTTCTAATGAAATTAACTGAATCACTTAAAGGTTTAATATGCGAAATTGCGGCAATTGATGACATAATTAATGCCATCAAAAATAAGCATAAAGTAGTAATTTACTATGATGGTGATGAACCAGGTGGTAGAGGCATTAGAGAGATTGAGCCAGTGTGTTTAGGTATGAGTAAAGCGGGAAATAAGGTATTAAGAGCTTGGGATATGGAGGGTTCTTCTCACACTGATTATACAGGTGAACAACCTTTACCAGGATGGAGACTTTTTAGGTTAGATAAAATTTTGTCTCACAAACCAACTGGTGAAGTTTACTATGAACCTAAACCAGGTTATAATTTTAATGGTGACAAAAGCATGGTTAACGTAATAATAAATGCAAAATTCGGAAACGAAGGTCCACAACAAAACTTAGCTTAATATTATGAATGAAAACGATTTAATGAGTAGATTGGTAGCGTCAAAGGCTATTATGGATAATCCAAAATTTACTAAAAGCAGAAATACAATGAATGACGGATTACCTCCAACATCTTTACAAGATTTTGACGTACCTAATGCAAAATATAATATTCCTCAGGAATTCTTACAAGAATCTCCATCAATGAGTCAACCTTATTTATCTGAACTTCCTAAAGTTAATACAAAACCAGTTGGTGTACCAAGTGTTGATGCAATAAAAAGTTCTAAATTACCTGATGAGATTAAAAGATTAATGATTGAACACCCAATTGCACAAGCACAACAACAAGGAGGAGGAGCGACATTATCTGATGATTTAATTGAGAGAGCATCAAGACTAATGAAAAATGAAAATTCAAACAACTATATTCCTGAGTCTATTAAACCCAAAGCACAACAACAACCTCAAACACAACCTACATCACAAATTGATTATAAGTTAATTAAAAAAATGATTAGAGAAGCTGTTGATGAAGCATTACAAGAAAATGGATTAATGGTTGAGAGTAGTGAAAAGGCTAACGAGATGTTAAGTTTTAAAGTTGGAAAACACCTTTTTGAAGGTAAAGTAACAAAAATCAAAAAATTACTTTAAGGCATTTTCTTATTGGATATAAATTATTATATTTCTTTAAATATATTAATAATTTATGTCTAAAATCAATGTACTAGTCGTACCCTCCGATAGAACTGGAGTTGGTAAATTTAGGTCTATAGACCCTCACATTTTTCTTCAAAACTTATATCCTGAAGATTTCCATATAGACATCATATATGATGTCGCATATGACGATTTGGAATTCTTTAAAAAGTATCAAATAGTTTCTTTTCATAGAAGTATTGGTCCTGATTTTGAAAGAGCTAATCAGTTAATTCTCAAATTAAATGAACTTGGTATTGCCACTGTTGGTGATATTGATGATTATTGGATGCCAGGTAAAGAACATCCAATTCACGATGTTATCAGATTTAATAAAATCAATGAAAAAATTGTTGCAAACTTAAAAATTGCAAAATATGTTTCAACTACAACATCATTATTTGCTGATGAAATAATGAAAATGAATAAAAATGTTGTGGTGTTTCCTAACGCAGTTAACCCAAAAGAATCTCAATTTAAAGAACCAACACCTGAATCAGATAGATTAAGGATTGGATGGTTAGGTGGTTCGTCTCACTTACATGATTTGCAATTATTAGACCAATCATTTAGTAAGTTAGGTTCAATTAGTGATAAATTACAATATGTCCTTTGTGGATTTGATACAAGAGGAACTGTTACTGAAATTAATTCTCAAACAGGAGAACATGTTAAAAGAAATATCACACCTGAAGAAACTGTATGGGCATCATACGAAAAAATATTTACTCAAAACTATTCAACTATTTCTGAAGACTATAAAAAGTTTTTAGAAAAATACGTACAAGAATCTTACCCTAACGAAAATGATGAGGCATATGTTAGAGTTTGGACTAGACCTGTACAATCATATGCTAAGAATTATTCAAAATTTGATGTATCTTTGGCACCAATCAAAAACCACATGTTCAATAGAATGAAATCTCAATTAAAAGTTATTGAAGCTGGTTTCTATAAAAAAGCAATTATTGCATCAAATGTTGGTCCATATACTTTAGACTTAAAACATTGTTTAGACCATGGTAATTTTGTTGATGGGAACGCATTATTAGTTGATGAAAATAGAAATCACTCTGATTGGGCTAAATTCATTGATAAATTGGTAAAAAACCCAAACATGGTAAAAGATATGGGCGAAAGATTATATGAGACTGTAAAAGACACATATGATTTAAATGTTGTAACAAAAGCAAGAGCAGAATTTTATAAATCAATCGTATGATAAATAATATACCATTAAACAAATTTTTATTCTTAGATATTGAAACAGTTGGATGCGAATCTAATTGGGAAAACTTTAAGAAAAATAAAAAAGAACTTTCATTTCAATTTGAACACATTCAAGATAATCTTAGAAAAAGATTTCCTGAGGAATCTGATACACCTATTGAACAATTGTTTGTAAATAGGGCTGCTTTAGTTCCTGAATTTTTAAAGATAGTTTGTGTTAGTGTTGCATTTGTTATGGATGATGGAACAGTTAAACTACAATCTTTTCATAGTGAAGATGAAGGTAAACTACTTCAAGATGTGCAAAAATTATTAAATCGTACAGGTGATTTAGGATTCTACTTGTGTGGCCATAATGTTAAGGGATTTGATATTCCAACACTGGCTAAACGTATGATGATGTACGGATTAGAACCACCAAAATTATTACCAAGTTATGATACAAAACCTTGGGAAGTTAAAGCGATTGACACTAAAGACATATGGCAATATGGTGGATATGGTCAATTTGCATCTCTTGAACTAATGTGTGTTTGTATGGGTGTTGAGTCATCTAAAAATACAGAAGTAACAGGGAATAGAGTTCATGAGGCGTATTGGATAGATAAAAACATTGAGGGTATTGTAAAATATTGTGAGAAAGATGTTGAAGTTTTGATAGATATAATTAAAAAATTAAAACAATTAAAATGATGCAAGAAACTAATAGAGAAGAAGAATCTGATTTATGGAAACAGGTTCAAGAACAATTTGAAAAATTAAAATTACAAACAGGTATTGAATCTGACGAGGCTTACCAAAAAGAACTTGATGAAATACTTGGATTAACCGATGAAGATTTTAAAGAAATGGATGAAAGTACAACGTTACTATTATCAAGAAAAAATGTTCAAGTTCAATTGTTGGACAATCTCGCAGTTTATCCAAAATATGCTTACCCAACAGATTCTGGTTTTGATTTACATTCTACAATAGAATACACTTTACCATCTCTTGGTAGAGCCATAATTCCAACAGGAATTAAAGTATCTTTTGATGAAGGTTTGGAATTACAAATTAGACCCAAGAGTGGTTTAGCAATCAATCAAGGAATTACCGTTTTAAACACACCTGGTACTGTAGATGCAGGATATACAGGAGAACTCAAAGTAATTGTTTTTAACACAAACAAGAATGATTTTACAATTACAAAAGGTATGAAGATTGCTCAAGCGGTTTTTGCACCTGTAATAAACGGTAGACACATTAACTTTCAAACGGTTAGTGAAGTAGAAAAAAAAGATAGAGGTAATAATGGTTTTGGTAGTACAGGTATTTAAGTTAAGCTTATTTTATGGGAAAGTATTACGAAAATTTATCAACCTTAATAGAACTTATAAATAAATTAGATAAAAAAAATATTTTAGCAGAATTTATTTTGGACTGTATTGTCATGGCAAAAGACGCTCCTGACAAATCACCACATGAAATAATAAAAGAGGCGAAGAAAAAAAGACTCAAATAATGTTAACAGTAGCATATTCAACAAGAGAACACAAACCAGAATTTATTGAATACCTGAAAAAAAGTTCAGGATTTAAAAAAATTGAAGTTATTGAAAAAGTTAATAATGGTGAAAAATCTTTATCTCAAGTATATAATGAAATTTTGTCTGAATCAAAAACTGACATAATTGTTTTTTGTCATGACGACATTTATTTTGATACGACAGGTTGGTATCATAAATTAATGAAACATTTTGATAAATCAGATTATGGTATTATCGGAATGGCAGGTACAACTGATATGCCATCAAGTGGTAAATGGTGGGAAGATAGAAAAAAAATGATTGGAATTGTTAACCACGAAAATGGTGGAAAAAAATGGGAATCAAAATATTCCGAATCATTAAACAACAATATTGGTCAAACAATAATTGTTGATGGTTTATTTATTGCAATTGATAGAAGAAAAATTAAAAAAAGTTTTAACGAAGAATTTGAAGGGTTTCATTTTTATGACATCCCTTTTTGTTTTGAAAACCATTTAGAAGGTGTCAAAATTGGCGTAATAACAAATATTAGAATCACTCATAAATCTATTGGTCAAACCAACGAACAATGGGAAAAAAATAGACAGTTATTTGAAAAAAAATATAAGAACAACCTTCCATTAAAACTTCCTTTTGACCCAAAAAAAAGGCTTAAGGTTTTAATCTCTTGTTTATTTTTTAGAACATTCACAGGCTCTGAATTATATGTTTATGAATTAGCCAAAGGTTTACAAAAAGAAAATTGTGATGTTACGGTTATGTCACAAATAGGTGGACCATTGACCGACATGGCAAAAAAAGCGGGTATTAAATGCATAACATTTGAACAAGCACCAGGTTTTAAACTTGGAGATGGTGTGTGGACTTTTGACGCTGGAAATGGTGTACAAACTTCAACACCAAATATGATGTATAGAATCTCGGATGTTAATTTTGATTTGATACATATGCAACACAAACCAGTTGCTGAAAGAATGATTCAGTTTTATCCTGAAATTGACAAAATATATTCAATTCATTCTGAGGTTATAGAATTAGAAGACCCAATCACACATAAATCAATTAAAAAATATATTGCAATTAGACCTGAGATTAAAAACTATATGATTAATAATTTTGAAATCCCTGAAAAAGATATTGAAGTTATTTATAATCCTGTAGACAACGAAAAATTCAAATCAAAACCTTCAAAAGTTCAAAACGCTGTTTTATTTGTTGGTACGATAGATTATCTGAGAAGAGAAACAATTATGGATTTAATTGAATATACAAAAGATAATGATAAAGAACTTTGGTTAATGGGAGAAGACAAACAAAATTATTTGTCAACAATTTTAACACAATCTCACGTCAAACATTTTAACCCAAATTGGAATGTTGAAAAACTAATTAATGAGTGTGATGAAACAGCAGGAATACAATTAGGAAGAACTACAATTGAAAGTTGGTTATGTGGGAAACCAAGTTGGATTTATAAAGTAAATTCATTTGGAAATATTGAGTCTAAAGAAAAATTTGACCCACCTACTGATTTAGAAAAATACCATGTAAATAATGTTGTTAAACAAATCAAAGAACAATATTTAAAGATTCTCTCATGATTATTTTAACAACAACATATAATTGTGCTCCGTATGTTGAAAGGAGTCTACTGAGTATTATGTCTCAGAGATTTAAAGATTTCACTTGTTACATACTTGATGATGTGTCTACTGACAACACAATAGAAATTGTAAAAAAAACAATAGAAGGTGATTCAAGATTTATACTTGTTGAAAATCACACCAAGTTTTACCAACCAGGAAATTATAACCAAGTAATAAATTGGAGAGCGATACCTGGTGATGAAATTTGTGTTGAGGTTGATGGTGATGATTGGTTACCAAACTCAAATGTTTTTGATTTAATTAATGAAACATACAAAGACCCTGAAGTTTGGATGACAAGTGGTTCATTTAAATATCACGATGGAAGACCAGGGTTTGCGAATCCTCCTACTCACTTCACAAATGTTAGAAAACAAGCGTTTACCCTTTCTCATCTTAGAACTTGGAAATCTTGGTTATGGAAAAAAATTAAAGAAGAGGATTTAAGAGATGAAAATGGTAATTATTGGAGCGTTGCTGGTGACTTATCATTTATGTTTCCAATGTTTGAAATGTCAGGTCAAGAACATTATAGATTTTTACCAAACATAAATTACATTTATAACGAATCTAACCCAATCAATGACCATAAAGTCAACATGTCTAATGTTACTCAAACGGTAAATAAAATAAGAAATAAAACACCATACACAAAATTATGAGTTTTGACACAAGTATTGAGAACATTATTTTAGAACTCAATGAAACAAAAAAAATTGATAACATACTTCATATTGGAGCGTGTTTAGGTGAAGAAATATCATTCTACCAAAGACTACAACCTAAAAACATTTATTGGTTTGAACCTAACCCAAAATTGGTTAAACAACTTAACGAAAATGTTACTAAACAAGACTTTATAAGTATTGTATTTCCTTATGCCGTTAGTAGTAAAAAAGGTACCGCTGAATTTAACATTATTGAAAATACAACTAAAACAAATCCTGGATGCTCTTCATTACAGAATTTAAAAATTCATGCAGAATTATATACAGACATTACAAAAGTTGACACTTGCATTGTTGAGACAATTAACATTGATGAATTTCTTCGTGAAAATAACTTAGAATCAAATTTTGATTTAGTTAGTTTAGATACACAAGGTCATGATTTTGAAATATTAAATTCAAGTGACATTATTTTTAACGCAAAAGTAATTGTAATTGAAACTGCAAAAGTAGAACTTTACGAAGGACAAAAAGTTGATACAGAAATTGACGCTCTTTTAGAATCTAAAGGATACTATAAAAACTACTATCATCAATTCCATAATGTTTGGGGTGATAGTTTATACTTAAAAAAATAAAACTATGTCAGTAAAAACTGAAGTTGATAAGTGGATTGCCGATAAATGTAATGAAAGGTTAATAGCTAATTACCCGTTAGACGAAAACTCTTGGGTAATTGATTTGGGTGGTTATTTTGGTGCGGCAACACAAAAAGTTGTTTCAAAATATAACTGTAATGTTTTAGTGATAGAACCCGTAGAAGATTTTTACAATATTATTATTGAAAAGTTCAAGGATAATTCCAAAGTTATTGTTGAAAATAATGGAATTTCCACAGAAGAAAAAGAAGTTGTTTTGGATTACAACTACGATGGAACATCTTCATATACAAACACAAGTGAAATAAAAATAAATGTCAAATGTTATCCAATAGATTATTATCTGAAAAAATATAATATTGATAGAATTGATTTATTGATGGTCAACATTGAGGGTGAAGAATTTCCTCTTTTTGAAAAATGGATTAAAACTGATTTTTTGAATAAAGTTAATTATCTTGAAATACAATTTCATCCTTGGATTGATGATTCGGTTGAAAGAAAAAACAAAATTGAAAATGGTTTTGTAAATCTTGGATTTGAAAACCTATGGGATTATCAATTCGCATTTACATCTTGGAAAAATAAAAATTATTAATATGGGAAATTTAATCACAGCCAACTTAATGGGTGGTTTAGGTAATCAATTATTTGAAGCCGCCCACGCACTATCACAAGGTTGGAAACACAATAGAGAAACAGTATTCCTTCCACATTCTTGGACACCTGGTCAAGGTAGAGGTGCCGAAAATTATATTAACAATGTATTCAGAAATTTAAAGTTTATTGAAAGAGTTGAAGACACGACTACAGTAAACGAAGGACCTTTTGAATATTCAGAAGTTAATCCAGTAGAAGGAGATACCGCATTTCACGGATACTTTCAATCAACAAAAAATTGGTTTGGATTTGACGAAAAGATTAGAGAAATATTCCAACCACCTGTAGAACTTGTAGAAGAGTTCATGGGAAAATATCCCCAACTGTCTCAACCAAATACATTATCACTTCACGTTAGAAGAAGTGAGTATCTTCAGTTCCCTGAAATACACCCAACAATTAGTATTGAATACATCCAAGAAGCTTTAAAAGTTATTGGTGAATATTCTACTGTGTTTGTATTCAGTGACGACCACGACTTTGTAAAAGAGAATTTAAATTTCCCTTCAGTTATTTTTGTTAACGAACCTGAAGATTATAGAGAATTATGGTTGATGGGATTATGTCAAAATCATATTATGTCAAACTCTACATTCTCATGGTGGGGAGCTTTCTTAAATAAAAAAATAAACAAAAAAATTGTTGCCCCATCTCGTTGGTTTGGTCCAAGAGGTCCTGAAGCAAAAGATATCTACGAACCATACTGGAATGTAATTCCTTGTGATTGGGTTGAGGGCGGTAAATTAATGCCGATTAAAAATGATTAATACAAATCCTAACAACAAAACATGTGAAATATCTCACATCCAATATACCGTAAAAACTAACAATTATAACTTGATTGGTGACGTTATTGAATTTGGAACTTTTACGGGAGGGAGCACAAAAACCTTATCATCATTATTTCCTGATAAAACAATATTCACAATTGACCATTTTCAAGGGTTAGAACAAACCAACAAGAACGTACCAAGTGACAGTGATTGGATTGAAAGAGCATTCGCATTAGATAATCCATTATATGTTAATAACCATAATGTACCTAAATCTATTGATGAAGTTAGAGAAAGATTTGTAGGATTTAATAATATCAAAATGATTATCTCTGATGTTCACGAATTAACAGAACCATCTGATTATGGTATTGGTAAAATTGCTATTTGTAATTTAGATGTTGATATCTACGAACCAGCAGTGTCAGCGTTAGAGTTCTTAACTAAATGTGAATGGTCAGAAGTATTCATCAGATTTGACGATTGGCACGGTGGTGAAAAAGAATATGACCAACATGAAAGATTGGCATTTACAGAATGGATTGAAAAATATAACTATAAATTTAACATCACTCATGGAGGATATATTGGTGGTGTATATGTAAAACGATAAAATGATTAACACAAATCCAAACATAGATTCTTGTACATTAGAAACTCTCTGTTCTGTTATCCAAAACTATAATTTAGTTGGGGATGTTTTAGAATTTGGAACATGTACTTGTCAAAGTGCAATTCAATTAGCAACCTCATTACCTGAAAAAACTATTTTTACAATAGACCATTTTAAAGGGTTAGAAAAAACTAATAAACCTTTACCATTCACAAGTGACTGGAGTGAAGGGTCTTTCGCTTTAGGTGCTTGGAATGCAATAGGAGAAGATTTTCCAAGAACAATAGAAGAAGCGAAACGTAAATTATCCACAAGACCAAACATTACACTTATCTTGTCTGACATTCATAAACTAACCGAACCTGCAGATTATAATATTAAAAAGATTGCAATTTGTAATGTGGATGTGGATATCTATGAACCAACCGTATCATCATTAGAATTTTTAACTAAATGTGAATGGTCAGAAGTATTTATCAGATTTGACGATTGGCACGGTGGTGAATCAGAATATGACCAACATGAAAGATTGGCATTCACAGAATGGATTGAAAAATACAATTACCAATATGAAGTCGTATATGGCGGATTATATGGAGGAGCAATAATAAAACGATAAAAATGGAAAAAAAATTAATTAGAAAAGTATCTGATTGGTGGGGTGAATATGATTGTTCATCAAACCGTAACATGCCAAAACACATTCAATGGCTATCAAGAGACACCGAAACACCACACGAAGTGAGTGTTTATGTTGATAACTACATCAAAGATTGGGGATTCAATGACCCAAAAAGAGATAAGATTGGGTGGTTATTAGAATCACCTCAAATGAATGAAGGTACCATCAAATATCTCGTTGACAACATTGATATGACAAGAGAACATTTCAAATGGATTTTCACTTGTATGGATAGTCTTATTGAATTAGGAGCTCCATTTGTATATAACATTTCAAATGCAGTTCCTTGGATTTGGGAAAAAAACAGAGCAATTCATCCTAAAACTAAATTGGTATCAATGATTGCATCTAACAAAGGATGGTTACGTGGACACCAAAATAGATTACAGTGGGTTGAAAGATTGAAAGATAAAGTTGACTTATTTGGTTCAGGAAGACCAAATCAATTAAACGATAAAGAAGATGGGTTAAGAGATTATATGTTTTCAGTAGCAATTGAAAATGATGACTCAGACACTTATTTCACAGAAAAATTAACTGACTGTTTTGCCATGGGTACTGTACCAGTATATTATGGTTCAAGAAAAGTTGTTGAAAAATACTTTGACCCAACTGGTGTTATTTTCTTAGAAGATGATGCTGACTTGTCAACATTGACACCAGAAAAATATCAATCATTAATGCCAGCAATTGAAAGAAATTTTGTTGCAGCAAATAATCTACCTGTATCTGAAGACTACATGTGGGAAAATTATCTAAAAAATTTATTTTAATATGAAATATCTAGTACTTGGCTCATCAGGGCAAATTGGAGCAGAACTTTGTAAATTTTTAAAGAAAGAAGGTCACGAAGTTTTAACATTTGATATAGAAAACGATTCTATACAAGATTTAAGAATTAAAGGAATTGTTGATTCACACATTAACGAAGCAGATTTTGTGATGTTTTTAGCGTTTGATGTTGGTGGTTCAAGATATTTGAAAAAATATCAAAACACTTATGACTTTATTGATAATAATGCTAAACTTATGGTTCATACATTTAACTCGTTGAAATCATACAGAAAACCATTTATTTTTGCATCATCTCAGATGTCCAACATGTCATATTCCCCATACGGGATTGCAAAGGCTTTAGGTGAATCTTACACAAGAGCGTTAGGAGGTATCACAGTTAAGTTTTGGAATGTTTATGGTCCTGAACACAATTTAGAAAAATCTCACGTAATTACTGACTTTATCTTAAAGGCAAACAATTATGGACACATTACCATGATGACCGATGGAACCGAACAAAGACAATTCTTACACGCTGAAGATTGTTCAAATGCATTGATGATTCTTTCTCAAAAATATAATGAAATAGATAGAGACAAAGAATTACACATTACAAATTTTAAGTGGGAGTCTATTCTTGAAGTTGCATTAATTATTAGCGAAGAAATACCTTGTAGAATTACTCCAGGGAAAGATACTGATACAGTTCAACTCAATAAAAGAAATGAACCAGACCCTTATGTTTTGAATTTTTGGGAACCAAAGATTTCATTAAGAGAGGGTATAAAAAGAATAATTAATGAAATGATATGAAAAAAATAGTAGTATTAGGTGGAGGTGGATTCATCGGAGGACACCTTGCAAAAAGATTAAAAGAAGAAGGTAATCACGTTAGAATCTGTGATATTAAAAAACACGAATACTTCTTTCAAGATGAAATATGTAACGAGTTTATTTTAGGGGATTTAACAGACCCTAAGGTCGTAGATTTAGTCATTGAAGAGGGAGTTGATGAAGTATATCAATTAGCTGCTGACATGGGTGGAGCTCTTTATATCTTTACTGGTGAGAACGACGCAAATCTTATGCACAACTCAGCAACCATCAACCTAAACGTATCAAGAGAATGTGTTAAGAAAAAAGTTGGAAAAGTATTTTATTCTTCTTCGGCTTGTATGTATCCTGAACACAACCAACTTGACCCATTAAATCCAAACTGTGAAGAAAGTTCCGCATATCCTGCGAACCCAGATTCAGAATACGGATGGGAAAAATTATTCTCTGAAAGAGTATTTTTGGCATACCATAGAAACTACGGATTAAATGTAAGAATTGCAAGATTCCATAACATATTTGGGCCGCAAGGTACTTGGAAAGGTGGTCGAGAAAAATCGCCAGCAGCAATGTGTAGAAAAGTCGCTGAAGCTAAAGACGGAGATATTATTGAAGTGTGGGGTAACGGTATGCAAACACGTTCATTCTTATATGTTGAGGAATGTGTTGAGGCAGTTCTAAGATTAATGAACAGTGACTTCACTGGACCTGTTAATATTGGTAGTGAAGAAATGGTAACAATCAACCAACTTGCTGGAATGGCAATTGCAATTTCTGAAAAGAATTTAGAAATCAAAAACATTGATGGAGAAGAATTTGTTCAAAAATATGGATTCAAATGTCCATTAGGTGTTAAAGGTAGAAATTCAGATAATAAACTTTACCGAGAAAAAATTGGATGGGAAGTTAGTCAACCACTTTCAATTGGGCTAAAAAAGACTTATAATTGGATTAAGTCACAAGTTGACCATGTAGAACTTAACACTCCTTGGATTTATGAAAGTCCTGATGGTGGTAATTCAATCTACAGAAGAGAACCAGGTAGTTTAGAAAAACAAAAAATTAAATAAAATGGTAACAGTTCCTGTTAGTGTTGGAGAAATGATTGATAAGTTATCAATCCTCCAAGTAAAAAAGAATAATGTAAAAGATGAAAACAAATTAGTCTTCATCAACAAAGAGTTTGAATTACTTTATAATTTTTCTTCAGAGTATCTTAGTAATTTAGAAACAGAATCAATTTATCACAGATTGGTTGAAGTCAATTCTAATCTTTGGGAGGTTGAAGACAAATTAAGAATCATGGAAAAAGAACAAAGATTTGATGATGAATTTATATCCTTAGCAAGGAAAGTATATTTTACGAATGATGAAAGATTTACATTAAAAAATGAAATTAATCTAATAACGGATTCAGAAATCCGAGAGATTAAAGATTATGTAAAGTATTAAATAATAAAAAAATATTAATGGGTAAAACAACCAGAAGACAACCGACTCAAACTCCCACTCAAGAAGAGGGAATCGTCAAAACAAAAAAACAATTAATTTGTTCAATTGTAAAAAAGAAAACTAAACAAAAATTTTTATCTGAAAGTCAAAGAATTTATTACGAAACATTATTATCAAACCAAATAACAATTTGTTCAGGCCCAGCAGGTGTTGGTAAAAGTTATATTGCAATGAAATGTGCTGTAGACTTATTAGTTGACCCTGAAACACCATTTGAAAAAATTATTATTGTTAGACCAGCAGTTGAAGCAGAAGAAAAACTTGGAAGTTTGCCTGGCGGTGTTGAAGAAAAATTAGACCCTTATATATTCCCATCATATTATCTTTTAAATAAAATAATTGGTAAAGAATCAAGAGAAAAATTGAAAGATATTGAAGCGATTGAGGTTTTTGCGTTAGCTTACATGAGAGGAATGAATATAGATAATTCAATTCTTATTTTTGAAGAGGCACAAAACTCAACTCCAAGTCAAATGAAACTCTTATTAACAAGGATTGGTTTCAATTCAAAATTTTTTATATCAGGTGATTTAGAACAATTTGATAGGCACAAAGATAAAACACAAACAGGATTGTGGGACGCATTGAAAAAATTCCAAAACATGAACGATATTGGTGTTTTTGAATTTAGTCCTGAGGACATTGTTAGAAATCCGTTGATTTCAGACATATTAAAAAGATACGAAGAATGAAAATAGGAATAGAAATTAATGGAGTACTAAGAGACACTCTGAAAAAAGTTCAACAAGAGTATGAAAAGTGGTACCTCAATGAAAATTTGAAGGAACTGAAACTAATTGAGGATGACCCGACCATTGAAAGAAAGATAATATCAGATGTTACTTCATTAGAATTAACCAAACATTTATCATTTAAAGATGAAAACGAAGTTTATAATTTTCTATACAAAGAACATACCATGGAAATTTTTGGTCATGCAGGTTCTGTTGAGTATAATGGGATGAGTGATTTAAATGATTTTTATTTTGATATGAGAGATTCTCACGAAATCATTATTGTTTCTGATGAAATTGGAAAATCAAAACCAGCATCTCTATTCTTTTTAGCTAAGTTTGGTTGTTTAGTTGAAAACATTAAATTTTATAGTGAAATTACAATTAATTCATTATGGGATTCAATAGACATTTTACTTACAGCAAATCCTAATCTATTATTAAATCACCCAACAAATAAACGAGTAATAAAATTTAATACTGATTACAACTCCAACATTAAAGTTGAGAATGAAATATCAAGTATGAAAGAACTCAAAACAAAAATAGAACAAATATATGCTTAATGTTTTAGGAGAAAATTATTATGTAGATTTAGATGCCATTGAAGAGTATCTTGATATGACTGATGAAGTATCTATCGAACCAACAAGTGGTACAACAGAAATGAGAATTAATATCATAAAATTTGAAATGGTTAAAATGATGTTAGAAACTGTATTATCAGAACACGACGATGTTGATGAGAGTTTAGGTATAAAATCATCTACAAAAACAAGTATCCCTTTCAAAATTGCATTTAACAGTTTATTAAATAAAAACCTTATCAATCATTATTAATATGGAAAATACATTAAAAGAAAAAGTACTTAAATCCATTGAAGTATTAAAAAACAAACAAGCAAGAATTTATTTCCTAACACAAGATACAAAAGGAAATGCAAAAGCTTCTGTTAGATTTATATACCAAGTAGCAAAAACACTAAAAGATGCAGGATTCAATCCAATCATCTTACACGAAAAAAACGACTATGCTGGTGTTGCAAAATGGCTTGGCGAAGAATATATGAATATTCCTCACAGAGTTATTGAAGGTCAAAATTTAGAAATATCTCCTGAAGATTTTTTAATTATTCCTGAAATTTTTGGTTTCATGATGGAACAAGTTAAACAATTGCCTTGTGCTAAGGTTGTTTTGGCACAGTCTTACGCTTACATTGTTGAAACTCTACAACCAGGTCAAAACTGGGCACAATATGGTTTCTTTAAATGTTTAACAACAACAAATAATCAAAAGGACTATATTGAAAGGGTAATGAGACAATCAACGTGTGATGTTATCAAACCTTATATCTCAGAAAACTTCCACCCTAAATCACAACCACCAATGCCAATTGTTGGTGTTCATACTAAAGAACAAAGTGACGCAATTAACATTATTAAAACATTTTATTTAAAATTCCCTCAATATAGATGGTTTACATTTAGAGATTTGAGAGGACTTACAGAAGTTGAGTTTTCTAATTCACTAAGAGATTGTTTTGTTAGTGTTTGGATTGATGACGAAAGTGGATTTGGTACATTCCCATTAGAATCTATGAAATCTAATGTTCCTGTAATTGGAAAAGTTCCAAACTTGCCAGCAGAGTGGATGACTGAAGAAAATGGTATTTGGATTACAGACAAAACTTTATTCGCAGATGTAATTGCAGACTTTATTCAAAATTGGTTAGAAGATAATATCAAACCTGAAATGTATGAAGAAATGAAAAAGACATCAGACAAATACTCAAATAAACAAGAATTTGAAAGTTCTGTGACAACTTTATTCTCAAAGTTTTTAAGTAACAGAGCAGATTCATTTGAAGAACAAATCATTAAAACAGAAGAATAATATGGAAAATAAATTATCATTATCAGTTATACTACCAATTAAGTCAGCAAAAGCAAAAGACTTTGACGAACTTTTTGGAAAAGCAATTAATTCTTTAAAAGAACAAAAAGTTGATTTTGAAGAATTAGTAATCGTCCATACTCAAGAAGAAACTTTAATTAGTGTTTTAGATAACTATGACTTTGGAAATATAAATGTTACCAAAGTATTATGGGATAAAGAACCAAACTATGCATCACAAGTAAATTATGGTATTGAAAAAGCAAAAGGTACTTGGGTTTCACTATTTGAATTTGATGATGAATACTCATCAATTTGGTTTAAAAATATAAAAAAATATTCAGAATCATATCCCGATGTTCAAATGTTCTTACCTGTAGTTGTTGAGGTTGATGAAAAAGGGATGTTTGCAGGATTCACTAATGAGGCAACTTTTGCGGCAAATTTTAGTCAAGAAATGGGATTCTTAACTAATGAAACTTTACAAGATTATCAAAACTTTCAAACCGCAGGTTCTGTTTTTAAGAAATCTGTGATTGAAGATTTTGGTGGGTTTAAATCATCAATAAAATTAACCTTTGTTTACGAATTTTTATTAAGATTATCTTATAATTCTGTATCAATCATGACAATACCTAAGTTAGGATATAAACATGTTAACATGAGAGAAGGTTCAATATTTTGGACATATAAGAACGGAGAAAACAAAATGATTGAGGACGAAGTTAAGTTTTGGATTCAAACTGCAAAGAAAGAATATTTTTTTACTGACGATAGAGTCATAAAATACCAATCAGAAAATGCATAAATGCAAGAAACTCTATCTGCACAAACAGAAGATGTTTCATCCAAAAAAAGAGGTAGAAAGGCAGTCAAAGAAAATTATTTTGATGTAAGAGAAGAAACCGCAGTTAGAAAATTTTTAATTGCTGAAACCTCATACGAAAAAAACAAAATATATAATGAATTCTTAAGAGCTCCTCTTGATAAGATGATTTCATCAATTATAAGACGTTACAAATTGTATCGTAAAGATATGGATTTTATTGAAATTCATACAGACACACATTCTTTTTTGATGACTAAGGTTGATAAATTCAAACCAGACAAAAACAAAAAAGCATATTCATATTTTGGAACGATTTGTAAAAATTATTTAATGGGTCAAATCATTAAAGACCAAAAAGAAACAAATCGTAAAATTTCATATGAAGACATTTCTTCAAGTATTGAAGAGAGACCTGACATGATTTATCGTATAGACGACGATATTGTTGAAACTGATGTTATAATAACTCAATACCTTAAAGAACTCAAAGATTTCATTGAAACTGAATCATTGAACGATAATGAAAAAAAATTAGGTTACGCATTAATTGATTTATTTGACAATTACGAAACTATATTTTCAGGTGCAGATAATAACAAATTCAATAAAAATGTCATACTACTTTCATTAAGAGAAATGACAAATCTTAGTACAAAAGAGATAAGAAGTTCAATAAAAAGATTCAAAAAACTTTATTTAGTTATTCAACATAAAATGAAAAACTAATTAAAACTATTTATAGGTATGCCAAGACCACAAAGAAAAGAAATTAATTTTACTAAAGATTCTATTTTAGCTCTTATGCAAGAAATTTATAATGAACTTGTAGAACAAAGACAAACCGCGATAAGAATCCAAAATAAAATGTTATCTATGTTAAAGGACCCAGAGGATATGACAACTATCGGGCCAGTTATTGAAAAACAACAAAAAATTGTCAACGAATGTGTTGAAAAGAAAATTAGTCTTTCAAAACTTCAATCAGGCATTTGGGAAAAATCAAACAATAATACTGAATCATTTTCTCTTGCCGATTTAGATGATGATTTAATTCAAAATCTTATAGAGAAAGATATTTCCAATGATGAGGAAACTTATAAAATGAGATAAGATATGCAAGCAGCACCAGATTTAAATTCTTTAGGACTAGATATATCTTCAAAGATTACTGCAATTAAAACTGCAGTAGATACCTTAAAGCAAGAAAAAACTTTAAAAAAGTCTGTTGCTAATTCATCATCTTCTGCCGTCTCACAAATAACCTCTCAGTTAGATAAAATTAAAGATTTACAAAAAAGATACCAAAGAGAACCTCCAACCTCTTTGGATAAACTATTAGATTTTTTATCACAAACTAGAGGAAATGGTGACAATACTATAAAGTATTTAAGAAAAAAAATTTTAGAGGTGTCAGTAAAGATTGAACCTGAAGTGGTCAATATTCTTAAGGAGCAATCTATGAAAGCTTTAGGTTGTTCACAAGAACAAAGTTATAAAGGAGTTAGCCCACAAAGTCTACAACTACAACCATTACCTTTAATACCACAAGGACCAAATGATGGTTCAATATACATTCCTGTTCAATCGGTTGATTTTTTTTCTAACTTAAAACAATCACCAACGACAAACTTTGGAAAAGTATATTATGAAAAGCCAGAGCCATCTGCAGACACAACTTTCAAACCTTTTGGTGGAGAGACTAACTTTCCAATGAATAAACAATTATATCAACTAACTAACGAAACTGGCAGGTCTTTATCTCAAATTTTAGGTACAAATTATAAAGGTAAATCAGGTCAAAATTTGTTTGATGTCCAATATACAAAAACAAATGGATATGGAGTAACTGGTGATTATTTTAGAGTTATATTAATTGATAGGTTAAATAATAACGGAGCAAGTTTAAATAATAAGGTTGGTGAGTTTATTAGTGATTATTATAGTACAATAAATTTGGTCGACCCTGTTGATATTGGTGCCCAAATAGTTAATGTAATTTCAGGGGCAATGAACATTAGTGCAAAAATCGGAATTGGAGAACTTCAAAACCAATCAAAATTTGCATTAGTTGTTCAAAGAATATTAGGGTTATGTTTTGATGACCGTACTGAGATTGATGTAAGTGGTATTGCCAAAGTAGCAGAACTTGATGGAGTTGATGATACTTTTTTTGAATTGAACGAAATTGATTTAAGAAACATTGACCAGAACATTTCAAATGTTCAAAACGGGGTAATGGAATTTGAAGAATGTGATAATGTAAAAGTACCTGTTGATTCAGAATCTCTTGTTGACCAACTTATCTTATTTAGAGATAAATTAAGTGGACAAACAACTGAAGAAAAAGTTAAAACGTTAGAAACTATAATTGATTCAATTTCTCAAAATCCTGAGTGGAAGTCAAAACTTCCTTCAAGTTTTAATGCAAACATATCAATTGATAAGAATATTCTAAAGAAAATAGCTTTATCTGTTGTCGCAGGTATATTAACTCCAAAGAATTTATTACCCGTATTTTCGTTGTTATATGTTATACAATCAGGAGCAACATATACCTACAATCAAGCGGTAACAAGCGGAAACACATTAGTTAGTTCAGGGAACACGTTAATTAATTCAGGAACCACATTATTATCACAAACAAGTAATATTATTACTGACGGTAAAGACTTCTTACAAAAGTGGAGAACATTTTCAATAGAAATGATTACCAAAATTAATGTAATCTTTTTAGAGACATTATTTCAAATATTGAAAAGGGATTTGTTACTTTTAATTGGGGAAATTGTCATAGATATTGAGTCAAATAAAATCATGAGAAAGTATCAAAAAATTTTAGCATTAATTGCAGTTGCGTATGGGATTACACAACTATTGAAAGATGATTACAGGAAATGTAAACCTTTGCTACAAGACATCTTAGCAATATTGAATGTTGTTGAAAGCGCAGGTAAAGTTCTTGGTATTTTCAAAAAGGACATTCCATTATCACTATTAGCATTTTCAGATGGATTACCAGGGTATTCTCCTGAAAGAGCTTTTATTAATGTGATTGAAGGTCTTCAAAAGATTGGGGTTCCTACAGGTGTTTTACCTGATGGGTCTCCTAATTTAATGTTGTTATATAATAAAATTACCCAAGACGGCATTGGTAAAGAAAAAAAGAATGAAAAAATTGAAGCCTTTGGTGTTGGTGTTACAGGTATGGTTAAAGTTTATGGAGTTCCAGTATGATAAAAGAAGACTTTGAAAATATAATTAACGAGCAATCAAATTTAAAAAATTTGCCAAATACAACTTTAGCAAATTTTATGGATTTATTATCTACTGATTTTGAAATAACAAAAGATAATATTATAAAACAAACAATTTATTTAGATAAATTAGAAGAATTGTATAATAACATTTTAAAAATATATCAAGAAAGAAATGGGTAAGGTAGACGATAATTCAATATTATTTCAGGCACAGGTTTTAAACTCTGATGACCCAATGATGCTTGGTAGAGTTCGCGCGATTAGATTAATTGACAATCTTGACGATATATTAAGAAGTGTTACCGACCCACCATGGAATGAAGAAAAAGATATATGGACAAGTAGAGACCCATTAATATTCACACCATTATTACCGTATTTTATTTATCAAGTTCCAAAGAAAGATGAATTAATTCAAATAATGTATCTTAATAAAGATTACAGATTTCAGAATCAATTCTACATACAAGCATCTGCGTTTTCATCCCCAACAACAACTTTAAAAGAATATTGGTATGGTGGTAATAAATGGTCAGGGAATGGAACTCAAATTGTAAATCCCAATCCTTTAAAAAATCAAAACGGAACTTATAAAGATGGTGCAATACATGCTGGGGTATTCCCACAACCTGGTGATAATGCCATATTAGGAAGAGGCAGTGCTGACTTAGTTGTTAAGCAAGATGAAGTTTTATTAAGAGCGGGTAAATTTGCAGAAGAGAATTTACAACCAAATATATTACCTGTTGCAAATCCAAAAAGAGCCTTTTTACAATTATCAAGATTTCAAACAACTAAAGAAGTACTTCCACCAAAAACTTATTTTGAGTTCAAAGAAGAAGTTGTATTAGTAAAATACCTTATTGAATGGGTTATTGTAAATCCTGAAAACACTAAAGATATTTTTACGGGAGATATATACCTATACCAATTAAAATCTGACCCGTCAACTAACTCTAAAAACTTAACTGTTGGTAGTGCGGTTGCTTCAAATCTTAAAACAATTGTTTTTAAACAAGAAATTAAAGGTAATACATTAGATATTATTGAACAAATTAATTCTTTTATTAGAGCATGTAACAACACTAATTTTTATAATGGAAACCAACTTTTTCCTGATAACCAAGACAGTACAAAGTTCCCTATATTCTATAGACCAACAAATGAAGTTTATACTAAAATAAATCCAAGTACTCCTTCAGGTCAAACAAATACAATAATCATTAATAATCTTTCAAAGATTTATAAAGGAATTAAAATAAATCCAAGTATTAAAGGTGGATATGGTTTAATTTACACAAAAAATAATGTTGGTATTGTCGGAGCATACGTTAAGAAAACAGCAGCTCAATCAAAATTTATCACCCAACAAGCAACCTACAGTACTTTAGGTGGTGATAAAGTATTTTTATTATCTCACAATTCTGTAATACCTGGTAAAGGTGGTCCGATAAATTTTGACAACACTTTATACGGCATAACACCTCAACAGTATGGTGATGAAATTATGCCAAAGACATCAAGTATGGTAAGGGGAGAAGAGTTAATGGAATTGATTAATTTAATTGTTCAATTCTTAATTACACATACTCACGCTTATCCTGGGTTAGCTCCAGTCCCTGTGACTGAGAGTGGAGTTAATGTAACATCACTTACTTCAGAACTACAAAATGCCGTTAATAAAATTCTTAACAGAAATATCAGACTTAATTGATATTTATTGAAAAAGATAGATGTCAATTTTAAGGTCATACATAGATAAAAATAATACAATCACATCAAATTCATACGTAAACACGGCAAGAAATCCTGTTGTTGAGTTGAATTTTGGTGCTTCGGATTATGTTATTCCAAACTACGGATACACAAGATATATCTTTGATTTAGACTTAGTGTTACTTAGAGAAGATATTGTAACAGGAGTTATCTCAACAGGATGTACTTCAGCAATGACTCACACACTAAAGATGACAAATACATCTTCATTTGATAATGAATTACTTAATTCATTTATGTCAAATGAAAGAAGAAGAGCAACATCATTTGATTTAATTTTATTCAGAATCCCTAAGACTTCAGGTGCCACTGGTAACCCACAATATTGGGATGAGGGTGTTGGATATGATTATAACGACTTTAACATTGCAAAAAATAGTGCAATAGGTGGTTCATCCCCACTTACATACGTAGATAGCAGAGCCTTTTCAACAAGACCTTCAAACTGGTACCAAACCACAACATTAGATACATGGTCTCAACCTGGTATCTATAACAACAAAAATGAAGGTACAGTTAACTTCTCAGGACTTACAATTGTAGCAAGACAACATTTCCAATTAGGTAATGAAGACCTTGATATGGATATGACGGATGAAATTAACGGAATATTACACGGAACAATAACAGGTGTTACAGGGTGGGGTTTGGCTTACTTACCTCAAATTGAAAACATTACAGGACTTACAGACAGTTACAGTGTAGCCTTTTTCTCAAAGGATACTCAAACATTCTATCAACCTTTTTTATTAACAGATTATGACGATTTAATTAAAGACGACAGAAATCAATTCTTAAAAAACCAAGAAAACAAATTGTATCTTTACGTTTATCAAAATGGTGATTTAGTTAATTTAGATTCAGACCCATTTGTTAGAATTGAAGATAGACTTGGAGATGCTGTTTCAGGAATGTCATCTTTAAACACTTGTTTAAGAACAAAAGGAGTATATGAAGTTATTGTACCAAATGGATTTACAGGTTCGCCAACACCTTGTCAATATTTTGATATTTGGTCGGGGTTAACAATTAACGGACAATGTATCCCAAATGTTAAAAACCAATTTATACTTCAACCATATAGTGCGGGAATTCAAATTGGACCAATATCAAAAGAACCTCAAATCTACGGATTTGATTTCTACGGTATATTACAAAATGAACAAATTTTAAATTCTGATATTAGAAAGGTTGGGGTTACAATTAAGAAAGCCTATACAGGTCAACAAGTTCTTTTGAACGTTTCTGCATCATATAGAGTATATGTTATGGAAGGAACTACTGAGGTGTTAGTTCAGGATTGGACACCAGTTAATAGAACACCTAATGAATATTATTTCATTTTTGATATGAGAGATAAAATACCAAATCAATATTATGTTGATATTCAAGTGAGCACTTCGGGTGAGAAAGATACTTATAAAAGACAATTAACGTTTAATATCGTAAATACAAAACAATCATGAGTAAGATAGTAAAATTAACCGAATCAGATTTAAGTAATCTTGTTAAGAGAATTCTTGACGAGCAAATGGAAGAACCTTCAAACTACATGTTCTTCAGTAATTTAGAACAAATTAAAAGACAATGTGAAAGATTATTAGAACTTGACCCTCACATGATTGATGATATTTTAAATAATGGTCACGATTGGGCTGATGACCATGTAACTGAAGCCAAAACAAATATGGACCAGGTTTTTGATTTCTTAATGAACGAAACAAAAAAACAACGTCAATACGTTGATTATGAAGATATTCATGAAGGTAGAAAAAAAACAGGTACAAAACTTTGTGCAAGAGGAAAAGCAGCCGCCAAAGCAAAATTCAAGGTTTATCCAAGTGCTTATGCAAACGGTTATGCAGTTCAAGTTTGTAAGGGAAGAATGCCAGGTACAGACGGTAAAAAACATTGTTCAGGTACCTATTGTTAATTCCTAAAATTATCCTTATCTTTGGAAAATGGAAAACAAAGTGGTGGGATATATCCCACGTTTATTATTCAAAATATATTTGAGTCTTAAAGAAAGATTTGACCCTACCCCTCCTATACCTGAAGAGGAAAGAATCACCGTAGAAATTTGTAAAAAATTAATTAATGACCCTGATTCAGAATTAACCTACGCACCAATTTCCGCAAAAAGATTTATTAAGAACGAAAGTAAAAGTATGTTTGTTGTTATTGAACATCACACAATTAACTTAATAAATCACGTATATAGTTATTCGGTTTATCTTTCAAAAAACTCAGACTACAATGAAATTATTGGAGGTTTTGATAAAATCTTAGAAATTAAGAGACAGTCTTTAGAAGATGAAATTACAAGTAATATTCAACATTCTTTACAGACTATTTTGAAGAAACTTGATTAGTATTTTCTCTAATCACCCTTCTTATAATTGTGGACAATTCTTCATTTTTTGGTTCATAATGAGTCATCTTAGGTTTATTGCCTGTACCTGATTTTGAATGTGTTTTTTCTGCTTTTCTTTTTTGTTGACATGCAGATTTTTTTTGTGATGCAGACATTTTAGATGCGACTCCCGCGGCTCTACATTTTGGATAACCCTTATCACTTGCCTCAGGTCTTCCACAAGGTGGATGTTTACCATCAACTTTTCTACATATATTAACCCAAGGTCCCTTAGGTTGTTTACTACCCTTTGGTTTCTTTTTTGTACCAAACCAAACTGCCAAATCTTCTTTAAGTGGCCCTACTGCTTTTTGTATTAATTTTTCAGGTAATTCTAAATCTCCAATATTGCTCCCTTCATCATCATTTTGACCAGTGTAAAATTGTTTTAAATATCTATCAATTTCTGCAACCCTATCTGTTCTTGCCTCAATTTTTTTTCTTTCTTCAGGTGACTCTTTAAAATCACCATCCGCTTCTTCATACGCCAATTCAGCATTCTTATAATGATAAACAGGTTCAGTATAAGGACCAAGTTCTTTATTTTTCCAAAGTTGCGGTGCTAATACAATAGGAACTTTAAATTTTCCTGAACTTGATGCACCAGTTGCTTCATTTATTGGTCTTTTTTTCATATATTACAATAAATATCATTAAAATTATTATGGAGAACGAAAAAATACCAACAAAACTTTTATTTGGAAGCATTGCTGTTTATAAAACAGAAGATGTTGATTTAATCATTGACACAATGAATTTTGAACAATCTTTTTTTTATGTTATGCAAGCAATTCAATATGGACATAATTCAAACCTTTTCACACTACAAGAAAGTGAATTAATATCAAAAGCATTAAGAATATTAAATAAAGGATTAAATTCTGAAGAATAAAAAAAGGACCTCACGGGGTCCTTTTTCATTTATAGTTTGTTTCCACAAGACGGACAGAATTTGTAATTCTTTTTTGTCTTGGTCCCACACTCAGTACAATATTGTCTAATTTCTTCAACATTAATATTTTTTGTACTCAAAGGTTGAATCTTAAAGTTAATTATATGTAACGTATAATAATTGAATTGTTCATATGAATTGGTGAAGTCTTGATTAGATTGCTCACCTTTTTCAACTCTACCTGTTTCAATTGATTTATTGTTTTTCTTACTTGGTTTTGATGACCTCAACAATGTATTTGATACATCAAATTTACTTTTTGAAGTGGTTGGTGTAACAGAACTTGTAAAAATCGCATTTGAAGTATTGTAACTTGTTGTAGTTGTATTATATCCCACTCCTCCTGTGGTACTAATTGTTGTTCCAAATTGTGGAGTATAATCATTAGTACGACTTCCGTAGACTACACCACTCCCATACATAGCTCTGTTAGAAATAAGAAAATTATTATTAATTTCTTGTTCATCATAGAACTCAATTAATACATCCCCATTTAAATCAATTGCAGACCTATTTTCAGACGTATCTTTTACATTGTAGGTACTGAACTCAAACTTGTTATTAGAGTCAAGGAAACGTTCTAAAAACACTCTCTGACCTGGTCTTAATACAACACCACTCGTGGAAATGTATTCACCATTTAATTTAATCTTACAGAGAACCGATTTTTGTTTAGGATTGTGAATTTCAAATTCAAAATTGTCTTTATCATTTAAGAAGACAATGTGGCCATTATAGACCTTTAAACGTGACTTTTTCTTTGTGATGTGCGCAGTCGGTTTGCCCACTTGTGTTGCGTAATTCATGTTTTTTTAATTTTATATTAGCTTATGACTACGTTACCAATACCTTTGTATCCGTGAATACTCTACAGTCGTTAAGACTGGGGACTGATAAACTAAAATCTATTAATAATTATACAAAAAATTATTTTGATGAAAACAATAAATTACATATCTTTGTATCTATGAAAAAAATATTATTTCTTTTTTTGATAATTATATCGTCAGTTTCTTTTGGACAAAAGAAAACCGAAGGCAGTCCCTTAGTTAACTATGTTTCAAAAAAAATAAATCAAGACGTAACTTTTGTCGTTTGGGAAGAAAAAAAAGACTCATTTAGAGTCCATGAAATAACTTATTATGATTTCAAAAAAGAAGATTATATTACTTTGAATGAATCAAACATTAAAATAAAATATCCAGAACTGTTAGATTGGTTTACAATTAAAGTAAATTTTCCATTGCGTCGTACCAACAGGACAAACGTTAATAACCTTAAGATTATCAATACCGTCAACCTTAGGAATTGGCCCTAAATTTTTAACAATATTGGCACCAATATTTGACGTTATTATACCCCAAGGAAAATTTGGTCCTAATTTTCTTAAAAGTTTTCCTTTCCGACCATCACCGTCAAATTCTTTAAAGGCATCCATATATTCAAAATTACTTAAAGGGGCACCATATGAAAAAGTATTTTTAAAACTATCATTTAGACTCCAATCCCTCATTGCAGGTAAAGCTTTGTCCAATCTTGGGTCATCCATACTTATTCTTTCGTAAGTTGTAGTACCGTATTGAACAGGCAATTCCCCTCCTCCATATTTTGCCATCAAAGCAGTCCCTAAAAATATTCTATACTCATCTGAAGAATCTCCTCTAAACATGGCATCTCCATATGTCTTTCCATTATACTCAAAGTATATTATGTCAGGTTGAAAATAGGTTTCAAATGTAATATAAACGTTACCCTCGCCAGCCCCTAATGTTTTGTCGTATATTTTTGTATAATTATTTTTATGTAATAGGTATCCTCCTCCAGCATTTAAAGGGGATGTATTACAAAGTAATTTTGTTTTTGTAGTTGTTACACTTTTAGTACCTTCACCAGTAATATCAAAATTTACAAATTGTTCTTCGGAATACTCTTTGGCATATTTTTTTTTGAATGACTGCGATTGTAATTTATCATAAGGTGTTTTACCTATTACTACATCGGAAGTACTTTTAGGTGCATTTATAACTAGTGTACCTTGTTTTATTAACTCTGGAAATAACTCTTCAAAATATCTTTTTACACTATTGGCTCTAGCAAATGCTAAGCTACCCTTTTCTTCAAAACCTTTTGGATTTGTTACTTGAGATTCTCCCGCACTGATGTTGACTATAAATTTTGAAGAATCCGAATCTTTAATAAACTTTTCTATTTGAGGTTTTAAATCAGATAATGATTTTTTAACTACATCAGATTCATATTTACCAAATTCAAATTTATTCCCAAGATTTGTTTTTGGAAAATTTTTATTTTCAGTTTTAGTTTCGGTACCAACAACAACAGATGTTTGTTCTGACAAATATAAATTTTTTGTAGCTGTTTCATGAATATTTAATATTCTATATTTTTCTTCACTACTAATATTCCAACTTTGTTTAATCATGTTTATAAATATCTTATAAATAAAAAAAGGGTCCCTTGTGAGGACCCTTTCGTATAATTGGTTTGGACCAGATTATCTTAACTCTTTTAAGTCAAATGTTCTAACTCCATCAACTGTGATTCTACCATAGAATCTGTTGTTCACCATTTTCTTAGCGTATCTAGTCATGATACCTTTGATTGGTGTGAAGTTAAATGGATTGTACATAGTTGGAGTAAGTTGTAAAGGTACATATGGTGCGTAAATGTAACCAGTGTCTAATAAAGACGTACCTTTATGTCCAATCAACACTTGGTTTGGTGGGAAGTAAGGGTCTCTATAAACTTGGTATCTACCAGCTAAAGTACCTACTCTCTCAATACCCATGTTGTATTGGTCTTGCTCTGGAGCCGCATTTGATACGTGGAAATATTCCAAATCATCAAAAATTGCACTGATTTCAGAAGAAACCACAATCCAGTTAGCACCACCTCTTAAGGTAGACTTGTGAATTTGTGCAGATAATTGGTTGATTGCAGTAATCAATGTTTGGTTCCAGTCTTTTTGTGTGTAAGGTTGAGCGTTACCGCCTAATCTCTTCCAACCGTTGTAATCCCATCTTAAGTTCCAAGCCGCACCTTTTCTAAGGTCTCTCAAGATTTCTCTATCAATTTCAGCTGCAACTTGCTCAGATAATAAAGCTGTTAATTCAGCTTCAGCATCAATGTTGTGGAATGCTGCAACGTCTTGTGCCATTTCTGGAGACCATTGAGCTCTTAATTTTCTTTCAGTTACAGAAACTGTTACTGACATAAGGTCAAACGAAACCTCACCGATTCTATCTTCAAATTCTAAGTTCTTATAGATTCTATAAGTCGCTGAGAATGCGTTATTATTTGCAGTTGAAGAAGAGAATGTTGAACCTGTATAACCGTCCATAGAACCACCACAAGTGATACATACTGGAACTTGTAAATCAACTTCTAAATAAATTTGACCGTTTACATCACAAATGTTATCATATTGACCACCATCTGTTAATGAGTTAGGGAAAACTGCAGTTTGGTTGTTGTTACCATATTGAACAATACCTTTACCATATCTTTGAGTTACAACTCTGAATAAGTAAGGACCACCACCTGCGGTTGTTGTGTTTGTAGAAACACCATTGATTGTTAAATCAGCTAAGAAAGCTTCAGTATCAATTGGGTTACCGTCTGGACCGATTAATTTTCCTGCTGCAACTTGAGCAAAACCTGACATAATAACTAATACTTTTCTGTAATCAGTCAAAGCGTATGCTGCTGGTTCAAGGTTTAAAGTTGTATTGTTCCATTGTGCTGTAACAACTGTAGTTACCGCAGATGTAATAGAACTAAACTGTCCTTTAGAATAATCATATAAACCTGGAGGGTCTAATGCAGGTTCGTTACCTTCGTAGAATCTATCATAAAGGTCTCTTCCTGTATTATAATCATATCCAGCGTTTGGTGATGCAGGACCACTTGGTGCTCCGTAAGGAGGATAATGTATTCCTTGGTTGTCATCTTGACCACCACCTACTTCGTAAGATTGAATGTTAGGTACAAAGTAGAATAATTTACCGATTGGTAAGTTCATCGCTTGTACTGAAACGATATCGTTTGCTAATAATTTAGAGAAAACTCTTCTAACGATAGGGAAAACAACTGTTTCAAATGCACCTGTATCAGATGTAGATGATGCTTCATTGATTAAAAATGATGCTTGGTTTTCGTAAAGTTGAGCTACGTTTTCTCTCATGTGACCTTTAAGACCTTCTAAAAAGCCTAATTTGTCCCATTTGTTGATTGTGTCTTCTTTGATAACTTTAAGGTGCTTAAGACCGATGTTACCAACAAGACCTGATTCTAATAATGCTCCCATTTTAGTATTTGTTTTGTTTTATTTATTTTATTTTTGTCATCAAATCCTTCATTCTTAAAAATTGAGGATTTTCGTACGTTTTTGATTCAATTAAAGTTGTTGCTGAACCTGAAGACATTGTGTTATTGATTGTTTTTTCAACTGATTCATTAACTGATTTAGTTTCTGTTTTTCCTAACTCATCTTTTAAAGACTTGTAAAGATTTTTAGATTCTTTAAGAGTTTCAACATCGTCAAATCTTCTTAAGATATTGATTTTCTCTTTTTTAGTTGTTGAATGCTCTGTAAACAATCTTGTAGCATATGCCAAGTTTGAGTTGAATATAGCAACTTCATTAAGTTTTTCTCTGAAAACATTTAAAGCTTTTCTATATTCTTCATTCTTTTCTCTTAACATTCTTACTTCAGCCTCAAGAGATTCTACCTTAACACCACTATTACTGTAAACATAGTTTCTGTTGTTAGTGATACCTTTTCTTAAACCTCTACCTTCTTTTGAACCGTTACCAAAAGTTCTTGCAGCTTCTTTAGTTTCTGCCTTCTTAACAACTTTTGATTTTCCTTCCATATTTGCTCCCTTCTTGTATTCAAACTTAGCCTTTCCAGTTCCCATTGTTTTAGGACCTTCTTTTTTATCGTCTTTAAAACCACCTTTACCAGATGATTTGTAAGAGAATTTAGGACCATGACCAAGACCAACACCTTTAGGTTTTTTAACTGCTAATTTTTTGCCCTCTCCAACATATTGTGGGTTGTAAGATTCCTCCAAATCGTCTTCATCGTCAGACTCATCCATTTCCATTTCTTCAGACTCATCCATTTCCATTTCTTCAGATTCGTCCATTTCCATTTCTTCAGATTCATCTAATTCTTCGTCATCAGATTCGTTGAATTCAATTTCATAGACAACTTCGTCCATGTCTTCTTCTTCATCCATTTCATAGTCTTTGTAGTGTCCGTCAACATCGCCAAGTTTGTGACCATCACGTCTTTTAAACTCGTGTTCTTTGCTGCCCCACTCTTCGTCCATGTCTTCAGTTTCTTCCATTTCTCCACCACCGAAGATTGCGTTGATAACGTCTTCAGTTGATGCATCTTGACTATCGTCAGAATCATCAAAATTTAAGTCCATGTTTTCTTTAATTTTCATTTTTTTTGTTTTTGATTTTTCCTTTGATTCGCCAAGCTTTACAAGATATTCTACATCGGCGTCATTGTCTGTTAAGTGAACGTTTTCACCATCTTTTTTAACGATGATTCCATCTTCTTCACCCATAGCTTTGAACACCTTAAGAATTTCTTCGTCAGAAGCGTCTGTTAAATCTATTGGAGTTTCTTCGGAATCCATGTCCATATCAATGTCCATATCATCCACATTATCTGCGTCTAAATCAACGTCATCTTCAACATCAATGTCTGTATCCATCTCTGTGTCTACATCATCTTCTGTGTCATCTACGTCAATTTCAGCATCTAAGTCAACCTCATCTTGTTCAGAAAGAGATTCTTTTACTAATTGATTGATTTCTTCCTTCATAGTAGAAGCAAGTATTCCTTTTGCATTTTCGGCGATAGCTTCTTCAACATTTTTCATTTGAATAAGTGCCTCCTCAACTGGATTTTTTTTAGTTTCTTGCATGAAAATATTTAATTATTTAACTAATAAATAGTGTCAAAACATAAAAAAGTTGATTTTTTATATTTGAACAAACGGTCTATTTTGATATTGTAGGTTTTGTAAGCTTTTTCCTGTTTGAGAATTCACCCAAGAAATAACATTAGCATAAGTATCATAGATTATATATGATGAAATCATACTTGTAACATCATCCTTTAAACCTACATTATAAGATTCACTTGAAGATGTGTTATTACCAATAAAATTTTGGTTTTGAATATTAATAGAACTGATAGAATCACCAGTTCCTTCAAGGTATGCAACGCAACTACTCCAAGTATTTCCGCTGATTAATTTATTTGAATTTATACCTGATATTTGTAATGAGCAACTGAATAACATATTTTTTAATTTACTATAAATATGTTCTTAAATAAAAAAAAGTGGTACAAGACCACTTTATTCAATTACTTCGTCAATTTTACTTTCCGAAACTGAGGTTATTCTCCAATCGTGAGTAAAACCTTCATATCTTTTTGTGACTTTTGCTTCCACATCTGTCACTGAAAAACCCTTAACAAGTTTCTCTTCTCTAATTTTTTTGATTTTACCAGAATTCTCATCAGGTAAATCGTACTGAATTTTTGCTACAAAAAATTTTTCGTCCATAATATTATTTTCCCAAAAAATCGTTCAATTTTTTCATTAAGTCAAGAGACTTATCCATTGAACCTGTTTGAGATTGTTGTTTGTGTTTTATTTCTTCTTCTAAATTTTCTTCGTATTTGTTTCTATCATCAGGATTAGAGAATAAATAAGCTCCTGGTGTTGATGGTGATGATACTAAGTCAAAACAAATTAACTCAAAATCATCTTGAACTTCATTTCTTTCCCCTACTTTTTTTAAAGAACCAACTCCTCTTGAAGAAACTCCCATAGTTACTCCTTGTCTCATTAAGTTCGCTGCTTGGTCTCCTTTAGTTGACACAATACCTCTTTCATGAAATCCTGGTGATGTTAACAATTTAAGTTTACCCATCAAAATATTTTTATCCCACCATATATCAGTAATGATGTGTGATACTCTATCTAAATCAATTAAAGATGATTCAGGGTGATTCAATTCTGAAGTAGATAAACCTTTAGCTATTGCTTTTTTATAATTTTCGGCTTCTCTTTTTAAAATCCTTTCAGGATAAAATCTACCGTTTCTATTTGGAGTATCGTATTTTTGAAGAACCGCATAAAATTCAAATGGATTTCTGTAATCCATATTAGCCGCTTCTTTTAAAATGTCCGCATTAAGTCTGTCTTTTGGAGATACATGACCTGCATCCATTTCAATTAATATACCATGACCAATTTCGCTAGCCTCTAAAATTCTTAAATTTTTCATCTAATCTTTTATGATAAATATACGGTATTGATAAGTTTATTCTTTATTGTCTTTTTTAGAATTTGAAAACTCAAAATGTTTGTTCTCCACAATGTTGTTTTTAAAAATGTTTCTTACGATTTGTTTTACAGAATCTTTAATTTCATTTGATTTAAAATCTAATTCAGATATTGTAAAAAGATTTACTTCTAAGTTAAAAAAGGATTTTTTTCCGTGGGATATTCCACTTGTCCTTAAATCTAAATCAACAATACTTTTTTCTTGAAAAATTTTTTGATTGATTGAATTAAATACGGAATGTTTAATTTCTCTGTTTAAGTTCCCAACAATACGAATCCAGTTTTCGGTATCATACTTTGGTGTAATCCATGATTGGATGTTAATATATACAGATTTTAGGTTTTTGGAATCAACTGTTCCATAGATTGATTTAATAGGATTGTATAAATTCAACTTTACACTTTTGCCTTTTTTCATTAATTTTCATTGTTATTATGTTTATTTTCATTAAAAAAATAACACATATAACTGTCAATGTCAAAAATTTTTTAAGTTTTGAAGATATTTGTAAGATATGCTAATAATAGAAATTAAAAACGGAGAGAATATTGAAAAAGCTCTCAAAACACTTAAGTCAAAAGTAATTAAGACTAAACAGAATCAAAAACTTTTAGGCAGAAAAGAATTCACTAAGCCTTCTGTTGTAAACAGAAAGAAGATTTTAAAGGCAATTTATATTCAGAAAAAAAGAATATCTTAAATTGACCCTTCTAAATTTTTAAGTTTTAAGAAATTAACTTGGTCAAACTTTTCAGTCTTAAGTCTGTCAATTGTTTCAGAAATTTTTGTTTTTAACTCAAATTCTTCTTCTTTATCTAAAATAGATTGTAATTTAGTAATAGTACTTTCTTTTAAATTTTCAAACTTTGTCTCAAGAGATTTAGAATCTTCAGAAATTAATTGAAAAAATTCTTTTTTAGTATTTTCATCTAAAGTCTCAATATAAGTTCTTAAAGTTTGATTTGCAATATTAACCATAGATTTGATTGGTATATTGATTGATTCCTTAATTGTTTTTGAATTAGATGTTAATATAGAAATTATATTTTTCTTTGATTGAATTCTCTCATGAAGATTTAATTTGTTAGTATAAACTAACGTATCAATATCAGAATATTTGTTTTCGGCTGATTCTTCTAAAGTTTTTGGAAGTTTAATTGATGGTAAAATTTTACCTAAAAGACTTACACCTTCCTCTAAAAAATCTTTTGCATCAGATTCTGATAATCCCTGAGGTGTACTTAATTGGTCATACACGGAATAAGCCTTTGAAATAGACTTATCATTCAAAACATTGTGTTTGAATTCTCTCAAAGATTTCTTGAATTCTTTTTCGTTCTGATACGACTCAAGAAGATTTTTTTCAATTATGGATTTTATTTTACCGAAGGTCATCTTAATATTTTTTAATAAATATTAGGAATTTAGTAACTTATCCAATTCTTTTGAAATTTCTCCTAAAGATTCTTGTCCATGACCTAAATCTATGAATGTTGAACCGTCAATTAAGTTACTTTCAATCAACATGTTTAAGCTATTTAATTTTGACTCAGGTATTGGTGGTTCTCCTTCAGTTGGTGGTGGAGGAGCTTCTCCTCCTAATTCTTCACCTCCTGGAGGTGGTGGCGGTGGTGGTGCCCCTGAGTCTCCACCTGGAGGAGGTCCTAATTCTTCTGTTCCACCTGGAGTTGTTGATGCTCCCGCTGATGGCGTAGAACCCGAAGGACTTCCGTAAAGTTTGTCAATATTATCAAAAATACCTGTTTTAGTAATAACAGTTGGAGTTGCTTTAAGTTCTTCTCCAACGGCTCTTTCAATTCTTTGTTGTTGTAAGTCAAGTCTAATTTCTTCGTCTGACCAACCAAAAATGTGTTTCTTAGCCCAAGTAGATGATGTTGCCTGAATACCATTTCCAGGGTCAGCAACCAAGTCTTTATATAATAATATTTTTTCTTTCCAAATATCTACTTTAAGTAAATCTGCTTGTGTAGATGGGTTAGTTAATCCTAATGTGAAGTTTTGTAATTCGTCTTCAAATCCTAATAAGAATAAATGTACAATTGCAATCTTATTAAGTTCTTGAATCATGCTTTTTTGAATTCTATTAATCGTACGGGCAAATCTGATATCTTGTAACGCCAAATTTTTTCCGTCACCAACAACTTCTTCAAATCCTAAAAATGCTTTAGGTACACGAAGAGCTGTTAATAATTTCTTTTGAATATATTCAATATCTGCAATTTCTGATAGGTTTGTTGCCCCTGGTAATGTATCAATTGGGCTTGGTGCCGCTGGGTCTCTAACAGGAACAAAATAATCTTGGTCAACTGCCATTTGATTAAATCTCATATCTACGTTACCTGTCTTACTATCAACAATTTGTTCTCTTTTAAATTTGTTTGCAACACGTTGTACATATGCCTCAACATCATCATCATTCATATTTCCAACAAATACCTTAAAGATTCTTCTTTCAGGTGCTCTTGAAGTTCTATAGATTAACATCGCATCTTCACACAATAAAAGTTGTTTCCAAGTTCTTCTTGCTTTTTCTAACATAGAAGTACCATAAGGAAGTTTTCTATCATCACCTAATAATCTAAAATGAGCAATTTCCCATGATTGAAATTCCATGTTTTTGTTCTTCCAAGTAAAATGTAATGCTTTTTTATCTTTGTCTAATTCTTTTGTAATATCTACCGAAATCTTTTGACTAACTCCAACTTCATGTCTTTCAATTTCAATTGTTGGTAATTGTTGAACACCAACAACTCCTTTCTCAGGGTCTAATTTCAAATACACAAAGTTATCACCATACTTACAAGTGTTTCTTGTCCACATAGGTAAGTTAGTGTTAATGTCTAATGCATTGTTAAATAAATCGGCTAATACACCCTTAATTCTTTTTGATTCAGAATAAATTTGTAATATAAATCCATCTTCATTTGTTGTTGTAGATTCTTCAGCATAAATGTCCAAAGCGGCAGAAATCTCAGGAGTATATTCCATTGATTCATAATCATACTGAGAAGATAATCTTGTTGGCTCATAATAAATTGCTTGAGAATATAAGTTATTCTCAACTTTAGCCCATTGATTTGCTAAATAAAAAGTTTGTTGTGCTTGAAGTTTTTCGGTTTCGTATTCTTGTTTGTCTGTTGTACGCAACAATTCCTTTTTATCAAACTTAAATGTTGGATAATCTTGTCCTAAAAGTGAATTAGGTCCAAATGTTTGCGACAATCGTTGCCAAACTGTCATGTTCTGTTCTGCCATATTACAATTTTACTTATTACCTTGATAATATAAATAGTTATTTGGCACCAAATAACCATCCATATTTTTGATAATCGGCTTTAGTGGCTGCTTGGTTGTTATATGGGTTTTGTCTTCCCATTTGAGGAATCATTGGATTAAAGTAATCTGAAGTATTTTTATTCTCATTAACAACTGATGTCCAAGAATTTAACATCGCCTTTGTATGATTAACCACTTTTTGTAAAGATTGGAATGATTTTTCTGCAACATATATTGCCATAGAAATACCCATAATACAGTCATCGTGATGACCTTTTTGGTGGTCAGGTCTACCATTTACGTAAATAAATGTGTTCATTTCGTTATATAATCTGTGTGAATATATTTTAAAATCGTGTCTACATGCCTCTTCCAGTGCGGCAATAATTTGAACTCTTTTATTGTTAAAATTAATACCAGGTATTTTTTCATTCATTTTTGGGTCCCACTTCCACTTATTATTTGGGTCAACATTATCAACGTACATTCCTCCTTGATACCCCATTTCTTGCATTTTTCTTGCTGTTGCAACTCCCATTCCGCCCGTTAAATCCACAACACAATATGCCGTATACATACTTCCCCACTTATAAGCAATTTCTGCAGTAATATCTGGAGGAACCTTTCCAACATATTCAAGTACTTGTTCTCTTGTGTCAAAATCAATTATTTGAATGCTACTAAAATCTTCAGAGTCACCTCTTGATACGTCCACACCCATAACATATTTATGATTATTTTCTGGTTCTTTAAAAATCCAAAGTGAACCACCCATCATTTTAGCCAAAGGCTCCCTCAATTGATTTTTAGAAATATTTTGCATTAACTCAGAATCAAAAACGTTATCACCTGAACCCAAGAAATTACATTCCAATTCCTGAGCCACTTTTCTCCTATCAAATTTCAACTTTTTAACCATACTTTCAAACCAAGCTGAACATGGTTTGTATCCTTGATTTATATAATCAGTTGTTATTGCGTGGTCTCGTTCATACGGATTGTCAATGGATAAATCCACAACAACATCTTTGGCATAATCTTCTCTATTCAACAGAAAGTGAACTAAATCATTTGTTTTAACCATATACAAATCTTTAGTATATCTTGGGTCACGATACCAATACATTTCAGAAATTTTGAAGTCATTCATATTTCTTAATGCTTGGTCATAAATTTCATAATAAATTGCATCGTACCCATTTGGTGTAGATACAACAATAACCTTACCACCCGTAGATAGTGAGGCCATACACGCTGACCAGAAATCTCCGTCAGCCTCAATGAACGCAGCCTCATCAAAAATAAGAATAGTCGGGGTATAACCTCTCAACGCATCCTTTGATGTTGCAACCGCCTTAACTTCACAGTCATTAGTAAGTTTAAAATGTCTTTGTGCGTTTTTGTCAGGTGAAAATCCAACACCTACCCAAGCTGGCCATTGTTCTGTAAAATTTCTAATTTTGTTAGCCATCTCAACTGATGTATCTAACTTGTTGGCAATAATTAGAATTTTTTCTGGCTTTTGTTTTTTAGCGAATACAAGTTTTTTTGATGCCCATGCAGCTGTAACGGTTGATACACCAGCCTGACGATACTTTAAGGCAATGTTTTCATTGTGGGAATCGTAGTCTTCAATAAGTCTTACTTGGTCAGGAAAAAGGTCCAATGGAACATACTTTGATACTGTGTTATCGTATGTCTGTAAATAAGTACGAAGTGCGTAAGGAGTATTCCTCATACACTTCGTAACTTCTATAATTAATTGTTCTTTAGTCACAAATTATTATTTGGGTCTTGATATACCCAAACTACCGAAGAAATCGTCAAGTCCGTCATCTTCATCTTCAGGGTCAATACCCTCCTCTTCTTTATAATCCTCAAAATCACTCTTCATTTCTTGAGCTTCCTTCATGATTTCTTCAAATCTTGCAGTTGCTTTTTTTACTTTAGACGTATCTTCAGAGATGGCGTTTCCTATGATTTCCAAAAATTCTTGAGCAGGTACTTGGTATAACAAGATATGGAACCAGTTTATCAGGCCTTTGTTTGATTCATCAAACATTGAATCAGGTAAGGCAAATCTTATTTTTTCTACAATTTCAGGGCCTATTCTTAATTGCATTGGTTCGTTAGATAACACATCAACAGCACCTCTAACTTTATCACGAATATCTGGATTCTTAGAATGACCATGTCTACCTTTAGCTTCTTCTAAACCTTTAATAATTTCGTGACATAAAATTGGGAAAATTAAACCTTCTGCAATAATCTTTGTGTCAGGTTGTTCTTCACCACCCTCTTCTCCACCACCTTCTTCTCCTTCATCATCAGCATCATCTAATGAGACTTTACCTGCAACACCTTGACCTGTTTGACTCATCATTTCAATCATTTGGTCCATGGTGAAATACATAAAATCATTAATTGCCATGATACCTAAATAATCTCTGTACAAAGTTGGGTCAATAGCATCTAATCTTGCTTTAACATCAGGTTTTTGAAAAATATAATGTCCTTTTTTGGCTGCCCCTTGAATAATTGCATTTATAATATTTCTCTTATGTTTTTCTAATTCTAACTCTTCTTCGTCTGTTAAATCTTCCACATTAAAAGAAGGTATTTCTAATTTTTCTTCGTCATCTTCTTCTTCCTCATCATCTTTAGGTTCTTCAGGTTGATATCTGAAATCATCCGTTCTAGGTTGTTCACCTAAGTGAGCCTCAATTTGATACCATCCTTCAGGAACTTCCCCTTCTTCTAAAGAAGCATCAATTGCTAATTGTATAAGTTCGTCTTTATGTGCCGCTTCAATTCTCATGATGTTAGGAAGTTTCCTCATCATTTCGTTGTAAATCATTCCTTGAACCTGTTGTGAACTTAAATCTTGAATTCCTGTAACTTGTCTTAATTTGTCAGCAACCTTTTGAAATCTTTGACTAACTAATCTTTGAACATCAGCTGGCCCTTTTTTCATTGCAGGATTTTGTGCATATAAACTATCAGGACTAGCTAATTTTCTCACTAAACTTGGGTCCATTCTTTCAGGAGTATTCCCGTAATCTATTTGTTCTTTTAATTTTTTTGCCATAATTATTTTTCTAATAAATTCATAATAAGGTCAATAACCTCGTCTTTAGCTTTGTCCGCATCAATTTTTTTTGCCTTTGGGGATTCTTTTTCACCAGGGTTTGGATTTTTGCCAGGATGTGATGGTCTTGGTTTTTTATCAGGGGCTCCTGGTTTTGTTGTTGGTGATGTCTTTGGTTTTGATGGTGCAGTTGCTGGACCTGCTTCCGACAAATACTTAACTAAATCACCTTTAGTAATTCTTGGTGGGATGTTTCTTTCAACTATTCTCATAATTTCATTTTCTAAAAACAAAGATACGGGATTTTTTCCTTCTCCCAATTGTTTTTTAACCGCTTTTACACATCTTTCCCATTTTCTTGATTTTTTTGGTCCTACTTGAGAATGACAGATAGACCATGGGTTTGATTTACCTTCATAACTTTTTTCTTCAAACATACCCATTCCGTCATCTTCATTACCAAATCCATCATCTGATGATGGACCAACTTGTTTTGAGTCCTGAGTTTCAGTTTCTTTGTTTGGGTCTACGGTTACTTCTTCCTCTTCGTCAAGTTCTTTTTCATAAACTTGGAACGGCTTTTTCTCACTTTTTAATTTGCTAATCATAGCAGTATCCGTTTTAGAAACATTAATTTGTTCAACAAATAATTTTTTGTATAAAATGTCAATCTGTGATTCATCTAATTTTGAAACAGTATTAGCAGATAAACCTTTATCTATTAATCTCAAAGCTTTTTTATTAATTTTCATATACTACTTTCTTTTCAAATTCTAAAATCAAATCTCTTTCGTAGAGTTTGTCTTTTATTTCTTGTTCTGTTGTACCAAATCTGAATACTAATCTTTTTTGACTTTCTTCTTCATCGGTTTCCCAGGCTAATGCAACTACATCATCAATTGCATCTATCATACAAAAAAAATCGGAGTTCTGAATCAATTCCAACTTTACATCAGTATTTCTCAGAACTCCTACTTTTTTAATATATTTTAATTCAGGTGGTCCAGGATAACCATTACATGGTTTACTTTCCCAAGATTCTCCCCAAACATCTTCAGTATCAGAGAATATAAACTCGTAAAGATTGTCTCCTTTATAATTAGGACCTAAACCATTTACGTAGATTAATTTACTCATACTAAAAATCCTTCAGGTGAAATTTTTACTTGTCTTCCTTTATTCTCAAACACTAAGTTTTTTTTGTTTGTTATTCCAACAATTTTAGCATTTTTATTTTCTTCTAAAAATTTCTTTGATGCCAATTCTTGTTCAATTGTTTCAGTAAACTTTACAACTTCTTTCATTTGTCTTTTAACTTCAGAAATTTTTTGAATTTGTTTTTGTGCGTTTTTTTCTCTGTTTTCTAATATTTCTTTTTTTGTTACTTCAAAATATTTTGAAATTACTTTGTCAACTTTTGATTCACCAAAAATATGGTCCATAATCGCTCCATATGATGGAGTTTCTTTCATTTCACTTTCTACAGGTACTTCCGCACTCATCTCAACATCTCCTTCAGGACCTTCAAAATCAGCAGTCATTTCCTCTTCACCACCAAAATCAGAACCTTCTTCTCTTTCTTCTGCTTCTTCAAATTTACCCATAATATCTTCTTTATCTTCTTCAGATAAATTTTTCAAATCTAAAGATGATAAAACCATATTAATAACATATTTGATATTTTCAGAAGTCATTCCTTCTTCATTATCTAATGTTCTAATTTTTTGAGTTAATTTACCTGTAAGTTTTTGGATTGATTTAAAAGTTACTTTTTCTTCTAAATCTTGTCCTTCTTCAGAATCCATTTCCATGCCATCTTCACCTGCTTCTAAATCATCACCCATAGGCAATTCTTCTCCCCCTTCAGAAGGTGGAAGTTCTCCCATTGGAGCTGGTGGAAGTTCTGGTGAAGGAACTGGTGGAGGTGCCATTGGAACCTCAGCAGCTGGTGCTGGAAGTTCTTCAGGTGCTGGTTTAGGTGTTTTCAAAACGAATTTTTTTTGTTCACCATATAAAGAAACACCTTCTTCATTCTCGTTAAGACGATTTAATTCACCCGC
>Ga0214923_10000130_pt1 | contig 111833 bp, 107 predicted proteins | sample LL1510_MetaG_FD_177993 | JGI IMG/M metagenome (GOLD analysis project Ga0214923, IMG submission 177993) | Freshwater microbial communities from Lake Lanier, Atlanta, Georgia, United States - LL-1510 | ecosystem: Environmental > Aquatic > Freshwater > Lake | place: USA: Georgia | collected... | reverse complement strand
ATATGCAAAAATCCCAAAATCAGGTTCAATCTCAGTTGCGGCCGAAACCGAAAATATGATTGGGCTTATTAAGTGGCTGGATTAGAAATACACCTAATCCTCATCTGAAATTAACCGTCAATCCGTAACTAGGTAACCGAGCCAATCCATTATCTGCTCATGGACTTCTCACATTTAATGTCGTTTATAAATGATCGATACCATCATCACGAAAAATACGAAAAACTAGAGTTGGACCAGCAAGGACGAACGAGTCAGATTCGTCGCGAAAATCAAAAATTTGATGAAGAGCTTTTTCGTAAACGTCGCAAATTTGGACGAAATATATAATCAAATTTGAATGGATTTCAAAAGAAAATCCATTTTTTGATGAATAATCCTCACTGTGATTGTAGATATAGCTCTCTATCAAGATGGTGCGCGCGTAACCGCGCCATCGGATATTTCAGAGCAAGTTGACCTAGCTCGCAAGAATGGTGGCTTTGTCTGGATTGGGCTAGCGGAGCCAACACAAGAAGAATTTGACCATGTTGTTGGTGAATTGAATTTCCATCCATTAGCGGTTGAAGATGCGATCTCAGCAAAGCAGCGACCTAAGATTGAAGATTACGCTGGGTTGACATTTTTTGTTATTAAAACAGTTTTCTATGACGAACAAAAATCTGAGATAACTACCGGAGAGTTGATGTGCTTTGTTGATAAACATTTCATCGTGACTGTGCGTCATGGTGAAGGCTCACCACTCACCACGGTGCGTCACGATTTAGAGCAAAAGCCCGAGCAATTAAGAATGGGTCCGTTTGCAGTGCTCCACGCGGTTGTTGACCGTGTTATCGATGGCTACACGAGCATAGCAAATGAGTTAGAAAACGATGTGATAAACATTGAAAGCAAAGTTTTTGGTGGAAATCGAAAGACCTATAGCCAAGAAATATATTTCTTAAAACGCGAAGTTATTGAATATCATCACGCCATCGAGCCGCTGATTTTGCCATTGCAGAAAATTACTTCAGATGCATTTACAGCAGCGCCGTTGGAAATTAAGCCATTCTTTCGCGACACTATTGATCATCTGCAGCATGCTAATGAACATGCGGCCGGTATGGATTCGTTGTTAACTACAGTTTTGCAAGCAGACTTGGCACATGTACAAGTTCGTCAGAATGAGGATGTACGTAGGATTTCAGCCTGGGTGGCGCTAGCGGCCGGACCGACCATGGTTGCTGGAATATACGGAATGAATTTTAATTATATGCCGGAGTTGGAATGGAAATTTGGGTATCCGATGATTTTAGGAGTTATTGCTGTACTTAGCGGATTGCTATTTTATAAATTTAGGAAATCTAATTGGCTGTAGTTCAAAATACATTTATTAGCGCCGGTAAGCTAAATCGCCATAAGGTTGGGCAAAAAGTTATTAAATGCTGAGAATTCTTTACTTATTTGAGAGATCCCTCTGTTAGGCCAGCAACAATCTGTCTGTTAAAAGCTATATAAATTATAATCATTGGAATTGTAATTACTGTTAGCGCAGCAAATAGCATCTGGTAATCTGTTGAATATCGTGTAGAAAAGGTTAATAACCCAACTGGTATTGTTTTGTAACTCTCATTTTGGATATAAATCATTGCAAGTAGAAATTCATTCCATGTTCCAAGTGCGGTAAAGACGGCTACCGTGGCAATTCCAGGTTTTAAGAGTGGAGCAGCGACATATCGGTACATGGTGAAATCACTGCCACCATCTACTCGCGCTGCTTCAAATAATTCCTTTGGTAGCGAGTCTAAATAAGCTTTAAAGAGCCAGGTAGCTAACGGAATACCTAAACCAACATATGGAATAACAAGTGTTAATCGATGATCCTTCAAATTTAAATATTCAAAAATTTTGTTTTGTGATATGAAATAAGCCTGAATTGGAAGTAGCAACCCAATCATAAAAACCATTAACAATTGCTTATTTCCTTTAAATGCAAATCTACTAAAAGCGAATGCTGCTAGTGAGGCTGAAATGAGAACCAATGCCGTAGAAATACCCGTAATTAGAGCGCTGTTTAAGAAGTACTTGCTTAAACCCCCTATATTCCAGGCATCGATGAATACCTTTAAATTATAGTTATGTGGTGACGAGAATGGTTTATCAAATATCTCATCATTACCTTTAAATGCGGAGAGTGCCATCCAAATTAGAGGAGCAGCAAAAAAAATCGAGTAGATTGCTAATCCAACGTGTATTAACCAATTATAACGTTTCATTAATATTCAATCACTTCTGATCTATTCGTTCTGACTTTAGAATAAATAAAACCAACTAAGAGAACTGCAGATGTAACTATCACTGCCATAGAAGAGCCAAAGCCTACTTCACCATCACGGAAAACAGATCGGACCATATAAGTAGTTGGAACTTCTGTTGCATAATAAGGGCCACCATTTGTCATTATGTAAAAAAGATCAAAACCTTGAACGCCACCCGTGATACAGATCAAAAGTGAAACTTCCCACACCCGTCTGATCATAGGAACTTTGATTTTCCAGAATATATTCCAACTTTTTGCTCCATCAATTTCGGCAGCCTCAGTAATTTCCTTCGGAACGCGTTGTAATCCAGCATAGAAAATAGCCAAATAGAACCCCGCATAAATCCATCCCGATACAAAACAAATCGCGAGTAGTGCAAATCTTGTATCACCGAGCCACACATGATTCCACTCTGGTTTTCCAATTGCATCTAAAATTCCTTTAATTAAACCAAAATCTGCATTAAATACAAACCTCCAAAGAACTGAAATTACAACTGTCGGTAAAAGCACAGGGATGAAAAGTGCAATTCGATAACCACTAAAACCCTTTCGAGACGTAACAATCCCTGCGAGAATTAATCCAATAGCGACTTCCAAAAAAATTGTGACGATAACATAAACGCCAACATGTAAAAAAGATTGTAAAAAAATTGTGTCTTGAAATGCACGGCCGTAATTTCGTAAGCCAACGAATATTGGTTCATGAAATCCATCCCATTGAAAAAGGCTTGCGATTATGGTTCCAATCATGGGTACCAATACTGCAAATGCAAAGAAGCAAAGTGCGGGTGCAATAAATAGATAAGGAGTCCAACGTGATGATGGTTTCACGATGAACTCCTTATCTAATTCGTTCTATTTATTTTTTAGCGAGCTTAGCCTCGGCAGCATCAAGTGCATCCTGCGGAGTTTTAGCGCCACCCATGACTTCTGATGTGGCAACGTTTAATGCGTCAGCAACTTTCAATTGGTATCCGGTATCAGGTGGTGCAACCAGTTTTGAAGCATTAGTTAATAGCTCTTGTAGCTTTGCAGTAGCTGGATTAGGCGTTCCGGCAGATGCAGACTTAGTTAATGGTGCAGAACCTTCCGCTACCCATTGGGTTGTGATTTCATCCGAAAAGAATGACTCGAAGAATTTGATAGTCATGTCAATCTTCTTGCTCTTAGCATTAACAACATACCCAGTAGTTACGCCAAGTACGCTGTTTTGATCGCCAGCGCCACCAGTAAAGGCAGGCAGGTTGAACCAATCTATGTTCTTTTTTGGAGCCTGTTCTGCCGCGATTCCAACCAACCAAGATCCAATCGGCAACATTGCAGCGCCATTTTTAAAGAACAATGTATATCCTTCTTGATCTGCAATTGTATTTGCAGATGCGTTTATATAACCATTCTTATTTAGGTCGGCAACTACTTGGAACGCTTTAACTAATTCAGGTGAATTCATTGGCTTTTCACGCGACATTATCTGGTGATACAGATCTTCTCCAATTATGCGCGAATAAATGTGGCCAAACAAATTACCGGCTACCCAATAATCCTTATTTCCAATGGAAAAACAAGTTTGTTTGGCTGACTTAAGTTTTGCACAAATGGACATTAATTCATCCCAAGATTTTGGAACAGTAAAACCGTTCTTTGCAAACAAATCCGTGTCATACCAGATTACATTTGTGACATCGGACCCGGTTGGCAACATGTAAACTTTGCCATCAATGGTGGTTGTATTGAATGCAGTAGTGGGAAATAAATCTTTTAATGACGATTCAGCTATTGATTTAGTTATATCGGCAGCTTCGCCGTTGGCCACATGCATAGCCGTTCTAGAGCCCGCCCATTCAAAATAAGCATCTGGTGGGTTTCCACCACTTAATAGATTCTGTAATCCAACAGTCTCATAAATGTCGTCGTCTTGTGTATTAAATTCGACAGTCCATCCTGGATTTTCAGCACTAAATTTTGCAATTGCCGCATTCCATACTTTCTGTGCACCTTCTCCAACATTTCCAGCAGCAATCCGTATAACTTTATCTGCGTTATCTGAGCTACTACCACACGCCGCAAGAGTTATTGCGCAAAAAAGCAGGGCAACGCAAAGTGCAAATTTTTTTAAGATATTTTTTCCCACAGCTTTCCCTCCTTATCTATTGGTTTGCAACAGAAAGCTCTGTCGCAAGTTCCCCTAACGTAAGATCTAAACCGTCGCCAAAGATACGGGTTGGATCTTGCGCCAAGGAAATTCTTATTTGTTTAACGAGTTCAATATCTGCACTAGTTCCAAGCAGGCCACCATGGGGCCCTACGCTAGCTCTTTCTAAAATCATTGCTATTTCAGCTAGTGAATCAGCAACTTTTTCATATTTCACCAACCAGCGTTCGGATTCGGAAATCCAATCGGGCATTGAACATGAAGGAGAGCGCAAAGTTGCAACATTTGATTTCATTATTTTCGAATATTCTTGTAGTAATCGAATTGCTTCAACTTTCCGGTTAGTTCGCCACTGCAAAGTTGCGTCACCAAGCAATTTACTAAATTCTGGTGCCGGATTAACCGATAAGCAAGATTCAAAGCAGTTTCTTAAAAAGTGTCCAAAAGAATTTTGGTCCGATTCGTTCTTTACCAACAAACTCAAGGCTCTTGCCCAAGATTTTTCCGCCACATAATTAGCGGAATCCCAGAGGTAGTCTCCTATGGTTGCAAGTGGAAGAAGTGAAAGTTCAAATTTTTCCATCGGGTTGGCTACGAGTCCATACGAAAAATCTCCAAGATTTGGATCTCGATTTTCTATCGGACCGACATGGAGTTGATGGACCATAGCTACATCATTAACTGGATAGTTATCCCAAAAGTAAGGCATCTTATTAGTTTTTTCAGCAAAAAATTTTGCGTCAACTGTTTCTAAATATTCCGAACAAATCTGCCGCCCAGTCCACATCAAAGCAATATTCGAATCTAGAGATTTTCCAAATTCAGTTATATACGGTTCGCTACCTCTCCCGTGATATTGCAAAGGACATGCAAAAAGTTTGGCACTTGCGAATTCATTCAAAAGCTTTCCTAAAACTCGATTAGCAAAATCTGCTTGAGCTTGGGCAATTGTTGCGTATCGAGCTTGGTCCTCTGCAAATTGCAGTTCCCAAGGAATATCGTCAAGTAACAATCCAAATTGAGTCACTCCAATTTTAGATAATTGACGGTAGCGAACCATTAATGCATCAACGTCTAGGTCATCTGAATATTTAACGGTTAAGCCAGGTGAAATACAAACCGCCACATCAATTAATAAATCTTCGCCTCGCTCTATCAGCTCTTTCGTGGAATTTAGAAAATTGTCTGAAAGTGGCGTTCGCCAATCAAATCTTTGCCATGGATCATCTTTCGGAGCCAAAATATATGTGTTCATATTATGTAATGCAAAAAAATTTAAACCACGCAACCTTTGCGCATGGCTCCATGGTTTTCCATAAAATCCTTCAATTACTCCTCTAACTCCAAACGACGGCTTATTTATCTTTTCGTCATTAAAATTAGATCTACATAATGCATTAAATCCGTTTCGAAGGCCAGACAAATCACTGAATAAGATCATTCTTTTATCTGTACCTAAAATTTGATAACCTTCGCGCGGGATAGATTGATTAAAAATGCTCTCTACATCTAAGCTAAATCCCAGAAGTTTTGCATAACTAGCAAGAAAATCTTTAGAATTTTTCATAATATAAGAATTTGCTTCTTCAATTTCTCAACTAAATTTTGATTCTTAATGTCCCCGTTTAAAGTATTGCTACTGCTGAAAACTTCTGGCTCTATGCCATTTTCTAAAAGGATTTCAACAGTCCTTGATGCTAATGCGTTAATAATTGCAGTTCCGATAACTGTAGAAGTTGGGCCTGTAAGAATTTCACTATTTGGAAATGAAATACTTGCATCCCCTACAGCGCCTAAATTATCCAAAACAATATCTGCTAATTCGTGCAGTTTTGTTCCTTTCGTACGAGCAAGTGGTGAATTTGCATGTTGTAAACTTGTTATTGCAATCACGGGAATTTCTTTACTTTTTACTTTGTTTGCAATTTCCTCAACAAGTGCATTCCCGCCAGAGTTGGAAATTAAAATCAAAACATCATTAGAATTAATTGTTTGTCTCTGCAAAATTTGGTCTGCAAGATCTGCCCTACGTTCGAATTCAGTACTTTTACTAGCGCTGATATGTAACATTAAATCTTCTTCTAAAATTGGATTCACAGCCCCTAATCCACCAGCTCGATAAAACATCTCTTCGGCAATTAAATGTGAGTGACCAGTGCCGAATAGATGTATCAACCCACCTTTCTCAATTACTTTTGCGATAATTTGTGCGGCGTCCTCAAGACTTTGATGGTTTTTTTCCAGTTCTTTTAATATTGAAATTAAATTCAATAAATATCTATTTATTGCAGTCATGCCGAACTTTTTTTCATGAATTTATTGGCTAATTCAACCGTCACAGAACTTGCAGATAAATCCAACTGCATCTCATAAAGATCACTTCGATAAAGACATTCTGCAACCATTACTGGACGTAATCCTTGATCAAGGTCAATCATTTTAACTAAAAGACATGGAATAGTGCCGCTAATTCTTAAGAGTTCACATTCTTTAGATTTTGGCTTGTAAGCAGAAATTGCTGACTTGGCACTCAAAATTTTCACGTTATACGATTCTTCAAAAAATTCATAAATAGAACCACTTAAATCTTCGGGCATGACATGAGGTATTACGCGGCATGAAATCCGAAGCGTTTCAAAGGCGATTGGAATCCCATCGCCTAATCGCAATCTGGTTGCTACGTAAATATCTTCTTTTTCTCTAATCTTAAGGTGTTTAGCAATTTCTTTATTTGCTTTAATTTTTTTTAATGAAATAACTTCTGTGCTCGGAACCATCCCGCGCGATTTCAATTCTTCCGTAAAAGATTTTAGACGCATTTCTGAACTAATAATTGGACGACGAACATAAGTTCCAGAACGCGCATGTCTTTCAAGTCTGCCATCAAGTAATAAATCTTCTATGGCTCTTCTCATGGTCATTCGACAAACACCGAAATCTTCGGCAAGTAATCGTTCGCCTGGCAACTTTGTACCTTGCGGCAACTCCGCCAGAAGTCCTAACAAGCTTCGACGCGCTCGTTGTTGTGCGGAGTCAATCGACATAAGAGTGAGCGTACTTCCAGAGTTCATTCCTCCGCTAGTTGGGAATCAAACAATAAATAGACCAGTTTGAATGGTTCCCGCTCAAAATCACGTTTCCTACACAAAAAATAACGTTTTTTTATAATTTAAGACTAGACCAAGACATAGCTGCTGAAGAGTAATACTTATCCCATGGCAAATATTCGTAGCGTCGAACTCACAGACAAATCTGCATTATATGAAGTTTGTGTTTCAACTGGAGATTCGGGAAACGACGCACATGGCCACCATCCACATGACGAAATGCTTGGGGATGTTTTTGTTGGTCCATATGTAGAACTTGCTACTACGACTTCTTTTGCAATGGTGAACGAGAACAATTTTGGCGTTGGTTACGGTTTAACTACTATTAATACCGTCGAATTTGAAGAAAAATGTGAACGTCTTTGGTGGCCAAATATTCAGAAAAAATATGAAGAGTTTAGAGAAAGCGATCTGGATTCATTTCTAATCAGAGAAATATTCCACCCCTCTAAATCACCAACAAAGGTGCTGGCTGATTTTCCATCGCATGGGCATATTGACTTATTACCAAAATATCAAGGACAAGGTTTTGGAAGGCTCATGATGGCTACTATGGAAAATTGTTTACAAGAAATGGGGTCTAGAGGATTTCATTTACGAGTGTCTGCACATAATGACCGTGCCTTAAAATTTTATGATGCAATTGGTTATTCAGTTTTAAGCAGAACTAATTCGGAAGTCACCGTTGGAAAGCGATTGAATTAATGAAAAAATTTATCTGGGGCGTGGCAACCTCTGCTTATCAAATCGAAGGCGCTGCAAATGAAGGTGGGCGTTCTCCTTCAATTTGGGATACATTCTGCAAAATTTCAGGAGCTATTTCAAATGGGGATAATGGTGACATTGCTTGCGATCATTATCATCGCTATGAAGAGGATCTCAATCACATAAAATGGTTAGGCGTTGATGCTTACCGCTTTTCAATTGCCTGGTCTCGAATATTGCCTGATGGCGTAGGTAGAGTTAATAAAGAAGGCGTTGATTTCTATAATCGCATTATCGATGGTGCACTTGCGCTTGGAATTGAGCCGTGGATAACCATGTATCACTGGGATCTACCCCAGATTCTACAAGATCGAGGTGGTTGGAGTAATCGCGAAAGTGTCGATTGGTTTGTTGAATATGCCGATGTTTTAACTCGAAATTTTGGTGATCGAGTAAAGAATTGGATTACTTTTAATGAACCCTTGTGCATTGCCTGGATCGGAAATTTATGGGGAGATATGGCTCCTGGTATCAAGGACTTGCCGACCGCGCTAAGCGTCGCTCATCACATTCTTTTAGCTCACGGAAAATCTATACCAGTAATTCGCCAGAACGTAAAATCTGCAAAAGTTGGCATTACATTAAATATCACACCTTCCTCTTCGTTAACCGATAGCCCAGAAGATCTTCTCGCTGTCGAACTGAATGATGGTTGGGATCATGAATGGTTTCTTGATCCATTGTTTTCAAAAAAATATCCTGAAAAAATAGTAAGTATTTTATCTTGTGATTTACCAATTTATTCTGGTGACTTTGAAATTATTTCAGAACCAATTGATTTTTTGGGAATAAATTACTACTTCCGTCAGACGATTGCTAACGCTCCAGAAAATTCTCCCGTACCTGCAAAAGAAGTCGAACGAATTGGAGTACCACGTACTGCCATGGGTTGGGAAATTCATTCACAAACTTTCACAGATCTTTTACTGAAAATCCATCAGAAATATCATCCAAAAGAAATTTTTATTACTGAAAATGGTTCTGCTTGGAACGATATAGTTGTTGATGGTGAAATTAATGACTTGGAAAGAATTGAATATCTGCAATCTCATCTTGATGCTATAGCTGCGGCAAAATCTAAAGGCGTGCTAATAAATGGCTACTTTGCTTGGAGCCTTCTCGATAATTTTGAGTGGGCGTATGGTTATGAAAAGCGTTTTGGCTTGTTCTACCTTGATTACCAAACCCAAAAAAGAACGCCTAAAAATAGTGCTTTCTACTATAGAAATTTAATCCTTAACGGCTCCACTAGATAACCCTGTAACTAACCATCTTTGAATAAAGACAGTTAAAGCCACGATTGGCACCATGGCAACGGTCGCCGCAGCCGCCATCGGACCCCAATCAAGGTTCTTGTTGGATATAAAGCTGGCTACAAAAACCGGCAAAGTCTTTGCGTTTTCACCAGCCATGATCACTGGGATAAGGAATTCATTCCAGGAAAGTAACGAAATGAAAATTCCCGTTGCAACCAGTCCTGGAGCTGCCAACGGCAGAATTACTTGCACAAACATTCTGGTATTACTTGCGCCATCAACACGGGCAGCTTCTTCAATCTCGATTGGTATCTGATTGAAAAAAGAAGTCAGTAACCAAATTGCAAATGGAATATTGAATCCAGCATAAAGTAGAATCAAAGTCCAAACAGAGTCATACATCCCCAAATAAGAACTCAATTTATAGATCGGCAGCAAAACCACAATTGCGGGTAGGGCTCGGACCGCAATCATAAGAGCATCAAGTAAGGTCCGCCCGCGAAATTTTGAACGTCTCGCAAAGGCGTATGCTGACAAACTTCCTAAAATTAAACTTATTAATGTGCTCATTAGGGTGATAAATATGCTATTCAGATATATGTGTGGAAAAGTTTTAATTTTAAACAGTGAAATATAATTTTTTAAAGTTGGATGAAAATTAAAAAACTTTGGTGGCAATACATAAGTATCAGTTCGATTTTTTATTGAAGTACTAAATGTCCAAAATAGCGGAAAGAGCGAGGCAAAACTTGAGATAATTAAAATTCCATAAGAGGTCACTTTTCCTAATGATATTCGTTTCATCTGACATTCCTTGTTGATTTTCGCCAAAGAAAATAAACTGGCATCGTAATAATTAAAATAATTACACCGAGTGCCGCTGCTCGCGAGAGCTCAAGAAATACAAAACCAGTTTTATAGGTCCACAAGCCTAACGTGGTTGTTGCGTTACCGGGGCCACCCCTTGTCAGCATAAAAATTGTGTCAAAAAGTTTAAGAAAATCCATAATCTTTATCATTACGATTACCAATAGAGTTGGAGTAATCAATGGAGCTGTAATTAGCCGAAATACCTGTCGATTTGATGCACCGTCTACCGTTGCAGCTTCAAAAAGTGATGTGGGTATTGCACTCAACGCTGCAAGTATCAATAGCATTACAAATGGAATAGATTGCCAAGAATCAACAATCACTATCGCCACTAATCCGCTTGTTTGTGATCCTAGCCAATTTACACTTTCTATGCCTAGTTTCCCAATAAACCAGTTAATTACCCCTAAATCGGTATCAAACATGAATCTAAAAGTTAATCCAACCGCTACTGGAGTCAATAACATTGGTGTGATTAATATTGAACGAAAAATTTTGGTTCCACGAAGTTGCTGATGTAGTGCAACAGCCAAAATTATTCCGCATGGAATTTGAACAATCATTCCTAGAAACATAAGCGCAATTGTGATGCGAAGTGTTGACCAAGTTTCAGAAGCCTGTAGTGCGGTTGTATAGTTTTTTAAACCTACAAATTGCGGTGCAAGGAAAGAGGCAAGATTTATATCTAGTAGTGAAATATATATACCGTATAACAATGGAACTAAAATAGTTAGTGCAAGAAGTACCCAAGTACCTAGAGTGTAATGACCAATGGGTCTAGTAAGTCGCCGTTGCTTTCGCGTCAACGTTCCAACTAGACCCATCTGATCAATACGGATTTACTATCCGCGAGGCTCTTTAGCGAGAATTGGTTTCAATTTCTCGTTCAAAGCATCGAGGGCCGCTTGCGTCGCCTTCTTGCCAGTTAGTACTTGAGATACCGCATCTATCGCTGCAGTTTCAAATTCTGGCCAAACGGCAATTTGCGGATAACGCTCGACTCTCGATGAAGCTGAGATAGTGAGTTGCGGTAAGTATGGATTAGTTGCCACTAATTCGGCATCATTGATAATTGATTGGCGACCAATTGCTGCGGCACCCGATTGCAAGTATGCCTTTGCGTTAGTTTTACCGAAAACAAATTCAAGGAATTTCCACGCTGCATCTGGATTTTTAGCATCTGAAGGGATGCCAATGTTCCAACCTGCCAGGTGAGTAATGTCAGCAGCTCCTATAGGCATTGGAGCAGTGCCAATCTTTCCTTTATTTTTATTGATCTTTTCGTCAAGTGCCATTCCATAATAACCCGAGTAATTCAACATCGCTCCGATATCCTCACCAAGGAAACGGCTGGTTACATCGTCACCGTTTGCAGTTATTGCGCCTTTTGGTGAAACTGCAATCAATTTCTTTAAGTAATCGGTTGCAGCAACGGCTTCTTTAGAATTCACTGTTGGATTTAAATTGTCGTCATATAATTGACCGCCAAATGACCAAACTAGAGTCATCCACCACCAAGAAACGTTGGGACCAAATCCCATAATCTGTCCGCCAGACCCGGAAGCTTGAATCTTCTTTGCGTTGTTGTAGTACTCATCCCAAGTTTTTGCAGGAGTCAGTCCTAACTTTTCATAGATATCTGTTCGATACCACTGAATCATTGGTTCTGTACTCAGCGTTAGTCCAAGTGTCTCCCCTTTGCACTTACCATAATCCTGTTGCGCTTGCGAGAAGTCACCAATGTCATACTCTTTGGATTTAGAAATATAACTATCTAATGGCAACATTGCTTTTGCTTGACAGAATGGAGCTAAAAATGAATTATCAAATTGAGCAATGTCATATGCTCCGGCCTTTTGGTTATAACTCAACAATTGCTTCTGATGAGCTTCTCCATAGGGAGTTTCTGAAAAATTAACTTTGATCCCAGTTTGTTTTTCAAATTCTGGAATAAAACTTTGAATTGAAGTAGATGAGGGGCTAGGAATCAAAAAGATATTGATTTCTCCGCTCGCTTTATCGGAACTTCCTTTGCTGCAACCTGTTAGCGCCAGTGCAATAGCAACAATTATCGGAAGTACTCGGTTTCTTTTTCCTAATGACACAGTCAGTCCTTTCATGTGAGGGAGGGCCCCAAACTCCTTATAAAAGTACTCTCAAAGTCTTGAATGTAACCTAAAATCAGGTAACAATTTCGTTAGTTATCCAAACAAAAGTAGACCAGATTGTGGGGATTATGGCTAAAGAACTATCGCTTCCCTCCCCCCGGTCCAAAGTGGCCCTGGTCGCGATCGCGCATGCCGATGACTTGCTTTTATTCTGTGGAGCCACGGTTCTAAATCTAATCGCAAATGGATGGCATGTTCATGTTGTCCGTGTTACCGATGACCGTTGGGATTCTTGGGGTATCAGCACCAAAGAAACCATTTCTAATAATTTTAAAGAATTTACAGAATCAATGTCTCAAATTGGTGTTGCGTCTGTGATTGATTTTGGCTACCCGACTGATGTACTTGGTGATAAATCTGAGGTTTCACTACGCGAGCAATTTATCGACCTAATTCGAGAGCTAAAACCATATCTAATTATGACATTTGACCCAGATTCATACCTTCATGAAGATAACGAAGATCACAAATTGGTTGCAAGAGCGATGTCCGAAGCAAGTTGGACAGCGGGCTTTGATAAACATCCTGGCGCGCATGGCAAGGTTTATTCACCACATCTTCCAATTGAGAAATGGTATTTTGGCAGAAATGTAGCTGAAGTAACTCATTTTCAAGACTTGAATCCTTATGTAGACCAGTTAACAAATGCTATCGGAATTCATAAGACCATGTTGCGCAACATGGTGTTTCAACTTCATCTACAAGCCAATTTTCTTGGCTACTCTCTAGATAGACTTATCTCACTCGTAGAAGAATCTCCAAAAGAGTTTGCAAAAATGATTATTGGTGATCGAAATCGTGAAGAGCTACGAGTGGTTGACAGTGGAAAACTATTCCGCATCATGGAAAAATTTGGAGACGCGTTATGACATTTGTTGCTAAAGGATTCAATGTTTCCTATGGGAACAACATTGCAGCGCCTGCACTAGATGCTATTGGAGATTATGTACTTGTAACTCAACCTGAACCTTGGGCTTTTTTGAAAGATAAAGTTAAGAATCAGCCGGTACAAATAATTCAATCTGGTGACCTAGCGCCAGAACATTTGGACCATCTTGCTGAAACTTCACCTGCTTTGACAATTGTTGGTTTAGGTGGTGGAAGCGCTATGGATACCGCTAAATGGATTCATTGGCGTAGGTCGCTGCCGCTTATGCAATTACCTTCACTGCCGTCGGTGGACGCATGTTTTACTCGTATGTCTGCACTACGCGATCGTGGTGGCGTTCGTTACGAAGGTGACGCAGTTCCAGACATGGTTAACGTAGATTTTGAATTGTTTAGAGCTGCACCTCGCGCAATGGTTACCTCTGGAATTGGCGACGTACTTTCTTGTCACACCGCATGGTTCGATTGGAAATTTGCTTCCGATCAAGGTATGGATGAACATCATTGGAGTCCAGAGAATGCTGAAATCTCACAAATGTATCTTGATGAACTTTATGATTGTGCTGAAGGTATAAATAATTTAACAGATAATGGTCTTCGTAGATTGATGGAGTTGCACCGCGACATTGGTTGGCGTTGTCACGAACTTTCACATGCCCGATTCGAAGAAGGATCTGAGCACTTCTTTGCCTATACATTTGAAGAAGTAACTGGACGAACTATTTTGCATGGCGAATTAGTAAGTATGGGTGTGCAAATTATGTCTCATTTCCAAGGCAATAATCCCGAGAGAGTGCGCGAGACAATTGCTCGAGCAGGCACTCGTCATCGATTATCAGAATTGGGAATAACAGAATCTGAAGTTATTGAAACTATGCGCCGGCTTCCTAGCTTTACGGTTGAACAGAATCATTGGTATTCATTTGCAAGAACTTTGAATTCAGAATCATACAACAAGCAAGAAATTTTGAGCCTATTAAACTGGTAGCACTCGTCGCTTTGGCTTTATTAGCACCGGTAACTCTTACCTGAACTGGAGTGATTGTTCTTACATTTTTTTGAATTTCGATTCAATAAATTCACGAGTAATTGCGTAACTTTTGTGCCCATCACGGCCTTCCATATCTTGGTTCACAACTAGTGCATTTACAACGGCTTCTTCTACGGCCTGGACTGTTGCGGTATAAAAGCTATCCATCTCACCCCAGGGAATCGATCTAGAAATATCGTAATCCGATTCGCCAGAATTGCCACTTGGAAACTTGCTTTGAAAGGAACCTTTGTTAGCGGTAGAAAAAGCTAAAAAGATGTCGCCAGAGAAATGACTCCCTGCTGTACCTGTGCGAGCAAGTCCGAGTGGGACTCGTTTAGCGAGCGCTTTACATTGATTTGGTAGTAATGGTGCATCAGTTGCAATTATTACTATTACCGAGCCAGCGCCTTGCGGTGGAGTAACCATTTCATTATTTATTTCAAGCCAATTGTGTTCTGAAAATGGGTTTGGAATTTTTGAATCTGCCATCGAAACACCAGTAATAGTTAATTCCGCTCTACTTCCAAAATTTGCTTGAACGAAAGCTCCGACTGTGTAATCTTTTTCTGCATACTTAACTATTCGCGACGAAGTTCCATTGCCACCTTTGTATTGATAACAATTCATGCCAGTTCCGCCACCAACCGATCCCTCTTCGATTGGACCAGGCTTCGCATTATCAATTGCGGCTTTGGCATCTTCCTCGGTGACCGCTAAAAGATTGATCTCATTTAAATAGCCATCCCAAGTCTCAGCTACAACTGGCAAAAGCCATTGAGCAGCAACGACTGGTAAATGCTCCACAACCCATGCAACAACTCCACTATGAACTTTGCCAACGGCGTGAGTATTTGTAATCATGATTGGCATTGAGAGTGTGCCCGACTCTTCAATCCAAATGGTGCCGGTCATTTCGCCATTGCCATTTAATGAATAGAAGGCAGCGGCACAAGGCATCCCGATTTCAGCTTTTCCCCGAGGCAAGATGGCTGTTACTCCAGTCCGAATATTTTTACCTTCGATTTTCGTCACATAACCAACTTCGACTCCAGGTACATCAGTAATTGCATTATTCGCCCCTACTAAACCCGAAAAACTAATGCCAAGCTCGCGTGCGCGCGGTTTTTCCGCTGACGTTTCTTTAATCAATTTAAGTACGCAGTCGGTATGGCATTACCAATTGGAGCAGTAGATTCCAATCCCATTGCGATGTTAAGAACTTTTAACTCTTGTAATGGCGCACCAATAATTTCAATTCCAACTGGTATGCCATCAACTAAACCACATGGCATAGAGAGAGAAGGAAGACCAAGAAGATTACCTGGACCTACATTATGCATGCAGGTTTCGATCGTGTCTACCGACTTTCCGTTGATGATGCTGGTGAGTTCACCTTGGGAAGGTGTTTTGCTTGGCAGTGTAGGTGCGATCAAGACATCAACGCTTTGAAAAACTTCGGTAACTTCCTTTTGAATTATTCTTCTTAATTGCAGTGCTTGCAAATAATCCACTGCTGATGGTAAATATCCGCATTCAATTAAAAAACGCACATCTGCACCATAGCTATTAGCGTGATTTTTCATTAAAGGTTGGTGAACGGTCGTTGTTTCCGACGTATCAATAATTGTGAGAGCCCAGAACGCATCTTTAAGTGATGGAATTTTAACGGGCTTAATTTTTGCACCAAGCTTTTTTAATTTTGCGATGCTTGCCCGAACCTGTTTTTCAACCTCTGTATCCGTAAATTTGAAAAAGAATTCTTCTTCAATACCTATTGTAAGATTTTTAATATTTCCATCTATTTTTTTTGATAATTTAGTTCCTGCTAAATCTAAACAAGTTGGATCATTGCGGTCTCTCCCGCTAATAGCATCAAAAATTATTGCTGAATCTTTAACCGTGCGAGTAATTGGCCCGATGTGATCAAGAGTCCAAGCTTCCGGAAAACACCCATACTTACTTACGCGACCATATGTTGCTTTCAAACCTACTAATCCACATGCTGCCGCTGGAACTCGAATTGATCCCGAAGTGTCAGTACCTAAAGCGCCATATGCCAAAAAGGCCGATACCGCAGCGGCTGAACCACCACTGGAACCGCCTGGGATTTTTCCTAAGTGCCAAGGATTTCGACATGTCCCAAAATGAGGATTGTCGGTTGTGGCACCAAGAGCGTATTCATGCATATTAGTTTTTCCAAGAAATATTGCGCCACTTTCGCGAAGTTTCACTACTGAAGTAGCGTCAAAATCTGATACAAAATTTCCATGAATTTTTGAACCCATTGTTGTAACTTTATTCTTAAAATAGATATTGTCTTTTATCGCAATTGGAACTCCATGTAATTTCCCTTTGTATTCGTTGCGAGCAATCTGACGCGTCGCAATTTTTGCTTGCTGCATCGCTTCTTCTGCATAAACCGCGATAAATGCGTTTAGTTTTGGATTGTATTTTTCAATTCTATCGAGACATATTTTGGTTAACTCGATTGGAGAAATCTGTTTTTTCTTAATTAATTTACTTACTTGAGAAATGGAGAGTTGATGTAATTCAAGACTCATTCTTCCGGCTCCATTGGAGAGGTAAATATGTTGGCAATGTCGCTACTTACTAACTTTTCCTCATCTATTTGAGCTCGATAGGTTTGAAGATATTCCCAATATTGCTTTAGCTTTGGTAAGTTTTTTTTATCAATATCTGAAAAATTCTCAAGATCCATTTGGCTCCCTAAAAATTAATTATAAAAGGGCTAGCGCATCTCTGGCTAGCCCTTTTACCTCTAAATGCCTTCTTATATTATTGCATTTTTGCAGGATTGTGAGGAACCCATAGTTCATGTTTCGAACGATTTAGATATAGGTAATAGTAAGCAAGTGAAACCAAAACTATAATAAGAATTATCTTGAGGTCACCTGTCTTTTGTTTCGTTAGAGTCAAACTAACTCCAAGTATGGTAATAATTGGTGGAATTGGCCAAAACATCATTTTGAATGGCCGTTCAGCAGTTTTATTTTTAATTCGACTTACTAATGCCGCAATCGCTATCAAGGCATAAAGTAAAATGATAAGTACTGCTGTGAATGTGACAGTTGAAATTAGTGAAGACTTCATGCAAAAAATCGTTGCAATTAGACCAATTATGACTGTAGCTGCCCATGGTGAGCGGAATTTAGGATGCACTTGTCCGAGGAATTCATTCATTGCATGAGGCCAGGCTTTGTCCCGTCCACTTGCCCATAGAACTCGAGCAAACTGCAATGTAATCGCAAGTGTTGCATTTATGATCGCAAAGAGTGCGCCAACCAAAACAGCTTGGCCGGCATTTTTACCGAGCGCAGTAGTAACAGCGTCGGTAAATGGTGTGGCGCTAGAAAGATATGAATTTAAATCTCGAGTGCCAAATAATCCAAATGTGAATGCGGTTAATTCAAGTACTACGCCAACCAAGGCGGAATACATAACGGCACGGCCAATATTTCTAGCATTGCCCTTAACTTCTTCAGAGAAATTAATAGCGCTGTCATAACCATTGACCGAAAAGAGCGATGAGGCGATGGCGGCGACAATTGCAGCTCCTGCAACCGATCCTATTTTTCCATCAACTAGCATTACTGGATCTGTGAGGATTGAAAGTGGTTGGTTTAAATTGAAAAGTCCAACCCCAATAATTAAAGCTAAAACAATTCCTTCAATTGCTAAGCAAACCGTCACGATTACTGCGCTAATGTGAATTCTCAAAACCGCAAGCACTGTAATTATTACCATTGCGATTGCAGCAGATGCATTCACGGGCACGGAAGGAATCAGGGCATGGAGATAAGTACCCAGTCCTAGCGCGAGCGTTGCAGGAATGAATATTCCTTGGAGAACATAATCAACCATCGCAACAAAGCCAACTGGCCTTCCTAATACTTTGTGGATGATGTAAAAAAGTCCGCCTGCAGTTGGATACATGGAACCAAGTTCTGCCATGCTCATTGCAACTGTGACGGCAATCAAACATCCAAGAGCAAACGCCCAAACACTAGCTGTTCCAGATAAATAAAGAACTGCCCCGGCTGTAACCAAAAGTGAAGCCATTGGAGTGATGTCACTGATAGCCAATGACAACAGACCTTTAAATCCCAGTCCACGTTCCAGACTTTGTTTCTGTGAATCTTCCATAAACCATTCCCTTTCTAGATAAGTTGTTTAACAGTAAACAATTTAATGGGCAATAAATAGATTTAGGCCCTCTAAACACTTAAAATATTTGTACTCGCCGGTAACTCCTCCCTGAACACGCGTGGCGGTTGCGAAATCTTTGAAGGTGGTTGGGAAGTACCTTTTAGGAATGTGACCAATCATCTGGGTTATTCGAATCATTAGGTGAAAGACCAATGATGTCGCCTTCGGTTGAACAACCAAGACCAAGTACTGTGCGGTTTGCATAAGCAAAATAAGCAACAACTTGATTGATTTCTAGAATCTCACCATCGTTATATCCCGCGTTGCGAAGATCAACAACCATAGATTCGGTTGCTTTAGGTGGTGTGGAAGTAAGTGCTTGGGCGTAGACCATTGCCAGCTTCTCTTTTTCAGAGAGTGGGGCTTTAGAAATATTGCGATCAGTGACTGCCGCTTTGATTGCAGCCGATTTTGCATCGTCGGCTACTAAACGTTTCATTCCAGCAAAGTGATGTTGGAAGCAATAGTCGCAATCATTAAGCGAGCTAACCCAAACACCAAGTGCTTCAAGAAACCATTTAGGAACGGTGTTACCGGAATGATGCAAAACATATTTATAGATGGCCATATGGCCTTCCATCGAATGTGGCCGTAATGAATGCATCATCATGATGTTGTCGACGTTGTTATCGGGACCTTTCACGCGATCGTAAAGTTCCTTCAAACGACCGGTGGCTTCTTTATATGGGACGGTATTAATCCAAGGCATGAGGGCTCCTAATTTTTAGCTTCTACGGAGAGTGTATTCAAGTATTTTGGTTTGCGTTACAAATTTTCAATGAATCACGTACGCTTCGGCAAATGAAACAAATTGCGATGTTGTTATATCCGGGGTTCACTCCCCTTGATGCGATTGGTCCTTATCACGCGCTATCGCAATTTCCCGGGTATGAGTTTTTCTATGTTGCGCAAAGCGCTGGGCCGATAAGTGATGGTGGCGCAACGATTATTGAAGCGCAGAAAAGTATTAGCGAAGTTTCGAAAGTGGATATTTTGGTAGTGCCTGGCGGATTGCCGGCAATCAAAATGGCGCGTGCGGGTGATCCGTTGATTGATTGGATCACGAAAATACATCCGACAACGGAGTGGACTATTTCAGTATGTACCGGTGCGCTAATGCTTGGTGCGGCTGGTGTGCTAAACGGAATTCCAGCGACAACTCATTGGTATTCGCATACCGAGTTGGCCGATTATGGTGCGCTTGCAAAAGATGAACGAGTTGTGGAATCCGGAAAAGTAATTACAGCCGCTGGCGTATCTGCAGGAATTGATATGTCTTTGGTATTGGCGGAACGAATTTTTGGCAGAGCTTTTGCCGAGAAGATGCAATTAGATATGGAGTACGACCCAAAACCACCGTTTAATGCAGGGCATCCAAGAAGTGCGCCGGGTGGTGTGGTTGCGGAGTTGCGATCGCTATTTGATTCGGTATTAAAACGCGACTAACGAATTAAAAAGCGCCTACCTTCCAGCCAAATTAACTAGAAAGTAGGCGCTTTAGTTTTAATTATTTACTTATGAGGATTTCTTTCCTGGTTGTGCAATTGCGTAGACAATGCCACCGAGTGCGGCAATAACTAGCATTACAACAAGTGTTACCCAGTCCAGATTGAATAGCGCACCGCGCGGCGACGCGAGGCCGGTAGGAATAACAAGATTGATGAACATAACCACTAAATAAACTAGTGCGATGATATTAACAATCATTCCTTTGCTGCCAAGTGTGAAGTGTCCATCTGCTTTCCAGCCACGAGTACGAGCGATTAACGCGCCAAGCACTGTAAGCATGAATGCGAGATAGATACCGCTAACACCGAATGAGACCAATGAAAGCAGCGCAGATACATTTGCTGGATAAGTAAAAAAGCCGATCTTTATATCTTTTGATGGCGTGATGTTTACCAAAAGAGTAAAGATGAATGGCACGAGTGCGCCGAGTAGAAGAGCGTTGACTGGTGTGTGGAACTTAGGTGAAACTTTCGACACCATCTTTGCTGCAGGTACTGCGCCATCTCGAGCGTATGAGAAGAGCATCCGTGAGCTTGCGCCTAAAATTGACGATCCGCATGAGAAGAATGCGAATACAACTGCAAGAAGCAAGATATCGCGCAAGAAAGAAGAGCTGATTGCAGTGCTCAAAATGTAAGGAATACCACCAGCAAACGAGGTTGCGGTTGCATAGCCTTTTGGATCACTTGGAGTTGCGAGCAATAGCGCAGCAACTAGAACAAATGATGTGAAAGCACCAACAAGCAGCGCTTGACGCATTGCTTTAGGAACTTGTTTGGAAGCATCCTTAGTTTCTTCAGCAACGTCACCGGCAGATTCAAAGCCGTAGAAGATAAATGCGTGAGCAAGTACTGCAACTAGCGCAGCACCAGTCCACCAATTGCCACCGAAGCTAACTCCGAGCGTATTGGTACCAACAGTTTCAGCACCTTCGGAGCTAAATAAGAATCCGAATCCGTGGTTGAAACCGGCAGCAGCAAGGATGATTGCGATACCAAATGTGCCAAAGATTTCAACATAGGAACCGAAACTTGCAATACGTCCCATAACTTTCGCACCTGTGATGTTCAAGAGAGTTTGAACAGCAAGAAGTGCAAGTGTCATAACCATAATTGTTGAATGTTTGGATGGATCGATACTCATGCCAAACCAACTGTTGAGAATTGCAGATAGGTAAGGAACAACGCCGGTATCAACTGCGGCAACAGTTACAAGGAGGGCCATTAAGTAGAACCAACCCACCCACCAACCATATTTTTTGCTAACCGTGAACTTCGAGTATTGATAAAGCGCACCTGAAACTGGATAGTGGCTACCAAGTTCTCCGAAGATTAGCGCAACAAAATACATACCTATTACTGGGATTAACATCAACCAGATATAGCGAGGTCCACCAGCGCCTACGCCGAGAACAAATAACGAGTAAATACCAACCATTGGTGATAGATAAGTGAAAGCAACTGAGAAGCTGTCGAACTTACTTAGAACTCGGGAAAGTTCTTGCTTGTAACCAAGCGCGCCGAGACGACTCTCTTCGGCAGCATTTGATTGATTTTTATCAGACACTTGTAACTTCCTTTCAACATTGAACGGAAACAAACGAACGAGAAACATGGTAAACCTGTTTTAAAGAAAAATCTGAAATAGCGCTAAATCGTTATGAAATATATTTATTTGTTATATATGGTGAGCGTGAGATTAAGTTATTACTTATAATTGCCTCATGAACCAAGCTATCGAGGTTGTAAGCATCCATGCTGAAGGTGAAGTTGGCGATGTAATCGTTGGCGGAGTTGGGCCTATTCCTGGCGCGACGATTTGGGAACAATCGAGATTCATTGCAAAAGATGAAAGCTTGCGCAAATTTGTTTTACTCGAACCTCGTGGCGGCGTATTTCGTCATGTGAACTTATTGGTGCCACCAGTAAATCCGAAAGCAGATGTGGCTTTTATCATCATGGAACCTGAAGATAATCCGCCGATGTCGGGCTCTAATTCCATATGCGTGGCAACGGTTGTATTAGAAACTGGAATTGTGAAAATGGTCGAACCGGTTACTACTTTAGTAATGGAAGCACCTGGTGGTCTGGTTTATGTGACTGCGCAATGTTCAAATGGAAAAGTTACTCAGGTACGGGTAAAGAATGTGCCGTCATTTGTTGGAGAATTAAATTTGAACCTTGAAGTTGATGGTTTGGGAACGCTGAAAGTTGATACCGCATTTGGCGGCGATAGTTTTGTAATTGTTAACTCCGATGATCTCGGCTTCGCGATTGCACCTGATGAAGCTTTTGATTTAGCAAGAGTAGGAATGCGGATTACCGCAGCTGCTAACCAACAATTAAAGTTTGAACATCCAACTAATCCAGATTGGAAACATTTTTCTTTTACCCAGATCGCAAAGCCAATTTTCTACGAAAGTGGAGTCGCAATTAGTAAGAATGCGGTAGCGATACAACCAGGGAAGATTGATCGCTCCCCTACCGGTACTGGGTGTTCCGCGCGGTTAGCGTTATTTCACCATCAAGGGGTATTGAAAGTCGGCGACTTAATGATTGGCCGTTCGATTATTGATTCGGAATTTCATTGCAAGATTGAAGAAGAAGTCGTTATTGGAGATAAGAACGGAATCATTCCGTCGATTGCCGGCCAAGCTTGGATTACTGGAACTCATAAACACACTTTGGATCCGACCGATCCATGGCCGCTTGGTTACAAGTTAAGCGATACCTGGCCTAAAAAACTCTAATTTTACGCTAGAAGTATTTTCCAAGCACTTTTCGAAAAATTCGTTTCATCTGCTCAATTGGTGAGATCTTTAAAACTTTTGCATTGGCTGGCTCATCTGGAGTGCTGACATCTTTTAGCGCCGGTGAACTTTCATCTAAAGAATCCGCGATTCGATCAATATTTGCAACCATTGAGAGCCCACGCACAATCTGCTCTTGATCTGCATCTTTAGCATCTTCAATCAAACTTTCAGCAAGTGCAGCTCCGGCATCACGCGCATCTGAAGTTGCGCTCTGATTTGAATCATCTTGGCTTGCACTTTCAGTTTCATATTTTGAAGAGATAGCATAGCTAACTGCGGAAAGCGCTACTGCTATTTGTTTTTTAGTGGAATCGGCAATTCCCCCGCTTACGGCAGAGTCAAAAAGAGTTCGTGCAATGGTGCGCACTTGCACAACAGTATGTTCAAGTGCGATGCCACGAATATAGATCTCTTCAGCTTCATCTTTTTCGGCAGTCGGAAACCAACGCGCGTGTCCACGTGCTTCAGCAGATTGGGCTCGGATTGATGGAACCTCTTCAATTAATAACCGCGCTTTTGCCAACCAATTGCCCGCTTCTTTTTGAGTGAAGCCGGCAGCAACACCTTCAGACATTGTTGCTAATAATTCAGCTGCCTTCTTACTTACTGAAGTGATTTGATCAGTTGCACGACCCACCGGCGTATTTGGATGTGAAAAGTAAGAGAAGAAGATTGCAATAGCAGCACCGAGAAGTGTGGAACTTAATCGATGAGTTGCGGTAGAACCTGAAATACCGGGACCAATAACAATTAGTGCAGTAACCGGAACGTTCACGGATGCAACTTCGCCAAGGTGAAGTGCGCGAGCAACTACTGAGCAGAGAATTACGGTTATGCCGACAGCGATGAAACCAAAACTAAAGATAGATACTGCAAATATTGCAACGGCAGATCCAATTGCGGTACCGACAATTTGGCCAAATCCTTCTCGGAGTGATTTATGTAGTGAGATGCGAATACTTAGCACGCAAACAATTGCCGCAACTAATCCGCCCTTATAAATAATGAGATCGCCGAGTTGCCATGCTACGGCGCCAGCAAGCCCTGCGATGGCAATTTGACGAACCCAGATATGGCGATCGGTAACGAGTTTTATTAAGCGTTTGAATACTCTCTTCATTTGTTTTCTAACTTTTGGTAAAACCAAGTTCTCCGAATAGAAAGAATGAAAATTACCGCTGGAAATATAAGCAAGTACGCCATTTGAATATTAATGGCAGGCGAAACATCTTCTTTATAATTCCAGGATAAATAAGTTAAATCTGCAAGATAAAGTATAGCCAAGACAATTCTCGTTTTTTGGAATTCTTTAACACGCACTAAATGGGGAATTTTGAAATTTGTGAGTTGGGTAATAATTAATGCAATCGACGCAACCGCTACTGTCGTTGGAGTTGCACCAACAATTAAAAATGTTGGCACAACTAGATTCCATGAACTGGGAAAACCATTAAACCAAGCATCTTCAGTTTCTTGATCAGTCCGGGCATACCAAAGTGCTGAAGTGATCAGTATTAAAGTTGCAATTATGCTTTCAGACCTTCGGTGGAGTAATCCAGATCGCGCTAAAAAAGCAACTGGAACTGCAACACAAGTCATGTAATCAACTACCAAATCAAGTATGTGTCCATCGATAAGCGGTGCATTTATATGAATATCAATTTTGCGTGCTAACGGACCATCTAAGCCATCAACTATTTGACATATCAGTAACCAGATCATTGCATCACGAAGTCGCCCATCAATGACTGCCTGAAGTGCGACCATCCCAGCTACTACTCCGCTCGCTGTGAAAATATGGAGTACGTATCCAGCTCCCACGTTACTTCGCATTTGTTTGCTAGCAGCCATATAGTCACTTTACTCTCAGGATCTCCATTTAAGATACTTGTATGAACCTTTCCTGGATCAAATCTGAAGAGCATAAGAAACTCATTGAGCGATGGTGGATAGCTATTGTTTTAGTTTGGGGTGTAATTAGAGCTTTCTTGGTAGATAAAACTTTTGCAAAATATGGCGTAAATACTTGGGTTTATTTAGCAATAGATATGTTGATTGCGGTTCCTTATGCAATATCTACTTCAAAATTTGTATTTGCTTTAATTGAAAAACATTTCAAGAACTCGCTTAGGTGGGGTGCGATTGCAATCTTGTTCCATTACATTCCAGATGCATACATTCTCGCAACTGCGCGGTCAGTGCCAAGATCACTATTCGATGGCTTCATATTTGCAGTAGCAGTCTTCACACTTTTAGGTGCTCGGGAAGTTGTAATTAAGATGAAAGCCGGAAGAGCAAAAATATAGAGATTATCGAAGTACTAGAGCCAGCGGTTTAGCTCGATTGTGAGAAAACAGAGGTAAGTAAATATGATTAAGGCATGACAAACCTCTTCGATCCGATAACACTTCGGAAAACTACTTTCCAAAACCGCGTCTGGGTTTCGCCGATGTGCCAATACAAGGCAAATGATGGCTTAATCAGCGAATGGCACTTTGCACACTTAAATGCATTTGCAACTGGTGCACCTGGATTGATTATGGTTGAAGCATCCGGAGTAGTTCCAGAAGGTCGAATCTCGGTAGGTTGCACCGGAATTTGGAGTGATGAACAAGCAAAAGCTTTCAAGCCCATTATTAATTTTGCACACTCGCAAAATGTGAAGATCGGAATCCAATTAGCCCATGCTGGTCGGAAAGGTTCAACGATGCGGCCTTGGGATGACCACCAAATCGCTGCAGCAAATGAAGGTGGTTGGGAAACCATTTCAGCTTCACCGCTTGCATATAGCAAGATGCCGGTACCACGCGCTCTAAAAATTCCAGAAATTCATGCGCTTACTAATTCCTTTGTTGATGCTGCACTGCGTTCAGTCGCTGTTGGATTTGATGTCTTGGAAATTCACGCAGCTCACGGATACCTATTCCACCAGTTTTATTCACCGCTTTCAAATCAGCGGAGTGATGAGTACGGCGGATCTTTTGAAAACCGAATTCGTTTCTTATTGGAAACTACTAAAGCGATTCGAGCAGCAATTCCTACCGATACCGTTTTATTTGTAAGAATTTCAGCATCCGATTGGGTTGAAGGCGGCTGGAACATCATCGACGCCGTCGAACTAAGTAAGGCGCTAAAAGAGTTAGGTGTTGATTTAATTGATGCATCTTCGGCCGGAAATAGCCCCGATCAGAAAATTAAAGTTGAACCTGGCTTCCAAGTGCCATTCGCGACTGCGATTCGCACCGAAGTTGGAATTCCAACATCTGCAGTTGGCTTAATCACGACCCCGGAACAAGCACAACACATTGTTGAAAGTAACGAAGCTGATGCGATTTTTCTTGCACGGGAAATGATTCGCAATCCAAGATGGGCGTTGAGCGCTGCTGAAAAATTAGGAATAAAGATTAAATGGCCTGCGTCGTTAGAACGTGGCCAAACCTTATGAAGCGCGCGCTATTTATCGATCATGATCACGTGACCAATGGCGGTTTAATTCAGCGTCAATTCGAGGCGCTCGGATATGAAGTTACAAAATTCTTAGTTGTTCCGGAAGCTTCATATGAAGCACCCAATGTTGTCGCAACATTTCCGGATTTTTCAAATTTTGATGTAATCGTTCCGATGGGTGCGCCATGGGGAGTTTGGGAAGATGACCGCATTGGTAATTGGTTGCTTCCTGAATTGAAATGGCTAAGGAATGTTCATAACGCAGGTATCCCAATTTTTGGAATTTGTTTTGGTGGTCAATTAATGGCGCGTGCATTAGGCGGATCGGTAGCACGCGGACCCAAAGCAGAAGTTGGTTGGTATCCATTAATGAGTGATGATCAATCAATAATTCCTAATGGGCCATGGTTTCAATACCACTGGGATCGGTGGGTAACTCCAAAAGGCGCAACCGAAATTGCGCGCACCCCGATTGCCTCTCAAGCGTTCACTATGGGTAGGACTTTAGGATTGCAGTTTCATCCAGAGGTAAATATCGATGTATTAAATTCGTGGTTGAGTCTAGAAAGTGGCTGCGTAGAGGTGGAAGGCGAAGGCTTAAATTTAGAAGTATTGCGAGCTCAAACTATTGCTGAAGAGTCCAGCGCTAATATTCGAGCTATTAACTTGGTTAATTACTTTCTCGAGAGCATTGCTACCGCTGATATCAAACCGGTTTAGTTGCATAAATGGCTATAAGATTTAGCAATCGCTTTAATAGGGAAAAGGTCAAATAGAAATGTGCCGCTTGCTTGGCTTTGTTTCGGATCAGAAGCGCAATTTTCCGGAACTTTTCGGCAACGATTTTCAAGAGTTTGTTGAGTTATCCAAAGTTCATTCTGACGGTTGGGGAATTTCTAATATCGGTAGCGATGAAAAAGTAGCGCAAATGACCCGCGAGCCAATAATGGCTGCCACTAGTGACAAATTTAAAGATAAAATTGCAAATCTTTCTACTGATGGTGCCCTACTTCATATTAGGTGGGCAACTCCTGGGTTGCCGATTAGAGAAGAAAATTCCCATCCATTTATTTATAAAGATATTACTTTCACTCATAACGGAGCAATTAAACCAGCTACTGCACTAAATGATGAGATTGATCCAAAGTATCTTGCGTTATGCCAAGGTGATACGGATAGCGAGCGATATTTCTATTTCATATTAACGGAAATTGATAAGTCTGATTTCATTACGGGAATTAAGAACGCCGTTAACTACGTAAGAAAAAATAGAGATTATTCAAGCATTAATGGCATGATTATGAACGAAGATTATTATGTTGTAATCGCTGAATACGACCTAGCTAAAATTCCACCAATATTTACTGAAGATTATTATGAACTTAGATTTAAAAAGAGCCAAAAAAGCGTGATGGTTGGCTCAAGTGGTTGGAATCAGGATGGATGGGAAATTTTGCCAAACCATCACCTTTTAGTGGTTAACCGAAAAACTTTTGCAACTGAAATTATTAAGTTGGATGCATGAGCAATATAAAAGTTCGTGAATTGAAATCACTTCCTGAACAGAGCGCCGGTCGTGAAATATTCGATATAACTTGGCCAGTAATCGGCGGTACTGAAATCACGCCAAATCTTATGCAAGCATTTGTCCATAACGGAGCCTATTTTGTTGGTGCTTACGATGGCGAGAAAATTGTCGGAGCCACATTTGGCTTCATCGGCACCGCTGGCGGCATTCATTTACATTCACATATGTCCGCTGTTCTTCTTGATTATCGAGATCGTGGAATTGGTGCGTTAATGAAGCGCCATCAATTAACTTGGGCTTACGAACATAAAATTCCTTTTATTACTTGGACTTTTGACCCACTAGTAAAGCGAAATGCAAAGTTAAACATCCTCAAGTTAGGGGTAGAAGTTGCGAGTTATCATCCAAATTTTTACGGGGTAATGCCAGATTTAATTAATGCTGGCGATGATTCAGATCGTTTGATGGCGAAATGGGTGGTTGGGCCAACCTCGCCAAGTGAAAAATCACTCACAACTACTATCCCCGATAGCGCAATCACTATTTCAGTTCCGGAGGATATTGTGAAGTTACGCGAAACGAATTTGGCAGAAGCGAAATCTGCACGAGTTAGAGTCAGAGAAGAATTTCTTGCTGCTTTCAAAGATGGCTATAAAGTTATGGGTTTTTCAGATGAAGCCGGATATGTATTAACGAAAGGTGCAAAATGAAGATAGCCGAATATGAGTTCCGCATAATTCATTTGCCGCTAGTTCGACCTTTTCGCACTTCATTTGGAACTCAAACTAGTCGAGAAGTTTTGATGGTGAAGGTAACTACCTCAGAAGGCGTGGTCGGATGGGCTGAATGTGTTGCAATGTCTGTGCCGCTCTACTCCCCTGAATATGTTGCTGGATGTTTAGAGACTATGCAGAAATTCTTAATCCCAGCGTTAAATAAAGTTGGAGATTTTCGCGCTGAAGATGTTGCGACAATATTGAAACCATATCTCGGTGCGCAAATGGCTAAAGCCGCCTTGGAAACTGCAATTTTGGATGCTCAACTCCGCATCAAAGGAATTTCACTTGCGAAATATCTAGGTGCAACTAAGACCAAGGTTGAATGTGGAGTTTCGGTTGGTATTGCATCATCTATTGGAGCGCTAATTGAGGAAGTTACTACATATGTTGATAGCGGGTATCGCCGAATAAAATTAAAAATCGAACCTGGTTGGGATATTGAGCCAGTTAGAGAAGTTAGAAGGCTCTGGCCAGAAATGCGATTACAAGTAGATGCAAATCAAGCGTATGCACGGAGCGATGGCGCACATCTTGCGAATTTAGATCCATATGATTTATTACTAATCGAACAACCACTTGATGAGCACGACATCCTCGGTCATGCGGAGTTGGCAAAAGTTGTGAGAACGCCGATATGTTTGGATGAATCGATAACTTCACTGCGCTCCGCTGAAGATGCGTTGGCGCTTAAAGCGACCACGATAATTAATGTCAAACCGGGTCGAGTTGGTGGTTATTTAGAATCAGTGAAAATACATGATCTTTGCGTTAGAGAATCAATTCCAGTTTGGTGCGGTGGCATGTTGGAAACCGGAATTGGTCGTGCGGCAAATCTTGCTTTAGCTGCGCTACCAGGATTCACACTTCCAGGTGATACCTCGGCTTCATCTCGCTATTTTAAGCAAGACATTACGACGCCATTTGAAATGAACGATGGCTACCTAAATGTGCCAACTACACCAGGAATTGGCGTAACGCCCGATATGGATTTCTTAGATTCAATAACAACTTCTAAGGAATTAGCTAAAAATTAGCTTAAGACTTACTAGGAGTAGCAATACTCCGAAACCTCGTGTCACCCAAACATTGCCAAGTGATAGACCAAGTTTTGCGCCAAAAAAAGCAGTTACAAATATTCCAGCAGCAATAGCCAAACCAACCTTTAAATCAACATCGCCCGCTTTGTAATACTTCATTACTGCCAAAATTCCAACAGGTAAGAGCATCGAAGTAAGAGATGTGCCGATAGCTTTTGAAGAAGAGAACTTTAAGAAGAAAATTAACATCGGAACGATGATTATTCCGCCGCCAATTCCAAATAGACCAGAAGCTATTCCTGCGGTTCCGCCTATCAGCAGAGCTGTTGAGATCACCATCAAATCTGGCACGTTAACTCCTCAATCTTTGAAAACTTTAAAACTGGTGGCGGGTGAAGGATTTGAACCTTCGAAGGCATTGCCGGGGGATTTACAGTCCCCTCCCATTGGCCGCTCGGGCAACCCGCCGTGAAACTATTCAACGCTGAAGTCTAAAGGTATGACCAATGTTTGGCAAAAAAGTTCTTATTTACCAATCATTTACCGAGGATTGCCATTGCGGCATTGTGACCACCGATACCACTTACACCGCCGCCGCGAATGGCGCCAGCGCCACAAATAAAGATTTGTTTATCATCGGTCTCTACTCCCCAACGGTTTGTATGTGTTATTTCAACTGCTTCGCTAAATGGAAATTGCAAATCTATGTGAAAAATATTGCCGCCCGGCAATGAAACATCTTTCTCTAAATCTTGTGGTGATTTGACTTCGATACATAACGCTCCGTTAGCGCTTACCGCTAAGCATTCTTCAATTGGATCAAGTAAATATTGATTTAGCTGATGCAAGATTTGACTAAGCATCTTTGCCTTTACGCCTTCGTTATCATTTTCAAATAGCGCTGCTGGTGTGTGAATCGCAAATAAAGTAAGGGTTTGATAGCCCTCCTTATTTAATTCATCGCTAAGAATGCTGTTATCAGTAAGAGTGTGGCAATACATCTCTGCTGGAATAATGTTTGGAATTTTTCCGGATTCAGCTTCTTGGAAAGCTTTTTCAAACTGAATATAGCTCTCATCGATATGAAAAGTTCCAGCAAATGCTGCTTTTGGATCGGTACCACTTTTAAGCCTTGGTAGCTTCTTCAGTAACATATTAATTTTTAATTGTGAACCTTTTGTATATTTAGGTGGCGTAGCGCCACGAATCTCTGCTAATACTTGCGGTGCACAGTTGGCTGCAATAAATTCGGTTGTAATTATTTCCTTCTTATTTACTTCAACTGTTTTAAGCAAACCTTCATTACCAATTTTTGTCACTTTAGAATCAGTGCGGATTTCAACGCCTAATTCCAGCGCTCTTGCAGTTAATTTCTTAACTAGAGCTCCCATGCCACCGCGCGGTACTTTCCATTCTCCGGTGCCATTGCCGATTAAATGATAAAGAAAACAGATGTTAGCCATCAAATTATCGGCTGGGGTAAATGTTCCAATAAGGGCATCAGTCAAGACCACGCCTCTTACTAAGTCATCGTTAAATTCACGGCGAATCACTTCGCCAAGTGGTCGTTCGATAAAGTCGTTCCAAGCTTGAGATAACCCATTATCGATGGCTAATTGCTTCATCTCGGCTCGCGTTAAGAGCGGTGAAAGCATCGTAGGTGCAATTACTTGGGCTAATTTAAAGAGCTCATTATAAAAAGTATTCCATTTTTCATATTCAGCGCTGCTCCCAGTTAATGCAGAGAATGAATCTTTGCTCTCGTTATCTAATTGCCTATTTACCAGCAATCCAATGTTTCGATTACCTCTAGTTGTTGGTGTGAACGAAGAAACTTTTCGACTTATAGTTTCAAAATCTATAGCTAAATCTTTAAGGATTTGGTCTGGCAGTAAAGAAACTAAGTATGAGTATCTCGAAAGATTGGCATCAAAATCTGGGAATGCATGTACGCTAGTTGAAGCGCCACCTAATTCAGATTTAGCTTCCAGGATCAAGGTTTTCTTATTAGATAGGGCTAAGTAGCAGGCTGCGACGAGTCCGTTATGACCGCCTCCGATAATTACAACGTCAAATTTCTCGTTCACCGCGAAAGGTTATACCGTAGGGGCTTGGTAAGTATAGAAATCTGAAAACATATAAGTGGGAGCAGAGCAATGGCCGATTCCAGTTTCGATGTAGTTTCAAAGGTAGATCGCATGGAGCTAGATAATGCGCTAAACCAAGCGTCGCGGGAAATCGCTACTCGATTTGATTTTAAAAACACCGGTACCAAAATTGAGATGTCTGGCGAGAAAATATTGGTGGAATCCGAGACTGAAGAACGAGCCAAAGCTGCACTTGATGTGTTGAAGGAAAAGATGGTGAAGCGAACAGTTTCGTTAAAGTATTTGGATACAGCCGAACCAATGCTTAGTGGCAAAGTTTATCGAATTTTCTCCGCAATTAAAGAGGGCATATCTCAGGAAAATGCTAAGAAGATTGCAAAATTACTTAAAGATGAAGGATCTAAGAACTTAAAAACTCAAATCCAGGGCGATGAATTGCGAGTTTCTAGCAAGAGTAAAGATGACTTACAGGAAGCGATCGCAATGATAAAGAGCGCTCCATTAGATTTCGCAGTGCAATTCCAGAATTTCAGATAACCCAATTGACTCGTAATAAAGCTGGTTTATTGCTTGGACTAGGTGCGTACCTCTTATGGGGAGCCTTGCCGTTCTATTGGAAAGCACTTAATGATGCTTCGCCTAGTGAAATTTTGGCGAACCGAGGTATTTGGTCGCTAGTGATTTGTGTTTCTGCACTTAAATTTCGTAAGCAACTTGTGAATGGTTTTGCGCTTTTAAAAAATAGAAGAAGTGCAGTTATATTGCTCTCTACTTCCGGCTTTCTAACTATTAATTGGTTTGTTTATATCTGGTCAGTTTCAGTGGATCGAGTCGTTGAATCTGCGCTTGGTTATTACATGACACCGTTAATTACCGTTGCTTTTGGTGTCACTTTTCTGCATGAAAAACTAAGGAGAGCTCAAAAAATTGCAGTCGGATTAGCTGCGGTTGGCGTAGTTATTCTCACTGTTGGGTACGGATCGTTTCCGTGGATCGCACTTTCGCTAGCAGTTACTTGGGGTTCTTATAGTTTGTTAAAAAAGACGCTAAATGCCGGGGCTTTGGAAGCACTTTCAGTAGAAACGCTTTTTGCCTTAATTCCAAATGTTGGCTACTTGATTTATTTAGAATCAAAAGGAAGTGCGCAGTTTGGTCACAGTTTCCCTAATACATTACTTTTAATCGGAGCTGGATTTGCCACGATTGCACCGTTATTAATGTTCAATGGCGCAACACTTAGGTTGCCACTTACAACAGTTGGATTACTGCAATACATAACCCCAACTATCATGTTCTTTATCGGAATTTTAGTAAATCACGAAGATATGGTCGCTACTAAATTATTTGGTTTTGTTTTTATTTGGGTTGCACTAATATTTCTCGGAACTGACCTGGTCAAATCAAACCGATCGATCGACAATAGCGGAGCATAGATTTTCTAATGCGGTTCGTGCTGGACTGACTGGTAATCCCTCTAATAGTTTTTTAGCGTTATTTGCAACTTCATGCAATTGCATTTTTGATTCCAATAGCGCCGGATGGGCACGCAATTTCAAAATAACTTCCGCTACCATTTTCTCGTCATGAATTGGTTTGGCGAGTAGAGCTTTTAGTTCAGAATCTTTAGGATCGTTCGATTGCATAACCCGAATTGTGACGAGCGTTGGAACGCCTTCTTTTAGATCAGTTCCAGGAGTCTTTCCTGATTGATTTGAATCACTTGCGATATCAATTACATCATCAGCTAATTGAAAAGCTACACCAATTTTCTCGCCGAACTTGGTAACAATTTCGATCGCTTCTTTGGATGCGCCGGAAAGCATTGCACCAAAACGCGCGCTAGCCGAGATTAGCGATCCAGTTTTATCTGCAACTACGCGGAGATAGTGGCTCAATGGATCCTCGCCATTTTTCGGACCTTGGGTTTCCAAGATCTGTCCGATCACAAGCCGTTCAAAAGTTACTGCTTGTAATCTGACTGCTTCCGGACCCACTTCGGAGAGCAGGTTTGAAGTCTTTGCGAATAGATAATCGCCGGTAAGAATTGCAACGCTATTTCCCCAACGATTATTTGCGCTTTCTACTCCTCGACGCAGTGGAGCTTCATCCATAACGTCATCGTGATACAAGGTCCCAAGATGAGTAAGTTCACAAGCGGTAGCCGCTTTAATTACATTACCGTTCATTGTTCCTAAATGACCAGTAATTAACGCAAGTAACGGTCGAAGTCGTTTTCCGCCAGCTTCAACTAAGTGGCGTGAAGTTTCAATTACAAGTGGGTAATCCCCTTGAATGCGAAGTCTTAATAATTCTTCTACTTCGTTTAACTGGTTAAGTAGTTCAGTTTCGAAAGCAGGATCTAGATTTGGGATTCCGGTTCCGCTTACTTGAGACATCTAAATAAATTCGTTAGCGAATAAAGATCGCGAGAGTATTAATGACATTAAGCACTGGTGTTGGATATACCCCAAGTACTAATGTCACAGCCCCAGAAACCCAAATTGCGATTGAGGTAAGTGGCGATGGGATTACTACAGTTAGCGAATCTTCATGGCTTTCTGCAAAATACATCATCACAATTACCCGAATGTAAAAGAATGCGGCGATTGCGCTAGAAAGGACGCCGACTACAACTACTCCAATATTTCCAGATTCATATGCTGCAGTGAAGATTGCGAACTTTCCGATAAAACCACTTGTAAGGGGAATTCCGGCGAATGCTAGTAAGAAGAATGAAAATAACGCCGCAATTTTTGGAGAGCGTCGACCTAGGCCAGCCCAACGATTTAAATCGGTAATTTCACCCGATGAATCCCGCACTAAAGTGATAACTCCGAAAGCGCCAATCGTGATGAAACCGTAAGCAAGTAGGTAGTAAAGCGTGGCTGCTAATCCAGCTCGGTTAAGCGCAATAACACCGGTTAACAAGAAGCCAGCATGAGCGATTGATGAATAGGCCAACATCCGCTTGATATCGCGTTGGGTAATCGCAACTATCGATCCAACCAGCATTGTTAAAATCGCAATTACGGTAAGGATTGGCCGCCAATTCCAGATTGCATCCCCGAAGGTTACGTAGAAAATTCGAAGCAGTGCGCCAAAAGCCGCGACCTTTGTTGCGGCCGCCATGAAACCAGTAATTGGGGTTGGTGCACCTTGATAAACATCGGGAGTCCAAGCATGGAATGGGACTGCGCCAACTTTGAAAAGCAATCCAAGCGAAACAAAAAGTAATCCAATTAATAAGAATACGTTATTCGCGGTACCACCGATTACTGCTGCGTGGATTCCGGCGAGTGTAACTGAGTAAGAGAAACCGTATAAAAATGCGGCACCAAATAAGAAAAATGCTGATGAGTAAGCGCCAAGTAAGAAATACTTTAGGGCTGCTTCTTGTGAAAATAAGCGGCGGCGGCGCGAGAGTCCAGCCATGAGATATAGCGGTAGCGATAAAACTTCTAAAGCTACGAAAAGTGTGATCAAATCACTAGCAGCCGGGAAGAGCAACATCCCAGCTACTGCAAATAAAGTTAACGGGAAAACTTCAGTTTGTTGGCGACCGGTTTGTACTGCGCTTTTCTCTTCTTCTGATCCTGGCACCGCAGATGCTTGCGCAGTGAAATGATCAACGTCGCCGATAATCATTACCGCGAAGAATGCAATTAAAAGAATTGTTCCTTGCATGAAAATTGCTGGGCCATCAATCATGACTGAGTTAAATGCAGCTTTAGCTGAAGTTAAGTTGCGAATTCTTAGCAACGAAATAAATGATACAAAAATTGTAAAGAGCGCAATAGAAAGTTGGATAGAAGCGCGACGTTTAGTTGCGACAAAAGCCTCGACTAAAACCCCAATGACAGCACCGCCTAGCACGATCAATATTGGTGCCAGGAATGAATATTGCAGAATTGGGGTATCAGTCATGGCTACTTCCCTCCCGTTGCCGGAACTGGATCGCTAAATCCAGCAGCAGTTAAAGTTGCTACGGAAGCTGGGTTTATAACATCCAACAATGGCTTCGGATAGAAACCTAAGAAAATAATGACTGCGATAACTGGTGCAATCGCAATTCGCTCACGTCTAGTTATATCGGGCAAGTTTTCATTACCTGGAGTAATTGGACCATGAAGCGCTTTTTGTACTGGAATTAAAATGTATAGCGCAGCAAGCACAATTCCGAGCGTTCCAATTACTGCTGCAACCGGATAACGAGTATATGTTCCAACAAGTACTAAGAACTCGCTGACGAAGCTAGAAAGACCAGGTAGCGCCAAGCTGGAAAGCCCTGCAATAAAGAATGTCCAAGCAAGTACCGGTGTAACGCGTTGTAAACCACCAAAATCAGCAATTGTGGAAGAGCCGCGTCGCGCAGAGATCCACCCAGCTATTAAAAAGAGTGCAGCGGTGGAGAATCCGTGGTTCACCATATAAAGCGTGGCGCCGGAATGACCTTGGGTGGTCATCGCAAAAATTCCCATTGTGATAAAACCAAAGTGAGAAATCGAAGTAAATGCGATTAAGCCTTTAATATCTTTCTGACCAATGGCCAAGAAAGCGCCATAGAGAATTGAGATCAGCGCCAGGACAATAATTACTGGAGTAAAAGTTTTCGATGATTCTGGGAAAAGCTTGATGCAATAGCGAATCATTCCGAACGTTCCAACTTTATCCAGTACACCCAACAAGAGAACTGATGTTCCTGGCGTTGCAGATTTTGCGGCATCCGGCAACCAAGTGTGCAGCGGCCATAGCGGCGCTTTAATTGCGAACGCGATAAAGAATCCTAGGAATAAGAAGTTTTGGGTTGTGGAATCGATCGTTAATTGTGAAAGTTTTTCAATATCAAAAGTATGTCCGCCTTGATGGCCAGAAATAACATAAATGCCAATGATGGCTGCGAGCATTAAAAGCCCGCCAAATAAGCTGTATAGCAAGAACTTCACCGCAGCTGCAGCACGTTCGCCAACGCCGTAGCCACCGATTAAAAAGTAAACCGGGATCAACATAGCTTCAAAGAAAACGTAGAAGAGGAAGACATCGGTAGCTGCGAAAACACCAATCATCATGGTTTCTAGAATCAGGATCAGAACATAGAAACTCTTACTTCCCCAACGTCCACCTTCAGATTCGTGCCAGCCGGCAACAATCACGATTGGAACCAATATGACCGACATTAGAATTAAAACTAGCGCGATGCCATCAATACCAAGACTGTAATTAATTCCAAATGATGGAATCCAAGAATAATTCTCAACAAACTGGAAACCAGGGCGATCAATTTCAAAACGAAGCGCAATTAATAAACCTAAGAGAGCTACCGAAATCGAAGTAAGAAGTGCAACCCATTTTGCATAATTGGATTTGTTTTTTGGTAAAGTTGAAACTAATATCGCACCAAGAAGTGGTAGCAACATAAGCGAAGTTAAATAGTTCATAGAGTTACCACCCAGATAGTTGCGAGTAGCGCAAATGCGCCTAGCAAAATTAACAGCGCATAGCTACGGACAAAACCGGTTTGGGTCTTTCGAATTCCTTTTGAACTTCCAATAACCGCTGCACCAACAGTTCTAACTGCACCATCGATAGCTTTTTCGTCGGTTGCTACTAGGAATTTAGTTAGCGCTTGACCGGGGCGCATTAATACCGCTTCGTTAAAGTCATCTTGTAACAAATCACGACGAGCTATCTTGGTAAAGAATCTGACATTGGTAGGTGCTACTCGAGGAACTTCGCTTCGATATTTAACTATTGCAATTGCAACACCAATTACCACGGCAACTAGCGCCATTGAAGTAACTACTACTGGTTGGAATCGTTCTACATGTTCGGCGTGATCTGCTTCATGGCTATTTACAACTGGAGCTAGCCAAGAAACAAAGCGATTTCCGCTGGAAAGTAGGAATCCGGAAGCAACTGATCCGATTGCCAGGATTGCCATCGGTCCCCACATTAAGAATGGCGATTCATGTGGATGGGCTTTTTCATCCCAACGCTTTGTGCCAGTAAAAGTAAGAATAATTACGCGAGTCATATAAAAAGCGGTGACTAATGCACCAAGTAAAGCAGCGCCGCCAATAAATAAACCCTTGATTCCTTCGGCGTTAAACGCGGTTTCAATAATTTTATCTTTGGAATAGAAGCCGGCAAATGGCGGAACTCCAATAATCGCGAGATAACCCAATCCGAAAGTAATTGCGGTAATTGGCATGAATTTTCCAAGGCCGCCATATTTCCGCATGTTTACTTCATCATCCATGCCATGCATTACTGACCCTGCCCCTAAGAACATACCGGCTTTGAAGAATCCATGAGTCAGAAGGTGCATGATTGCAAACGCGTAACCAACAGGTCCAAGCCCAGTCGCAAGAATCATGTATCCGATTTGCGACATGGTTGAAGCAGCAAGTGCTTTCTTAATGTCATCTTTAGCAGTACCGATTAACGCACCAAACATCAAAGTGATTGCGCCGATAATTACCACGCATAGTTGCGCGGTTGGGGCGTTATCGAAAATAAAATTTGAACGAGTAATTAAGTAAACGCCAGCGGTCACCATCGTCGCGGCGTGGATTAACGCTGAAACTGGGGTTGGGCCCGCCATCGCATCTCCGAGCCATGATTGCAATGGGAATTGTGCCGACTTGCCGGTAGCTGCGAGTAACAACATCAGACCAATACCGGTTAGGGCGGCAGTCGATGCACCAGAAACTTTTTCTTCGACCCCAGAAAATGAAACTGTGCCAAATGTTGCAAAAGCAATCATTATTGCTAATGAAAGTCCGACATCGCCAACCCGGTTCGCCACGAAAGCTTTCTTTGCAGCGGTCGCATATTCGGGCTTTTGGTTCCAGAAGCCGATAAGTAGGTATGAAGCAAGGCCCACACCCTCCCAGCCCACGTAAAGATTTAAGTAGGAATCGCCGAGAACCAATAACAACATGGCCGCAATGAAGAAGTTCAGGAATGCGAAGAAACGGCGGCGATCCATGTCGTGCGACATATAAGCAATTGAATAGATATGAATCAATGTGCCCACACCGGTTATAAGTAGTACAAATGAAATTGAAAGTTGATCGAGTAAAAGCGAGGCATCGACTTGAAAGGTTCCGACTGAAATCCAAGAAAAAAGTTTCTGGGTAAGAGCGCGAGATTCTGATGGCCGAGCCAACATCTGCAAAAATTCAAATGCCCCAATACCAAATGCGGATGCCGAAATTAAAGTCGCAAAAATGTGGCCCCACTTATCGGCCCTGCGGCCAAGTATCATTAAAAAGCCAGAACTAAATAGTGGGAGTGCGATTAGATAAACCAAGTTATTTGATGTCATTTCATCACCGCTTCAACAAGCTGGCATCATCAACTGATGTTGAACGACGCGATCGGAAGATGGTCACAATTATTGCTAAGCCAACAACAACTTCGCAGGCGGCAACCACCATGGTGAAGAAGGCAATAACTTGCCCGTCAAGAGTTCCATTAATGCGAGCAAAAGTTACAAAAGCTAAGTTCGCGGCATTTAGCATCAACTCGATACACATGAAAACTACAATTGCATTACGGCGGATTACGACACCAACCGCGCCAATTGTGAAAAGCATTGCGGATAGATATAAGTAATTAGCAGAGTTCATTACTTATCACCACCTTCATCATCAACTTTAGGTAGCGAGCCAAGTGCGTATTGCGTTGGATCTTGGATATCTCCACGCGCGCTTAATACTCCAGAAATTGAATTTTTAGCTGGGGTGCCATCTGGCAATAGCGCTGGTACATCTACCGCGTTGTGACGAGCAAAAACTCCGGAACTAGGTAGCCCCGCTGCGTTTGCTAACGAATCCCCGCGGAAACGAGCGCTCGATAACGCACGCTGACTAAGGCGCGCACCCGCACTCTTTTGACTATGCGCTAAAACCATTGCGCCTAAAGCTGCGGTGATAAGTAGCGCCGATACAACTTCAAATGGAAAGACATATTGCGTGAAAATAAGCGATGCTAAACCTTGAACGTTACCGGGTTCGTTTGCCATCGCTAATCCGACCGAGACGTGATTTAAAGTGGCTCGACCAATTAACGAAATTAACAAACCGCCAAATCCGAGTGCTGCCGCAATCGCAACGACGCGATGTCCCTTAATATTCTCAGTAAGTGAATCTGGAGCATCTACGCCGACTAACATCAAAATGAATAAGAAGAGCATCATGACCGCGCCGGTATAAACCACAATCTGCACTATTCCTAAAAATGCCGCATCAAGTGCGATGTAGAAAATTGCTAAAGTAATCATTACCCAGGCAAGTAAGAGCGCAGCATGAACTGCTTTTCTAACTACTAACATTCCAAGCGAAGCTAAGACCGACAACGGTGCCAAAATATAAAATAAAATTGCCTCTGGTTTTTGAGTTTGGCCAATTTCAAGTGATAGCCGAATCATTGTTGAACACCTTTTACTTCGCCTCGGTAGTAACTACCGTCATCAGCGCCGGGCGCCATTGGATGTGGCGGCATGATCATTCCTTGATGAATTGGGGCTAACAAATCTTGCTTCTCATAAATTAACTTCTCGCGAGAGTCATCGGCTAATTCATATTCATTAGTCATAGTTAAAGCCCTGGTTGGGCAAGCTTCAATACAAAGCCCGCAGAAAATGCAGCGCAAGTAGTTAATTTGGTAAACCTTGCCGTAACGCTCTCCTGGTGAGAATCGAGCTTCCTCAGTATTGCTTTCGCCTTCAACATAAATTGCATCTGCTGGACAAGCCCAGGCGCAAAGTTCGCAACCAATACATTTTTCGAGGCCATCTGGATGGCGGTTTAGTTGGTGGCGACCCTTGAATCGTGGCGCCGTTGGCTCTTTAACTTCGGGATATTGCACTGTATTTGGCTTCTTAAACATGGTTCTGAAGGTGACCCAGAATCCAAGTAACTGAGTCAAGAAAGTGCTTGGACCGTTATCTACAACTGGAGTTGATTCCAATGCAGCTTTTTCAATGGCATCGTTTTTAAAAGGCTCAATGTTGTATAGCTCAGACATGATCTTCCAATCTCGCTTTTGTGGCAGGAAGTGCCGGAACCGGGAATGAAGGTTCAGATACTTCGCCAATATCTCGCGCAGCAATTTCATTCTTATCGCGAGCTCGATCAAATAGCGATGAAACAGCTAACACGATTAATACGATTCCACCAGTAAATGCAACCACTACCGATTGCGGTGCGCCTTCTAGTGAAAGCGTGCGCAACGTTGCAACTACCAGAATCCATGCAAGTGAAACTGGAATCAAAACCTTCCAACCAAATTTCATAAATTGGTCATAGCGAAGTCGCGGCAAAGTTCCGCGTAACCAAACAAAGACAAAGAAGAAGCCGAGAACTTTTATAGCAAACCAAAATAGCGTGAACCAACCACCAAGCCAGCTTTCAGTAAACCCAAGTCCTGGGAGCGCACGATAACCACCGAGGAAAAGTGTGGTGGCAAGTGCAGAGACCGCAATAATGTTTACATATTCAGCAAGGAAGAAGAGCGCAAACTTAAGCGATGAATATTCAGTGTGGAATCCACCTACGAGCTCACCTTCAGCTTCTGCTAAATCAAATGGCGCTCGATTAGTTTCACCAACCATTGAGATTGCATAAATTACAAAAGATGGGAAAAGTACAACTGAGTACCACCATTTATCTTGCGCGGCAACGATATCTGAGGTGGACATTGATCCGGCATAAATAAATACCGCAACTAGCGAAAGCCCCATTGCTACTTCATAGGAAATTACTTGAGCGCTAGAGCGAAGTCCACCAAGAAGTGGATAGGTAGATCCAGATGACCAACCGGCTAACACAATTCCATAAACACCTACGGAAGCGATTGAAAGTACATATAAAACGCCTACTGGAAGGTCAGTTAGCTGCATCGCAGTTTCATGGCCGAAGAAATTAACTTTTCCAGTGAATGGAATTACCGCAAACGACATAAAGCAAGTTGTTGCACTAATAATTGGTGCGATTATGAAAACAATTCGATCGGCTGCTTTTGGAATCAAATCTTCTTTCAAGGCTAACTTAACGCCATCGGCTAGCGCTTGGAGAAGTCCAAACTTACCGACACGGTTTGGTCCAATTCGCATCTGCATAATTGAAACGATGCGGCGTTCGCCCCACACTGACATCAAAGTTAACAAAATGCATACTGCAAAAACTATTAAACCTTTTAGGGCGATGATCCAGCCTGGATCTTGTCCGATTAATTCCGCAGTTGTCTCCATCACGCCTTCACCACCGATACCGATGCGCCACTTGCAACTCCGAGGGTTGCAATCGTTTTTGAGGTATGGGAATTTCTAGGAATCCAAACTGAGTTGTTTTCAATATCTCTGATTTCACAAGACAAAGTAATGGCACCACGCTCATTGAAAACTCGAACTGAATCGCCGGTTTTAACACCTAGCTTTTCAGCGCGCTCTGCTGAAATAATTGCAACTGATGGGTGCGCAGTATTTGCTAAGTTAGCTTCGCCATCTTGTAGCGAACCTGCATCTAGCAATAACCGCCAACTTGCCAATATTGTGTCGCCAGAAATTAGCGTTGCGGATGTTGGTGTGAATGGTGCGCGAGCGCCATCCCAATTCCCAAGTGCCGAAAATTCGTTCGCTGCTGACGCGACTGTTGGTAGATTTATAGGTTTACCCATTTGATCTGCAATCATTGAAAGAATTCGGACATCACTACGAAGATCAGGCACATCGACAGCGGCTTCAAAGGCGCGAGCGCGGCCTTCCCAATCTAGGAATGAGCCACTCTTCTCTACTACTGCTGCTATCGGCAGGATTACGTTAGCAATTTCAGTGATTGCGCTATGGCGCATTTCTAAGCTGACAACAAATGCTTTTTCGAGCCCTGCTATGGCATCGGCTGAGATATCGAGTGGGTCAACGCCACCAACTAATAACGAATCAATATCTCCGTTATGCAAACCTTCAATAATTTCCGAAGTGGTTCGACCGATATTTTCCGGAAGCGACTTAACGCCCCAAGCGCTTTGCAGATCAACCCGCGCACTTGCATCGCTAACCGATCGACCACCAGGAAGCAGGGTTCCAATTGCGCCAACTTCTAGAGCGCCGCGTTCGCCAGCGCGACGTGGAATCCAAGCCAGCTTCGCACCTGAAGATTGTGAAAGTGCAAGCGTTGCTGAAAGTCCGCCTGAAGATTCACATAACCGTTCGCCTACCAAAATTACTGATTTGGAAGTTAATCCAGAAATCTTTGCGATTAAGTGAGCTTCGTTACCGGCAATAGATTTAACTACTTCTGCTTTGAGTTTTTTGCTGCCACGGGAAGTAAATGGTGCAATGGTTGTTACTTTTAACCCACGTTTACGCACTTGCTTAAACGCGCGAAGAAAAACTATTGGTGATTCATCTTCTGGTTCAAAACCAATTAAAACTAAATGATCGGCTCGGTCAATTGCGGAGTAATTAACTTGAACTCCAACAATTGCACTCGCTAAGAAATCGCGCTCTTCATCGGTATGAACCCGAGCTCGGAAGTCAATATCATTGGTATTTAAAGCCACTCGAGCAAACTTGCTATAACCATAAGCATCTTCAACTGTGGCACGACCACCAACAAGTACAGCTGCGCGATTTACGCTAAGTCCAGCCGCCGCTGTTGCTAACGCTTCTGGCCATGATGCTTCATGTAATTGGCCATCAGCGCCTCGAACCATCGGAGTTTTAATACGGTCACTTGCGGTTGCATATTTAAATGCCCAACGACCTTTATCGCAGTTCCACTCTTCATTTACTTGAGAGTCATCTCCAGCAAGGCGGCGGAGCGTTTTCCCACGGCGAACATCGGTGCGCATGTCGCAACCACTTGCGCAATGCTCACAAGCTGAAGGCGTTGAAACTAAGTCGAATGGACGGGCACGGAATCGATATGACGCTCCAGTTAGCGCACCGACTGGGCAAATCTGGACTGTGTTTCCAGAGAAATATGAATCGAACGGTTTCTCTTCATAAATGCCAACTTGTTGGAGCGCACCTCGTTCATTCAAAGTTATAAATGGATCGCCGGCGATTTCCTCGGAGAAGCGTGTGCAACGTGCGCAGAGAATGCAACGTTCGCGATCTAGAAGTACTTGGGATGAAATGTTAATTGGTTTTTCAAATGTACGTTTATAGCCATCAAAACGAGATTCACCATTTCCGTTGCTCATCGCTTGATTCTGTAATGGACATTCGCCACCTTTATCGCAAACTGGGCAATCTAATGGGTGGTTAACTAAAAGGAATTCCATAATTCCTTTTTGCGCTTTATCTGCAACGTTAGAAGTTAGTTGAGTATTTACCACCATTCCAGTTTCAACTGGGATTGTGCAGGATGCTTGAGGTTTAGGAAATTTACGACCGTTAATTTCAATATCAACTAAGCATTGGCGGCAAGCTCCAACGGGGTCTAGTAATGGGTGGTCGCAAAACCTAGGAATTTGAATTCCAAGTTTCTCAGCTGCACGAATTACTAAAGTTCCTTTTGGAACTGTAACTTCAAAACCGTCGATGGTTAAAGTTATTAACTCGAGCGTTACATCAGAAGAAACTTCTTGAGTACTCATTACTTCACACCTCCAACATTTGAAGTGACAAATTTTGTTGAAGCCTCAGCATCAAATGGGCATCCGCCAGTTGCGAGGTGCTGTAAGTATTCATCTTTAAAGTACTGGATTGAAGAAATGATTGGGCTGGCAGCGCCATCAGCAAGAGCGCAAAATGAGCGTCCCATAATGTTGTCGCATAGGTCGAGCAACTTATCTAGATCTTCTGGAGTGCCCTTACCATGCTCTAAATCTTTCAAAATTTGGACTAACCACCAAGTGCCTTCACGACATGGAGTGCACTTTCCACAAGATTCATGTTTATAAAATTCAGTCCAACGCAATACTGCACGGACTATGCAAGTTGTTTCATCGAAAATTTGTAACGCTTTAGTGCCGAGCATCGAACCCGCAGCTGATACGCCTTCGTAATCTAACGGGGTATCTAAATGTGCGTCGGTAAATAGCGGTGTCGAAGATCCACCTGGAGTCCAAAATTTCAATTTATGTCCGTCTCGAATTCCGCCAGCCAGCTCTAATATTTCGCGAAGCGTAATTCCAAGTGGCGCTTCGAATTGGCCAGGATTATTTACATGGCCAGAAAGTGAGTACAAGGTGTAGCCCTTTGACTTCTCGGTTCCGATTGCGGCGAACCATTCGGGTCCATTCTCAATAATAGAAGGCACCGATGCTACGGTTTCAACGTTATTTACAATGGTTGGTCGAGCATATAAACCAGCGATTGCTGGAAATGGTGGCCGAAGTCTTGGTTGACCACGGAAACCTTCGAGTGAATCAAGTAGCGCGGTTTCTTCACCGCAGATATATGCGCCAGCACCAACATGTAAAACTAATTCTAAATCGAAACCTTTTCCTAAAATATTTTTGCCAAGATAGCCAGCTTTGTACGCATCTTCGATTGCTTGTTGAACTCTACGAATTACATGCGCGACTTCGCCGCGGATATAAATGAATGCATGATTAGCTCGGATTGCGTAGGAACCAATAATTATTCCTTCAATTAACACATGTGGGTTTGCCATCATAAGCGGCGTATCTTTACAAGTACCTGGCTCCGATTCGTCAGCATTAACTACGAAGTAATGTTCTTTGTTATCACCTTGTGGAATAAAGCCCCACTTCATTCCAGTTGGGAAACCAGCGCCACCTCGGCCGCGTAAACCTGAATCTTTTACGCTCTGAATTACGGCATCTGGCTCCATGGCGAGCGCTTTTTCGAGCGCCTTGTAGCCACCATTGCCTTTATATCCTGAAAACGTAAATGAATCTTTTTGATCCCAATGTGCGGAAAGGACGGGCGTTAATTTAGACATTACTTACCCTCCTTTGAAAGTTTCAATCCAAGCAGCGAAGGTTCGCCAGCCGAAACACCTTCACCAAAGCGGCCATCACTAATACCGGCAAGCACCGCCGAATTTTCCCGCCAAGTTGGTAACTTATTTGGTCCACGAGTTGGCGCTGGTGGGTTTCCATTACGCATCCCATCAACTAAATCTTTTGCAGACTGCACAGTTTGATTGTCATAAAATTCCCAGTTCGTCATAACTACTGGGGCATAATCACAAGCTGCGTTACATTCAATCCGTTCTAGCGAAACTTTGCCATCTTTAGTTGTGCAATTATTTTCAATTCCAAGATGTTCTTTCAAGCCTTCGTAAATTGCGTCGCCACCCATGACTGCACACAGCGTGTTTATGCAGACACCAACATGGTACTCACCGACTGGTTCTCGTTTGTATTGGGTGTAGAAACTCGCAACCGCAGTTACTTCAGCGGTTTCTAAATCTAATTTCTGGGCAATGGTTTCGATAGATTCTTTAGTCACATATCCATCGCGTGCTTGAGCAAAGTGTAATAACGGCATGATTGCTGAGCGCTTCCGTGGATAACGCGAGATTATTGAATCAATTATGGTGGCGTCTTCATTTGTAAATGGCATTAGCGATCAACCCCTCCCATTACTGGATCAATCGAAGCAACCGCACCAACGATGTCCGCAATTTGCGAACCTTCACACATCGCAGCTGTTGATTGCAGGTTATTAAATGACGGCTCTCGGAAGTGCACGCGGTATGGACGAGTCCCGCCATCTGAAATTAAATGTACGCCAAGCTCACCTCTAGGTGATTCTACGGTGCTATAAACCTGGCCAGCTGGAACTCGGAACCCTTCAGTTACTAACTTAAAGTGATGAATCAATGATTCCATTGAAGTTCCCATGATCTCGCGGATGTGATTTAGAGAATTACCAAGTCCATCCCCACCAAGTGCAAGTTGTGATGGCCATGCGATTTTCTTATCCGCAACCATTACTGGTTGACCCTTAAGCACGTCTAACTTGTCACACGCTTGTTCGATAATTCTTAGCGATTGCTCTAGTTCGTTCATACGGATCAAGAATCGGCCATAAACATCGGAAGTGTCAGCCGTAATTACATCAAAATTATAATTTTCGTAACCGCAATATGGTTGGGTTTTACGTAAATCCCAAGGCATCCCAGTGGCGCGAAGGACTGGGCCAGTTATGCCCAAAGTTGTGCAACCAGCTAAATCTAATATTCCAATATCTTTTGTGCGCTTTAGCCAAATAGTATTTCCGATTAAAATTTTGGCATTATCTTTGAAATTAATCCGTAATTCTTTTACGGTTTCGCGAATTTTTGAAGTTGCGTGTTCTGGCAAATCTTGCGCAACGCCACCTGGTCGAATGTAGGCCATGTTCATACGAAGTCCAGAAACCATCTCGAAAATATCGAGGACTAATTCGCGCTCTCTAAATGCAAAAATCATTGGGGAAAGTGCACCAAGTTCTAGCGCGCCAGTTCCTAGCGCGACCATGTGTGAAGAAATCCGGTTTAGCTCCATCATTAATACTCGAATTACGCTCGCACGTTCGGTTACATCGTTGGTAATCCCGAGTAATTTCTCAACACCAATACAATAGGCCGCTTCATTAAATAGTGGCGCCAAATAATCCATGCGGGTTACGAAAGTTACCCCCTGGGTCCAAGTGCGGTATTCGCAGTTCTTTTCAATTCCAGTATGTAAGTACCCAATACCACAGCGCGTTTCAGTAACAGTTTCACCTTCAAGTTCCAGAATTAAACGAAGTACGCCATGAGTTGATGGGTGTTGTGGTCCCATGTTCACAACAACTCGTTCTTCTTTAGTTGCGCCAATTTCAGTTACGACTGAATCCCAATCGCCACCAGTTACTGAATAGACAGTTCCTTCGGTGGTTTCACGTGCGGATGCATATGGATCTGGCGTCATTGGTACTCCCTCCGATCGCTAGGAGGTGGTACGACCGCACCTATATATTCGACGTCAATTCCGCCAAGTGGATAATCTTTTCGTTGCGGGTGTCCTGGCCAATCATCTGGCATCAAGATGCGAGTTAGAGCTGGGTGCCCATCAAAAATTATTCCGAACATATCGAATGTTTCACGTTCATTCCAATTGCATCCCGCCCAAACTTCAACAAGTGAAGGCAGGTGTGGGTTTGCATCTGGGATAGAGACTTCAATTCGAATTCTTCGATTGTGCGTCATGGAAAGTAAATGGTAAATCGCATGGAGTTCACGATTTTTTTCTTCTGGGTAATGCGCGCCACTTACACCCATACATTGTTCGAATCTCAAAGTTTCAGTGTCGCGAAGTTTCGTTGCGGTTTCAAACAGGTGTGCAGCTTTTACATGCAACGTTAACTCATCACGATCAACAATCACCTTTTCGATTGCGTCGTTAAATTCTGGAAACGCGCGTTCTAGCTCGTCTGCAACTTCATCAAAATAACTTCCAAATGGTCGCTCTGAAGATCCAGGTTTTGCATTGCTTCTAACGAGTCCGCCGTAACCTGAGGTGTCACCAGTTCCGGATACGCCAAAAGCGCCTTTATTCAAGGTTTTATCGTGGCTCATGCATGCGATCCAAATAGTGGAAGTTCGTGAGTAGGCACTGCAGCGAGCGCGGCAGCTTCAACTTCACGAATTACTTTTTCGCGGTTAACGCCGAGCTTTGAATCTCCAATGTGATCATGTAACTTCAAAATCGCATCCATCAACATCTCTGGACGTGGTGGGCAACCTGGCAGATAAATATCTACTGGAACGATGTGATCTACACCCTGCACAATCGCATAATTATTAAACATTCCGCCTGATGATGCGCAAGCACCCATTGCAATTACCCATTTTGGTGCAGCCATTTGATCATAAATTTGTCGAAGTACTGGAGCCATCTTGTTAGAAACTCGGCCAGCGACAATCATCAAGTCGGCTTGTCTTGGTGAAGCGCGAAAAACTTCCATGCCAAAACGAGCTAAGTCATAACGGCCCGCTCCAGCTGCCATGCGTTCAATTGCGCAGCAAGCTAACCCGAATGTTGCTGGCCAAAGTGAGTTCTTGCGCATGTAACCCGCAAGTTTTTCAACTGACGTTAAAAGAAATCCGCTTGGTAATTTTTCTTCTAAACCCACAATTAATCCCATTCCAGTCCGCCGCGTCGCCATACATATGCGTATGCAACGAAGACGGTGCCGATAAATAGCACCATTTCAACAAGTCCAAATAGTCCGAGTTGGTCAAATGAAACTGCCCATGGATATAAGAAAACTATTTCTATATCAAAAATAATAAAGAGCATTGCCGTTAAGAAATATTTGACGGGAAACCGTCCGCCGCCTTGTGCTTGTGGGCTTGGCTCAATGCCGCATTCATATGCTGCAGCCTTAGCGCGGTTATAACGTTTTGGGCCAGTTAAAGCGGCCGCCACGATTGAAAATACTCCGAACCCGAACCCGAAGGCTCCGATAACTAGAATTGGAATATATGGGTTCACAGTTCATAATCCTAGGCGAGCCGCTAAATATGGCGAAATTAACGAGCCTTAGTACCTATGTGAACTGCGACAACCCCGCCCGTCATGTTCTTAAAATGCACGTCAGACCAGCCCGCTGCCACCACTCGCCGCGCTAAATCGCGCTGATTCGGCCAAGCTCTGATCGATTCTGCAAGATAGATATATGCCTCTGGATTTGAAGTCGCGCGCTTGGCTATCCAAGGGAGCGCTCGCATTAAATATTCCAGATAGATATACCGAAATGGCTTGAAGGTTGGCTCCGAAAATTCCACAATAAATAACCGGCCGCCCGGTTTAGTTACGCGAAGCGCTTCAGAGAGCGCTTTATCAAAATTATTTGTATTTCTTAATCCAAACGAAATAGTTGTTACATCAAATGAATTTTTTTCAAACGGTAACGAAAGTGCATCGCCTAAAACAAAATTAATATAAGGGCGACGTTTTCTACCAGCAGCCAACATGCCTTCTGAAAAATCTAGCGCAGTTACCGATGCGCCAGCTTTCGCCAACGATTCACTTGAGGAACCAGTCCCGGCAGCTAAATCAAGAATCTGCATTCCGGTAGTTGGTGATATTAAATTCTTAACTTTCTTTCGCCAAGCACGAGTTCTGCCTAAACTCAGAATGTCATTAGCAATGTCATAGCGCCGTGCGACACCATCGAACATGGCAGCTACCTCATCAGGGTTTTTATTGAGATCCGCCCGTTTACCATTTTCCTTAGCCACCCGCCTATCTTTGCGCGTAGTACGCTGACCTACAAATTCAAGTGTGCGCTATTGGCCTATTAGGGAGATTTTCGTGAATCAAAGATTCACCACCGAACTTCTCGGTGATCACCCTGCCCTACTTGAAATCAGTATTGAAAACGAGAGTGCGATTTCTGCTTGGGTACGCGGCGGCGAAGGCTTAATAGGTTTTGGTGAATATAAAAGGTTCGTACTCTCGGGCCCAGAGCGTTTTGAGAAGGCTCGCGCATGGTGGCGGAATGAATTACAGAATTTTGATATTGAAAACAACGTATTGGGTAGCGGAACTGGCCCAATACTCTTTTCCTCGTTTGCATTCTCGGAAACTGAAGACTCAGTATTAATAATTCCAAACGTGGTAATTGGGGAGAGAAAAGGTAAATCATGGATAAGTTGGATTGGAAATAAGCCACAACCAAGACTCTCCCAAATAAGTACCGTTAAAAAGCCATTGGAATTGCGGTGGAGCGGTAGCAACGGCGTCGAGTGGCAAGCGCGAGTTTCGCAAGCGATTGCAGAAATCAAAGATAATTCGCTAGAGAAAGTTGTGCTCGCCAGATTTATAGATTGCGAAGTAACGCCACAAATTAGCGCGCAGCGAATCCTGCAAAATTTAGCTGCGGAGTATCCAGCAACCTGGATTTTTTCAAATAACGGTCTAGTTGGTGCAACGCCAGAACTACTGGTGCGGCTTAGCAAATCTTTAGTTACATCCCGAATTTTAGCTGGCACAATTCGCAAAACTGGAAATGATGAAAAAGACTTAGCGTTGGCTGGTTCGTTAGCCCGTTCATCAAAAGATTTAGAAGAACACGAATATGCGGTGAGATCTGTCGCGGATGTGTTGGCCCCAATTTGTACCTCAACCAACGTTCCGGAAACTCCATTTGTATTGCACTTGGCAAATGTCATGCACCTTGCAACTGATGTGACTGGTGTACTTGCAGATTCGACCAGCCCTACAGATATCTTCGAATTAGCTCACAAACTTCATCCATCCGCCGCCGTATGTGGAACGCCAACACCGTTAGCAAAGAAAGCCATCAACGATATCGAAGGTATCTCTCGAGGTAGATATGCCGGACCAATTGGCTGGATAGATGCACGCGGAGATGGCGAATTAGGAATTGCGCTTCGATGTGGCCAAATAAGTAATGATGCAAAAAGTATCCGATTGTTTGCCGGCTGCGGAATCGTAAATGGCTCCAACCCTGAAAGTGAATACGCAGAAAGCCAAGCTAAATTATTACCAATGCGAAGTGCGCTAGAGCGCCACTAAATCACGATATTTTTTTAGCACGTTTGTGATCGAGTCTGCATTCGTATCGCGATCTGGAACTTTAACTACTACTACCCGAATGCCTTCTTGGTGGTGTGCTATTTCATGGTTTAAGTCAGAAACACTCTTTACGATAACATTTGAGATTCCATAACTGGCGGCAACTTTTGCAATATCAATCCCATGAGGAGTTCCAAAAATACTTTCAAAACCAGCGATACCTCGTTGTGGCAAAGTTGAGAAAATTCCACCACCATCGTTGTCGATAACTATCAAAAGTAAATTAACGGCTACGGCATTGGTCAGTGCTGCCACATCATGCAAGAAACCTAGATCTCCAATTACAGCAACAGCTTCTTGATATCGGGTTGCGATTCCCATCGCGACCGAGATGTTCCCGTCGATCCCAGCTAATCCACGATTTGCGTAGGTGGTAATTCCAACCCTTGGAGTTGCGAAACTCTCTAGATCTCGAATTGGTCTAGATGATGAAATGAATAACGCGGAACCATCTTTAATTTCTGCTGCGATAAATTTTGCAATTGAACCTTCAGACCAATCTGGTAACTCACTAATCGATTTTGCAGCCAGCAATTCAAATTTCTGCCAGAGCGCAAACCAAGCCTCATCGCGCGCGATATTGCTTTCAATTTTTGGAATATTAAAGTGTTTTTCATCAGCAGTTCTCTCAGTATCTACGCTCTCCATGCGCGGATCGATTACCACTAACCGTTTTGCTCCTAAAATAAAGCTATTTATTGATCGTGAAAGCGTGGTTCTGCCAATCACAAACGTTACATCTGGATTGAGTTGGGATCTCACATTTTCATCAGAAAGCAATATTGGTGCGTGCGCTATCGCGTCTTTAAAGGCTAGTGGGTCCTCGGTAATAATCGGTGCACTTATAGATTTTGCAAAAGCAACTATTTCGCTTACTGCAAACCCAGCTCGATCATGCCCGACGATTAAAACGTTGCGGAGACCGATATTTTTTAAGGCGCTTGTGGCTCGTAATTTTTCTTTTGGTTCTGAAATATGAATCCCTGCAAGCCAGTCATTTGAATCGGTAGTTAGTAACGGTTCATCAAACTGTAAATTAAAGTGAATTGGCCCAGAACCATCCAACAATTTCTTTGCATCAAATGCGGTAGCAGTATCTATGCTGGCTCTCACAAAGTTATTAAATATTTCACTCTGATTTGTAGTTTGATTTGCACCAGTTTTACGTAACCGCGCTGGCCGATCTGCGGAAAGTATTAAAAGTTTATGATCGCTATGGTGCGCTTCTAAAACTGCGGGATAATAATTAGCGACAGCGGTTCCGCTGGTACAAATTACTGGAACATAACGGTTCGTGGCTTTAGCAATTCCGAGGGCAAAGAAAGCCGCACTCCGTTCGTCAATTCGGACATGTAATTCAATTAAACCGCGTTGATGCGCTTCGTAAAGTGCAATTGATAGCGGCGCATTGCGTGATCCCGGCGAGAGCACGAAATCGCTTATGCCAAGTTCGATGAGTTGGCGGATTGTGTGGCGAGCTAAATTGGTAGCGAAATTCAACGTTTCCACCCTTCGCTCTCCAGCCAAACATCAGCGCCACTCGCCCATGTTTTTCTTATCCGATCTTGCCACCAAGTTTTCCGCTCGGGAAGCGCTGCAAAATTGGAAAGCGATTTCGCGCTTGGAATGAGTGGTTGCAGCGAAATGCTGCCATTACTAATTTCGTTACTTCCAACATCGCTCACAAATAGCGCACCAGTTCCTAGCCCTGAGTCATAACGCAATTCTGGAAGTGCTGCTGCCAACCGAAGTTCATGGGCGATACCAACTGCAGATTCAAGCGCGCTCGAAATTACTGCAGGCAATCCGTGATGTTCTGCTAATGCGAGTGACCGACGGATTCCACCCAAAGGTGCAGCTTTTAAGATCATGATGTCGATAGCGCCAGCTATTTCTATTCCAAATGGATCTGAAGTTTTGCGAAAGAGTTCATCGCCAGCAATTTTTATCGGAACTGATAATTTGCGTTTTAATTCACGAAGTTCCGTAATTGATCCGCAAGGTTGTTCTACATATTCAAAAAATTCCCCAGTAATTTCAAATATTGCTTGCAACGCTGATTGTGCATAATTGACATCCCAATTCCCATTTACATCAACTCGAATTTTTGCAGTTGGCGCCAATGAGCGCACGATTTCTATTCGAGCTAAATCTCGAGGTAAGTCGCTTCCTATTTTTATTTTTATAGTTTTGCATCCTGGATACCAAGAAAGTATTTCGGCAATTCTAATTTTGGAATCTATCTCTGGAAGTGTGGCATTTATGGAAATATTTTGGCGGATTGGATCCATGGTTGGTGCAAATGCCGCTTCTATTCCGCTCATTAACCATGGCAATGATTCAACTTCGTCATACTCTAAAAATGGCGAGAACTCGCCCCAGCCAAAAGGCCCTTCGAATAGCGCTATTTCGCGGCTTTCAATGCCGCGAAATTTTACTTTCATCGGCAGCGTTATCACGTGTAATGAAGTTAATACTTCTTCCAGAATTGCTGCGCTCATAAAAATTACGGACGTTTAGGGAATTTATCAAAGTCGGGTTCGCGCTTTTCTTTATACGCGTCGCGACCTTCTTGGCCTTCTTCTGTTAAATAGAAAAGCAGGGTCGCATCACCAGCAAGTTGTTGCACGCCAGCCAATCCATCATCGGCAGCGTTAAGCCCAGCTTTAAGAAGTCGAATTGCCATTGGAGAATGACGCAACATTTCACGACACCAGGAAACTGTTTCGGCTTCTAGCTCTTTAACTGGAACCACGGTATTTACCAATCCCATGTCAAGTGCTTCTTGGGCATCGTATTGGCGACACATAAACCAAATTTCGCGCGCTTTTTTCTGACCAACATGTCGCGCTAACAATCCAGCTCCATAACCACCGTCAAATGATCCAACCATCGGGCCAGTTTGACCAAACTTTGCATTATCTGCTGCGATAGTTAAATCACAGACAACATGAAGTACATGACCGCCACCAATTGCCCAACCAGCAACCATAGCTACAACCGGTTTAGGCGTACGTCGGATTTGTACCTGCAAATCCAAAACGTTTAATCGACCGATTCCTTTTTTCCCAAGCGCATCATTACCAATATATCCATCATCACCGCGAACGTTTATATCGCCACCAGAACAGAATGCGTCATCGCCAGCACCAGTAAAAATAATTACGCCAACTTTTTCATCATCACGTGCAAACGAGAAAGCTTTCTCTAGCTCTGTGAGAGTTTCTGGTCGGAAAGCATTACGAACTTCTGGCCGATTTATTGTTATTTTTGCCATGCCTTCAGCAATTTCGTAGCGAACATCCGTGAAGTTTTCCGAACCAGCGCCGCGCTCCCACTTAGGGATGGCTCGACTACCTGGTTCTCGCTTAATCGGTTTGCTCACGAACTTGCCTCCATTTACTTCTAATAATTCAATATATCCGTGCCAGCGTTATATGGAATAGCCTAAGCGAATTATGGTGCCAACTGCTAAACGAGAATTAGTTCACGCGCAAGATCAGTGGTCGATTACACAATTTTCTGCCGCGCTCACAAATGCTTTAGCTGGTTCCGGTCCTGCGCTTGGAATCGGCAATATTTTGAGTACTAGCGTGTCGACCGATGTGGCGTTAGTAGTGACTACTAGCGGCTCTACTGGAACACCGAAAGAAATTCACTTATCTGCAGCCGCAGTTACCGCTTCTGCAAAAGCCACAAATACTTTCTTAAAAGCAGATGCGGGAAATAGTTGGTCGCTATTACTTCCGCTAACGCATATTGCTGGCATTAATGTTTTAGTTAGAGCGCTTCTGCTCAAGAGTGAAGTATTAGATTTTAGAAATAACTCGCAATACACAAAAGCAGATTTCACTGCAATTGTGCCAACCCAATTACATCGGGCGTTGACTGCTGATCATCTATTACTTAAACATTTACAAGACGCTAAAGCGGTCCTAGTTGGTGGCGCACCATTGGCAGAAAGTGATAAACAGCGCGCGCACGCTAACGGGATAAATGTAATTACTACTTATGGAATGTCTGAAACTTCCGGCGGTTGCATTTATAACGGGACCCCACTTGATGGCGTTGCGGTAAAAATTGTCGAAAATATTATTTATCTGCGTGGCCCAATGTTGGCCCAAGTTCCACTGGTAGACGGCTGGTTAAAAACTACCGATATTGGTCGATTAGAAAATGGAAAATTAGCAGTATTTGGTCGAGCCGATGATCAAATCATTTCTGGCGGCGAGAAAATTTCGTTGAGCGTAATCGAGCAAGCCCTCTCTGAAAACTTTGAAAGTATTTTCTTGGCTTTCGCCAAACCCGATCAAGAATGGGGCGAGCGCCTTTGTATTGCCACGACTTTAGAGCTCTCACAAGATACGATTTCGCACTTCTTGAAGAATAGATTTGGTGGGTACGCAACACCTAAAGAAATTCACAAGGTCGATGAGATTCCATTAATAGGAATTGGTAAGCCAGATCGAGCAAAACTAATTGAGAGATTGGCTAAATGACAGCGCTTAACGAATGGGTTGGTGGGGCAAGACCGAAAACATTGCTCGCCGCTATTGCGCCAGTATTGGTTGGCACATCACTAGCTGGAGTTAGTTTTAATCCAGTTCGCGCACTCTTAGCTTTAATTGTTAGCCTCGCCCTGCAAATTGCAGTTAATTATGCGAACGACTATTCCGATGGCATTAAAGGAATTGATGAAGATCGGATCGGCCCAATTAGATTAGTCGGGCAAAAACTTGCGACACCAAGAGCGGTAAAAAACGCCGCCTACATTTTCTTTCTAATTGCTGCGGTTGCCGGCTTAACTTTGGCGCTACAAACTTCACTTTGGTTAATTCTGGTTGGCGCTATCGCAATCTTGGCTGCATGGACCTACACCGGCGGACCAAAGCCTTACGGTTACTCCGCTCTTGGCGAAGTTTCAGTCTTTCTCTTTTTTGGCTTAGTCGCGACGGCCGGAAGTTACTACGTGCAAAGTCAAGAAATTACCTTCGCAAGTTTGATGCTATCGGTTCCAATTGGCGCGCTAGCTTGTGCCATTCTTGGTTTAAATAACTTGAGAGATTTAGAAAAAGATAAAATCTCCAAGAAAAATACATTAGCAGTTATTTTAGGTGATCGCTCTGCCCGTATTTTTTATGTACTTCTACTAATGATTGCTCATGTCGCGTCGATAATTGCTACTTTTGCATCGCCTTACATTTTATTTACTTTGGTATTGCTCCCAGTATCTGGAAGGCTAAGTAGAACGGTCCTAGATGGCGCAAAAGGTAAAGCGCTCATCCCACTGTTAGGTAACACCGGAAAGCTACAAATGGGTTTCGCTTTTTTCATTTCAATCGCGCTCTTTGCATCTTCGCGCTAAACTCTCCATATGCGCTATCTGCCAGTTATTTTAATATTTGCGTTCACTATTTATACGCTCGCAGATTGTGCTCGCACGCCGCAAGAATTGATTAGAAATCTTCCAAAATGGGCGTGGGTTTTAATTATTTTGTTGATCGGAACTATCGGCGCTGTGGCTTGGTATGTGGCTGGCCGACCAAAGCGGCCGCGTAATGGCGGCGGTTTCAAAAAAGGAAAAATGATTCCACCAGATGACAACCCGGATTTCTTGCGCGGTCTCTAATTAAAGACCGGAGTAAGTGTGTCTTCCGGTTCCCCAAACATTTACATATACATAATTAAAAAGAAATGTTGAGCCAGCAAATAGACAGAGCCAAGCTGCCTTCTTACCTTTCCAACCAGCAGTAACACGAGCATGTAAATAAGCGGCGTAAGCAACCCAAGTTATAAATGCCCACGTTTCTTTTGGATCCCATCCCCAATAACGACCCCAAGCAGATTCGGCCCAAATTGCGCCGGCAATAACTGCGAAGGTCCAAAGTGGAAAAACAAATGCAACTAGGCGGTAGGTAAGTTGGTCAAGTGCTTCAAGAGTTGGCAACCGTTTCGCCCAAACATTTCTACCACCACGTGATTCCATTCGGTCCAGAATTAAATAGGTAGCTGCGATGGTGTTTGCTAATAGAAATACGCCACCCGAAATAATTGCGGCAGAAACATGTACAACTAACCAGGTTGATTTAAGGGCTGGAACTAATGGTGCACTTGGACGATAAAGCAGAGTAATCGCTGTCCCAAGAACTAACAGAACTGCAATTGAAATTGGTAGCCCCAACCAACGTAATTCAAATTTCTTTAGCGCTGCGAGATAAGCGCCGGTAAATGCGAGCGCTCCGGTAATGGAGAACTCATACATGTTTCCCCACGGAACTCGATGCGCCGATAGTCCACGAACTATTACGCCCGCAAGAAGTAATAAGAACCCGAGAATCATTAGCGCAGTAGCTATGCGCGCCACCTTTTCGGTCTTAGATCGATCAAAAACGTTGGTGCGAGTGGCGGATTCATCGCCCCGAACAGACCAAGCTGTTTCAATCGCATGCATAAAAAAAGTTATTGTGAATACAAAAAGTGATGAATAAATTAGGTTGTTAGAGAGATAGGCTAGCGAAGTAGAACTCATCTATCTCTCCTTAATCCAAGTAGTTAAATCTATGATTTCTTTTTCTAGTCCTTCGATATTGTTTTTAGAAAGTCCAGCAACTTCTACAACTTCACCGATTTTAATCCAAATTCGGCGGCGTCGAGTGAAGAGCGAAATTAGTAAGCCCAATATGGCGAGGATACTTCCAACTAGTGCATATTGCTTTCCGGGATCTCTAACGATTTGTAAATTTACCCAAGGGGTATAACCATCAAATGTGATGGTGCCCACGTCGTTAAAGGAATAGCTTTCGCCAATTGCTAACTCTTTCAATCCAATTCGTTCCATCTTTGACGTATCAAGTCGATAAACCGATTGCGGAATGCCATCATCCATTCCAAGATCACCTTGAAAAACCGATAGTAAAAGTCGTGGGTCTAGCGCTTCTGGGAAAGATGAAAACGCACCGCGGCTTGCACTCCGATCAGCTGTCGGAATGAATGATCCAACAAATCCAATCTGTGGCTCCATATCTGGAATCTTGATGGTGCCAGCAGACGTTAAGTTTGCATCTTGTGGCAAAAATGGGACTGCGCCTTGAAAAATTACTGCGTTAGATTTATCTCTAACTGTTACCAATGGCGAATAACCATTAGCTTGTAGATATACCCGAGTACTACTAAAAGTGAGTGGGCTATTAACTTTTACTATTTTTGTAGTAGTTGCACCACCAACCACATCAGATACTGAAGCGGTAAGTGTGTAATCAATCGGTGCATTTGTGCCTAAGTCATATTCGGCTTTAAAGTTCGTTAAAGTAAGAGAAAATGGATTTAGATTTTCCACTTTGAAAAATCTTCCAGCCGCCAAATTGTCATAACTTGTTGGGGTATTTATAAAGCGTTCGCCAATATTTACGATCGCCTCGCCACGCATTCCAAGAACCGAACTCATGCCGATTCCAATTAAAACAACAATTAATGAAAGGTGAAAGAGTAAATTTCCAGTTTCGCGGGCATACCCTTTTTCAGCTGAAATCGAATTTAGATTATGGCGAATTCGAAAACGATTTTTCTTCAACCAAGTCTCGGCGTTAGCTAGCGCTGTGGTGGAGTCACAATCAACAACTCGATAGAACTCTAATCGGTTTAAATTTTTAGGAGTGAGTGGTGGCTTTGCGCCGATTGCTTTGAAATGTTCCCAAGATCTAGGTAACACACACCCAATGAGTGAGATAAAAAGCAGCAAATAGATTGCGGAAAACCATGGTGATCCGTAAACATCAAATAGTTTTAGTCGATCCATCCATTCGGCAACGTCCGAGTTGTTAATGAAATACTCTCGAACTTTCATTGGATTTTGGGTGCGTTGCGGAAATATTGATCCTGGGATTGCGCCGATACCAAGCAATAGGAGCAAAATCAAAGCTGTGCGCATGCTGGTGAGTTGGCGCCATAAATATCGGAAGAAGCCAACTCCGGTTAATTCAAGGGTGTTATCTGACATTAAATCACCGGCGCAAAATTAGAGATTATTGATCGTAGATTAATCATGGCATCGTTCCAGAATCCGAATACTTGCATTACCCCAATAATAATAAGGAAAATTCCACCAATATTTGTAATGTAATTGCCGCGTTTAATTAAAAATGAACGTAGTTTGCGCGACTTTTCTAGCGCTACTCCGAAAAGCAAAAATGGTGCACCTAACCCAAAACAGTAAGCAAGTGATAACAACGCGCCTCGGAGCGCGCTACCTTCTTGGAAAGCTAAAGTTTCAACAGCGCCAAGTGTTGGTCCAATACATGGTGTCCAACCTAAGCCAAATAAAAATCCTAAAATTGGTGCACTTGCTATGCCAGAGAAGTTTTGTAGCGAAGGCCGCCAGCTCCAAGAAAATCTTTCACTATTTATAAACATGAAACCAAATCCAATGGTTAATACACCCAAAACCCTCGTTAACCAATCTGAATTATTTGAAATTGTGGCTCCCAGCGAACCAAATAGCGCTCCGTAAATTGCGAATAGAAAAGCAAAACCAGAAATGAATAGCAGTGTGCCAAGCACAATTCGAGATTTTGAATTACTTACGCCAGCTATGTACCCAAGAAAACCAGGCAATAGTGGCAATACGCAGGGTGAAATAAAAGAAATTAAACCAGCAATAGCAGCAACTACCAATGCAAAAATAAGGTTTCCATCAAAGATTTGGTTTACGAAGAAATCGCTCATGTTATTCCGCCAACAATTTCTTAATTATGTTCTCTAAAGCCAGCACGGTAATTTCGCCACTTATCCGCGCAGCAATTCGGTTCTTCTTATCTAAAACTAAAGTAGTTGGAATTGCATTCGGCGATAATTGACCCCGAAATTTAACCAAAATTGCGTCGTCAGTCAGCGTTGGATAAGAAATTGCGAATCGCTTCACAAACGCTCGTGCCGAAGAGAGGTTATCCCTAGTCAAAATCCCAACAAATTGAATTTCGGGATATTTCTGCGCGAGCGATTCAAGAGCTGGAGCTTCAGCTCGACACGGTGAGCACCAAGAAGCCCAAACATTAATTACTGCGACGCTATTGCCCTTGCCTTGGAATGTGTTGCCATCTAGCGTCGGACCCGAAATTACTGGCGCAATTTTTCGATCAGTTTCAGAAATCATAATCACAGCACCGTTGCCTGATACGAACTTATCCTCATTTAGCGATGAAGTTCCGCCGCCAGAACAACTGGTCAGAATCAACGCTAATAAAATACTAAATATGGCACGTTTCATTTTAAGATTTTTTTGGGAGTAAGTGCGCCGCTGGTTCACTGTAACTCAGTCCAGAAATCATTCCGTCTTTATCAAAGCGCACGCTAGTAATTGACGCTAACGTGCATTGGCGTTTTCTTGGATCATGTAAGAAGTTTCGATGCTCAATCGCTAATCTCATTATCCAAATTGGTAATTGATGCGAAACACAAATTGCATCTTTGCCATTCGCGGCTTTGTTCGCCGCAAATATTGCCGCAAACATCCGATTAACTTGTTCGATGTATGGCTCGCCCCATGAAGGGCGCCATGGATTCCACAAATGTCGCCAAGCGCTTGGTCGACGCAAAACACCATCACCAACTCCAAAAGGTTTTCCTTCAAATATATTTGCAGCTTCGATCAAGCGATCGTCCGTTGTAATTTTGATGTCATGCGCTTTTGCAATTGGTGCTGCAGTTTCTTGGGCCCGTTGTAGTGGCGAGACATGGAGCGCACCGATATCTAAACTTTTAGACCAATTCGCAACAGATTCCGCCATTGCAACACCGCGTTCGGATAATCGCCATCCCGGTTGTCTTCCGTAAAGAATCTTTCCTGGGTTTTCGACTTCACCATGGCGAAGTACATGAACGGTTGTGAAGCTCTCCATGCCTTAAGCATAAAGCAATAATTCGCGCCGAGTTCCGCGCTATTCGCTAAGGTATGGATATGGCAATCAATGAGAAGCGGGTTGCCTTTTTTGATGTAGATAACACCCTAATTAAAGGTTCAACAATTTTCTTTCTTGGCCGTGGGATGTATCAAAGAGGGTTTTTCTCTAAGAAAGATATCGGTGCATTCGTGCTTGCGAACTTGAGATACCGAATGACCGGTACCGAAAAGCCAGAAGAAATTGCGCGGTTTCAAAAAGCTGCAACCGATTTCATTGGAGGTCATGATGTTTCGGAAATTAAAGCCACTGGTAGTGAAATTTATGATGAATTCGTTTCGCCAGCGATTTGGCAAGGCACTATTGATATTGCAAATCAACATCTAAACAATGGTGAAGGCGTCTGGTTAGTTACTGCCGCTCCGGAAGATATGGCTAATTTAATCGCCGAAAAATTAGGGTTGACTGGCGCTATCGGCACTAAAGCAGAAGTCAAAGATGGCAAGTACACCGGAAATTTAGTTGGCAATTTATTACATGGCCGTGAAAAAGCTAATGCAATTAAAGCGCTAGCAGCTGAAAAGGAATTTGCCTTAAAAGATTGTTTTGCATATTCCGATAGCCATCACGACTTACCTTTATTAAATGCCGTTGGAAATCCGTGTGTAATAAATCCTGATGCAAAACTTAGAATTATCGCCTACGCAAACGGATGGCCAGTTCATGATTTTCGAAGAATGCGTTGGGTGAACCGATTTATTGGACCCGTGATAAGTCGTTTCGCGGGCCTCTTCGCTTTTATAAAGCCAAGGCTCCGATAAGCGCTCAGTAAATTCTCGAATAGGCAGAATCGATACTTCTTCGGTAATGTAAGCCAGTTATGTCTGAATTAAAAGTAGTCCGTTCAATCATGCGATCTGCACCATCGTTTGCCGATGAGTTGCGCGCCCGCAGCGATTCCGAACTGCAGCTGCTTTTTAAATTGCGAGCCGACTTAATTGCACCAGTTCCATCAGATATGACTGCACTTTCAATTCGAGCTACATCTGGGCCCAGCCTGGTTCGAGCAATCGAATCGTTAAATCAATGGCAATTTGAAGTTTTAGAAGCTTGTGTAGCGCTTGAAGAACCACTCTCAATTAAGTCAATCATTGCAGCCACCGATAAAGTGGCGACGTCGATAATAAGTGAACTAATAGATCGCGCGCTTTTATATAAAGATGGTGAAGATCTACGCGCACCAAGAGCGCTGCGCGACATGATCGGAACCCAACCTGCCGGCCTTGGTCCCGTTGGTCCAGCAAAAGTTAAGTTTAAAGATTTAGATGAAGCACCAAAAGCCGCACATGAAATATTAGAACGTTTAACTTGGGGACCACCGCGTGGTCAAGTTGGTGATGTAAGAAAAAAAGGTACTGCAGTTGCTTGGTTAATCGAACATCATTTCTTAATTCCGATGGATCAAACCACAGTTGCAATGCCGCGCGAAGTTGGACTTTTCTTAAGAAAAGGAAAAGTACATAAAAATATCACAACTACTGCGCCTGAATTAGTTGGCGAAAAACGAAAACAGAGTGAAATTGACCGAGCTGCAATCGCCGGCATAAGTAATATTTTGCGTTGGTGCAATGAGTTAATGAACTATTGGGCTGAAGAAACTCCCTCGACTTTGCAAGCCGGTGGCTTAGGAATTAGAGACCTAAGAAAAGCTGCAGAACATTTAGGAGTGACCGAAAATTGTGCAGCATTTGTTGCAGAACTTTGTTACTTATCTGGAATTGTGGTCGCAGACCCAGACGGCCGAGTTTTGCCAACAAGCGCTTTTGATATGTGGCAATTAAAAACTCCAGAAGAACAATGGGTCGAGATTGCAACGCTCTGGTCTTTGACATCAAGAGTTGCTGGGCTAGTTGGTAAAGTAGATTCAAAGAATGTTAATGCGCTCGGTGCCGAATTAGACCGAGCAAATGCTGCGGTCATTAGAACTCACATTTTAAAGATGTTACTTGAAAGAGCTGAATTAGCGCCGTCGCTCGATAGCGCACAATCCTTTATCCAATGGGTTTACCCCAATCGCCGTGGTGGCACACTCCACTCCGATTTAGTTGAGTGGACGTTACGAGAATCGGAGTGGCTCGGTATTACCGGGCAAGGCGCACTTTCTTCTTTTGGAAATAGATTTATTGAAGATGCTGACTCATTAAAAATTAATGAAGCGTTACCTAAACCAGTCGATCACATTTTGATTCAAGCCGATAACACTGCAATCGCACCCGGTCCGCTTACGATTGAGATTGCACGTCACCTATCTACTTTTGCTGATATTGAAAGTCGTGGTGGCGCCACAGTTTATCGCTTCAGTGAAAGTTCGATTCGTCGCGGATTAGATCATGGCCACTCTGGCGATGAAATTCGGACTTTCTTAACAAAAACTTCTAAGACCCCAATGCCACAACCACTTGAATATTTAATCTCTGATGTGGCACGCAAACATGGACGCCTTAAAGTTGGATATGCAAATACTTATTTGAGATGTGAAGATGAAGCCACAATCAACCAAATACTTGGTGATAAACGATTAGAGCATTTACGACTAAGACAAATTGCGCCACAAGTAATTATTTCTGATACTGAATCACGCGAAACAATTGAAGAACTCCGGAGCGCTGGCTATTTCCCGGCTGGCGAAAGCAATACTGGTTCGGTAATTACTGCGGCCGGACAAACTCGTGCAAAATCTCGACCTAAACCACCGCGGATTATTGGCGAAGCAATGGAACCTTCGCAAACCATTTTAAATTCTGCAGTCCGAGCTCTACGCGCTGGCGAAAAAGCTTCAGCACGCCAACCCCAACGCGGCGCTGAAGTCCCAAGAAGTACCGCAAATGAAACTATGGATATGTTAAATAAATATATTGGCGAAGAAGTTTCGCTAATAATTGGGTATGCCGACACAAATGGTGGCGTAACCCAACGAATTATTGATCCGCTATCAATTTCACTCGGCACCTTAGTTGCTCGAGATCATGGCTCCGGCGAAGTCCAACACTTCCGAATTCCGCGGATTACCGGCGTGACTCCCGCATGAGCACCGATTACGGCAGACTTAGCGCCATGATTCTTGATGACCTCAAATTATTGGTTGAAACCGAATCGCCAACTGAAGATTTAGCCGCTTGTCAAAAAGTTATGGAAGTGGCCAACCAAATAACTAAAAAATTACATGGTGAAGCTGGCGAAATTATTACCGAGAACGGGCGACCAGTATTTTGGTTCGGCGCAAAGAACCCAAAAATTGTTTTGTTATGTCATTTAGATACAGTCTGGCCCCATGGTTCGTTTCAACCATTATGGAGCGTTGTAGGTGATGTAGTTCGCGGTCCAGGTGCTTACGATATGAAAGCTGGGTTCTTGCAAGCTCTTTATGCAATGAAAGATTTATCGCGTGACAAGATTGCAATTATTGCAACTTCAGATGAAGAAACCGGTAGTGCAACCTCCCGTGGATTAATTGAGCGTGTTGCAAAAGATGCCGAAGCTGTTTTGGTCTTCGAATCTGCGATAGATGGCAAAGTTAAAACTGGGCGTAAAGGTACTTCGATGTACAAAATTATTGTGCATGGTCGCGCAGCTCATGCCGGATTAGAACCTGAAAAGGGGATTAACGCCACTGTTGAAATTGCTGAAGTTGTTAGGAAAGTTGTAGCACTCCAAGATTTAAATAGCGGCACAACCGTTGTGCCAACTGCAATGGCTTCTGGGACCACCACAAATACAGTTCCGGCACTTGCTGCGCTAGATATCGATGCTCGTTCATTTAAAATGGCTGAACTCGAACGTGTTGATGCGGCAATTCGAAAATTAACACCAACAAACCCAGAGTGCCGAATCGAAATTCAAGGTGGCATCAATCGTCCGCCACTAGAACTCTCTGCCACAACTGCGTTATATGAGCGGTTAGAAAAAGTTGCTGCAGCAAATGGATTCGCACCAGTAGGTTCGGCCCAAGTCGGCGGGGCTAGCGATGGCAACTTCGCTGCAGCAGTCGGAGCGCCTACTCTGGATGGACTTGGAGCGCTTGGGTCAGGTGCGCATGCCCTAACTGAATGGGTACAAATCTCAGCGATGACCGAACGTTCTCAATTAATCCATGAATTTATTAAGGATTTAATTAAATGAGTGATGGGCCGTTAATTGTTCAGAGTGACAAAACACTTCTCCTAGATATTGATCATCCGCTTTCAACCGATTGCCGGCGTGCGATTGCACCATTTGCAGAACTAGAAAAATCTCCAGAACATATTCACACCTATCGCCTGACTTCGTTAGGGCTTTGGAATGCGCGTGCGGCTGGACATGATGCTGAAAAAGTTATAGATGTTCTAATTAAGTATTCTAGATTCGCAATTCCGCACGCGCTATTGGTTGATGTTGCAGAAACTATGGGGCGGTATGGCCGACTCCGATTGGAATCAGATCCAATTCATGGATTAATTTTAATTTCAACCGATCCAGCTGTCTTGCAAGAAGTTGTGCGCGGTAAAAAAGTTGCACCGCTACTAGGTGCCAGAATTGATAACGAAACCATCGCAGTACATCCAAGCCAACGTGGCCATTTGAAACAAGCGCTACTTCGTTTAGGTTGGCCGGCCGAAGATTTTGCTGGCTACGTTGATGGCCAAGCTCATGAGATTTCATTGGTTGAAGACGGCTGGCATATGCGTGAATACCAAAAACTTGCAGCTGAAGGATTTTGGCATGGTGGATCTGGTGTTGTGGTACTGCCATGCGGCGCTGGTAAAACCATTGTTGGCGCAGCTGCAATGGCGCACGCAAAAGCAACAACTTTAATATTGGTAACAAATACTGTAGCTGCTCGCCAATGGCGTGATGAATTGCTCCGCCGCACAAATCTCCATGAAGATGAAATTGGTGAATACTCTGGCGCAAAGAAAGAAATTCGCCCGGTCACAATCGCCACTTACCAAGTTATGACTACTAAGAAAAATGGGTTATTTGCCCATTTAGACCTCTTTGACGGCCATGACTGGGGATTAATTATTTACGACGAAGTTCATTTGTTGCCTGCTCCGATTTTTAGATTTACCGCTGACATTCAATCTCGTCGACGTCTGGGTTTAACCGCGACGCTAGTTCGGGAAGATGGCATGGAAGGCGAAGTTTTTTCTTTGATTGGGCCAAAACGATTTGATGTTCCGTGGAAAGAGATTGAAGCCCAAGGTTATATCGCGCCGGCAGATTGTGTTGAAGTTCGAGTAACATTAACTGAACACGAAAGATTAAATTACGCAACCGCCGAGACCGAGAACCGCTATCGAGTTTGTGCCACCACCGCCACGAAGAAGAGCGTTGCTATGGCGTTAGCAAAATTTCATGAAAATGATCAAGTTTTGATTATCGGACAATACATAGATCAAATTGATGAAATTTCTAATGATTTAGGGGTGCCGATTATTAAAGGTGACACCCCAGTTAAAGAACGAGAATTTCTCTACAATGCATTTAGAAGTGGTGAGATTAAGTGTTTAGTCGTTTCTAAAGTTGCTAACTTCTCAATTGATTTGCCGGAAGCTTCAATTGCAATTCAAATCTCCGGAACATTTGGATCGCGCCAAGAAGAAGCCCAACGCCTTGGTCGAATACTTCGCCCTAAAGCGGATGGTCGTGGTGCCCGTTTTTACTCGCTTGTTGCAAGAGATACGGTTGATCAAGATTTTGCACAAAACCGTCAACGTTTCTTAGCCGAGCAAGGTTATTCTTACCGCATCATTGATGCTGATGATGTTTTTACTGGGAAGCTTTAATTTCTAATATTGCTTTAGTAAAACGTTCTGGATTTACTCGCCAATAATCATGTGGCGTGCCGTTAATGAGTATCACTGGAACTTTTTCACCATATTCGCGCTCTAACGCTAAATCGCCATCAATTAACTGCTTCTCTATTTTGAAATCTAGGGTTGCTCTCAATTCATTTAATTTTGCTTCCGCAACATCACAGAGGTGGCACCCACTTCTTGAGTAAATCAGGACCTCAATCTTCTTCACCTTGATGTTCTCGCTAATTGAGTGAGCGAATCCTTAATACTTGCTGACAGTTTTAAGGTTCTCGCATGACCAGACATGACCCAATCTTCTCAGCCTGATAGCGTCTCCCGCTATGCGCGGCAAAATCTTCCTCATCACATCTGCATTAGCGCTCTCGATCCTCAGCGCCCCGCAGGCGGAAGCTCTTGGGTTTACCCGAACCCCCTCGACGGTTTGGTTTCATACTTATGCAACTGGAGTTCAGAGCAAGAGCTATCCAGCCGTAACTGCCAATGTAAAAGCGAACGAAGCTGGCAAGAGTGCAAATCTTGAAACCAAAAGTAAATTCATCGTCACATATACCGGATTCCCAGATGATGCTAAAGCTGCATTCCAAGCAGCTGTAGATATTTGGTCCGATCTTTTTCAATCATCAGTACCGATTCGCATAAATGCAACTTGGGGTAGGCAAGCCACCACCGTATTAGGTTCGACTCGTCCAGATTTCTTTTACAAAAATTTTGTTGGTGCACCTGCAAGAGATTTAAATTATGCAACCGCTTTAGCTAATGCACTTGCTGGAAAAGATTTAGATCCGGCTCGACCAGACATAATCATGACAATCAATTCTCGATCACCTTTTTATACCGGAACTGACGGTAAGCCATCGCCACGAACTTACGATTTGGAATCTGTCGTGATGCATGAAATTGCACATGGCCTTGGTTTTCTTACCTTGGCTTCATATGACCCATTCTTTGGTTACGGAAATATCGAAGACCCAACTCCATTCGATGCATTTACCCAACTTGCAGATGGTCGTCGCTTGATGGATCTATCTACACCTTCCCTTGAATTGGGAAGTGCATTAACAGCTCCACTTTATTGGGGCGGCGCAAATGGTGTTGCTGCTAACAATGGCAACAAACCACTGCTTTATACGCCAAAAATTTACGAAGGTGGATCCTCAGTAAGCCATCTAGATGAAAAGACATTCTCGCAAAGTCTGACTGATGCAGCGATGACTCCTAACTTAGATGCAGGCGAAGTATTTAGATCACCAGGTCCGATTACTCTTGGAATGTTAGAAGATATGCGTACCAAGCCAGGAGCTGGAATCCCAGTCGGGTTACCAGAAGCGCCGCGGAATGTTAAGGCAATTATTGGTGACAAGTCCGCAATAATTACTTTCGATCCACCAGCAAATTTTCGGGCGGCACAAGTAACTTCCTACCAAGTAACTGCAAGTTTTGGCGGACAGAGCGTTGAAGTTACCGATAGTCCAGCTTTAATAACAGGTTTAAAAAATGGCAGTACTTACTCATTTAAAGTAATTGCTCGCAACCAACTCGGTGATTCGCCTACTGAGCCAAGTAACGCAATTTCGCCTGAAGCCGGCTGGAAAACTTCAGTAATTGATGGAATAGCTGATGGCAAATATATATCAACAAATATGTATAAAGGTCAGCCAATAATCGCTTATACCGATTCCAAGAACGGTGATGTGAAGGTGGGTACTTTCAACGGTAAAACTTGGGTGGTTTCAACTGTAGATGGAAATGGCACATTAAACGGAAGAACTACAAACAATGTTGCTGGTGATGTTTCACTTTGCGTTTCCGGTACTGGGAGTAAACAAATCCTTAATCTTTTTTATCCAGATTTAGTAAACAAAGATTTACGATATGCCGAATACGATGGCAAAACCTGGAAATATGAAGTTGTAGATGGCGATGCGCCAACTGTGCAAAATTACAGCGAAAAGGTGCGAGTTCGCACCGCAAGTGATGTCAGCGTGACAAACGCATGCGCAGTAACGCCATCCGGGTTACAAGTTATATACCGTGATGAAAGCCAAGGCGTCTTACTCGGCGCAGTTCGCAGCATGGATAGCTGGATCTATGAATTAATCGATGGTGACCGTGCAACTGATGGTAGATCGACCGGAGATGTTGGTTTCCATTTACAAGCAGCGGTTGTTGGGAAGAAAGTTTATGTATTTTATGATTCTATTTTGGTGGTGAACCAAAATAGCGAAGCAACCCAGGGCGAAGTTCGGTTAGCTACTCGCAGTACTATTTATCCTGAAGATTGGGTTTATCAAACCGTGGCCATAACTGGTGGGCCGGTGGCTGTCTCCGGCTACAACGTCGGAATTTCAGTAGTTGGTAACCGCGTATTTGGAAGTTGGTATAGCGCATCTGGAATTACAATTCCTCATCCAAATAAAATAAATTGGGCAGTTATCTCTAACAGTGACCCGGTGATTGCCGCGTCTAGCGATGCCTACGGAACTCCGATAGGCGCACTTGCAATAGATGATAAAGATTTGATATTTGGTTGCGAGGCGAGACTATGCAAAATTTCTAAACTTGATCAAAGCATCCATCTAGTATCAAACGCCAAGATGGATAAGAAAAGTGATGCGGTTTGGATAACCATAAATAAGGTCCGTTATGCGTTAACAAGTATTAACGCAAAACTGACGTTGCTAAAACCTTAATTACTTCTTATTTCGACGCTGAATACGTGTCTTCTTAAGTAATTTCTTATGCTTCTTCTTCGCCATCCGCTTGCGGCGCTTCTTAATTACTGAACCCATATCAACTCCTTTACTAAATCTAGTCTTCTCTGAAAATCAATAGCTGTAGGTTACCTGTTATTTAACGGCGCTAGGTACAAAGGTCACCGAATACTCATTTTCAACGCTAGTTTCTGCAATTATCGAATAACCGGTAGCTCTTTGATAACTAATCGAAACCGGTGAGCGGCCGCCGCTAATACTCCGTGCAACTTTAATCGCACCTTTGTTATCGAACTCTAAAAAGATCAACGTGGCTGACTTTGGTTTCCAATTAGTTAATGTTGGGATCCCGCCCTTTGAAACTAAGATTGCGCTATTTCCGGCTATAAGCGCTGAGGTGGTAGCGTTAATTCGAATACTCCAAAGCGGTTTTGCGCTTTGATTAAATTGCGTGATGGTCGCTTCGCTTAATTTTGTAGATTGCGCAAAACCGCCGAGCAAATAAGAATCTGAAACGCTCTCCCAACTTCTCAAAGTTTTAGGTAACGAACTTCGCACCACACTCTTTAATACACCTTTGCTACTTAACGTAAAAATTACGCCATCAACCACGCCAACTAATTTTGTTTTCAAAATGGGATCTGCACTTTTCCCTATTAAAAAATATGTGCCATCTTGGTTTCGTAATAATCCACGGAGCGAGGTATCACGTACTCCGATTTTTGTTATCACATTACAAGTGCTGGCTAAATTACAAAATAGAACTTGCCCGACTCGGCCATTTGTAACCATTAAATCACCCACTATTACTAAGCCATCGGGTGAGGTAGCCAAATCTCTTGGCATTATTGGAGTAACAGATTGATATTTAATAGTCCCAATTAATTCACCTGAAGCAGAAATGTGCCAAACATTCGTCGTAAGCAATCCTAAACTTCGATTGGTTTCCTTTGAAACTGTAATTGAGTCTGGATTAATAACAATCACATTGGTTTCTGCAGTTGTTAACGCAACTGAAGATTCGCTCGCGCCAAGCACCCAGAATGTATTATCGCTATCTGCTATTACCGAAGTTGCGATATCTTGTAAACTGCCACCAAGGCGTGAGCTCCAAATTAGCCCGCCATTTTGGGCAATTTTCGCGATAAATCCATCCGTCTTACCAAAGCCATTACCTGATACCAATTTTTGATTACTGGTTTCACCGATTGTTCCGATGAGGACTACTCCACTACTTGTATAAATGCTCTTAACAATTGAACTATTTGAACCTAGTGAAAACGTGGTGGTGGGCGTGGTGGCAATTACTTTAATTGGGGTTACTGCATTTGCGGTCGGAACGGAAACAACGATTAAAAAAGCTAGAGCCAAACGAAATTTCAAGCAAGCTCCTGCGATCTATCTCGAGCAGCTTTAAGAGCAGCGCTAATTATTTCACCAGTATTTGCTTGGTAAAACGTTTCTAACGCAGCTGCCGTTGTGCCTTTAGGGCTAGTTACATTCTCGCGCAGAGTTGTTGGACTCTTTCCGCTTTCATTTAACATAGCCGCTGCCCCAGTAATTGTTTGTATTGTTAATTTAGTTGCAGCAGCTTCGGAGAGTCCAAGCGCGATGGCGCCTTTAATCATCTCTTCAACAAAGTAGAAGAAATATGCGGGACCAGATCCACTGGTTGCGGTAACGGCATCTTGAAGTTCTTCATCTAAAACTATTACTTCACCACTTGAAGCTAAGAAGTTAGTTACAAAATCTATATCAGATTCAGTGGCATGAGTTCCGCCCGAAATCGCGGCCATGCCTTTTCCGACAAGCGTCGGGGTGTTTGGCATAACCCGAATTACTGAAGTACCTGGCTTAACTCGTTCTTCAATAAATGCACTCTGCTTGCCTGCGGCAAAAGTTACTAAGAGAGTGGTCGCAGGAATTGTTGGAGATATCGTTTCGATCAAAGCACCCATATCTTGCGGTTTGACCACTAATAAAATGGCATCGCAATCAGTTGCAATATTCTCGATGGTCGATGGTGTAACTCCGTATTTGTATTGGAGTTCGCTGAGACGTTCGGCACGTTTATCCGCAATGCAAATTGCCGACGGGGTTGAACCCGAATTAATTAGGCCCGCTAATAAGGCTTCGCCCATCACACCAACTCCGATTACACCGATGCAATTTCGAGAATAACTCATGTGACAAGCGTACCCATAAGCCCTAGGCTCTGCGGTTATGTCCGAAGTACATCCGAATTTTGCGCGTGAGTGGATTGAATTTATTGATCCCGCCAACCCCGCTGAATTATTTAAATGCGATTTAACTTGGCTAACTTCATATTGGACCTGCATTTTTGGAAATGGTTGCAAAGGCGTTGAGGCGGACCAACCTGATAATGGATGTTGTACTGATGGTGCTTACTATTCAAGTAAAGATGATGAAGCTCGAATCTTAAAAGCTGCAGCTCGTTTAACTCCTGCAATCTGGCAATTTTATGATGAAGCCCAACCTAAGAAAAAAGGTGGCGCTCTGAAGATTTCTGAGATTGGTCTTGATAAAGATCGCAAAACTCGTAAAGTGGATAATTCTTGCATTTTCTTAAATCGTAAAGGTTTTTCACGCGATGGTTTTGTTGGCAATCACGGTTGTGCGTTACATCAATTAGCACTTGACGAGAAAATTCATTTTGTAGAAACTAAACCCGATGTTTGTTGGCAACTTCCAATTCGTAGATCATTTGAAATACGTGAATTTGGAGATGACAAAGTTTCGGTAACTGTCATTGGCGAGTACGAACGACTTGCTTGGGGCGAAGGTGGCGTAGATTTTGATTGGTACTGCACCAGTAATACTGAAGCGCATGTTGGTCGGGAACCGGTTTATCTTTCAAACAAAGCAGAGTTAGTTGCACTAATGGGCGCACCCGCATATAAAGAACTTGCCCGTCATTGTGATAACCGAATGGCGGCGCTGAAATTAACGCGACGAAAGACGCTCCCGCTCTTTGTGGTCCATCCAGCCACAGTTCAAGCGCGTAGCTAAAGCGCAAGTCAGCCCTAGGTTCTAGGCTTCGACCATGGCAAAGGGCTCCGCACCAAAACCACTAAAAGACCCATTCCGATGCGCAGAATGCGGTTGGAGTACTAATAAATGGGTTGGTCGCTGTGGCGAATGCCAAGCTTGGGGAACCGTTGAAGAGATTGCTGCTCCTAAAAAACTTTCGCTAATTGCAACTTCAGTTACAAATGCAGCGCTGCCGATTGGTGATGTTGCGATCGAAAATGCGCGAGCGCGAACTAGCGGAGTTCCCGAGTTAGATCGAGTTCTTGGTGGCGGTTTGGTTCCTGGTGCGGCAATTTTATTGGCTGGTGAACCAGGTGTTGGTAAATCAACTTTACTTTTAACGGTTGCAGCTGAAAGCGCACGACGTGGCTTAACAACTTTATATATCAGTGGCGAAGAATCTACTTCCCAAGTTCGACTTCGTGCCGAACGACTTGGCGCGCTCGACAAAGAACTCTGGTTAGCATCCGAAACTGAACTAGGTTCGGTAATTTCACATATTGATGAAGTAAAACCTGCGCTACTAGTTATCGACAGCATCCAAACAATTGGAAGCGCCGCAGTTGATTCCGCGCCTGGCGGTGTTACCCAAGTCCGCGAAGTTGCTGCCGCGTTAATTCGGTTGTGCAAAGAGCGCGCTATAACTTTAGTTTTAGTGGGACATGTAACTAAGGATGGTTCTATTGCTGGACCAAGATTATTAGAACATGTAGTAGATGTAGTTTTACAATTCGAGGGCGAGCGCCATTCCAGATTACGATTAATCCGTGCCATTAAAAATCGTTATGGTGCTAGCGACGAGGTAGGTTGTTTTGATTTACATGATGGTGGCATCGAAGGGCTTCCTGACCCAACTGGTTTATTTACAACGCGTCATATCGATCCGGTTCCTGGAACATGTGTAACCGTAACTCTGGAAGGTCGCCGCCCATTACTTGCCGAAATCCAAGCGTTAGTTAGCGCTGCTAAAGATGTTGATTATGGAAATGCTCGACGTGTAACCAGCGGACTAGATAATTCACGAACCGCGATGACGCTCGCCGTTTTAGAACTGCGTGCCGGAATTCGCTTAACTGGGCGGGATGTTTACGCCGCTACTGTCGGCGGAATGAAAATGACCGAGCCAGCAGCCGATTTAGCGTTAGCGCTAGCTGTTGCATCCGCCGCTAAAGGTTTAGCGCTCCCCGCAGATTTAGTCGCTATTGGTGAAGTTGGATTAGCTGGTGAAATTCGTAAAGTAAGTGGCGTGCAACGGCGCTTACAAGAAGCGCATCGCCTTGGCTTTAAACGTGCCTTAGTTCCACTTGGGTCCGAGGCGAAATTAGATGGGATGGAAATCCTAGAAGTTGCGCGATTAGAACAGGCGATTTCTCGAGTAAAAATTCAAAACGGTTAATTCTTTTTAAATTAAATTTTCAGCTGCGATCTCAGCGGCTCGATTAGCAATTCGTACTTTAGAAAGCGAAACCTCTCGACCAATACCGATATTAATTAAGTCAATCATTGATTCCCCAGCTTCAGCGATACCTCCAGCAAATATAACAGGAAGTTCGGATTTCCCAATCACTGAATCTATTTGTAAAACTAAATCAATTAAATAATCGGCTGCTATCGCAAGAATATCCTGTGCAGATAGATCGCCCTTATTTGCAAGTGCAATTACCGGTTTGGCAAGTGCCGCAATCGCTGATCTATCTTTAGAATATACAAACTCTTTTATTCCATTCCAATCTTTGCATTTAGTAAAATCTAATACTTCAGCTTCTAGCGACCCTTTTGTAATCGCGCTTTTAGTATCTATTGCAGTTAAGGTTCGCCGAATTGCTTCACGGCCAATCCAATACCCGGCACCTTCATCGCCTAGTAAATATCCCCAACCACCAGCTCTTACAACTTTTCCAGTTTCAGTCATATAAATTGCAATTGATCCAGTACCTGCATATAAGAAAATTCCGTCACCGAATTCAAAATGTGCTCGATAACCAAGGACCATATCAATCACAATCTCTATCTCAATTTCGCCAAATACGGATTGGAATATTTCGATAATCTCGCCATTATTTTCCAGATCTGAGCTAGTGCCAGTTATCCCCGCATAGACCGAGATTATTTTTTCGCCTCCGGCAGCAGACTTAACCTCATTAAGAACTTTTAATAAGCGAGTTTTAGATTCTGGTCGATAAACATGACCGTCGATCGGTTCGGAAACTCCTTCTTTAATTTTTCCGGAGTTATCGCGTAGCGCCCATTTTGCTGCAGTAGCGCCGCCATCAATTCCTAATGTGAACATGGCGTTAGCCTTTCACAGCGCCTGCAGTTAATCCCTTAATGAACTGCTCCGAAATGACCAAATAGAGCGTAATTAATGGAAGTGCGGCAATCATCAAGCCCGCGAAAATGATGCCCCATTGTGATGAATACTCTCCGAAAAATGCAGTCAATCCCTGCATGATGGTTTTCTTCTCTGGCGATTGTAAGAAAACTAGTGGTAGGAAGAAATCGTTCCAAATTGGGATAGCTGAATAAATCGCAACAATTGCAAGCCCAGGCCTAACAAGCGGGGTAAGTACAACTCGCAGCAATTGAAATTCTGATGCGCCATCAATCCGAGCTGCATTATCTAGATCAGAAGGTAACGCACTAAAAAATCCACTCATGATGAAAATTGCTGCTGGTAGTGCGCCAGATGTGTAAACCAGAATTAAGCCAATATGAGAATCTAAAAGGTGCATCCATTTAAGTTGGATAAAGAGTGGCAAAATCGCCAACTTCGCTGGTACTAACATGCCAGAGAGAATAAAACCAAGAATTATTGAATGTCCTCTAAATTTATACCGCCCCAATACAAAACCAGCGCCTAATGAAAGTAGTAAAATCAATATTAATGAGCCACCTGTAACAACTAATGAATTCTTCATATAAGTAGGAAAAGTACCGCCAGCCCAAACATCTTTGAAATTTTGCCAATAGGGATGGGTGGCGAGCTTCATTGGTGAACGCGCGAAATCATTAGTTTCTCGTAATGAAGAATTCACGATAAACAAGAGCGGTAAAATTACGATTACGGTATTGAAAATTAGAATCGAGCGAAAGAATAACTTGGAGGCAAATAATTTGATCACATCTGCACCTCGCGAGAGCGCAAATATTTAGAACCAAATCCTGCACCAATTCCAACAACTGTAAATATCAATACCCCGAGTGCAGCGCCAATTCCAATTTCATTTGCGCCAGAATCAACCGAGCCAAAAGATAATCGGTAGAACATCAGAGCAAGCGTGTCGGTTGCACCAGCCGGACTACCGGAAGAACCCCCTAAAACATAAGGTAAATCAAACCATTCAAATGCGCCGATGAAAGTTAAAACGGTAACAATGGTCATCGATGGCGCTAATAATGGAAACATTATTTTACGAAATATTTGACTCTCGCTTGCGCCATCTATTTTAGCGGCTTCTAAATATTCACTATTGATAGCATTCAGCCCCGCAAGAAAAATAATTGCGGGAAACCCTACCCAGCGCCATAAGTTAATAAAAACCAATGTGGGTAAGGCTGTTGCTGTACTGCCAAGCCAAGTAAGAGCTAGCGAATCCCAGCCAACTTTATGAAGCAAATAATTTATCGGGCCATAAAATGGATCGAGCATTGCTTGCCACATATACCCAACAATTACTAATGAAAAAATCACCGGCAAGAAGATAACAGTTCTAAAAAATCTTTGACCGCGCTTTAATCTATAAAGCGCATAAGCGATTAAAATTCCAAGTGATGTTTGAATTATTAGAATTCCGATGAAAACCAGGGTGTTATGTCGCATCGCCATAAATAGCGAGTCTCTAAATGGAAATGCAAATAGTCTTCTAAAGTTTTCGATTCCGGCAAAACTGCCACGTTGGAATCCAGTCCAATGAAAAAACGAATAACTTAAAGTAGTTAGAGCAGGCAAACTAGTGAAAATAATAATAGTTAGTAGCGCTGGGAGTAATAACAGTAAGGTAAATTTCTGTTGATCCCGTTTCATCGCTGATTTAGCCATTGCTCGTCTCTTTTTGCCTTGCGAAAAATTGATAAGGCGCAGAGATTTCTCTCTGCGCCTTATCGTTACTTATTTATGCCTTTGGTTTAAGTGGTGCGTACCAAGTTGCAACACCAGCTTGGATAGCCGCAGCTAGTTCAGCAGCGGTTTGGGTACCAGCTGCAACTTTCTGGAATCCAGGTTGCATGATGGATGATGATGTTGGTGCGCCGTAGCGGAAACCAACAAGAGTTAAGAATGGAGTTCCAGATGATGGAATCGCACGAACCATGCTGATGACAGCTGGATCGGTGACTTTTACGCCTGAAATTGTGGAGATCCAACCAAGTGAATCGGCAGCATCTTGCATGAATGCCTTGCTTGAAAGGAAGTTCATGAATTTAATTGCTGCTGCCTTATTTGCAGTCTTTGCATTAATAGCAAAGCCACCGTCAGCCCAGTTAGTAACATAACGTGGAGTTCCGGCTGCTGCTGCTGGAGCAGGCATCCAACCAACGTTTAGCGCAGGATTTAAAGAACGGAAATATGAGATTTCATAGTTTCCGCCAATATAGAACGCAGCTTTTTCGTTAGCAAAAAGACCACGTGCAGTGTTGTAATCCAAACCAGCATGGCCAGTTGGGAAGTATGCAACTAGATCTTTTACAGCTTGAAGTGAAGCTACGAAGTTTTTATCTTCGAATGTTTTCTTTCCGGCAACTATATTTTTGTAAAAATCATTGCCGCCGTAGAAAGTTGGTCCTACTGCGCCCCAGAGTTGTTCCATACCAGGTGCATATCCACTGCCATTACCCAAAGGCAAAATTCCGGCAGCTTTGACTTTATCCATTGCAGCGAAGAATGATGACCAAGTAGTTGGAAGTGCCTTAACGCCAGCTTTCTTAAGCAGGTCTGGGTTATACATAACTCCAAGAACTGAAGTTGCATATGGCAATCCATATTGAAGCTTGCTCGTATAGCCCTGTGCTCCGGCAAGTGTTCCTGCTGGAATCTTTGCAAGTGCTGGAATATCTTTCGATGTTAGCGGCATAAAGTAGCCAGCATCAGAAAGGTTTGCCATTCCACCGTACGCACGCATCTGCATTACATCTGGTACTTTTCCTGCAGTAAGCGCAGTTGAAAGAAGTGCGTTGTAATCAGTTGCTACATAAGGTGTGAATTTTACAGAGATACCAGTTGCTGCTAGAAATTTTGCAGCTTCTGCTTCGTAGAAAACTTTATCCTCTGGACGCCAGCTCCAGAAGGTAATTTCTGTTGCTGCATTCGCAGGTGAAGCTGTGATAGGTACGACAATCGCAGCAGTTGCGAAAACTGCAGCCATTAAACCGCGTAACCGGCTTTTAGTTTTGATCACTTATTTCCTCCTCGAGAGCGGGATGGTTTAGAAGTTGAATGAAATCCCTCGATATCACTCAGCTTCTTTCCAGAACGGATTCCCACAGCCGCCCTAGATTGATCTAGAGCAGCCTTGGTACCGCTCCAGTTTCTCTGTGCTAACGCAACACAGAGACAGTCAACCACCGTTAATTGTGCGATTCGACTCGCAGTTGCACCGCTTCGGAAGGTGGTTTCCCGTGCGGAAGTATGTAAAACAAATTCTGTTAGCGCGCAAGCCGGACTTCTAAGTGCATTTGTAATTAAAACTAAATTAATGCCTCGTTTTTTAAACTCGGTCATGACATCAACTACATCTAAAGTCGTCCCGCTGTGAGTTATAGCGACTAACACGTCGCCTTCCTTTAATAGCGCCAGCGAAGTTAGCGCTGAATGTGCATCGCGCCAGGCAACTGCATGCTTTCCTAATCTATTTAACTTAAGTTGTAAATCCATCGCAACATAACCACTTGATGCCAACCCGATTATCCCAATTGTTTTAGCATTTTCCCAGAGCGTAAGCACTTCTTCGAAAATCTTTAAATCTAACCGCTCAGTGGTAGTTTGAATCGCACGTGAATCCGCATGTGCAATTTTCTTAATAATGTCTGCCGAAGTGTCGGTTGAGGTTATGCCGCCATCTAATTCTGATTCTGCAATTCCTAAATATTCAATCCGGCTGAGGTCGCTTACAAGTGCAAGCCGAAATTCTGGATAACCTTTAAACCCTAGCGTTTTACTGAATCTGACAACTGATGCAACAGAGGTTTTGCTAAACACCGCGAGTTGCGAGATGTTCATCTCGGAAACTTGATCTGGATTTTCGATTACTACATTTGCGATCGAAACTTCACTCGCATGAAAAGATGAAAATGAGTTTTTAATCGCTCCTAAAACATCGCGATAGTTTTTTCCAACAACTCGGAGTGGTGTGGATGTAGCGGTCATTGCCCACCTCCGGTGAAAATTAAATTCAACAAATGTTTTGCTTGGTGAAAATTATCGCCTTATTGAGCCAACGTCAAGCCCAAAACCTTCGATTTGAACGAGTTATTAATGTCCCAGCGCTTCTCGGATTCGATTTGAGGAGGCAAGCAATCGCTCGCGAGCAGCTTTCGCCTCCAGATTTAAAAGCAACATCAGGATTGCAACTTTCACTTCGTGATTCGCTTCGTTAAGAGCTCGTATCGATTCTGATCGAACCGCGCCAGTTGCTTTTTCAATAATTCGAATCGCGCGATCTTGCAACTTTTCATTGGTGACTTGAAGATCAACCATGAGATTTCCATAAGTCTTTCCAAGTCTAACCATGGCTATTGTCGAAATCATATTTAAAACCAATTTTTGAACTGTGCCTGATTTTAATCTGGTAGAGCCCGCAAGAAGTTCGGGCCCAGAATCTATTTCGATTGGATGATCGACGATTTTTGATAATTCAGAATTTGGATTGCTTGTTAATCCTATAGTTAGCGCACCAATCTCTTTTGCTAATTGCAGCGCACCGATTACATACGGCGTCCTGCCACTTGCGGCAATTCCAACTACGGCATCAAGTTGTGAAACTTTTTTAGCTTTTAAATCTGCAGCACCGGCGTTGGGATCGTCTTCAACACCTTCTGCTGGATTTCGAAGGGCATCGTCACCACCAGCAATAAATGCCAAAACTTGATTTTCGTCAACTGAAAAAGTTGGGCCACATTCGGCTGCATCTAAAACACCTAGTCGACCGGATGTTCCAGCACCTAAGTAAATTAACCGTCCACCTTGTAGTAAGCGATCCACAATGCCATCAATAGCTTTTTCAATTTCTGGAAGTTTTAAAGCGATTGCGCGTGGAACTTCGGCGTCGCTTTCATTCATCGCTTGCAGTAATTCGGTTACTGACATTGCATCGAGTAAGTGATATTTGGCATCGACCTGTTCGGTACGTAATGAACCAATTTTCGATTCAGAATTACCATTTTCGATAGTCATTGACGCCTTCCCTTGAAGCAATACTCGTTTAAGAGTAATGCCCTAAGGAGAAAAGTCAAAAGTAGAACGAAATTAAGCGGTTGGTGCTTCTGCTAAATCTCCAGGTGAATCCGGTAATTGTTCTCTTGGCATACCTTTAAAAGTAAAGGTTTCGGAGCCAATTTCGCCTTCTTTTGCCGGTGCAACATCAATCAAGATGATCTCGCCAGCTTTAATATCGCCGAAAAGAATCTTCTCTGATAGCGCATCTTCAATTTCGCGTTGAATCGTGCGACGAAGCGGACGGGCCCCAAGAACTGGGTCATAGCCGCGCTTAGCTAAGAGCGCTTTTGCGGTCGAAGTTAACTCGATGCCCATATCTTTCGCCTTTAAACGGTCTTCCAAGTTTGCGATCATAAGATCAACAATTTGGACAATTTCATTCTCGCTTAATTGATGGAAAACAATCACGTCATCAATACGGTTTAAGAATTCCGGACGGAAGTGTGTTTTGAGTTCATCTTGAACTTTCGCCTTCATCCGCTCGTAATTACCAAGCGCATCAGAGACATTGGTGAAGCCAAGCGCCAAACTCTTAGAGATATCGCGAGTACCAAGGTTTGTAGTCATAATGATTACAGTGTTCTTGAAATCAACAACTCGGCCTTGCGCATCAGTTAAGCGACCATCTTCAAGTACTTGTAATAGTGAATTGAAGATATCTGGATGTGCTTTTTCAATTTCATCAAAGAGCACAACAGAGAACGGCCGACGTCGTACTTTCTCAGTTAATTGGCCACCTTCGTCATACCCAACAAAGCCTGGAGGTGCACCAAAAAGCCTTGAAGCAGTGTGCTTTTCAGAGTACTCCGACATATCAAGTTGAATCAGCGCATCCGCATCGCCAAATAGGAATGCTGCAAGCGTCCGTGATAATTCAGTCTTACCAACACCAGATGGACCAGCGAAAATAAATGAACCGCCCGGACGTTTTGGATCTTTTAGCCCCGCGCGAGTTCGACGGATTGCTTGTGAGAGCGCCTTGATGGCTTGGTCTTGACCGATAACACGACGGTGAAGTTCGTCTTCCATGCGAAGCAAGCGCGCAGTTTCAGCTTCAGTTAATTTGAATACTGGAATTCCAGTTGCGATAGATAGAACTTCTGCAATTAATTCTTCATCAACTACAGCGACAACATCTAAGTCGCCAGCTTTCCAAGCTTTTTCACGCTCTGCTTTTTCCAAGATTAAATTCTTTTCTTTATCGCGAAGTGCAGCAGCTTTTTCAAAATCTTGGCCGTCGATTGCTGATTCTTTTTCTTTTCGAGCATTTGCAATCTTGTCATCGAACTCACGAAGCTCTGGTGGCGCAGTCATGCGGCGAATTCGCAGTCTGGAACCAGCTTCATCAATTAAATCAATTGCTTTATCTGGCAAGAACCGGTCAGATACATATCGATCTGCAAGCGTGGCGGCAGAAACTAGCGCAGCATCTGAAATCGAAACTTTGTGATGGGATTCGTAACGATCGCGCAGACCTTTAAGAATTTCAATGGTGTGCGTAAGTGAAGGTTCGGCGACTTGAATTGGTTGGAAACGTCGCTCTAACGCCGCATCCTTTTCTAAATGTTTCCGGTATTCATCAAGAGTTGTTGCACCAATTGTCTGGAGCTCACCACGAGCCAACATCGGCTTCAAAATACTTGCGGCATCAATAGCGCCTTCAGCAGCGCCAGCGCCAACTAGTGTGTGAATTTCATCGATAAAAAGAATTATGTCGCCACGTGTGCGGATCTCTTTTAATACTTTTTTCAAACGCTCTTCAAAATCACCGCGATATCGACTACCCGCTACTAGCGCGCCTAAATCAAGTGAATAAAGTTGTTTATCTTTTAAAGTTTCTGGGACATCATTTTTTACGATTGCCTGCGCTAATCCTTCGACTACCGCGGTCTTTCCAACGCCAGGTTCGCCAATCAATACTGGATTATTTTTTGTGCGCCGTGAAAGAATTTGCATGACACGTTCAATCTCTTTTTCGCGACCAATAACTGGGTCTAATTTTCCTTCACGCGCAGCTTGGGTTAAGTTTCTGCCAAATTGATCTAGAACTAATGAAGTTGCTGGTGTGCCCTCTGCTGGTCCACCGGTTGATACTGCTTCTTTTCCTTGATAACCAGAGAGCAATTGAATAACTTGTTGGCGAACTCGATTTAAATCCGCACCAAGTTTTACGAGAACTTGTGCTGCAACGCCTTCGCCTTCACGAATCAAACCAAGCAAAATATGTTCGGTACCGATGTAATTATGGCCAAGTTGCAACGCTTCGCGAAGCGAGAGTTCTAAAACTTTCTTTGCGCGTGGTGTAAATGGAATATGTCCTGACGGAGCTTGTTGTCCTTGCCCAATAATTTCCTCGACTTGAGCGCGGACTGCCTCTAACGAAATTCCGAGTGACTCTAAACCTTTTGCAGCTACGCCTTCACCTTCATGGATCAAGCCAAGGAGAATATGTTCGGTACCGATGTAGTTGTGGTTAAGCATCCGCGCTTCTTCTTGTGCAAGCACAACAACGCGACGAGCTCTATCGGTAAAGCGCTCAAACATGTGACGATCTCCTGACTATCCGCGGCTAAGCGGCTTGGGTACGGGTTTAGCCTAACGCGCCAGCAGAATCAGTGCGATACGGATTTTCGACATATCTTGCGGGCATTGCTGGGTTTAACCACAGAATCTAGTGATTTATGCCCGAATAGCCCTTTGAACTTCGCCTTTTATAGGACCTTAATCATTCTGGTATTTCCCAAGGTGTTGGGCTTAACGCTCTCTAAATCTAAGAACTCAGCGATACCTTCATCATAAGAACGGAGTAATTGTGTGTAGACATCGGGTTCGACCGGAGTCCCTTGAATCTCTACGAAACCATGACTTCCAAAAAATTTAGTTTCAAATGTCAAACAGAACAATCGCTTCACTCCAATTTTTTTAGCGCGATCGATAATGTGCTCCATTAATTGGTGTCCAACTCCATGTCCGCGCAATCTTTCAATTACCGCAACGGTACGAACTTCGGCTAAATCTTCCCAAAGTACATGCAGCGCCCCGCAACCAACAACTTCATTTCCCTCAACTGCTACTGAAAATTCTTGAACGCTTTCGAATAGCGTTACGGTTTCTTTGGAGAGCAACCTTCGTTGCAGCGAATAATCATCAATAATTTTTCTAATTGTTTTTACATCACTAGTTTGTGCATTTCGAATTTGTATAACACTCATATCAATTCTCTTCCGGCTTCACTAACGGAAATAAAATAGTTTCGCGAATTCCTAATCCGGTAAGCGCCATTAGCAATCGATCAACACCCATTCCCATACCGCCCATGGGTGGCATGCCAAATTCCATAGCACGTAAGAAGTCCTCATCAAGACCCATAGCTTCTAAATCTCCAGATGCGCCAAGTTTCGCTTGTTCAACTAATCGTTCCCGTTGTAGGACTGGGTCAATTAATTCTGAGTATCCGGTTGCTAATTCAAAACCATCAATATATAAGTCCCATTTTTCTGCTACCCCCGGAAGTTCGCGGTGCGCTCTTACTAGCGGCGAAGTATCGATCGGGAACCCTTTTACAAAAGTTGGAATGTTTAATTTGCCATTATATAAATGTTCAAATATTTCCTCGGCTAATTTTCCAGTAATCCACTTTGGATCGACTTTCATACCGAGCTTTTCCGCGTATTTCTTTAAGTTTTCTTTACTTGTCTCGGCTGTGACTTTCTCGCCAACGCCTTCAGAAATAGCGGTATAGAAATCTACTTCGCGCCATTTCCCACCAAGATCATTCTCGGTTCCATCATGATGCTTAACAACATGGCTACCGAATACCGCTTTTGCCGATTCTTGCACTAATTCGCGAGTTAAATCTGCTATTGAATTCCAATCACCATATGACTGGTAAGTCTCGATCATCGCAAATTCTGGTGAGTGACTTGAGTCCGCACCTTCGTTTCGGAAGTTACGATTGATTTCAAATACTCGCTCTAAGCCACCAACAACACATCTTTTTAAAAATAATTCTGGTGCAATTCGAAGAAATAATTCCATATCGTATGCATTGCTTTTTGTTTTAAATGGTCGAGCAGCAGCACCCCCATGCATAACTTGCAACATCGGAGTTTCAACTTCGATAAATCCACGAATATCAAAAGAATTTCGGAGAGATTTCATCACAATCGGACGGGTGCGGGCATTTGCGCGCGCTTCTGGACGCACAATTAAATCTACATAGCGCATGCGAACGCGAGTTTCTTCCGAGAGCGGTTTATGTTCGACCGGTAATGGCCGCAACGATTTCGATGCCATCGCATAATTATTTGCCAGTATCGAAAGTTCGCCGCGCTTTGAAGTGATTATTTCACCGGTAACGCTTACTAAGTCGCCAAGGTCAACATCGGACTTCCAAGCATTTAGAAGTTCTTCACCTACTTTATCTAGCGAAAACATTGCTTGTAACTCAGTGCCATCCCCTTCGCGCAGCGTTGCGAAACATAATTTCCCAGTATCTCGTTTGAAGATAACTCTTCCGGTAAGGCTTTCGATAATTCCAGTTCCAACATCAATTGGTAAATCCTTATGACGCTTGCGAATCTCAGAAAGTGATGCGGTGCGCGGTACTGCAACCGGATATGGCGCAATGCCACGGGTAAGCAGGCTTTCGCGCTTTTCGCGACGAATCCGAAGCTGCTCTGGAAGATCGTCAGCAACCTCTGGTTTTGGCTGGTTCATAATGGCTGCAGTCTAACCATTGCGAAGCTAAGCGTTGCGCTGATGAACTAACCGAAGTCCGATGAGGGTCAAATCTGGTTCGTGATAATCAATCATCTCGCTAATTCCTAAAACCAAAGGCGCTAATCCTCCGGTTGCAATAATTGATACGTTTTCGGTTTCTGGATAATCATTTTCTAACACCGTAATAATGCGATTAACTAAACCATCAACTTGGCCAGCAAACCCAAAGATAGTTCCAGATTGCAAAGCTTCTACGGTATTTTTACCAATTACCGACTTTGGTCTTATTAATTCAACTTTTCGCAATTGTGCAGCTCGGGCAGCCAGCGCATCGACAGAAATTTCAATCCCAGGGGCAAGTGCGCCACCTAAGAATTCTCCTTTTGGTGAAACCACATCTAGATTTGTCGAAGTTCCAAAATCAACAACTATGCAAGGTCCTTTATCGCCGTATAAAGTAAAAGCTGCGAGCGTATTTACAATTCGGTCTGCGCCGATTTCTTTTGGATTATCAACCAACAGTGGGACCCCAGTCTTCGTGCCTGGTTCAATAATTGTGCAGCGAATGTCCGAAAAATAAGTTGCAATCATGGTGCGGATCTCTCGTAATATAGCTGGAACAGTTGAACAAATTGCCAAACCATCAACTTTATAACCTTCAATAAGAGAGCGATATTGCAACCACAATTCATCCGAAGTGTCGCGTGGATCAGTCTTCACTCGCCATGACTGGATTAATTCGTCACCATCAAAAATTCCAAGAACTGTATTGGTGTTTCCCACATCAATGGTAAGTAGCATTAGTTATCTCCTAAGAAGTCGAGTCCGATATCAAGGTTTGTAGCAGAGTGGGTTAGCGCTCCGATTGCCAAATAATCAACGCCGGTCGCTGCATAACTTTTCGCGTTTTCTAAAGTAATTCCGCCTGATGCTTCTAATTTGAATTTCCCAGCAACCAGCGCGACTGCAGCGCGACATTGATCTGGTGACATGTTATCGAGCATCGCCAGATCAACGTTTAAATTTAAAATTTCATTCAATTGCGCAATCGTGTCCACTTCAATTTCAATTGGCAGGGTCGGGTTTTTAGTTAAAACTTGATTAAATGCGCTGGCTGCACCACCCGCAGCTTGCACATGATTATCTTTAATTAGCGCCGCATCGGAAAGTGACATTCGGTGATTGGTGCCACCACCCATTCGAACCGCAAATTTTTCTAATTCACGATAACCCGGTGTGGTTTTTCGAGTATCACGAATCTTAGTTTTGAATTCCGAAACTTCGCTGACCCAAACTTTTGTCAGAGTACTAATTCCACTTAGCTTTCCCAGAAAATTAAGCGCAGTACGTTCGGATAACAAAATGGCTCTCGTGTTCCCTTTAACTCTGATTAACGCCGAATTAGCTGGGGCTAAGTCACCTTCTGAAATCAATAATTCGTAATCATTAATTCCGCAATGTTCTAGGACGGCCACCGCTACCAATAGTCCAGAAATAACACCTGGCTTGCGATTGCGAAACTCGGCAGTTGATATTTGCTCCGGTGTTACTGTGGCATTGCTCGTAACATCGCTACCGCCAGCTAAATCTTCTGCGAGCGCAAGTTTAATTAAATCACTGATACTTGCTTCGGTTAATCCATAGTCTGCAATTTTCTTACTTAGTTGTGGAGAAAACATCAGTCACCCCCAATTCTGCAATTTCTGAACTCCAAGTGCCGTTGCTATCAATTCGTTGATGAATCCGTTTTTCCCATGCTTGCGAAACATTAGGAAAGTCCGCACGCCAATGGGAGCCGCGACTTTCACTCCGCTCTAAAGCGGATCTCACGATTGCGGTGGCTAAGTAGTAAAGATTTGTGGTTTCCCAAGAATCAATATTCGCTTCGTTGGTAGTAAAGAGCGCAAGTTTTTGTAAAGTCATTAAAGTTTCATCTAACGATTCTTTTGAGCGAACCACACCAGCACCACGCGACATCGCTTGTTGTAACGCTGTGCGAATAACTGGGTCTAATAAAATTTCCACGCTATTACTTTGTTTTGGTGCACTGAACTCTGGAATCGAAGCCGCAATATTTTCAGCTATCCGAGCGCCGAACACCAAGCCTTCGAGCAGTGAATTTGAAGCCAACCGATTAGCGCCGTGCGCACCAGTGCATGCGCTCTCCCCGCAAACATAAAGCCCTGGAATTGCACTCCTGCCGAATAAATCTACGCGCACGCCGCCTGATGCGTAGTGTGAAGCCGGCGCTACTGGAATCAATTCGATCGTGGGATTTATGCCATGGTTCAAACATGATTGATAAATTGTTGGGAATCGTTCTGGAAAATCTGGAATTTTTGTTGCATCTAACCAAACATGTTTACTGCCACTGGACAGCATTTGTCGGCTAATTTCCTTCGCAACGATGTCACGTGGCGCTAAGTCCGCAAGTGGATGCACATATTTCATAAATGCTTCGCCTTTTAAATTTTTTAAAATAGCACCTTCGCCGCGTACTGCTTCTGAAATTAGCGGCTGTTGACCACGCGATGAATCACCAATCCAGAGAACAGTTGGGTGAAATTGAATAAACTCAACATCTGCTACATCTGCGCCAGCCCGAAGCGCTAATGCAACGCCATCACCAGTTGAGACTGATGGGTTTGTGGTTTGGGAAAACACTTGGCCAAGCCCACCGGTTGCAATAACAACTGCACGGGCAAGTGCTTGTCCAACACCATCTCTTGTGCCTGCCCCGATTACGTGAAGTGTTACGCCGCAAACATCGCCATTTTCATTCTTTAAGGCATCAATTACTAAAGCGTTTTCTAATACTTCAATTCCATTATCATTTTTAACAGCTGCAAGTAGCGCACGGGAAACTTCAGCTCCAGTAGCATCGCCACCTGCATGCAAAATTCGATTTCGCAAATGGCCGCCTTCGCGAGTAAGTGCAATCTCACCTGTTTCAGAAAGATCGAAAACCGCTCCGCGTGCAATCAGTTTGCTAACCGCCTCCGGTCCTTCGCTAACTAAAACTTTTACTGCATTCACATCACAGAGCCCTGCCCCAGCAACCAAAGTATCTTTTTCGTGTTGATCTGGCGTATCACCAGGTCCAAGAGCTGCAGCAATCCCGCCTTGCGCCCATTTTGTAGATCCAGAATCAACTCGCGCTTTAGTAACTAATAGAACTGAAAGATTATGTGCGCGAATTTGTAGAGCGGTTGTTAAGCCCGCGACTCCAGAGCCAATTACTACAACATCGGCCTTCGCACTCCAACCAGGTTTTGCTGCACGCAACCTCATATCGCTGCCACCTCTGATGCTGAGCGAATATTCTGCATGGCCATATTGTCGATTAAACGGATGCCATTAATCCAGCCCGCGATGATCGCACGCTTATTTCTACTCGCTTCGACCGCGAAATCGAAGGTCGTATCATCAATAATTTCGGCGTAATCTAAAGTGAAACTTGGCTCGCTCTTTAAGGTTGCCAACATTTCTCGTTTCATTTCGGAAATAGATGGCTGAGATTGGGCAGCTTGTAAAGACCTAAAAAGTACGGTGGCGTAATTCCTATTTTCAATTGAAAGTCGAGAGTTTCTTGAAGAAAGAGCTAAGCCTGATGATTCTCGGATAGTTTCGCCACTTAATACTTTAGTCGCTGGAAAAAATTCGCTAGCCATTTTTCTAATTAAGAATAGTTGTTGTAAATCTTTTTCACCGAATATTGCCCAAGTCGGTTTAATGTTTGAGAAGAGCGCATGCACAACGGTCAACACCCCATCGAAATGTCCGGCACGATTACCTTCGTAAATCGCGCCAACCTCGCCTGATGAAATTTTGGTTATGCCGTCTGGATAAAGCTCAGATTGATTTGGCCGCCACAAAATTGTGGCGCCGGCTGCCGCGGCTAATTCTTCATCGACTCTTGGTGAACTTGGATAGCTAGTTAAATCTTCTTGATTTTCGAATTGCAACGGGTTTACATAAACGCTCACTATTACATTCTCTGAAACTTCACGTGCTTTTTTTATCAGCGACTGATGTCCCGCATGCAAAGCTCCCATAGTCGGCACAAACGCAATTGGGTGGATTAATGCGCGCGAAAGTTCAGTGGCGCTTTGAATAACTTTCATTTTAGGCTCCAGTCCTTTCGGGGTACCGGGCAGTGTCGAAAGTCTACCTAACTAATGCAGGGCAGCCAACAATTTTTTTATTTCACCATGACCAGGAAGCACCCCATCACCATCGATACTCAGCCAAGGTTCAAGCACAAATACGCGTAAGTGCGCCCGTGGGTGTGGCAAGGTCAATTCCGCAGTATCGAGAAAGATTTCGCCGTAAGAAATTAAATCAATATCTATCGTTCTCGCCGCATTCTTGATCGATCTTTCTCGGCCACCCATTTTCTCAATTCTCTGTAATAAATGCAGTAAATCAAGGGGTTTCATCTCAGAATGCGCGATCAGAACCCCGTTGAAATATTTTGGTTGGCCAGGCGCATCTATTGGTTCCGTCTCAATAAAATTTGAAACCGAAATTACAAAAAGCTCTTTGGTTATTTCTAGCACCGCATTTTCTAATTGAGAAACAGGGTCACCTAAATTAGCACCAAGTGCGATGACTGCCTTCATCGTGAACGTTGAATTGTTACAGAGATATCCAGAAATGGAATGGTAACCGGTGCTTCAGGTTTATGAATCGTTACATTTACTCCATCAGCTAATTGATAAACCGCAAGTATGGCCGAAGCAATTTTCTCAGCAAGGGTTTCAAGTAATTTAACCGGTTTTCCGATTATGAATCTATGGACTAATTCAGCAACTTCTGCATAATTTATCGTCTTTGTTAAATCATCTGATTCACCTGCTGCGCGCGTGCTTAGCGAAATTGTTATATCCGCAGAAAAGTTTTGTCCGACACTTCTTTCGCTCTCCAAAACACCATGGTAACCAAAACCGGATATTCCGGTTATCTTAATTTGATCACTCATTTGATTCTTTCCATTGCACTTACTGCTGCTATTGCATCTTTATGTGGTTTTACAGAATGAGTACGAACTCCCCAGGCGCCAGTTTTCGCCACTAAAGAAGTAATTGCAATAGAAGCTGCTTCACGATCATCCGAATTAGTGGTCTTAGTCAACTCACCTAAAAATTTCTTACGAGATGCGCCGATTAATATCGGGAAGCCAAGTAAAGCCAGTCGATCTAGATTTCGGAGGATTTCCCAATTATGTTCGCCGGTCTTCGCAAAACCTAAACCCGGATCGATTATTAATTGATCTGGATCAGCGCCAGCAGAAATCAAGGTATCAATTCGATCTTGTAACTCATCTTTAACTTCTCGGACTACATCTTTGTAAGCAGCTAAATCCTGCATGTTTTTAGAGTGCGCCCGCCAATGCATCGCAATATATTGAATTTGTGGGTTGGCTACGACCGTTTTAACCATGTCGGGATCAGCTAAACCACCGCTGACATCATTTATATAAGTGGCACCAGCCAGAATTGCTTCGTTCGCTATTTTTGCACGCATTGTGTCAATGCTTATCACCGCACCTAATTTCTTAAGTTCAGCGATGACTGGCATTACTCGATTGCGTTCTTCTGCTTCGGTAATTCTTTCCGCGCCTGGACGAGTTGATTCACCACCAACATCAATTATTTCTGCGCCTTCAGCAATCATACTTTCGCCACGCTTAATCGCATCTGTAAAATTGAAATGTCGACCACCGTCAGCAAATGAATCTGGAGTTATGTTAAGAATTCCCATCACAATTGTTGGCTTCGTATTCATTGCGCTATTACTTAGTTGTTATTAAAGACATCGCTTCAGCACGAGTTGCCGGATCTCGTAATTGACCACGTACTGCACTAGTTGTGGTCCGCGCTTGCGTCTTTTTTACACCGCGCATCGACATACATAAGTGTTCACAATCTATAATTACAATTACACCAGCTGGTTCCAAAATTTCCATCATTGAATCCGCGATTTGCGAAGTAAGTCGTTCTTGAACTTGCGGCCTTCTAGAATATAAATCAACCAATCTCGCAAGTTTTGAGAGTCCAGTAATTCGCCCACTTTCGCCAGGAATATAACCGATATGCGCTACGCCATGAAATGGCGTTAGGTGGTGTTCGCAATGGGAAAAAATCTCAATATCTCTAACAATTACTAGTTCGCGATGACCTAAATCAAAAGTTGTGGAAAGTACATCGCGTGGGTCTTGCCAAAGCCCTTCAAAGTTTTCTTTTAATGCACGCGCTACTCGAGCTGGGGTGTCGCGTAACCCATCACGATTTGGGTCTTCACCAAGTGCAATTAATAGCTCAGTAATAGCGCGTTCAGCACGGGCTTGATCAAATTCGGCTTTGGCACGGCCGTCATTTGGACCCATTCCAAATGCATTAATTTCACTCATTACGCGCTCGGACTCTTCTTCTTCCGCGGTTTAACTTCTTTTACTTCTACAACTTCCTTAACTTTTTCCACTTTTGGCTTTATTGATACTGGTGGAATAGTCGAAGGTTTGCGAAGGGCTGACCCAGTCCAAGCTGGACGATTTGGTTTAGCAACTACGCTTTTAAAAATTGCCACAATCTCTTCTTTATTTAAGGTTTCCTTTTCCAGTAATACTTCAACGAGTTCGTCAAGTATTGCGCGATTTTGTACCAGCACTTCAAACGCCTCTTGATGTGCATTCTCAATCAAATTTCTAATTTCTTGATCGACAATTCCAGCAATACTTTCAGAGTAATCACGTTGGTGCCCGTAGTCTCGACCCATAAATGGCGCTGCTTCGGAGTTTCCTAATTTTATAGCGCCAAGACGTTCAGTCATTCCATATATTGTTACCATGGCGCGAGCCAGCGCCGTAGCTTTTTCAATATCGTTAGATGCGCCAGTTGTTGGATCGTGGAAAACTAATTCTTCTGCTGCGCGTCCACCCATCGTGTAAGCCAATTGATCTAACATTTGATTCCGAGTAGTTGAATACTTATCCTCATCAGGCAACACCATTGTGTAACCGAGCGCATGACCACGTGGCATTATTGTAATTTTATGGACTGGATCTGTGTGTGGCAATGCATATGCAACTAACGCGTGACCGCCTTCGTGATAAGCCGTAACTCTTCGTTCTTCTTCGCTCATTAATCGACTCTTGCGTTGTGGACCAGCCATAACGCGATCGATTGCTTCATCTAGTGAATCATTTGTGATTAATTTTTCATTTTGGCGGGCCGTTAATAGCGCAGCCTCATTTAATACATTTGCCAGATCCGCGCCGGTAAATCCAGGGGTTCGGCGGGCAAAGCCAAGTAAATCAACGTTTTCTGCCAGTGGTTTGCCTTTCGCATGTACTTGCAAAATCGCTTCCCGCCCTTTTAGATCAGGGCGATCAATTCCAATCTGACGATCAAATCTACCTGGACGCAGTAGCGCTGGATCCAAAATGTCAGGACGGTTTGTCGCAGCAATCAAAATTACCGAACCGTTTGTCTCAAAGCCATCCATCTCTACTAAAAGTTGGTTAAGTGTTTGTTCACGCTCGTCATGCCCGCCGCCCATTCCAGCGCCACGATGACGACCAACTGCATCAATTTCATCTACGAAAACAATTGCAGGTGCATTTGCTTTAGCTTGCGTAAATAAATCACGCACTCGTGCAGCACCGACACCAACAAACATTTCTACGAAATCAGAACCAGAGATTGAGTAGAAAGGTACTTTCGCTTCACCGGCAACTGCGCGGGCCAATAAAGTTTTTCCAGTTCCGGGTGGGCCGTATAGGAGTACGCCTTTAGGAATTTTTGCGCCGATCTCTTCATATTTCTTGGGTTCCGCTAAAAAGTCTTTAATCTCGCGAAGCTCTGCGACTGCTTCATCTGCACCAGCTACATCTGCAAATGTAGTTTTAGGCGCATCATTCGATTGCAACTTTGCGCGTGAGCGACCAAATGAAAAAACTCTAGAGCCGCCTTGGGATTGCCCCATTAGGAAGAAGAGAATAAATGCAATTAAAAGAATTGGGCCGATTGAGAATAAAATTGAAATCAAAATATTTGTGGTTGGAACTTTGACATTCCAATTACTTGGCGGTGGGTTGCTAGTTAACAACTCAACAATTAAGGGTTCTTGTCGGGTTACGTACGAAGCTTCTACTTTTGTAGCGCCATTAATTGCCTTGCCTGGCTTGAGTATTGCGCGGATCAATTGTTCGCGATCAACCAGGATTGCTGATTCGACATCATTATTTGAAATCGCTGCTAAGACTGCTGATGTATCAGCTTTAGTAAATTGATTTCCGCTACTTGAGATTTGGCCAAAGATTGAAACTCCAATTATGGCAAGCAGAATCCAAAAGAGTGGGCGACGCGTAGCTTTACGCAATCGGTTGCCATCTGGAAGTTTAGAAACCTTCTTATTCGATGGTTTCTTACTCTTCTTTTCTTTTACAGCTTTCTTTTCTCTCATTTTTTCTTTCTTTTTGAATTGGAATAACAATTAGGTATACATGTGCTTAGCAAGCACGCCGATGAAAGGTAGGTTTCGATATTTTTCATTGAAATCCAAGCCGTAACCAACTACAAAGTCAGGTGGAATATCAAAGCCAACATATTTAACATTTACTTCAACTTTTGCGGCGGTTGGCTTTCTTAAAATAGAGAGAATCTCAACACTTTTTGCACCACGCGACTCCAAGTTTGATTTCAACCATGACAGAGTGAGCCCAGTATCAACAATATCTTCAACAATTAATACTTCACGGCCAGTAATATCGCGATCTAAATCTTTTAGAATTCTTACTACGCCACTAGATTTAGTGCCAGAGCCGTATGAAGAAACCGCCATCCAATCCATATCAACATGGCGTTGCATATTTCGTGAAAGATCAGCCATCGCCATTATTGCGCCTTTTAATACACCAACAAGTAATAGGTCTCGATCTTTGTAATCTGAAGTTACTTGTGCAGCTAATTCTTTGATTCGTTGTTGCAGATCTAATTCAGAAACAATCACTCGTTCAACATCGTTGCCTACCGCTGCTAAATCCACTTACTCCTCGTTTCGTTTAACCCTCGCGCAAGAGCGAAAGTCTGCCTGAAATTCGAGCAACCTTCACACCACCCGGAAGTGAGCTTGCTCCTTGGCCGTGCCACGCGGAAATCAGGGACTCAATTGGATCAATATGCTCGGAAGTGAGCGATCCAGCTGGTGCGCCAACGGCATAAATCGCCATCCGAAGAATTCGAGTCCGAATCGCTCTTGGGAGTTTGGCCAACTCCATGACATCTAAATCTTTTGGGTCAAACTTTGAAAACTCGAGAGTCGCCCAACCATCCAGAGCATTTGCATCATCTCGAAGTAATCGAGCTGACCTAACTAGCGCTTCCGCAACTCCGGGGCCAATCTCTTTCTCTAAATTAGGCATTACATTTTCTCGAACTCGTACTCGGGTAAATTTTTCATTTGCATTGTGTGGATCTTGCCAAGGAATTAAATTCCACTCAGCGCAAGCCGCAACCGCTTGAGCTCTTGTAATCGTAAGTAACGGTCTAGCAAAAATTCCATTAACTTCGGCCATTCCAGATAGCGAACGAGTCCCAGAACCGCGCGCAAGCCCAAGTAAAACTGTTTCTGCTTGATCATCTTTGGTGTGACCCAAAAAGAATACTTTTGCGTTTAATTCTTCTGCTAATTTATTAAATGCCTCATACCTTGCTCGTCTTGCCGAAGCTTCGATTCCGTCAGTAACTGCTACTTGAATTTTCATAATTCGAATATCGTTATAACCAATTTTTGCTAACTGTAATTTTGCATTATTAGAAACTTCATCAGAATTTTCTTGCAACCCGTGGTCGATAATTACAGCTACAAGTTGTAAAGCTTTTTCCGCTGACTCTAAAAATAGACCAGACGCAAGCGCCAACGAATCAGTTCCGCCAGATACGCCAACCAGAATTCGATCGCCTGCGCTTGCAGTTGCCAGCGCGCTTCGAATTGCGTTACGAATTGCCACGCTGCTGCTTGCTCCCATAGGGAGAAGGTTAGACCCGACCTCCATATGGCATTAACCCATTAACGCTGTAAATGCTGGAGAAGAGTAGCCCTTTGTCTTTGGAATTGGCTTCCCACATCATGCCGTTACCCGCGTAGATAGATATGTGGTGAATTGTGTTTACCGTTCCTTTGTAGGAATAGAAAATCAGGTCGCCTGGAACTAATTGGCTAAGCGGAATATGTTTTGTGGTGCTGAAATAGAGCGAAGAGTTGAGGCGATCCCAATTTGGCCAACCAAGTCCAGCGTTTCGATAAGCCGCGTAAACTAAGCCGGAACAGTCAAAGGAATTCGGTCCTTCAGTTCCCCAGATGTAAGGCTTCCGCGCTTGTACTTGTTTTTTCGCGAATTCGACTGCTTTTAACCGTTGGGCTTCGGTAGAGCGAACGATTGCTTTAGTTGAGAAACCAATATCTGGCCAAACTTTGGATTGATTAATTGTTTGTTCGGCTTGATTTGCATTTGCTTCTTCTAATAAAGCTAGTTGGCGCTGTTGTTCTAAAGTTATCCGAACTTTCTTCGCGGATGCTAACTCTTTTAATAATTTATCTTGGACGGCTTGCAACTTATTTACTTCTTTTTGTTGCGCTGCACGAGCATCATCTGCAACTTTTTTTGCCGCTACTACTTTTGCGGTTGCTACTAATTGTGCAGCTTTCGCATCATCCGCTTCTTTTTTAGCGGCACGGGCCACACTCTCAGCAGCTTTATATCGTTTTAGCGCAGTTGAATTATTCGCTCCTAAAGTATCTAACGCAGATAGCCGATCCATTAAATCTTGTGGGCCATCCGCATGTAATAGTGAATCTAAATCTGTAAAACCACTTCCCATAATGTATGCATTCGCCGCTAGCTTACCGATTGCTCGATGAGCGGAATCAACAGCCAGTGATGCTAACCGAGAATGTTCCGCAGCAATGCCCGCAATTTTTGTAGCAACTGCGAGTTCGTTCTGCGCTTTTACATATTTAGCTTGTGCAGTAATTGCAATTGCACTTAATTGTCTAAGCGTTTTATTTGCATTAGCTAAAACTGCGGCGGCTTTATCTGCGGCGGTTTTTTTAGCAGCTTCAGCCTTTTTAGCAGCATCAATTTCAGCAAGAGTTGGTTTAGGAGTGGCAGCAAAAGCAGCGGTTGCAGATGTCGCTAGTAGAAAAGCAAGTCCGAGCGCAATCGCGCTACTACGACTGCTCTTATTGCGCTTCACAAAATCCCCCTAGGGAAGTTCGGATGGGGTTTCAACTGGGATAAGAATAAATCAGCATCTGCTAATTACTTAGGAAATACGGTGAAACCAAGTTCGTGTCTAGTTAGAAACATCTCTCCGCTTAAATAGCCCCGCAGCAACTAGCGCACCGACTATTACATAAGCAGCCCCAACAATAAGTGCATGTTTATATTCTAAAGTTGGCGTTCCACCTTGGGCGATTGCAGATAAATTTGAACCCGGCAGCCATTTTTCAGTGTTGGATTTCACCGCTACTAATAAGTTCTCCACAATTAATAACCAGAGTACGCCAAGTGAAATTGCACTGATTGGCGATCTAAATAATAATCCGAGAATCATTCCCACGATTCCAAAACCAATTACTGAAATAATCACGTTGACGAAAGTCTCTAGAATTGCACTTTTGCCAGCAGCGCTGAACCAAAGATCGGTATTAACTTTGGCACGAGGCGCAAGCAATATCGAAGCTGAAATGCTTACTAGCGCAGCAAGAACTACCATGATGATTGCGAATATTTTCATCGCAGCTAATTTTCCTAATAAAATTTTCATTCTAGAAGGTTGGCGGACCAATAAGTTTCGCAAAGTGCCGTATGTGTATTCTTGAGCGGTCTGCGCCGCAAAAACACAGAGCGCGATAATTCCTAGAAAAGATCCAACGCTTGCAAAACCCCGAACCCCGCCAGATGGCAATGCCAGAATTTCGCGGCCAATCATCCGACCCCGATCGCCATTTCCTTGCGGCGAATCAATTAAAAGAAAAAGTAATGATGAGAATAGTCCGCTAAAAAATATTACTGCTCCCATAGTCCCAAGAAAGAGCGAAGGTCTTCGTAATTTACGGAGTTCTGAAAAAGCTACATGCAACATATCACTCACCAGTCATTTCAAAGAATGTTTCTTCAAGAGTTGGGAGAACTGCATTTAAAGATGAAAGCGTTATCCCCGCATCAAAAGCTAGTTCGTTAAATTCGGCAGCAAAAGAACTATCTGAGATTACATGTACTGCTCCGGCAATAATGCTGGCGCTATGCCCAGAATCTTTAGCAATTTTAAGCAACTTTTTAAGATCTGTGGTGCGTTTACTCTTAGCCACAATAACTGGCTGTTGTTGCGCTAATAGTTCGGCAGTTTTACCGTAAAAAATTACTTTACCTTCACGAAGCATGACTAAGTACTCGCTAATCATTTCGATTTCACTAAGTAAATGTGATGAGACAAAAACAGTTGTGCCATCGGTAGCAAGGTCTCTAATTAACTCCCGGACCTCTTGGATTCCGGCTGGGTCTAAACCATTAGTGGGTTCATCGAGAACTAACAACTTAGGGTTTGGTAATAAAGCTGCGGCGATCCCAAGACGTTGTTTCATGCCAAGTGAATATGTTTTGAACTTAGAGTTTCCACGATCTCCCAACCCAACTTTTTCTAGTAATGGTTGGACTCGCTCCTTTGAAAAACCGCCGAGAGCAGCTAAAACATTTAAATTCTCTTTGCCGGAGAGCGCTGGATAGAAAGCTGGTCCTTCAATCATCGCGCCAACTTTTGGTAAATATTTTTCTGGGTGAGTAATTGATTCACCCAATATTTCACCAGTTCCACCGGTGGTTCGTACTAAACCTAACAACATTCGAATCGTTGTGGTTTTACCAGATCCATTTGGACCGACAAAGCCACAGATTGTTCCGTAGGGAACATCGAAAGTTGCGTGCGATACCGCAACTCGAGCACCATAATTTTTTGTTAGGTCTTTAACTGAAATCGCTAGTTCAGACATGCCTGCACCTTATATAACCAACGCACCGATTACCAATAGAACTGAGAATCCGCTGAGATAAGTAATTGATCCGTGAAATATTGCGGCTGCTGCTCTATTGATTGCGGCCTTATCTCCCTTTAGCTTTGTCATCAGCCAGATAAAACCTAAACCTAAAATCCCAGTCAAAATTAATATCCAATTAGGTAGAGCTGCGGTTGTAACGACAAAATATGAAGTAATAACCATCGCAATCGTGTGGAACCACATTTGGGCAGCAACATTCTTCATCGGTGCCACAACCGGCAACATTGGAATTCCAGCTTTTGCGTAATCGTCCTTATATTTAATCGCTAAAGCCCAAAAATGCGGTGGCGTCCAGAAGAAAATCAATAAGAAAAACCAGATTGAGGTCACTGACACGTCGCCAGTTATTGCAGACCACCCAATCACTACGGGAAAGCAACCGGCAATTCCACCCCAAACGATGTTCTGCGAAGTTCGACGTTTCAATCCAATTGTGTAAATAAAAACATAAAAAGTTATTGCGGCAATCGTAAGGCCAGTTGCGAGCGGCGTAGTCCAAATCGCCATAATTACTAACGAGACTATTGTGATTCCAAATGCAAAATAAAGAGCCTGCATTTCAGTTATCTGTCCACTTGCAATAGGTCGCTTTGAGGTTCGCCCCATCAATTTATCTACATCACTCTCTATTACTTGATTGAAAGCGTTTGCTGCACCAGCCGCCAATGTCCCACCTATTAAGGTTGCGATTGAAACAACTAAAGGAGGCACTCCATGAGCTGCCAAGAAAAGTGATGGCAGTGTTGTAACCAATAAGAGCTCTACTACGCGCAATTTCATCAGAGCGATATATGGAGCGATGCCTTTTGCCTTCACAATCGGCCACCCTACTCACCTTGACGCTGAGATTGGTCAGGTTTACTCAGTCAACTTAACTATTGCTCACTGTTTATTCTCAGAATATCCCGATACTTTCCTGCCATGACAGACCAACCACAGGAAAAGCCAGAATGGTTCGAACATGTAGCTGATGCTTCTGATGAAAAATCGATGCCGATAAATCGATTGCAGAAGAATCGAGTTCTACCCGTCCTAGCAATTACTGCAATCGCTCTATCGGCGACTGCCTACGGTTTATCAAAGTCTCCTTCGGATGCAGAAACTCCAGCCGCACCTAAAGTTAGCGCACCGCAAGCTAGTGCACCGCAACCAAATGTTTCCAACCCAGCACCACTACCAAAAATTTCGGCACCAACAGTTCCAAATGGTGCGCGTGGTGGCGATGATGCTGGCGATGATGATGGTGAAGACGAAGAGGACGAAAGCGACGATTAATTTATAAATCCTCTATAAGTTAGATAAAGTGGCGCAATGTCCAAACGGAGATTACGCCACTTTTCTTTTCTCTTTATAACTTCACTTTTAGTCGCAAATAGTGCTTTTGCTGAAGAGTCGACAACTTCCGATACCAAGAAAATGGTATTAGTTAAAACGATAACGGGTTCGATTCAACCTAAATCGGTCTTAGCTTCGCCAAATGGTTTAGTTAGTGCACATAACATGATGTATAAACATTCAGTTACTTTTTATGATTCCAATACTTTCGAACTTAAAGCAACTGTTTCTGACCGAGTAGATCTAACTGCGCTTGGTTTCTCTGGATATACCGGAACTCATCAAGGTGCGCCCGTTGAAGGTGCTTATTCACCAGATGGAAAATATTTATATGTAACTAATTATGCAATGTACGGTAAGGGTTTTAACCATGAGGGACATGATGTTTGCAGCCCTAGTTCTGGTTATGACTCCAGCTTCTTGTATCGAATAAACCTTGAAACTTTCACAATTGATGCCGCATATAAAGTTGGCATAGTACCTAAGGTCGTAAAAGTAACCCCAGATAATAAATATATTTTAGTTTCGCATTGGTGCTCTTATGACCTTCAAGTAATCTCGGTCGCGACTCAAAAAATTGTTAAAAAGATTAAAATTGGCGCTTACCCTCGCGGTATAACGGTTTCAAATGATTCTGCATTTGCATATGTGGCTCAAATGGGCGGCGCAGTAATCCATCAGATAGATTTAAAAACTTTTGCAGATAAAACCATCCCGATCGGACCTAACCCTCGAGCTCTTGTTTTTTCACCAGACCAAAAAACTATTTATGCAACCCTTAACGCTTCTGGCAAAGTTGTTGCGCTAGATCTTGCCTCGAATAAAGTTGTAAAAACAGTAACTACTGGCAAAGCAACTCGAAGTTTGGATATTTCTACCGATGGAACTGCGCTCTTTGTAGTAAATTTTAATAGTGCGACGCTTTCTAAAATTAGGACTAGTGATTTTAAGGTTTTACAAACTGTAAAAGTTTGTCCGGACCCGATTGGTGTTACATACGAACCAATAAATGATCGAACCTGGGTTGCGTGTTACAAAGGATCAATAAAGGTTTTTGATAACAAATAGTTTTAAGGTGTTGGTGGTTGCGCAATTGTTCCTAGCATTGAATCAATAGTTTCACGGGCTCGATTTCTAGCAACCCATTTAGGTTCCAATTTATCTGCAATTACTGCGAATACATACTCTTTACTTCCAACGGTTACATAACCAGCCAAGCTGACAGTCGTATTGATAAAACCAGTTTTTGCGTGAACTAATCCAACTGCATTAGGAGCAGTCGTTAAGAATCGCTTCTTTAAAGTACCTGATTTACCAGCCACTGGTAAGCCTTCATAAATCGGTGAAAATAATGGATCATTCCGAATTTGAATTAGTACTTCGGCAATCGTCCGCGCTGAAACTTTGTTTTCTTGGGATAAGCCACTGCCATCAATTACGTTAAGTCCTACTGTATTTATTCCATACGCAGTTAGCGCTGCAGTAAATGTATTTTGAATTCCGATCTGATCCGATGTTCCGCTCTTAACACGTGCAGCGGCTCTTCCTAATCGATCGGCCAATTGATTATCGCTCCACAAAATAGCGAACTTAACCATCTCTGAAACTGGTAGTGAAGTTAAAGTAGCAATCTCCGTTTTTGCATGCGTGCCAGCAATATCAGGAGTTAATTCTCGAAACTTTACGAAAATATGTCTAGCTTTTAAATACTTAGAAAGATTTTCTAAATCTCTAGTAAATACTCCAGTATGCTCAATCGTTATTGATTTTGCATTAACTTTGTTAGCTTTACTTATTAAATTTGGTAAATACCTCTGACCATTCTTTTTTGCTAACTTAATATCTGATGTAAGCCATGGATCTAAATTGCCATCTAAAAGATAGGTATTTTTGGAGGAAGTCGTAAATATCTTCGTCTTGAATTGAAAGTCTGGGCCAACATATTTCAACGCCGCAAAGGTAGATACCAATTTAAATACTGATGCTGGAGCTCTAGGAACTTCTGAAGCTTCGTCGAAGAGCGTTGTACTTGTACTCGGGTCAATGACAATTAACCCTGGTCCAGCCAATTTGATTGACTTTGCATAAAATACAAATTTCGAAGGAAGCGCGCTATTTTCTGATGGAACTACTGTTTCGACAGCACTTGCAAACGTGGCTGTGAGTATTAAAAGCGAAAATATCGCAAACGTTAATCTCCGCATTGGTGCAGCCTAAGCCTTTGTAGTTCTGCGCGACAATCTGCCTTGCGAAAGAGCTGCGCCAAATAACACAATTAGACATCCCAGCGGTTCATTCCAAGACAAAGTTTCACCGAGAAAAATAATTCCTACGGCAACTGCAACAATTGGGGTTACATAAGTTACTGAGCTTGCAATTGCGCTTCCGGCTCTTTCAATTATTTGAAAATTCCATATGTATGCAAAACCGCTACCAAAAACTCCCAGCACCACCATTGCAAGAACTGGACCGGTTCCATAATTATCTTCTGCAATACCATCAAACAAATAGAATGGCAGAAGTGTGATTGCAGCTAATGAAACTTGAGTTGCAGCTAGCGACTCGGCTTGCAGTTTCAACGGAATAATAAATTTACGAGAATAGGGATATGAAATTCCATAACAAGTTACTGCGCCTAATAATACGAGTACCGCCCACAATGGATTCTTACCAATTCCATTCCAGGCACCTAGTACGGTGGCAACGCCGAGTGCGCCAATTAATAATCCATAAACCTGATGCGATTTTGGTTTTTCTTCTCGGAATGCAATCAAAATGACAATCAGAGTCATTAGTGGTGTCGTTGCGTTAATTATGCCCGCCAGGATCGAAGTTAGTTTGGTCTCAGCTAGAGCAAAAAAGATTCCTGGAAGAGTGTTGAGCAGTAATGAAATAACCCAGAGATGTAGCCAGATTATTCCGAACTTTGGCAATGCAATTTTCCGAATCTTAACAACCATTAAAAGCGTTGCTGCGCCGAGTGCGCATCTGCCAAACGCGACTCCAAATGGAGTTAAGAATTCCAATCCTAATTTTATAAAAATAAATGAGCAGCCCCAAACAAAGCCGAGCGCTATATAGATTGGCACCCAGGATTTACTATTTTGCTTACTCATTTTTCGCCTCCGTGATGAATATCAGTAGAGTATTGAACTATGAGCAATCCGCCCGTTATTGGACCAGGTGAGTTTTATCCAGTTGTTGGTGTTGGTCCACATAATTTGCCATGGCCGACTGAAGATCATTTTGATTCAGAACTTCTCGAGAATGGCGATCGACGTAACGTTTTGGATAAGTATCGCTATTGGAAAGTGGCGTCAATTGTTGCGGATTTAGATACAAATCGAAATCCATTAAGAATTGCAATAGAAAATTGGCAGCACGATTTAAATATTGGTTCGGTGATTAGAACCGCAAATGCTTTTAACGTTTCAAGTGTCCATATAGTTGGTAAACGAGATTGGAACCGCCGCGGCGCAATGGTGACGGATAAATATTTGACGGTGATTCACCATCCTACTATTTCAGATTTCAAAGCCTGGAGTGATGAAAATAATTGCCCAATCATTGGTATCGATAATGTTTCAGTTTCAAAGCAACTTGAAACTTCAAAGTTGCCAAGAAGTTGTATTTTATTTTTTGGTCAAGAAGGTGCTGGTATGTCGGATGAAGCAATCGCAGTATGTACTGAAGTATTAGCCATCCAACAATATGGATCTACTAGATCTATGAACGCTTCGGCAGCCGGTGCAATTGCAATGTATGCCTGGGGCATGCAACACCTACCTACAGGAGCTTTGCCTGATGCGTAAATCTTGGTTATCTAGAAATTTAATTTTACTAACTTTGGTTTCGTTAACTCAAGATGCAGCCAGTGAATTGCTTTACCCGTTATTACCGATTTTATTAACAACTGTTTTAGGCGCAGCACCAATTGCGCTTGGAATGATAGAAGGTGCCGCTGAAGCTGCAGCTGGATTTGCCAAACTTTGGAGCGGAAAATATAGCGATCGCATCGGACGCAAACCATTTGTCGCTGTCGGATATTCATTGGCTGGAGTTGGTAAGGCGCTAGTAGTTTTCTCTGCAACTTGGGGACAAGTCCTCATTGGTCGAATCACCGATCGAATCGGAAAAGGTATCCGTTCTGCGCCTCGGGATGCGTTAATTACCGATAGCGTAGAAAAAGAACATCTTGGCAAAGCTTTTGGCTTCCATCGCATGGGCGACAATTTAGGCGCAGTAATTGGTCCTTTCTTTGCGCTTTGGGGATTGGTAATTTTTCACGATGATGTACGAAAAGTCGCGGTCTTTGCAATTATTCCCGCAATACTTTCTGCAGCATTAACATTCTTCGTCAAAGAAAGCTATTTTCCTAAACAAGAACCTGTAAAAGTAAAAGTAAAATCTCCTAAAGTCTCACTTAGTGCTCCACTGAAGCGAACCATTGCGTTATTAGTTTTTATTCAATTAATGAATATTCCCGATATTTTAATTTTGCTTAGGTTGAGTGATATCGGTTTCTCCACTAGAAGCGTTGTACTCCTTTATATTTTTTATAATGCAGTTGCAACAATTGCATCCATGCCTGCTGGAATAATTGCAGATCGAATCAAACCACAATATGCATATGCAATCGGTCTCTCAGCTTTTGGAATTACCTACTTATTACTTGGTACATCTAATAACCATTTATTGGCGATAACTGCACTTGGAATTTATGGATTATTTCCAGCATTTACTGATGGTGTTGGAAAATCTTGGATTGGAAAACTTTCAACAAAGACCGAACGTGGACGCTCGCAAGGTGTCTACCAAGCGTCGATGAACTTCGCGATTTTAGGAGCTGGTATTTGGGGCGGTGCACTTTGGCGCAAAAACGATTTTGAGTTGCCGTTAGTTATGGCTGGAATCGGCGCGCTTATCGGAGTGTTGCTGTTGCTGTTAAGTTATTCAGCAATCACATCTTCAACAGATGAAACTCGTCGCTCAATCTCTTGAGCTTCACTCTCGCGGTTTAGCGTTCGCAAAATTGTTGCAATTCTCCGCTCGATTTCTACGATGAATTCAAAATCTTTTGGCTCTGCGTCGGCTACCGAATCTAATACTTTTTCGAGGGATGCTAAACCGGCTTCAGTTTCACCATTAAGTACTTGCGCTTTACCGTATTCAAAAAGTGCGAAGGTTTCGCGAGGGTGGTCGTGCGCTGTCGTGAAGACATCTATTGCTTTTTGGGCTGCGGCGAGCGCTCCTAACGCATCATCCAGTTCGATGAGGCAGTGTGCGATTTTTTGATCGCACCGGGCTACATGAATTACTTCTTTTGCGCTCTTAAATAATACACGCGCCTCTTTAAATGCAGTTAACGCTTTATCAAATTCTTTTAATTCGCGGTGGCTACATCCAATTAAATGAAAATCATTTGCGGCGCCTAATTCATTGCCGTCAACTAAATGTTCTTGAACGCACTCATTCATACATTCAATAGCTTTTTGATATTCCTTTGAAGCAAACCACCACTCACCAAGTGTGCAAGCTAATTCAAGTGCAACTGGTGATTTATTTTCGCGCAACAATTCAACGGCTTTGCTCATCGCGCCAGCAGCTTCATCCATTCGTTTCAACTGATTTAAGTTATATCCTATTGCAGAGTAAGCCTGCGCAAGACCTTCTTTTGGAATGTTCACACCAAGTTCGGAATAAATATCTCGCGCGGTTTCAGCGAGCGCCAACGCTTCGTCATATTGACCGCGTGCATAAATTCTTGCACTTAACTCGTAATAAGTATTTGCGCGCTCTTCGCCTTCAGTCTCTGGTATCCGCTCCCACAACATTTCTTCCGTAACGATGTCATCGATATTTGCATCATCATCGTTACTCAAAGTGGGTTCCTCTCCAGTACGCCGTTGGATGAAACCTATAACCATTTTGCCTGGTGCGCTCGAAGGGACTCGAACCCCCAACCCTCGGTTCCGAAGACCGATGCTCTATCCGTTGAGCTACGAACGCATTTTCACCTGCAGAAGCAACATTACCTTGAGGCTTATATTTATTTAACCCAAGAAGAATGTAGCGGGCGACCTTCCGCATAGCCGGCGGCCGATTGAATTCCAACGACTGCTTTCTCGGCAAACTCTGAAATGCTCGCGGCGCCAGCGTAAGTACAGGATGAGCGCAGCCCCGCGACAATTTCATCAAGTAGGTCTTCAACGCCCGGCCGTTGCGGATCTAAATACATCCTCGATGTTGAGATGCCCTCTTCAAAAACTGATTTACGAGCTCGATCAAATGCATCTTCATTTGCGGTGCGAGCTGCAACTGCCCGAGCCGATGCCATGCCAAAAGACTCTTTATATAGCCGGCCGTTTGAATCTCTATGTAGATCACTTGGTGATTCGTAAGTACCAGCAAACCATGAGCCAATCATTACTTGCGAGGCTCCGGCTGCGAGCGCGAGCGCGATATCGCGGGGATGGCGAACGCCACCATCAGCCCAAACATGTTTGCCAAATTTTTTAGCTTCTGTTGCGCATTCCAAAACAGCAGAAAATTGTGGTCGACCAACACCGGTTTGCATTCTGGTAGTACACATTGCGCCAGGTCCAACCCCAACTTTAATTATGTCCGCGCCAGCTTCAATTAATTCGCGTGTGCCTTCCGCAGTAACCACGTTTCCAGCAACCAATGGGATTTTTGGCGATATAGCTCTGATCGCCTTGATTGCTTCAATCATTTTTATTTGATGGCCGTGCGCAGTGTCAACAACTAATACATCTGCACCAGATTCAATTAGAGATTTAGCTTTTGCCGCTACATCGCCGTTAATTCCGATCGCAGCTGCGATTCTTAGCTTTCCACTTGAATCAAGTGCCGGTTTGTAAAGCGTTGCACGAAGCGCACCAACACGAGTCAAAATCCCAACTAGCGCTCCAGACTTACTTACAACTGGGGCAAGTTTTCTCCGATTGTTATGTAGAAATTCAAATGCTTCTTTTGGATTACAGGAATCAGATAAATTTATTAAGTCTTTACTCATTATTTGGTGAAGTTGGGTGAAGCGATCAACTCCTTCACAATCTTCTTCTGTAACAATTCCTACTGGCTTTCCATTCTCAAGTACCACAATCGCACCGTGCGCGCGCTTATTTAACAAGCTAACCGCATCGGCAACGGTCTGGTTTGGTGACAAAGTAATAGGAGTATCAAAAAAGGTATGACGCGACTTAACCCATTGAATAACATCATGAACAACCGGAAGTGGAATATCTTGTGGAATTACGGCGATGCCACCCCGCCGAGCGATAGTTTCGGCCATTCTTCGACCGGAAATCGCAGTCATGTTAGCAACAACAATTGGGATTGTGGTTCCGGTGTTATCTGATGTTGTTAAATCAACTTCCATCCGGCTTGCGATAGTGGACCGACTGGGAACCATGAATACATCGTCATAGGTAAGGTCGCAAGTAGGAGTATTTAAGAACCGCACGTGGCAAAACTATACACCGAGAGAGATTGCTCTCATAAGCGAAGTTACCGATGGATATCGAGCCTAGGTTTCTCGATTACGAACATGCAAGCCCAATAAGCTGTGAATGCAACAAAAATTCCACCATATATATCTATGACGAAGTGTTGTCCGAGAAAAACAGTCGCAGGAAGTATCAACATGAACCACGCCATTAAATACCAAGCTGTCTTAGGCGTGCGATAACGTAACCGCCAAAGCGCAATTATTGAAATAACCGACCAAGTTACATGATTAGAAGGAAATCCATTTAGTGGCCGGTCATTTCCATAAATTACATGAACCAAAACCCAATTAAAGAACCCTTGATCGCTGACATTAGCGCGCGGGACTTCAGTCTGAAATAACCAATACGCAACATCTAATGCAGCTTGCCCAAAAATAATTGCAAAACCATTTACAAGAAATGCCTTATAACTTCCAAACTTCAAACTTAGATATGGAACTATAAAAGCTGCCAATAAGTGGAATGACAAATAAGGAACTACAAAAATGGAAACGATTGGAATTTTTGCATCCAACCAGCCACGCATCACTAAGGGTGGATAAGTTGGATCAATTTTATTGAATACTTCGTAAGATAAAAAAGCTAAAATAATTCCAAAATAGATACCAAAAACGCCAAATTTGCTGTAATGCTGCTTCATTCCTGAAATTTAATTACTTTTTTATCAAAAGTCTATGAAAATCACGCATAAATTATGAGTTGATTAAAACATTAACTCTGGTAAACTACCCATGCAACACAAACTTTCGCTAGGAGCGTGCACTTCAAACTTCGGTTCTACACGAACCCTTTGATTGTACAAAATTGCAATGAAAACCCAATCGCATCATTCTCAAACTTTCCGTTCCATACCTACGCATTCAAAACCATTTGATAAGTCTCGTCTCGAAAAGGTCATGCAAGAGCAGTTGGAGATGTACAAGAAATCAACACTAGGGTCTGGTCTTGAATATCAACTGGCTACACAATTTATTCCACTCGGTACTCATTCAACTTTTCAATCTTTTGAGCCATATCCGGTTTCCATTGTCTCCGCTAAAGGGGCATGGATGACCGATGTTGACGGCCGCAAAATGCTTGACCTATCAATGGGATTCGGCGCAATGCTCGCTGGTCATTTGAATCCAGATGTAGTTTCAGAACTTCGAGATTCACTAGATGTGGGCACGCTCTTCACAACTCCTTCACCGCTCTCCCGAGATGCTGCCGAACGAATCTGTCGCCGTTTCGGAATTGACCAAGTTCGATTCACTAACTCAGGAACTGAATCAACTATGTACGCAGTTAGAACTGCACGGGCATATTCAGGAAAAGAAGGTGTTGTTAAAGTTGAAGGTGGTTACCACGGTAGCCACGACTCAGTCTTGTTTTCAAATAAGCCATCGCTAGATAAAGCCGGGCCTGCCGATGCTCCAACTCCGGTAATCCCAAAGGCAAGCGTTGCTGGTGAAGTTTATGTAGTCCCGTTTAATGATGCTGATGCTCTTGAAAATTTATTTGAAGAACATTCAAAAACTATTGCTTGCTTCATTGTCGAACCAGTATTGGAAAATATCGGGATTGTGCTTCCAGACGAGGGTTACTTAGAAGCTGTTCGGGATCTTTGCGATAAATATAAAGTGGTGTTGATATTTGATGAAGTAAAAACTGGACTAACTGCTGGACCGCAAGGTGCAGCGCAACGACTTGGTGTAATCCCAGATTTAATTTGTCTTGCTAAATCAATCGGCGGCGGAATTCCGTTAGCTGCATTTGGTGGAAAAGCAGAATTTATGTTGCCGGTAAGTGATGGTCGCATGCCACATCTAGGTACTTTTAACGGACATGCGTTAGCAATGGCTGCAGTTCGCGCTGTAGATAAAATTTGTACTGCTTCTGCTCTTGAAAAAGCAGAATTGTTAAATCGAGATGCGTTGATTCGAATCCGTGAAGTCATCGACGAATACGAATTACCAGCCCATACCGTTGGTTTTGGGGTCAAAGGTTGCATAACTTGGTCTGACACACCGGTTCGAAATTACCGTGATTACAAAGCCACAAACTTCCAAATTGCTGAGCTATCTTTCCTTTGGTCTCTTAACCACGGCGTAATCACGCCGCCAGGTTTAGATGAACAATGGCTAATTAGTTTGGCGCATGGTCAAGCTGAAATTGACTTTATGGTTAATGACTTTAAGGAATTAGCAAAAACAATACGTGGCTAATTAGGTATTTTGTGGGAAACCTAAGTTAATACCGCCATGGCTTGGATCTAACCAACGACTTGTAATTACTTTTCCGCGAGTAAAAAAGTGAACACCTTCAGTACCGTGGGCATGCGAATCTCCAAACAAAGAATTCTTCCAACCGCCGAATGAGAAGTAAGCCATTGGAACTGGAATTGGAACGTTAATTCCGACCATGCCAACTTCGACTTCGTTTTGATATCTACGAGCAGCGCCACCATCATTAGTAAAAATTGCCGTGCCATTTCCGTATTGATGATCATTTACCAGCTTCAAAGCCTGGTCATAACTCTTAACTCGAATAATGCTTAACACCGGTCCAAATATTTCTTCCTTATAGATAGACATCTCGGTGGTGATGTTGTCGAACAGAGTTGGCCCGAGCCAGAAACCTTCGCCATCCACCTTTACATTTCGGCCATCAACAACGAGTGTTGCACCTTCTTTTTCGCCAGCAGTTACATAAGAAGCAACTTTGTCGCGGTGAACTTTAGTAACAAGTGGGCCCATATCGGCACCCTGCGTACCATCGCCAGTCTTGATTTTCGCCATTCTTTCTTTGATTTTTTCAATTAAAGCATCGGCAACTGGTTCTACTGCAACTACTACTGAAATTGCCATGCAGCGTTCGCCAGCCGAACCGAAGCCAGCGTTAATTGCGGCATCTGCTGTCAGATTCAAATCGGCGTCTGGCAGAACCACCATATGATTCTTTGCGCCGCCAAGTGCTTGGACGCGCTTGCCAGATTTAGTTCCAGTTTCATAAACATATTTAGCAATCGGTGTTGAACCAACAAATGAAACAGATTTGATGCCAGGGTGTGTAAGTAGCGCATCGACAGCTTCTTTATCGCCATGAACGACGTTAAATACACCATCTGGCAATCCGGCTGCTTTCAAAAGCTCAGCCACATACATTATGGCGCTTGGATCTTTTTCAGAAGGTTTAACAATCACAGTGTTTCCACACGCGATTGCGATTGGGAAGAACCACATCGGAACCATCGCTGGAAAATTAAATGGTGAAATGATCGCAACCGGGCCTAACGGTTGGCGAATTGAATAAACATCAACGCCGGTAGAAACCTCTTCCGAAAATCCACCTTTAAGCAAATGTGGGATGCCACAAGCAAATTCGACAACTTCAAGTCCGCGGGTGACTTCACCAAGCGCATCGCTCAATACTTTTCCATGTTCGGCGGTGATTAACGCGGCGATTTTTTCTTTATTTACATGGAGGAGCTCGCGAAATGCAAAAAGTACTTGGGTGCGCTTTGTAAGTGAGCTGTGGCGCCACTCATTGAAAGCTGTAGCGGCAACACCAACAGCCATATCTACTGTCGCTGTACTTGCAAAATTTACGCTGCCCGAAATTTTTCCAGTCGCGGGATTAAAAACTTCGCCGCTTCTCTCAGATTTTTCATTTGTAACTGCGCCATTGATCCAATGCGAAATAGTTTTCATAAGCCCACAATACTTTAGGTTTGACTTAGCCAACTACCTCCTCGCCTACCAAATGGGTCACAAAAGTGCTTAAATTGGCTCATAATTCAAGTGAAACTAAGGGAGCACTGTGAACAGCCCAGAGAACAATCCAGAAAAAGCAGCAAAAGTTTTTGCAGATGACCGAGCATATGTTTTCCATTCCTGGTCGGCCCAAGCTCAAATTAATCCAATGGCAATCGCAAGTGGCGCCGGTTCTTACTTCTGGGATTTCACTGGAAAGAAGTATCTAGACTTTTCCTGCCAATTAGTTTTCACAAATATCGGCCACCAACATCCAAAAGTAATTGCTGCCATTAAAGAACAAGCTGACATTCTCGCAACTATTGCGCCACAACATGCAAACGAAGCCCGTAATGAAGCTGCCAAGCAGATCCTAGAATTAGCTGGCGATAAGTTTAAGAAAGTTTTCTTTACTAATGCCGGTGCTGATGGAATTGAAAATGCAATTCGAATGGCAAGATTGCATACAAATAAACATAAAATACTTTCAACTTATCGTTCTTATCACGGCAATACTGGATCGGCTATTAATGCAACTGGTGATCCACGTCGGTTCCCAAATGAATTTGGCTTCGGACATGTTCACTTCTGGGGACCTTACCTATATCGGACAGCGTTCTGGGCAAGTAATGAAGCGGAAGAATCCCAACGCGCCCTAGAACATTTAGAGCAAACTATTATTTTTGAAGGTCCAAACACAATTGCCGCAATATTAATTGAGAGCGTTCCTGGTACTGCTGGCGTTCTAATGCCACCTACTGGTTATTTAGATGGGTTACGTGCGCTCTGCGATAAATATGGAATTCTCTGGATTGCCGATGAAGTTATGTCAGGTTTCGGCAGGACTGGAAAATGGTTTGGATTCGAACACTCAAAATCAATTCCAGATTTAATTGTTTTCGCTAAAGGT
>Ga0214923_10000129_pt1 | contig 111975 bp, 143 predicted proteins | sample LL1510_MetaG_FD_177993 | JGI IMG/M metagenome (GOLD analysis project Ga0214923, IMG submission 177993) | Freshwater microbial communities from Lake Lanier, Atlanta, Georgia, United States - LL-1510 | ecosystem: Environmental > Aquatic > Freshwater > Lake | place: USA: Georgia | collected... | reverse complement strand
AGCACAATGTTACTCATCTGTCAATCCTTTAACTTCAACTCCAAAATGATTGGCAATATACTTCATGCTATTCAAGTCATCACATTTAGCAATACATGTTCGAACAATCAACTCGGCGAACTTTTTCATTTATGTTCAGAAAAAGTATACATCTTGGTGCTAGGTAGTGATGTTGATTCATCAAAAAAAAGCCTGTTCAGCAAGTTCTCGAATTCGTTCGTTCATTTTATAAATTCCACATTCTTTAGATTGCCGTCTTTATCGAAAGTAAATCTACAATTGACAGAATCATCAAAGTTTACACCAATTGGATTACGACCGGCGTTATAATATTCTTCACTCCACCAAACATGATCCTCATACACTATGTCGCCGTTTTCTAGACGTGTCACACCGGGAAATTGATTTTTAATTGTTGTCATTTAGTTTTATCCTTAGCAGTAATTCTAACGATTTGTTCTGGCATCATTACAACCCCTGCAATGCGACCATCAGATCACTATAATTGTTGAATACTTGATCAGCAACACCACTACATCGAAGAATTATAAAATTTCGATTATAGATTTCCACTGTAGCATCAAGTGATCTGGCACGACCAAAAGTCACACTCTTGAACTTGGTGCCTTTTTTGTTGATATGCTCACCTTGTAATACACCATAAGGTGCTGTAAAGTCGCTACGACTCATTGCGTAGTTATACACAGCATCACTGATTTCTTGGCTATTCATTGTTCAACTTCGAAATGTTTTATGATTTTGTCTCTACAACGTTTGTAGAATCTTTGTTCAAACTCATAATCAATTTCTTTACTGTATAAATCTGGCTCCAGGGATAATAGGCATTCTTGAACAATCAACTGGGCGAACTTTTGATATTCAACTTCGCCTACTGGCCATCCAGTTAACAATCTGGCCTCAGTTGCTAGTTCTCGAATTCGTTCATTCATAATCTAGTTCCAGAAAATTAGTGGTTTCGGGCATGAGTTGTATGGTAGAAGTAGTCGTGTTTTTCTGAAGATCTGCAAGAACGGAGCCAGTCAGATAATTCGTGCGATATAAGTTCTCATGGCATCGATATCGACTACCGCTAGATCCTGTAAACACATAGTAATCACCGTCCGTCTCAACGCTCGTACAGCCACTGTTTAGCTTCCAGATATCATCTTTTGCATAACCACCGTACCAGCCAGCAAGAATTTTATACACAGGCTTTGCAGATACCAGCTTACTAGTGATCCGTAGCATGACCCAGACATCGGGTTGATATTCGCTCATAACTGTACTCGGGCCGTGGGTGCGTAGACTTCAAAAGATCGGTTGAATACTGCATTCCAATCATCAATTCTAGTGTAGTAACCATGATCAAAGTCCGGAGTATGCTCGTAGAAACGATAGAATACGTTATCTGATGCTTGTAGCAAGAGCTCCTTACCCTGCAGAACAAACCCTTTGTGATTTGGAGTACCCTCGTGCAGGACGATATAACCCTTCTTCATCATGCGATTGATCTTCGCTGCTTTACGAAGAGCATTACGATAACGTCTGGTATAGATATTCATTAAACACCTCCGTAAGTAACTTCTTGGGCCGAATACGAGATCTTACCATCAAAGCGTAACTGTAACTTCTCGTCTTGAGTAAGATAGTCGTCAGTTTCCACACTATAGTCGACGATATACTCGCGACAGAAATCGTTGTCGATCTCGATACGATCTCGAATCATCATGATATAACTGGGGACAGAGTTGAAAGCAGTAAAGTTCTTGACAACGTAATCATTGCCACCCTTTGCTTTCCAATGGGGATTCTCAGCTGAACCGTAGTTTTCCATCACCTGAGTCTGAATCATTAACTTTGCCATTGCTATCTCCTTCTCACTATACCATAATTATATGTGCTTTTGATACCCGTGTCAACCGAAGGGGTATTACTCCGAATAGAAGTCGGTGTCAAATCCTAGAATGTCATAGATCACTTCTCGGACCGCCGTGTCGTTCATTTCTGCAATTGAAGGGCGACTACGGCTAACAGCATTGATCCATTTGAGGCACTGCGACCAGGACCAACCATAAGTACGAGCAGAGTCGATTAGATGCCCTACTGCCATGTCACCCTCTTCCGAGAACATACCAAAGTCACTTTTGAACATCTTTATCTCCTTGTTCTTCACCATACCATAATTATATGTTCAAAAGATCACCGTGTCAAGCACCCAAGCGTTCTGAAGGGTTACTTGACAGCGAATACAAAAGAGTTTAAGCACTAGCGAATTTTGCTGCTAGATTTTTGATGCAACGACCAGCAGCTTCTCGAGCATTTGTGTAAGCATAGTCGTCACTGAGTGAATTGAATCCGTGATACATTTGCCAATCTGACTCGAGGTTCTCACGGAATTGAACAACGATGTCAAATGCTTTGGTGAAAGGGTCACCTTCGCGAACAATGCGAACTAGACCATAATCGTGCATAACATACATTTTTATCTCCTTTTCTCTATACCATAATTCTAAAGGAAAAAGTATTGAATGTCAAGAGCCTGAGCGCTCTGAAGGGTTATTCTTTGTTCCAGTCGTGATTAGATAAGCATTGCCTCGGAATAATCTTTTTATCTACAGTGATTACAAATATGTATTCACATAGTCTTTTGGAAAATTCAATCTGAGTTTGTTGTCTCTTTTCCAATTGTTTATTGGTAACAGCAAGCTCATCGTTCTTCTGCTGTAGTTGTTTAATCGCTGTTGATTGGGATTTGAGTTCTTGCTCTAGACTTTCTATTCTTTTAGTGTCAGTATCATCTTTTACTATGATTGGTGCTGGCACTGGTTTTTGTAGCAATGACTGCCTATCATATAGAAGAAATACTATAACAGCAAAACTCAATACAAAGTAAGAAATACGCAATACTGCAATCCAGTGTTGCTTTAACCACCATTTAAGTCTAATTTGCCAGGGTTGATTCATCTCTCACCTCAAATACATAATGTCCCCCACGATGACTGCTAACCCAGCAAATACTCCAGAAGATATGATTGTCCTGTAGTGCTCTGATAATATCCTCATTGCCAGACCAACCACCGGTACTGAGTCTATAAGCTATCACAGATCGACCATGCTGGTTAATTTCCTCTTGCTGAGTCCAATAACCAAAGTCTGAATATTTCCAGTTTGGCTTGATCATATCCAAGAGTTCAGTAAAAGGTCTATCTCTCCAGATTTCAATACTGGTCAGAAACTCTTCGGTTGGGTAACCATCTTCGTCTAAGCAATTTACTTCAAGGTTGGTCGTCTGCATCTTCATCTACTCCCCATGATCTGGTAAAAAATACTTTACCTAACGCATCTATTTCTGCCTGCGGATACCCTTCACTAACTAGCCAATCCATGACAGGTTTACCACAATCAGGATCATAGATTTTAGGAAAACCATAGCGCCATCCACTTGGCGGATCAATCCACACTTTCATTTTGTTTCTCCGTTAGGTCCAGTAATGTCGTATCTGTCACCGCACCGACCACAATAGAACCATGACCAACCAAAACCGTTGTCGTGATATTTTCCGCCTCTATGCCCACCATCAGCAATACAATCTTCTATTAGTTGTCGCTTGGCAGGATAATAGACATCACGATCATAAGCTTCCATAAGCTCTTCCATTTTCTTGTTGCGAGCTTTGTCTATTTCCCATCGGCGTTTAGATATATCACTCATTGTCATCCAACCTGTTTATCTCTCTTAACCTACCCTTCACAAAATAGGCTGAATATTCTTCCCATTTGGTACGGGATTTATCGAGGCTCCTGTAAAACCGAACCTCACCAGTAAAATCCTCACATAGTACCCATCGAGGGTTCTTTTTATCATAGTCCAGTAAAGGGTTGCTATCGTGTTCCTCCACCCATAGAGAAACCAAACCAGACTCCAGATCCATTTGTATTTTATATTCATACAGACATTGTGCTGGTGTAGTCCGGGATTGATACCGAAAGCCATTGTAGGAAACATAGTCAAGCATTCCCATGTTTTTTTCCAATGATGATTTTATCGTCTTCGGTACGAATGTTCAGGGTATCTCCTGGCTCCCAGCATACTGATTCTAGTACCTCCGGGGGAAAAGTTAAGAGTACATTGGCCGGGTCTCCGGGTATGTCTGAAAATAATTCTTCAACGGTATATGTTTTCATTACCATTTTGTTGAATCTACGATAACTTTTGTAAAGGTTCCATTAACACCGTTGATGTCTATAGGAATTTCAACAGCTATAATGACACCAATACCCGAACTGTTATCTGCAGTAATAGTAACTCTATCACCATCAATAGTATTATTTGGATTGAGTTGGTCTACTAGTTTAAGAATAGTTTCTAGAGCATCTCTATCTAGGGTAATTTTATTCATGTCCGAATATACCTCACTTCTTTGCTTACGTTTGAATTTGAATCCTGCACCCATTATAACCAGGTTCGGTGATCTTCACAAACCTTTTCCACTCCATCATATTCTTGAATATGCCACTGAACATCATCGGGGATATCAACAATTTTAAGTTCTGCACCATACCCGTCGGCTGCTTCTCCTAACTCCTCTACTACAGCAACAAGGTCTGGATCATTGCGCTCGAGATCATATGGATCAAGTCTTTGATCTTCACCTAGTTCTGGAATAAAGTATTCATTATCATAATCGTCTGTAGCCAGAGTCCAACCCTTGCGCTCTGCGATTAGTTTGCATGCTTCAAAGCTAAGACCAAAGCCACCATAACAACGATTAATTACTACCTTCACTTACATACTCCAATGTGTTAGATTCTTTCAACCAATAATTTTCCACAGCCATTTTGGCACTTTTCTCATCAATAAAGTTACCTAGAAACTTTTCACTCGCATTTGTAAAAGGAAACTCATCTTCAAAAATCTTTGATGACCACAAAACAGTATTCAAAGGATAAAACCAAGCACTACCCAAAACTCTACCATCAGATTCTCTGTAGTAGTAATGCATTGTAGATGTATCTTTCCATTTATTCATCATTGTCATCCATAGAATCTAGTATTTCGGATTGAACAACGCGCTCATAAAAAGATCTTACTTCTTGTTCGGACATCCAATTGAGTAATGAAAAAATTAGCCAATCTCGATCTAGCAATCCATCCTCATCCAATTCAAGAATTCGATTTGTATATTCTCTTGCTCTAGAAATCAATTTCATCTCCTTCAATGGCCATCATCATTTGCTGTTCAAAAAGTTGATACTCGGCATCTAGATTGCGCTCTCGTAATTCCATCTCGATCTTTGCAAGAATCGTTTCTAGTTCTTTGTTGGATAATTTGTGTAGATCATTCATGTTCATGTCTGTTCCTTTCACTATACCATAATTATAATTGAAACAGTATTAGCTGTCAACCTTTGGGGAATCAATGCCTCGTTCATGTGCATCAGCTTCAAACAACTGCCACAACTTATTGAACTTCAATTCATAGAGAGATTCTAATCCAATTAGAACATTAGCAATCTCATCCTCAGTCATAGCAGGATTTCTATCACACACTGCCTCGCATAGAGTTTTGATGTCCTTGGTAACACCCCAACATTCTAACAGTTGCTGCTCAAAATCAAAACGATTAAACTTCACTTTTCACTCCATTCATTTTTTGTCTGATGTGATCACCGAGAGTACTGTCCAATACTTTAATGTGATCTACTTGTTTTGCACACTCGTCGATTACAATATTGATAAGATTGTAGACTTCATCGTCATAGTTAGATGCCCAGTCTACAATGCCAGTAGCATACTCTTCGTCGCCCCACAAAACAAAACCTGCTTTTTCAAGCAAACTAATTCTATTCATTTACCAGCTCGAAGAATAATAGTAGTCAAAACCTGCATCATTACAGTTAAGAACTCTATCTATAATGGCAATGGTCTGATCAATATCATGAAAGTACCCCTCATCATATTGAGTACTACCAAAAAAGAATCCGCTCTGCGAAGGTAGCAGCTCTTGCGCCTTGTCTGGTTCAGCTTTTACTCGCGTACAAAGATCTCGAAGAGTCTGAAGATCAACTTTATTCAGATAATACTCACCGCAGTTATCGTTTCCACTTTGGATGTTGTCAACGAACCACTTGTGAATGGCATTGGCTTTTCTCCAGTAGCCTACTTCAAAGCTGACTTCGTTTGTTTCCCAACCATCGGGAACGTTGAATTCTTGTATTAGTGTATTGCGACGAACGTCATCATAACTCAAATGACGACGTGCTCTTAAATACATGTCTAAACCCATAATAAAAACTCCTTTTTGTTACTATACCAATATTGTATATTCAAAAGTTAAATATGTCAAGCCAATAAATTTTCGTTAAAACGTTTATTCCAGACAGTAACAGGATCATTTGGTTTTGTCTGTAAAGCAGATGCCATAATACCACAATTATTACAAGTAATAAGACTCATATCAATGTTTTCTTGTGTTAAGGAAATAAACTTAATATCTGTGCTGCCGCAACACGGACATGGTTTTAATTCAGGCATTTTAATCCTTTTTTGAATTTATTTTGAGTCTTGCTATTCGTTTTTAAAGGTTGTATTTGGATATCTCATCATCAATGCTTGTAAAGCCTTTTCTATAGTGGGACCTTGAGCTAAAAAATCTTCGGTATCTTTGTTCCAAAGATAATAATTGTCATCAATTTTTTCAATTTTTATAAAAACTATTTCACTTATAGATACGGGACGAGACACTTTCATGCGAGAGCTTGGATAGTCTCCCCTAATATTAGCAATAATTGCCCAAATTAAAACTGCTCCCAATAAAATTTCTAGTATACTCATTTTGAGTGATACTGTACAAGATTGAGAATAACAACAGAATCATTGAAGCTTAACACAACGGTATTATTCATAATACCCCTAGCAAAGATCAATTTGAACATTGTGTCCGCGCCATGTCCCAGCAATACCAATGCATGCCTTCCCCGCAGGTCCTGGGTCACTCTTGCTAGATGCGAGAGCAAAGACTGCATCCTGTAGAGCAGTAGCATGACTAGTTGTACCAGTATTCATCCAAAGATCTTCTACCGTACAAAAGAACCCGAATCCATCAATGATGAATCGAACACGCTGTGAATTCTTTAAACCGGGTACTAAACGTTTTCTCATATTAATTCCTTACAATATTCAATAAGTATATATTAAAAAGACTGCTGAATCAAGTCCCAGCAGTTAAGATGTACTTAGCCAATTCTTTCCAGTTGCCACCCTCAGCACGAATCTTTACTACACTGATAAGTGATCGAAGCGATAGATTCTGAACACTCTTGACCATTGAACGCAAAAACTCTAAAGCATCATGCTTGTATTCTTTACTGTACTCGGGCAAGAATTCTGCATCGTCGACAATAGTCTCCATACGCTCAATCTTTTGAGATTCAGTCATGCTCAGGTCGACACACAAAGCACGCGAACGGACTGCTTGATCTAGTGTCTCCATGTCTTTGTTGCTGATAAACACGATACTTCCAGTAAACTTAAAAGACCTAGGCAAGTCTTCGTCTTTGATATCAGCATTCCAATTGATATAACGTTCACCATACGAATCTAGTGCACCCTTCAAAAGGTTAAGAGCAACCGGGTCTTTCAAGATATTATCTGTGTCATCAAACACTAGAGTCATACCGTTGCCTTCGAACAGTGAACGATACAAACCCTTCGCAGTGCTGAATCCTTTGATGATACGAAAAGATTTAGATCCTTGCAAACGAGTTCCAATCTCGAATGATGCAAGATCAGTAACATCATGTAGACCACAATCTTTTAGAGCTTTGATGACACTATGAGTCTTACCTAGACCACCTTGGCCAGTAATGATTGCCGATGCCACCGTTTTCCTTGCAACCATTGACACCATCTGCTTGACGAACTCGAAACGCTTGGTAATACCAAATTCGTCAACTTTCTTTGCATCTTCTTTAAGATCTTGTTCTGCAGATACTCTGTATCCCAACGCAGTCATCTTATTTTGCACGTAATCAAGATGAGTACTGTGGGATTTGACACGACCATTTACCATGCCTTCCCAGCGCTTCTTGGACTCATTGAACTTGATTGCTACTGAAGCCATTTGCATCTCCTAAATTTCACTATACCCATATTATAAAACCAAAAGTAATCCATGTCAAGAGCCCGAGCACTCTGAAGGGTTACTGGGTGTTCAACTCTGGCTTGTACATCTTGGTCAGCAGACGCTCGAAGTCATGCGCTGGCACTTTGCCCTTCACGACTTCTAAGATGGTCCAGAAGAAGCTCTCAGGGCCGTATGTGCGAATATTCTTGCACAATGCCCAGTCTTTAGACTCTGCTAGGGCCCTCTGAAAGTGCTTTAGCACTCGTACACGAAGATCCTTTTGTCTAAATCCCTGAGTAACACCAATGTAGAACTCGCCTGTTACGGTGTTCTGTAGCATGTATACAATGTGACGTCTGTCAGATCGCTTTTTTCTCATCATACCATATTATATAACCAAAAGTTATCCGAGTCAAATGCTCGGATACTAAAACTTATACAATAACATTGTATTGTGTATTTTGATATCTCAGTGTTTTTTATCTAATGGCGTTAAGTTATCTTTAAAAATATTCCAAGCAGATTCCCAAGACCACTTATTACTTTTACATATCACTTCATTTCTATCTAATGATAAACACTCAGTGATTGCTAAATTTAAATCGTTACTAAGAAATCCAGTACTTCCGTGATCAACTACTTCCAAGGGCCCTTGACACGGATAAGCTGCAACTGGAGTACCACATGCCATGGCTTCTATCATTACGATTCCGAAAGTTTCCCAACGTGATGGAAAAACAAATACATCAGCATTGGCAAAATAGTAAGCTAAATCTGTTCCCGTTTTAAATCCAACAAATTTTACATCAGAATATTTGTTTTCTAATTCTTCTCGGTATGGGCCATCGCCCACGAGTATTTTCTCAGCGTTTGGATAAACTAAACTACAGAAATCATCTAGATTTTTTTCTTTACTAATTCTACTAACACAAACCAACTTGACGACTTTATTAGATTTATTTCTCAGCGAATCATTAAAAATAGATCTGTCAACTCCTCGTGTCCAAGGAATAATTTCTGCTCTCAAACCTTTTTCCTTTAGTAGATTTACCATTGCATCTGTAGTTGTTAATACTTTGCCTGTATGTTTGTGAAACCATTTAATATACTTCCAAGTTATGGTTTCAGGTATTCCAACCAAGGTATGTAATCCTTCAGGGAATTTAGTATGATAAGCAGTATTGTAACTATAACCACGTTTTGTAAGATATGCTCGAGCCCACAAACCCACAGGACCCTCTGTTGCGATATGGATATAATTCGGATTGATCTTCTTAATCTTCGTGCCCATCGACCTCGGATAGGCAATCTTGACTTCGTTATACACAGGGCAATCAAAGTGGCGGAACTCATTGGGAGTAATATAAACAATGTTATAATCATCACGAATCGCAAACGCCTCAAGATTTTTATAGGTTGTAACCACACCATTAATCTGATCTGTTAAGTTATCAGTTATTACTAGTATCTTTTTAGTCATATCTTAATAAAAATCCTAGTCTATCGCCCTCTTGACTTTCATAAAAATATTCTTTCCAAATAGGAATAATTGTTTTGGCATTGTGATTAGCAAAATCATCATTATATCTAAAGTGCGCTTCTATAATTTTATTACCAATGGTTTCAATATTAAACCATTCATATCTAGAAGCTATTTCTTGAATAAAATCTGGTAGTATATATTCATCATCTATTTTGGTCCATCTGCTAAATCTGTCTAATCGGTCGGGATCGTCTCTAAAACCTTCAACAGCTAGTATTTGTTTGCCCCAATTGTAGTCAAAAGTTCTATGACGACCTTCAAATACTTCACACCAAAAGAATCCGTCGGGTATTATATCATCTATGGTATTTAACCACATGAATTTAGCACCTTTAGATAGCATTCTTATATTTATGCAAGGACGAACAATATATTTTCCTTCATTTGGTGGAAGGACCCCTGCCGGCCCACATAAGTATCCCAATTTCTTAGACAATATAAATTTGTCAATTACCCAAAGATCATTTATATCTATAGAATTTATAATATCACAATCTGTGATAAAATTCATTTTTTATTTAAATTTCTATCGTATGAGCTTGATAATCTATTCTGTTCCAATCTTCACGACGGCCTCGAGGATTACTGATGAAACGTAGAGACTTATATGGTACATTTTTTCTATCATGATTATGTCCAAAAACCCAATAGCGACATTTTTTATTAATATCAGCGTCTAATACCCATTGCAGTCTAGTATTTCCATAGCAACCCACTACATTGTAATCTGGAGGGTATCTATTCCAACTAATACAACTGGAGTGAGGCAAACTATGAGTAACAACTACAATATCATTTACTTCGGAATTAAGTGTTGCTTCCACCATTAAATTTGTAATATGATTTGCATCTAGAAGACTTTGATTCATTTGATTTTGAATTGCAATATCAGTAAGTCCATAACGATCTTTACATGTAGATATAGTTTGTTCTGAGCTAATATTGGGTAAGCCAAAATCAAAACTCCACCATCCACAGATTCCAATAAATTTAACACCATTTATTGTGGGTTGTTTATCTCCCAGATAAGTTGCCAATGTTTGGGATACGCAGGATTTCCAGTATTGTATTGATTCTTCTAAATTTTCCATATTATTTTGATGTTCATGATTACCATCAACAACTAAAACATCTGTATAATAATTAGTAAGCTTGTGTAAATATTCACATGTTATATCTACACTATCACTAGTATCTCCTGCAACAACTAGAATATCACTTTTTTGATCGCATAGCCAATCAGTTTCAAAACTACGACCCCAGTGATCAATGTGCAAATCACTTACTAAATCGAAAATCATTTCTATTCCTTATATAATTAACTATTTGTTCGGCCATATTGGTGCCGCAGTACCTATCTATGCCCTCAAAACCAGGACTGCTGTTGGCTTCACATACTAGATATTTTTCACCATTAAATAGTAAATCTACTCCAGTTATTTCAAGATCAAATGCCCTAGCAGTCTTACTGGCTAGATCACTAATTTCCTCATTTAAATCAAAAGGTTCACCTATACCTCCCCTAGTAATATTGGCTTTAAAATCATCTTTAGGTGGTGTACGCTTCATAGCAGTTATAGTCTTGCCCCCAATGACCCAAACTCTAAGATCAAATAATTCTCCGCTGTTAATAAACTCTTGTATGATTAGAGTTTTTTTACTCTTAAGATTGTCTGTTAGATCCATTAAATTAACAAACATATCTTTATCTCTGCAGAGATAAACACCCCTCCCTTGACTACCTGTTACCAGTTTTACTACACAGGGAAAACCAATCTCCTGTTCTACTATGTCAATATTAATAGGATGACTGACCAACATGGTTCTTGGTGTAGGCAACTTGGCGCGGGCCAATATTTGACTACTGATCATTTTGTCTCTACTATGCATTATACTTTGACTGTTATTGATAATTGGTATATCAAAGTTTTCTAATTGTCTAAGCAGTGCCAGCGTAAAATAGTTTGTTCCTGCACCAGTTCTTACAAGTACAGCATCTGGTAGTTCAATACGACTACCTTGATAGCGAATACTCTTATGACTTTTACGACTTGTAATAATATCAAAATTCTTTGGTTGATACACTTTGCAGTCTATACCGTGCTTTTTAAATCGTTCAACCAAACTACGGGTCTCAGTATCTTTTTCAACAGATAAGGAATCATAATGAAAGACCCATACATTTTTCATTCTGTATACTCTACTTCTATGTCAAAATCCTGAGGATCTTCTTCTACATTATTTGATAAACCTTCTTCAGTGTTTTGCATTGTTGATAGATTTAATACATTGTACCAATAATATGGATTGTAAAAATTAAGAAAAAACATAAAATCTCCTATAAATTATTCCGGAATTTCTTTGGTCCAATAAATTATTTCCCAACGACCATTAGGATGTTCAACTAAAGCACTACATGATTCTACCCAGTCACCATCATTCATATATACAAATCCATCTATGGTTTTGATTTCTGGTTTGTGGATGTGTCCACAAATGACTCCGTCAAACCCACGCTTACGGCCATAGTCAATGAGATTGCGCTCGAAATGAAAAATAAAGTCCACAGCCCGCTTGACACGTTGTTTAAGAAATTGAGAAAGAGACCAATAACCGAATCCGAATCTATGCCTCCAACGATTGAATGAAGTATTGAAGATGAGTAGTAAATCATATGCCTTATCTCCTAAAAAACTTATCCAGGGAGCAAGTCTTGAGATACCATCAAATAGATCACCATGTAATACCAAATATCTTTTTCCATCGATACCGATGTGAGACATTTGATTAATTATATGTATTCTACCAAACGATATACCATAAGGTATTAGAGGTCTAAGAAATTCATCATGATTTCCGGCTACATAAAATACTTCAGTTCCTTGTTTTGCGTGTCCTAAGACTCGACGAACTACATTGGAATGGGCTTGTTTCCAAGCCCATTTATTTTGTTGAATTTTCCAACCATCAACTATGTCACCTATAAGATATAACTTATCAGCGGAATTATTTTTAAGAAAATTTACTAATAATTCCGCCTTACAACCTTTACTACCTAAATGTACATCAGATATGAAGATGGATCGGTAGTGCATGATTATTGATATCTTTTAGTATCCTATAATACTATAGAACCATCTTTTAATTTTACTAATTACTTTCCCAACAGGCTTTCAACCTTTGCTTCGGCAACAGTTAATCTTGCTTCAATTGCATCTAGCGCAGTATCGGATGGTGTTATCACTGCATCTCGTATTTCTTCGTGTTCATCTTTAGTTACTTCTTGACCAGTTGCTGCTGCTAAAACTTCTGCAATTGCTGCAGTAACCTGATCTTCAACATCAGATGCAGGAGCAGGCATATGTGCAACAGTTTCAGTAATAACTGCTTTGATAGCTGCAGGATCTGCAACAACTTCAGGATCAGCGCTTATAACTGCCTTAATAGCTGCAGTTACAATAGCTGCAACTTCTGGATCTTGAATTGCGGGTGCTTCCATTTGAACAGCTAAAACATCTGCAACAATATCTGCAGCCTGAGGAACATTTGAGCTAGCAGATAATGCAACAATATCCGCAACTGATACTGGTGCTTTATCAGGAGAAGCAGCTACGATATCTGCAACTTGTTTCTCAGCTTTTTCTGCCAATAAACGATCTACTTGTACTTCTACAACTGATAATCTCGAATCCAGCTCCTCAACACTTACTGGACTTGATGTATTGGGTTGTACCCCTGTAAGAGTTGCTAATTTTGTTTCTACTACAACTAATCTTGCTGCCAATTCTTGAAGTCGCATATATATCTCCTAAACGTAAAATGAAAATAAGGGCAGGCATCTTTGCATCTTGATTTACGAAATTCAGTTAGTAACTGAACCTATCTGCATTTTCTAACGTAAAAAAAATGTCTTGTCATCAAAATGTCAAATTTGCCTGATAGTAAAAAATTTACCTACATTAATATTTAATTATTTTTATAGTCTGCGCAAGATTAAATTATGATTAAGATTAATCTTTTAACTTTACGTGAGTTTTATGTATTCTGCACTGTATGGTGCCATTGTAGTAATCATTTGATTCTAAAACTCTTCTGTCCATTTGTTCCCTTGCTTCTAAATAATTACACATTCCCTTACTCTCGCAAATGTGAAGTATTTCTCTGGTAAATAATTGCTCTCCTAAGTTTTGAACAAGGGACTTAACCTCTTCGGATGAGGACCAGTAAGTTTTCCAATCAGATTCAATTTTGTATCTTTTCTTTTTACCCTTTAATATTTTAGTTTTTCTAAACCAAAATAACTTTTTGCCTATGTATTTTTTGCCATTGTCGTTATTAGTGATCAAATAAACAAAACCATATGCATTTTCTGGAATTTCTTCTAGCGGTTTATTCTGATACATCCACATATAAATACCAAATTAAATCAGTATTTATATCTCCTCCCACAAGTCCCCATTTTCAACGTATTTGCCATCAATTTCTATTCTTGGAGCAACGAAAAAGTAATCATCTGGATTAGTCATTACTTCATCTTTATCTAGTTGTTCCAAAGATATGGATTTATGTGCTCCAAGAACTCCAGCTTTGTGCAAAATCTTAAAACGTAATTCTTCTTTTGCTCTGTGTTCTTCTGAATCATCGCGAGCCATATATTCTCTTTGTCTATCAGAGAATACTTTTTTTTGTTCAACAGTCCATTGTCTAGAATTAGCACAAGCTCTAGAACAAAATTTACCAGATTTGGAATGCTCCGCACCGCACTTAGGACATAATTTCATTTTATTTTATACATACTCAGTCCCATTACTAACCACATAAACCACATTTCTCCCGTGATCAAATTGGAACCACAAATAGACATTGTAAAGTAAAAGTATTCTATAATTGCAAAGATAAAAAAAGTATATGACCAAATATTTTTAAACAAAATTATTTTATTAAATAATATCTTCATTATCAAAATCTTCGTGCTGATCTTCGTCTATTTCAGCTCCACAAAATGGACAGTGTGTCACGACATAATAATTTTCATCTAAATCAAATTTTATTTTGAAGACTGCATCACATTCGACGCATTCAAAATGCTGGTGTTTTCCCATATTTTTCCTCTTCTTTTAAGCTCAGCATCAAAAACTCTCGTACGTAAATCAGTAGAACTAAAATAATGATCTCGCTTGTTAAAATAAATTTCTATCTTTCTTCTTTCACAAATATCTTTACCGGTAAAATCTTTGTCTTTATATTCCTCACCGATTATTCTTACGTCAATCGGAAAAGTTAAAAGAATATCTTCTAATTCTTTTTCAACGTTGTAAACAATCACTTCATCTACATGTTTGCAAGCGCTTACTTGAATTTGTCTTTCAATAATAGATTGCACTGGTTTATTTTTAACAGCTGGCCGATCAATAGTTGGATCGATTTGAATTGCTGCTATTAACCAATCGCATTGTTTTTTTGCTTCTTCTAACATTACAATATGTCCAGCATGAAATAAATCAAATGTGGATGCTGTAAATCCTATTCTTTTTTTCATAATTTAATCACCTCAATTTTCGTTTTTTCTAAAAAATCTATGCCATCATTACTTCTATAATGATTTCTAAAATAAACTCGTTTAATACCAGCAGTATAAATTAATTTAGCGCATTCAAAACATGGTGCATGTGTAATGTACATAGTACTATCAAGCCCTGCCTCATTTGATCTAGCAAGTTTAGCGATGGCATTAGCTTCCGCATGAATAACCTCAGCTTTCGTTTCAAGATCACCATTAACTTCTTTTTCACAGTTATTATCCCATCCAGCAGGAGTTCCATTGTAGCCAATACTTATAACTCTATTTTCTTTAACTATAACCGCGCCTACTTTTAATCGACGAGCTTTAGATAATCTGGAATAAACCTCAGCTACTTCTAAATGTGCTAAATCAATTTTGTTTATTGTCACCAGTATCCCACTTATTCAGAGGGCATTCTGCATTGGGCAGCATAGATTTGGCCCAAATAGAACACCCACATAAATTACAAATTTTAACGCCAAGTAAAATTTTCAAATTACTGCAACTATTACAAATTTCACGTCTCAAAATTACATAATTTTCCATCAAGCAGTCTTTGCCCAAACATCTGTCCAAGATCCGGTAATTGCCCCTTTCGCATAATCGGTTACTCTATTTTCAAAAAATGAAGTGTGAGTGGGGGCATTTAACATTTCTTCTACCCAAGGTAACGGATTCTTTTTAACTTTCATGATTCCTTTAAGACCCATACTGATAAGACGACGATCAGTAATATAGCGGATATAACGTTTAACGTCACCAGCGTCCAGATTAGCCACGCGTACCATGCCGAATGCCAAATCAATAAACTTATCTTCAAGCTCCACCATTTTGGTAGCAATTGTGTAAATTTTTCCTTTAAGTTCATCATTCCAGATTTCTCTATTTTCTTCTATATATGTTCTAAATAGTTTAATCATAGACTCAGAATGCAGTGTTTCATCAGCAATTGACCATGTAATAATTTGCCCCATGCCCTTCATAACACCATGACGAGGAAAATTAAGAAGCATAATAAAACTACTAAAAAGTTGCATTCCCTCAGTGAATGCGCTAAATGCAGCAATGTGTTCGGCTGTAGATTGCTTAGTACTATTTTTTGAGCTGATATCTAGAATGTAATCATGTTTCTCTCGCATTTCCGCATATTCAAGAAATTCATTGTAGGTGGTGTCCGGCATGCCAAGCGATTCGATTAAATGGGAGTATGCTGCAATATGCAAAGCTTCTCGTGCAGCAAAACCACATAACATCATTCTCACTTCGGGTTGAGGAAAGTAGGGAAGATAATTTTTTACATATCCTCCTGCAACATCAATGTCGCCTTGTGTGAAAAATCTAAAAATATGTGTTAGAAATTTCTTTTCATCTTCAGTTAATTTATTTTTCCAATCCTTTACATCTTCGAGCATTGGAACTTCAAGGTGAAGCCAGTGCGATTGTTCGTGTTTAAGCCAAGCTTCATAGCAAAAAGGATAGTTAAAGGGTTTAAAATATTGTCTTTCATCGGTTAACTTTGTTTTTATTTTTTTAATCATTATTTGCCTCGTTTTATACTAGTATTTTACTTATTGACATGCTAGACATTCATCTCCTTCAACCAATGCTTTCATATCTAATTCCTCAATTACTTGTCTTTCTATTTTACGAGAGACTTTATCTGCTTTCGTGATCTTTTCTGAACGACAATAGTAAAGTGTTTTCAATCCATTTTTCCAAGCCATGAAATGAACTGCATGGATGTATTTAATGTTTGAGTCTGGTCGGAAAAAGAGATTAAGACTTTGTGCTTGGTCAATATATGGCTGGCGATCAGCGGCATGCTGTATAATCCATCTTTGATCAATTTCCATAGAGGTTTTAAATACGTCTTTTGTCCAATCATCCATCCATATAAGATGTTGAACTGAACCATCGTTTGCAATAATGCTTGACCAAATTTCATTATAATCCAACTTAGAATCTGCAGAGCACTTTTCCTTAATGATAATATCTAACCATTTATTTTTATTTAGAAAAGCTCCAGATAAAGTATCTTGTCGATAAGCATTAGCGCGATATGGCTCAATGGAAGGACTTGTATTACCCATGATTATACTTGAGCTTGCATTAGGAGCTATGGCAAGCATATGACTGAATCTTTGTCCAGTGCCAATTGCATCCGGAGCCTCACCTCTTTCCTTTCCCAGTTTGATGTTTGCAAGATCTAATTCTTCACGAATGTGTTTGAATATCTGTTTATTTTTGCTGACTGCGAGAGCAGACTCAAAGGGCAATCCACATTTCTGAAGATAGGCATGAAAACCGAGGGCACCAATACCAATACTACGCTCTCTTACTGCAGAATATTTGGCTCTAGATACCGTGTCGGGTGCATTTTCAATAAAGTAAGAAAGAACATTGTCAAGCATCTCTGCAATGTCCCGAAGAAAAAGTTTATCGTTTTTCCAATCATCATAATACTCCAGATTTACTGAGGACAAGCAACATACAGCAGTTCTGTCTTTATCTGTTGGTAAAACGATTTCACTGCACAAATTGCTTTGGCGAATTGTTAATCCAAGCTTTTTCTGAAATTCAGGAAGATGTTTGTTGCTCGTTGAAATAAAATGTAAATACGGCTCACCTGTTTGCATTCTTAATTCTAAAATACGTTGCCACAATTCCCTTGCTGATACTTTTTCTCGCACAGAACCATTGTGAGGATCTCTTAATTCAAATGTATCATCTGCGGTGGAATCAATCATGCATTTTTCAATGATACGCATAAAATCATCACTAATATTGATGCCGTGATGAAGATTAGGAGCGCGCATATTAGGATCGCCGGTTGGTTTACGCATATCCAGAAATAAAAGTACATCAGGATGACTAATGTCCAGATATGCAGCATAGCTGCCACGCCGAGTCCTACCCTGTCTATATGCAAGAGATGATGCATCATATGTTTTAAGATGAGGCATAACGCCAACAGACTTATCATCAGCGCTACGAATTCCAATACCGATTCCAATTCCACCCCCTAACATCGACAACCAATTCACTTCCGAAAGAGTATTAACTAATCCTTCCGCGGAATCTTGAAGAAACGTCAAAAAGCAACTGATAGGCAATCCTCGTTTGCTTCTTCCAAATGACAGAATCGGGGTACTGTATGAAAGCCAATGTTTGCTCGAATAGTCATACAATCGTTGTGCATGCTCTGGATTGCTGCCAAAAGTTCTAGACACAAAAGCAAATCTTTCTTGAGGGCTTTTCTCCTCATCTTTCATATAACTTTCTTTTAATCTTTTTATTCCTAATTCGTCAAACAAATTATCCCGAGAATAGTCTATTGTTATGCCGTGAGCGATATCCGTCATTAAAATTACCTTATTATTATTTACTTAAATTTATTACTATAGTGAATCGCCATTGATTCGCGGCAGGCGATACTGCAGTTGATCTGTGTGGAATTTTAGCATCAAAAATTACTAATCGATTGGGTTTGTAATTTATCGTCGCTATAGTCTCACCTGCATCATTTGCAAATATTGTGTCTCCTCCATATTCATGATCCCAGTTTTTATTTGCATAATATAAAATAGTTTTATCGTTGTTTTCGTATCCATCCACATGTAGCTTACATACCTCTAATGCATTATTACAAATAATTCTAGCTCTTGTTATATTTAAATCTGTTCCATGTATTGCAACAGTATCTAAAAATTTTTTATTATGCATAAAAGGCAATGCAGTAAATTCTTTTTCTGTTACATGACATTCAAGTTGTGGTACACTATTTACATCATATGCTGCAGATTTTCTTGTTAAAGTATAAAAACTATTAAAGCAGCAATAGAAAATTTTATCTGCTTCATTATAGGTAAAGATATTATCTACAACACTGTAACTAGTGTTGTAATATGGCAAATTGATTTTCATATTTTAGATATAAAGAAATTTTCTTTATTTACCAGTTCCGCTAGATTGCGTTGTATTATTGGTTGTGGTTGTTACCGTTTTTTCAACTATAACAGGAGCCGGTTGAGTCACAACAACTGGGTTTACAATTGTCGGTGCAGGCTGAGTTACTACCGTTGGTGTTGAAGTGCTATCAGTTATTGCACCACCTGCAATCTTTCCCGTATTGCCACTATTTTCACCAATATTATAATTGCCTTGCACTGTAATGTTGGGTGTTGGTGCTTGAATCTTGCTTGCAGTATCTTTTAGCGCATTGAAACCTGCTATTCCAACACTTTGTAAGCTATTAAATGCGGAAGTGTTTTGCGTATTTAAAGCATTAAATGCGTTGGTACTTTGTGTGTTCAAAGCATTAAATGCGTTGGTACTTTGTGTGTTCAAAGCATTAAATCCCGCTGTGTTAGATTGATTTATTGCATTAAACCCGCTTGCTGCTATGTTACTATTTGCATTATGACCTGCTGTTGCAATACCCGTAAATGCTTGATTTGTACTGACTGCTATAGCAGCTTGATTATCACTTTGACGCATAGCAACAGCGCTATTACGATTTATACTATAAAACTGTGTAAAGTTCGGCAATAAAACACTTGTCCATTTCAATGCTGTATCAGCAAATGTTTCGGGAGGTGCAACTTGTTGATTCTGCCTTTGCTGATTTGATCCACCACTCATTTGAATACTTAAAACTGCTGCTACTTTACTTGCAGCATCACCGTTCTTTGCAATTTCAGCCAATGCATTGAATCTTGCAGTTTCGGCTACAGCATGAGCTTGAGCTATTTTTGCTTGTGTTTCGGCATAAAGTTGGTAATTGCTAGGACCAGATGAGGCACAACCTGCTAGCATAATTAATGGTACTATAAGTAATAATTTTTTCATTTTTTACCGCCCTTCTCGTAGTTATTTTTTTGCTCCTTGTACCATTTATTCCAACCATCATTCTTCAAAGAGCATTCATAATATAACGTGTAATTGTTGACAACCGCCTTCAGTAGTTCAGTGATTGCTACTTGATCACCTTCTATAGTTTTTAAATCTGGGCATGGGTCAGTTAATTCTTTTTGAACAGAGGGCCATTTCGGCTTGGCTGGCATAAATCTTTCTACCATGGTACAACCAGATATGGTAATTGCAAGAAGAAAAGCTAAAATTAGTTTCATTTCTTTTCCCCTTCTTTATTCTTTTCAATTATAGGTACTGCAGCTTTATTGTGTATATCTAACATTTCTTTAGGCACTGGACAGTTTTCAATATATTCAATAACTTTTTCAATTTTTACTCTTTCGGGTCCTTGCACTGTAACTTCTTTTAGAACTTCCTTTGTCTGCCACTTAACTATTTCATTTGTGATTACTTTATTTTTCTTTTCAGCTAATTCTTTTTTATCAGCGATTTCTTTTTCAAGCTGTTTATTTATTTCTTCTGCTCTTGTTTCCTGGGTTTTCACTTGTTCTTCAACTTCTTTTAGACGATCTTGCCATTTAGATTCATTGGCAAGAGCCCCAAGTGACCATACACTTATCATTAAAATAAAGAAACCTATAAACATCAAAGGCAGTCTGTATTGCATGATAATTGGTACGCCGCGCAGAAATTGCCCAGCGATCATCATAGTTACACCTACAAAGAAAAGAAGAACCCATACTAAATCTGGTATGAATTCAATTAGAAAAGTGAATAGTGTCATTTATAGCCCCAGTGCTCTTTGAATATTGGGTGGTCGAAAAGTCTCTGGCTTTAGTATCTTACCATCTTCTCTTTTCATTAATTTGCCATCTACAGTTTTGCTATGATTTGATTTAGCTATTTCATCCCATACCGTTTGGGGATCAATGCCGGCACTGTACATTAGTCCTTCAATAACCCAGATCAAATCAATACAAGCATCAGCTGTTTCAACAATATCTTTTTTGGCAAGTGCTGCAGTTAATTCTTCGTATTCTTCTTTAATCAAATTTGCATAGAGATTTATTTGGTCGATTCTACCAGGATAAAAACCAGGATTAGTTGTTTCTACGTTATGATTTCCTGCAAACATAAAAGCAGCGACATCTATTTTAGTATTCATGTTGTTCCTACAAAGTTATTCATCAATGGGAATATTTTGGAAATAACTTGCGCGCAAGCCTTTGCAATTTCCCTGTGTTCTAATTGTGTTCCATTATCTGATCTCAATTCACAGTAATGAATCCAAGACCTCAAGGTTCCATTAACATACATTTTTGACTCCGTTAAGCCTTCGGGCAATACTGCTCTTGCTTGTTCTTTTGCTATACCTAATCTGACGGCTGTAGTATATATTTCCTTTGTTTTCTTCAGAAGCTCATGCTGTGAAGTTATCCACCATTCTGAAATTTCTCTGTGCTCTTGCTGTCTAAAATCAAGTTCAATCGAGTTTTGTCTATTATTGGGGTCTTGTAGCCTTGCGTCTCTAAGAACAAAATTGAGTTCTTTAACTGGATCAGCATATCGCTGGCTGAACTCTTGAAAACTAAAACTTCGGTGTCTGAGGATTTGTCTTGCAATGTCACGGGTAGTGGTGATTTCGAGACAGGCACTGACCATTTCGAAGGGTGACCAGTGTTTGTGTTTAATAAGGTATCGAAGTAATCGGTCCGAGGTTTCTGTGTTGGATTGATTCGTTGGGTTCGAGACTCTGGCGCAGTAGGCAATAAGATCTTGTTGATTAAAAATATCTGATTCAATTTTATCTCCTAAAGCAGGATCAAACGCATGCTGCGAATAACTAATTAATTTTACTTTCATACTCTCTTCCATACTGTAAAATTCATTTTTGCTTCTAAACCATTAAAAATATTTGCATTTAAAATCTTTTCTATATTTTTTCCGGCAATTACCATATCATTTATATCTTTTTCTATTAAATTTTGAGGCCAAATTACAACATTAAAATTGTTTTCAATTGCTTTATTTACTAATTTCACCACTTCTTTATTTCTAGGTTGATTATCAAAAACGATAACTAAATTTTCTTTCGAAATACCTATAGATTCAAGTTTATTAAATGTAGTTCCACCTACAGCAATAGCATTTTTTATGAACAATGAATCAAGCGGACCTTCAACTGCAAATACTTTTTTATTAGTATCGATAATATCCATACCAAAAATAAAAGGAACATCTTCTTGTACTTTGATTGTAATGTATCTTAATTCCTCACCCCTTAAAGCTCTGCATGTAACACCTATTAATTGCCCAGTTTTATCAATAAAAGGAATAACCAATCTAGGCTCAGATGTTTTTAATTTATCTTTATACTTGTCTGATAGTTGTTCTATTTTTCGTATGTCATTTACAAAATATAATCGCTTGAAAGAGCTTTTAGGTATTTTTCTTTTAATACAAAATTGTACTGCCTCGTGCTCATCTGATAATTTATCTAATCGATTCAACGTATTATCGAGAAACGCGATAGATGTATTTTCTATTTTTAATGGTTTGGTTTTAAAAACATCTGAAGCATCTTGGTGAGGTTTATTAAAAGGCAAACCGGCACTATATCTTTCTAATACATATTGGTCATATAAAATTTTATCTAAATTTTTAAGAAATGTACCGAACTGCATACTGGCATCACAATTAAAACATTTATACAAAACACTATTTTTGATAATATAAAAATGTCCTCTTGTTTTATTTGCCTTTTTTCTTGAATCACCACAGATAATACATCTACATGTATAAACGTGGTCACTCTTTTGTTTAAACAACGGTAGCCGATTTTGAATCAGCTTTAGATATTTAAGATCAATGTATAACATAATAGTCCTCGTATTAGACTATTATATTATAGCTAGTAAATAGAATCAATACTAATGTAAAAATAATGCCAATTTATCATAATAAGCCACTATCCAACCTAACATTGTAAGTCCACCCATAGAAATATAAATCCATTTATTTTTAAACTGCTTCAATTCTCGTATTTCTTTCGCCAATTGACTATGCTGCTCACACGAAGCATTATACATTTTTTCTAATTGAGTAGTTAATTCTTTTTTATCTTCAATTATTCTAGATTGGACGTTCTTGATATCGCCTTTAATTTCAACGATATCCTCTTTTATTGATTCTACTTTGGTTTCAAGCACAGAAATTCTCGATTGTGATGTCGCCATTTATTTTTTTTTATTTTTAACCTTGGTTTTTATTTTTTCTTTTACTTTAGAAGTAGCAAGTTTCACCTCTTGCGAATCTACTTTTTCATTCTTATTGGCATCTAAAGTATCAGTAACAATTTTCTCTACTTCTTCTTTTACTTCTGGTATGACAACCTCAGTTTTTTGTTCAATAATCTCATTTTTTTGTACTGCAACTTTTTCACCAATAAAAAGATTTCTTAACCAATTAAACATATCGTTTTCTCCTTAAAATTTTTCTTCTTTTGAAAATAGGAAAACCCTCTGGTTTTTCAATGGCTTGGGTATCTTGAGCTATATTATTAGTAGGCACTGTTGCAGCACCTTCACCACCTTCTTGTTCAGAATATTGTTTAAAAGTAAACATTTTATTTTTATGTAAAAAATCTTCTACAATAACCAATTCTTGGACAAGATTTTCATTTAACTTATTTAAATACTTCTTTTCTAAATCTATTGGTTCTTTTTCTTGTTGTAATGATTCTCGTATTAACGCATATGCGGCCGCAAGAGATACCAATTTTTTGTTTTCAATAGGTACCTTTTCAATAATACGTTTTAATCTATAAACTAATCTATGTAATAGAGTATATGCATCTCTTTCTTCAGCAGTATTAAGCTGCTGCATTGTTTTTAATTCTTTACCGTTTTTATCAATAATACCAAGTTTATAGGCAGGTGTTTGTACAAAAGGTGTAACCAAAAGAGTTAAAATTCTTAAAGCAATCATTGAATCTACAAATCTACCCATTTATATCTTTCTTAAAATTTCTATAATTCTATCGTCTAAAGGTATATCACTTTCTAATACTTCAATACCTTTAGATACTATAACGGTTAACGGCATATAATTGAGAAATACTAAAAAGGTCTTTAACTGTGACCAGTATTTCTTTTCAATCTTAAAGAATAACATTTTTGTTGCTGCTTCTGCACCAAATAAATTGTAAATTACTATTAGATGATTTAGAATTAATCTTTCCTTTAAATCATTAGTAGCACTATATTTTCTAAATAATCTTTTAAGATATTTAAATCTTTTTAAATCATCTAAAAATTCTGCCATGCCTTTGCAATAAGGATTGTCATAGTATTTAATGGCGTACATAATAAAATTTTCATCGGTCAATTCAAAATTCATATTACCAAATCGTTAGATTTGCTCTTTTCCAAGATCCAGAGGCAACACAAACATAGATATAATCAGAATCGAATCTTATTTCTCCAGTTGTACCCGATGAACTAGAAGAGACTGGAGCAGTATTAGTGAAATATTGTGTTACTCTGTTATTAGAAAAGTAAAAATTATTTCCTTCACTTATATCTGTAGTAGTTAAAGTAGCTAAAGGTTTTTGTATTACAATACTGCCAACCATACTTGAATGAACAGTACATTGATATACATAGGTATTTCCAGCTAGATTAAAAGGAATTTTCCAAAATAATTTACCAGATGTTTTCCCCTGAGCCGAAGAACCTGTACTTAATGTTCCATTAAGTGCAATATGAGTAAGTCCAGTATTGTAATTTGGACCACCGTTAGATTCTCTAATTGCAAAAGGATGAGCGCTAGATTGCGTCAATTCAAAAGATATTGTTTCGCCTGCTGATACATAAATGGTTGGATTGTCGCCAGAATATTGATCAAAATTATAGTTAAATACTGGAGTTGAAACTACAATTTGATTTGTTGCTGGAATATTTGCAAGAATTGATCTAGCATTATTAAAATATAAATTGTTATTTTCTATTACATTTGCTGTAGTCAAATCACCAACATTAGCCTTTAAATTAAGTAAAGAAGAAACATTAGCAAATACTCTTGCATTCGTATAGTATAAGTTATCAGATTCGTTTACATTTGCTGTAGTTAAAGTAACTTCACCGTTTTGCCCATTAACATTAGCTACATAAGTTTGCGCTACTCCAGTAACAAAGATAATGCCATTTGCTGTGTCATATGTAGCAGAACCTGTAACTGTTATAGCTGATCTGGCTCTAGTGTTGGTAAAATATAAATTACTTGAATGTTCTCGAATATTAGCAGTAACTAAAGAAGAAGCAATCACCTTTACATTTACTGCTTTACTTGTATTGGATTGCACTACATACAACAGATCATCTTGACCTATTGTTTTTGTTACTTCTAATTCTGATAACTTTTGTTTTGCCATTTACTGCACGGTTTCCTTTTTAGACTTACCATTTTTTGGCGCAACATTAGGCGCAGCAGATTGTTCCTGTTTTACTTCAGCTTCTTCCAATGCCTGCATTGCTGCAATTTGTGGAGATGCCTGTGATCTAATTTTATCAAAAAGATCAGCAATACTTGCATAAGGCACTTGTCCCATAGCATTAAAGATTCTATTGATTTCTTCAACGGTTAACATTAATTTAATTGGTTGCATAATTATTTCCTTATAAAAAATTATTTATTTACGTCTTTTTCCCACTTTATAGATATTGCTCTTGTCCGAAACTTTATCTACAATTCTTTTTCTGAAATCTAAAAAATTTCCATAAAATTTCTTAGGTCCCATGTGTACACAGGTCATTTTGGGGTCTAACCAAATGTCAAAATTTAAATCTACCAGTTTATTAAAAACGTTGGTATCCTCGGAATGTAATTCTCCGTTAACTATCGCAATGTCACAAATCATTCTTCTCACTTTACCTTCATTTTTATATTCTGTTGAATTATCCCACAATGCTTTGCACGCTTTGTGAGAAAATTTTACAAAACCCATACCTAAACCCTCAACTTTCACTAAACCATTTTTTTCCATTTTAAGATTTTTTGTCTTTACTACATACAATTCTTCATCATCAGTCTTTTTTCTATATGTACCACCAACTACATCTTCTGGTCTGTCTAATAATTCAAGTAACCAATGAGGATCAAATTCTATATCACTATCTATAAAGATTAAATCATCATAACTGCCGTCAATTACTAATCCAAATAAATCATTTCTTGCTCTTTGTACTAATGCATCATAAGACATAAAGACTGGATGCAAAAAAATATCTTTATTCTGTGCAAGTCGAACAGAATTAATTACCGAAGTAGCATACCAAACATCCAATCGACCATCGTGTGCGGGAGTACCAATCAATACTTTTCTCATTTCAATACCTCAAATAATATATCCATTTGTAATAACTCACCTGTTTCTTTATATGCAATTTCCATAATATCATGTATTCTATAATTATAACTTTGCATTGTTTTTATTACTTCATCAATTAGTGGTGCTTCGATATTATATTCTTGCACCGAACATTCTAAAATTATATATCTAGGTTTGTTTGCTAATAATTTTTTAGCGCCTTGTAAAATTAATAATTCAGAACCCTGAGTATCAATTTTAATTAAACCCTTTGACCAATTACCTTGCATTTTGACTACTTTATCCAATGTAGTCATTTTCTTTTTGATTATTAAATGCTCATCGTAGTAACTCGTATTTTCTAAAAAAATAGAACTACCAGAGGTATTACTTTTTTCACTTAAAGTATAGAAATCTACCTTTCTATCTTTGTCACCAAGTAAAACAAATTTAGCATTTGGTATGTAAGGTTTTTGTCTTTCATCTGCTTCGAATTGCTGTACATTACAGTTTGGCCAAAATATTTTAACTATATCTGTAAATTCACCTCTGTATGCGCCAATATCTAAAACTTCTTCAATTTCAACACCTTGAGATTTTAAAATCCCAAATCTTTTAGCATAACTTTCCAAATAACTTCTCCCATTCTTTTATTCGAGTATTCCAAGTCCAATATTTATTATAATATCTTACCTGATCTTCATTATATCTATATTCAAGAATAGTTTCATCTAATGTACTAGCAAATCTTTTAACAAAATCTTGTCTATTATCTAATGGGACAAAAGTTGCCCAATCACAGCAAGTTTCCGGTAATGCACCAAAATTAGTTGTAACTACTGTACATCCGGCAGCTAATGCTTGAATTGCTGATAAACAACTTGTTTCTTGAAATATACTTGGGTATGCAAGAATATGTGATCTTTTTAACGCATCGATTACTTTATCATTTGGTGCATAATCAAAGTGTTGTAAATTTAATTTTTTAATTCTTTTATACAGTGCAGTATATTTATTTTTTGTTGCTTCGTGATATTGCTGCCCATATATCTTTGTTCCAGAATATATTTCCACTTCAACTTTATTTTTCAATAATTCATATGCATCTATAAGTAGTTCTAAACCCCTATCAGGCATAGATGTATATATTAATTTTACATCTTTTGGTTTTGAATGTATTTCTATAGAATCAATAGCATTTTTTATCACAAAACACTTTTTACCTGGTATATTATATTTTTTTCTATACTGTTCATATTGCCAGTGTGATACAAATACAATAGCATCTAAAGAATCAACAAATGCTTCATTTTGCATTTGTTCTACTGCTTGTTGATTTACATCAAGATGCTGCCAGAGAATATTAGGTTTTGTGTTACTAATATTTCTCCAGGAACAAACTGATAAAATTAAATTTACTTTACTTAAATCTAATAACGAAGATAGTTTATAATAAAGTATTTCAGATCCACCTATAGGTTTCATATCAATTAGCTATGTATTCATCTCCGATGGTGATAGCATTGTTGACAGCGGTCAGGTCAAAACCATTCCACCAAGGCTTATCACGCATGAGTTTCAAGTGACCGACATTACGCTCAACGGTTGCTAGATTTTCAGCGTTCTTGACGATGACTCGGTTGCCGTATTCACCAGCGACATAACCTTCAATCAAACTCACCGAGTCTCCCATTGCTGAGAAGTGACGGTCAAGTTCTTCCTGTGTGGGAATAATTTCAGACATTTTTAAGCTCCTTTAAGGGTTGCGATTTCAGCTTCGGCTGCTTGTAAGCGGGTATTGAGTTGCTTGATGGCGTTAAGCATATGCCAGAACACGTTGTCGGAGTCTACGGATAACACGCCCGTGGTTTCTTCCTTCACGCAGTCAGAACAGACTTCTTGAAGTTCCTGAGCAATAACGCCAAGTTGAACGCCTATTTTATTAACCGCATCAGTCGGTTGCAACCCACCATCAACTTCTTCAGGCAAGCGATATTCAAAGTTGCGAACACGAATCTGGCTGATCTTGTCTAAGCCTTCGTTGTTATCAACGATGTTCTTTTTGAGTCTGCGATCTGAGGCTGTAGACCACGATGAAGAGTTATTGCCTTGGTAGACGCCGCCGCCGTTGGGGTTGATAAACCCAGTGCTATCACCTTTGCCTGTTATTGGCGAACCACTCTGATTGCCAATAACGATTTGCCAACTACCTGATGCAGCCGATGCGGTAGCGTTTCCAATGCAAGTGTTCACTATCCCCGTCGTGATTGTATTTCCCGCTCCATAGCCAACAGCGGTATTTTGAAAGCCAGTGGTGACGGCGCTGAGGGCTATGTAGCCTATAGCGGTGTTGTAGGAGGCGGTGGTGCTGGCGGCGAGGGCTGATGATCCTAAAGCGGTGTTGTTTGAGCCAGTGGTGTTTCCGCCGAGCGCAGACGAAGCAATTGCAGTATTGCCAGTACCTGTGTTGTTGGCATTTAATGCATAATCACCGATAGCGACGTTGTCATAGCCAGAAGTTAAATTGACCATCGTACGCGGCCCAATAGCGACATTTCTATAGCCCGTAACTGGGCCTGTCATCATTGGAGCCGGATCGCTGTACACAGGGTCTTGAGAACCGATTGCAACATTTCGGAAACCAGTGGTGATGCCATACCCCGCCTTGTAACCGAGCAATACGTTAGCGGCTCCGTTAGATCCACCGCCAGTAGAAACTACGGCATAACCCGAAAGAGCGCCGACCGCCACATTGTTTGCGCCAGCGGTATTGGAGTAGAGGGATTGGTAACCAACAGCAGTGTTGTTGGAGGCGATGTTGTTGGTGTAGAGGGATTGATAACCAACAGCGACGTTGCCTGCGCCAGTGGTATTGGCGTAGAGGGCAGAGTGGCCTATGGCGGTGTTGTTTGAATGTGAATTTCCTGAAACACCATACAACGCATTATGACCAACAGCTACGTTAGCGGAGCCGGTGACGTTGTATGTTATTGCATTTCGACCAACAGCAGTATTTTCAATTCCAGTAGTATTAGAATATAGAGATACATACCCCAAGGCCGTATTTGAATTACCTGTAGTTAAGGCATAAAGAGACCCATGACCAACAGAAACACAAGAACTTGCTGTTGATGCAACACGCATAGCCGTTGTTCCAAATGCTGTATTCTCCGACCCAGTAGTGTTGTTTCCTAATGCTCCAGACCCAACTGCCGCATTGTTAAATCCAGTCGTATTCGCATCCAAAGCCTGATAACCAACAGCAACGTTGTCTGTGCCAGTGGTAGTTTCTTGAAGCGCTTGGTACCCAATTGCAGTATTGTTACTAGCCGTTGTTATACGAAGACCGGCTCTATTTCCTATAGCCACATTGTTTGAGCCAGTGGTTAAGGTTTGTATTGCACCACCACCTATACCAATATTTGAGTTACCTGTGGATACACTCAGTAAAGGTCCGTTCCAATTTGTTGATACATCGTATGAGCCAATAGCTATATTGTCATAACCGTTACCATCTCCGTTTCGCATGGCGTTCCAGCCAACCGCAATATTGCTTGAACCTGTTGTTCTTGTATAAAGTGCCTGATACCCAACCGCGATATTGCCTTGTCCGGTGGTGTTGGCTCCCAACGCGCCAGACCCTAATGCGGTGTTACTTGCGCCACTCGTATTAACGTCCAAAGCCTGATAACCAACAGCCGTATTGTTTGCACCAGTCGTATTACTTAGTAATGCTTGGTCACCGAATGCTGTATTTGTAGAAACAGCACCTCCACCAAAAGCAGTAATACTTGTATTTGCTATTCTAATAAGATCAGTAACAGAACCAGAATTACCAAAACCCAATCTAACTGTCCCATCCGGTGCTGTAGGTTGATAAATCGTGAAGTTTTGAGAAGCTGTCGATGACAACCCTATTTGTAAATTATTTGTTTTTACTGTACTCATTCTTTACCTTATCCGCAATATAAAACACAAGAGACTAAAAAGGAACCATCCTCATAAGTTACTTGTTTTAGATTACTAGTTATTTTTGCTACTGTTTTTGATGTTACGTTATCATTATCTTGTACTTTACCACACCCATCGCCGTTAGATTCAATTAGATCACCAATTTGTGGATTTTGATCTGCCGCCATTCGAATAACATAGTTACCCAAACCGGCAACATGCATATCATTCCATATACCACCATCATATAATTTATCATTATTCCATTGATGAAATACCCCATAAACTGCTTTAGATCCTACAGTATCACTAATTTTTACTTGAACGCCCTTGGTGAATTCTTTATCTTTTTCAAGTTCTAAAACTGCACTATATGTATTATCATGAAAATCTATAGAAACAATTGACCCAGTTGGTTCATTGCCATTATAACAAATTTTCATTTTAGAAAATATTTGATTACCATTTTCATCAAGAGCATTTTCTACACCATTAATTTCATCATTTTCCGAATCTCTAATAGGGGTTCTCAATGGGACATCAAAAACTGCTACTTTATATTCTACTAAAGAACCAATAGATTCTAATATAGTACCGACTTTAATATCTGGTCTGGACCAATCTGACAGAGTTGCCCAGTGTGATCCCATAAAAGCGTTATAAGAAACTGTTGTACCAGATACAGAAATAGTACCCTCAGTTGTGTTACCTTGTCGTATATCTATTATGGTGCCATCAGTTGAAAATCTATCAACTATTATTGTCGGATTATCCCAACTTCTAAATACAGCAGAAGCAGGCGCCTGGCCACCTCGTACAAATGCATTTCCTGCCTCACAATACAAACCTGCGGCAGCAGATGAATAAGTACCGGCCGAACCTCCTCTGCAAACTAAACCAACACTGGTTCCGCTTGTATTTAGATCACCGGGACTACCATCAGCAAACATACCAGGCGGTACACCATCTGCCCCATAGCCGGGATGTTTACTATAGGTCCAGCCATATCCCCCATTAGCTTGACCGCCCCCTGTAGTATATCCACCTCCATTTAAATCGATATCAAAATAATCTTTAGCCCGAGGTGACACCATTAAACCGGCTGCATATGTTTTTCGATTGCCATCCTCAGTTATTGCAGTAGATTCGTCTACTTTCTTTCTAAGGCCGCCGCCATTAATTATAACACTGAAGTTTCGTACTCGCATCACTTCATAAACTGCGTTTTGAGCAGTCCAAGTAGTGGCAGCGGTATTACCATAATTAAGTCCAGTAAAAAATTTTATCATTCCACCTTCTGCAGAACCTGTACAAGCTCCTCCAACTATGGAAATATTGGACCCAAATGTATTAGCAGTAGTTACTGCGTCTGTACCATTTATAATGGCATTTGTAACTACGCCGGAGTGCGTTTTGCCGTTTCCTAGATAAATTTGAGAGTCATTATTACTGTTGCCGCGAATTCGCATACGCTCTCTAATGCCATCATTGAACGTTGTGCTGAATGCCATGTCTCCAAAATATCCGTTGGTTTGCGGACCAAACGCTTTAAGGTTAACTGTCGATGTGAAGTCCGGGCCACCAGAATAATATCCGTCTACTCCTAAACCTGAGCTGAAATTACTATTAATTGAGCCGGTGCGAACAGCAAAACTGCCACCAGCTGTTCCAATATCACCAACAACAACAGATGCTACAAGTTGCATTGGCGTGGAATGTGTGCCCCACGATACCGAAGTCCTTGTTGATGACACATGGAAGTTTGATATGGGTGAACTCGTCCCAATCCCAACATTACCCGACGAATCAACCCGCATCCGCTCGCTACCACCCGTACTAATAGCAGCCGTATCCGCAGCGGGGAAGAACACACCCGTATTCGTATCACCTGTCGTGGTGATGGAGGGTGCTGAAACTGATCCCGCTGGAAAAGATGCTTGACCAGAACTAATTGAAAACACTGTCTCAGGAGTAGTTGTACCAATTCCAACTCTATTAGATACCCCATCTACAAACAATACATTAGTATCTATTGCTACATTACCTGAATGGGATAAAACACCCGAAGAATTTATAGTAGTTCTTTGAGTACTGCCTGTAGAGAATCCTAATGTGCCAGAACTTGGAAGATATATCCCTGTTGCTGGTGCTGTTGTCGTAGAACTGAGATTTACATTAGCTATAGACGTTGTACCGGTACTAGTTACCGCCGGTGTCGTAATACCCGCAGTACCATCTAATGTTATTGGCATTCTTTACTCCTAATTGTTTGCCATTGAAGCTTGATACGCCGCAATGACTTCAGGTGTCCATGCTACTTGAGCAATGGCTACGACCTTCTCAGGCTGTCCGGTTAGGTCTTGTCCTGGTGTCAGGCTTGAGCGGTGATAGGTTTGTGTCAGTATCTTTTCATCTTCAATAATGCGAGTGGCTTCACGATAAAGCACGATGCCGTTCTCGGTGACTGTTATTTGGTCAACAACGGTTTGTTTGGTAAGAGACATTTTGGGTTCCTTTATTTGCTTAAACGTAATAACAAGCGTAATACCAATCGAATCCTGAGTTTGCTGCTAAATCTGCGGCAACATTAAGGACGTTCAAAGCTGATCTGGCATCAGAACCAGAGCGTTTATACAAATCAATATAAGTTTTTCCTTGATCTATTCGCCCTGCTGTTGGAAAGGTGTTGGTAGCAAAGTTTGATTCATAGATTACCGAAACAACCCCAACTGGCGATCCAGATGCTTGCGTAAATGGCAACCCAGTAATTCTTAGATCGCCTGTTCCGGCAGAAGAAATTGCAGAAACCAAAAATCTCATATAAACGTGTACAACTCTTCCAATTTTTGTGTAAGTGCCAGTTCCGTTGTCTGTCACCGTCATGTTTGAATTGGATGTGTTGTATGCGGGGGTAAATGTCCCTTCCTCATAATCATTAAACAGCTCACTCGTACCTGTCCCAGCCGTTGCGGAGAAATCTATGCCGTATCCAGAATCAAATGAAAGATTACCAGCAGATATACTTACTCCTCCAGTAATGGTTTTAGTAATTAATTCACCACTAGCAGATGGTAAAGTTAGACTATAACTGTTGTTTGTATTCGGAGATACAACGGTCACTGAACCAGATCCTGCAGAATTGCCTTGAAGTTTAACTGTACTCATTAGTAAATAGCCCAAACACTACCATCAGGTAATGTTACGTTTCCTGTAGATTGAATTGTTAAATTACCAACACTAAAAGCATTGTAACCATTTCGAATTGTATAAGCAGAACTTATAGAATTTGCCATTTCCACCATTCCCGAATCAGCCATTTGCTGAATCGATCTTCCCCAATCTAGATTACCAGAACCATCTGTAATTAATTCTGCATTGCCAGTATTTGATACAGGCAATCTAAAATTTATATTACTCGTTATCGTAGCTGGAGCTTTTAATCCTGCAAATCCACCAAGAATATTTGCTAATCTAACAGCACCACTACTTCCTACTTGAATATTTATTCCATCGTATATAAAATTAGATGAACCTGCAAAAATTCCTGCATTATTATACATTATTTGTGAATTTGATCCAGCTGCAGCTATTGATAATGCTGTAACTGATACATTAGATGCAGATGTTATTCTACCAAACTGATCAATTGTTAATATTGCTATATTAGATCCGCCACCATAAACACCGGCCGAAACACCACTAGTAGTTAGTGTTATATTTCCATTACTATAATTTAATGTATTTCCTGCAGTAATAGCAGAAATTACTCTTGCATTTGTATAATATAAATTTGTATCTTCTGCCAGATTCGATGTAGATAGATTATTTAAAGAAACTACAAGATTAGCATTTGCAGCTAAGGTGGAAAAATTAACAGTATTTGCTGTCGATACTGCACCAGCTGATACTGTTCCTGGTAACCACTGAGAACCGTTCCATACTATTGCATTGCCGGCAACTAATCCCGTATCATCAACATCGAAAAAATCTTTAAAATTCAATAATGCCACGTTTGCTGCAATTCTAGCATTAGTTAAATATAAATTAGTACCTTCACTAATATTAGAACTTGTTACTGATGCAAAAGCAGATCTCGCTCTTGCATTTGTAAAGTAAAGATTTGATGCTACCTCAGTAACAGTATCCGTAGTAAAATAAGATTTTAATACTAAGGTATTAGAATTTGGGGGTAAAACGAGTGTTGGATTGTTAATTGTTTCCGGAGCAGATAATGTAATCTCTCCTGTTCCTAAAACATTACCCAATAAAACTAATTGACTCATTACAACACCAACCAAGTACTTCCAGCAGGAACAGTAACAGTGACTCCGGGAGCAACACCTATTGGTCCAGCACTGATAGCATTGTATCCTTCTCTAATTGTATAACTTGTTACTATTAGATTTGAATTTTCAAACAAACCAGCGGCTGCTTGCGAATTAGCTGATCGACCAAAAGATAAATTTCCAGATCCGTCAGTTAACAGTGCACTATTAGCAGAACCATCTGTTCCAGGCAATGTCCAAGTAACATTAGCGGATAATACTGTGTTTGCTCTAAATGAAACATATCGAGTAGAATTTGTATTGGCAAATCTTAGTTGTCCGGCATTTCCAATAGTTACATTCGACCCGTCAAATGTAAAAGATGAAGCGCCAGCAAAAGATCCAGCATTGTTGTATTGAATTTGCCTATCACTACCTGATGCTGCAACAGCAGAACTTGAAACAACAGTATTTTGAGCGTTTGTTACTCTTCCAAACTGATCCACTGTTACTACAGCAATAGTTGATGAATTACCATAAACACCAACAGTAACACCGGATCTGGTTAAAGTAACATTACCCGTAGTTTGATCATAATATAATGTATTACCAGCAGTTATAGCTGAACGAACACGAGCATTTGTATAGTATAGATTATTGCCCTCAGCAAGATTACTTGTAGTAAAGTTACTAATGGAAACTACTAGATTGGCATTTGCTGCTAGAGTGGCAAAATTGGATGTTAATGCTGTAGATGCTGATCCAGCTGCAACCGTTCCCGGTACCCAGGTAGATCCATTCCATACCAATGCATTTCCGGCTACAGCATTTGTAGTATCTACATCATATAATACATTTATACTTAGTAAAGCTACATTAGCAGCAACACGAGCATTTGTAAAATATAAATTTGAACCTTCTGCTATATTACTAGTTGAAAGTCCATCAGATACTGCAGCAATTACTCTTGCATTTGTAAAATATAAATTTGTACCTTCTGTAACTATACCAGTATTAAAATTTCCAGTGGAAACTAATTCACCGGAAGATGCTGGCAAAGTAATACTATAGGTAGCATTGGTATTTGGCGAAGTTATTGTAACAGAACCAGTGCCAAATAAATTACCTGAAAATTTTAATATACTCATTATAATGTACTCATTATATTATAGTCCAAAAACTACCAGCAGAAACAATAACATTAGTATTTGCAGAAATCGTAATAGGTCCTGCAGATAATCCATTATACCCAGATCCTATAGTATAATTCAATGTTACATTCGCTGAATTAATAAAAATACCATTCATTGATGTAAATACATTGGCATTAGAAGAATCTGTCGTTGGACTTCCGCCTCCGCCACTTACTGATGCCGTTATATTTATATTCGAGACATTGGTTACTCTACCAAATTGATCGACAGTAACAACCGGCACTATTGTCGAATTACCATAAACTCCAGGTGTTACGCCCGAAGGAGTCATTGTAATGTTGCCAGTACTACTATTATAACTTAAAGTATTACCTGCCGTTATAGCAGATCTTACTCTTGCATTGGTATAGTAAAGATTTGAACCTTCAGGTACATATGAGGTTGTTATACCGCCCGTTATGTTAGCCCATACTCTAGCATTGGTGTAGTAAAGATTTACTCCTTCAGTAAGATTTGAAGTAGTAAAATTACTTAAAGAAAGAACTAAGTTAGCATTTGCTGCCAGATTGGCGAAATTTGCAGTTAAAGATGCAGTAGCAGATCCGGCAGCTACCGTCCCCGGTACCCAATTGGTTCCATTCCAAACTAATGCATTTCCACTTACTGCTCCAGTAGTATCTACATCGACTAGAGCATTAATACTTAATAAAGATACATTGGCTGCTACTCTAGCATTTGAAAAATATAAATTTGAACCTTCTGGTAGATTTGTCGTAGAACTTGCTGTAGTTAAAACTTGATTACCACTAATGTCTACATTTTTATCAAATCTAAATCTGTCAACAGAATAGACATATGTTAACGATGCACTTGCTCCATCGATAGTAATACCGGCACCATCTGCAGCTGCTGCTGATCCTGCACCATTGGCAAGTATTATATTCTTATCCTCAACTATAACAGTTGCAGTATTTAAAGTAACTACATTACCTTGAACTGTTAAATTGCCGGCAACAAACAAATCATCTATACTTAAATCTTGATACTGAACTGCAGCAAGAGCTCTTGCATTAGTAAAGTATAAATTTGATCCTTCTGCTAAATTTGCAGTAGTAAAGTTACTGATGGATACAACTGTATTTGCAACATTCGCTGTTTCTGAAAGATTAACGCCGCCACCTGAACCCACTGCACCCGGTACCCAATAACTACCATTCCATACTAAAGTGTTACCTACTTGTTTACCGGTTGTATCCACATCAGCAAGAACATCAATACTCATCAGAGATACATTAGAAAATACTCTGGCATTGGTGTAGTAAAGATTTCCAAGTTCATTTACATTAGATGTAAATAACAATCCAATGTCAGAAAAGGTAATAGTGCTGTTGGCAATATTATTGCCGGCTATTATAAAATTTGCTATATATCTTGCTTTAGATGCCATTGTTTATATCTTTTAAGCGTTTTCTAAAACTGCTATACGTTGTAAAGCTAAATTTAATTGTGATGAGAGATCTTTAATAGCATTAACCATATGCCAGAACACGTTGTCGGAGTCTACGGATAACACGCCCGTGGTTTCTTCTTTCACGCAGTCAGGGCAGACTTCTTGAAGTTCCTGAGCAATGACACCAAGTTGGATGCCTTCTTTTTTTACAGCATCTGTTGGTTTAAGTTCCGGATCAACTTCTTCAGGCAAGCGATATTCAAAGTTGCGAACCCGAATCTGGCTAATCTTGTCTAAGCCTTCGTTGTTATCAACGATGTTCTTTTTAAGCCTGCGGTCAGAGGTGGTTGACCAAGAAGATGAGTTATTGCCTTGGTACATACCTCCAGATCCAGGAACCATATACCCTGTGTTTGATCCCTTGCCTGTTTGGTTGTAATGACATATTACTATTTCGCTACTTGCTGAAGAAGACGATGCTGCTGATGATGAACCTATATAAACACCATATGAACCAGTGGTTACGGTGTTTCCAGCGTTAAAACCAAGAGAAACATGATGTTCACCCGTTGTTACACCACCACCCGCACTAGCTCCAACTGCCACGTTATATCTTCCTGTGGTGTTAGAACCTAGTGAAGCAGCTCCAAAGGCCGCATTGTCACTACTAGTAGCCGCATCTAACGCCTGATAACCAACAGCGGTATTTTGTAGGCCAGTGGTGTTGGCGTAGAGGGATTGATAACCAACAGCGACATTGTTTGTGCCTGTGCTGTTGGAGAAGAGAGATTGATAACCAACAGCGGTGTTGTTTGCGCCAGTGGTGTTGGCGTAGAGGGCTTGAGTGCCAATAGCAACGTTATTAGAACCTGTAATGTAATTACTACTCATTGCCTGATAACCAACAGCGGTGTTATTTGCGCCAGTGGTGTTGTTGGCGAGGGATTGATAGCCAACAGCGGTGTTGTTTGCGCCAGTAGTGTTACCGTTTAGAGCCTGATAGCCAATTGCAACTAACCCTCCGCCCGTGGTTGTTGAATAGAGAGATTGGTAGCCTACAGCGGTGTTAGCAGAAGGAGTTTGGGCGGTGTAAAGTGCGGCAGTGCCAATGGCTGTGTTATAACTACCAGTGGTATTACTAGCCGCAGCACCATCACCAAAAGCAGCGTTATGACTGCCCGTTGAGTTAAATCTCAGTGCCGGATACCATAGAATACCACCGCTTCCTATGTTCCCCCCAAAGGCTGTGTTATAATTTCCGGTTGTATTGTTTCCGAGAGCAAGTCCGCCAACAGCAGTATTCTCAGTGCCAGTTTGATTTGCGGTGAGGGCTTGGTAACCAACAGCGGTGTTGCCGGAGGCGGTGGTGTTGGCTCTTAATGCCTCATAACCAACAGCAACGTTGTTTGTGCCAGTGGTGTTGGCGTAGAGGGCTGATGATCCTAAAGCGGTGTTGCCGTAACCGCCAGTATTAGTATATGCGGCAAAAGCACCTACAAAAGTATTATTATTTACACCGGCTCCGGTAGTGTTGTACCCAGCTTGAGAACCTAAGGCCGTGTTTGATTGGGCTATACCTCCACCAGTGCCATTTAATAAATAAAACGCTCGATAACCAAGTGCTACGTTGTTTTGACCACCACCTCCTGCTCCATTCTCCGTGTACATAGCTTGATAGCCAATTGCAGTAAGGTTGGAGGCCGTGGTGTTGGCGTAGAGAGATTGATAACCAACTGCTGTGTTGTTTGCTCCGGTGGTGTTGGCCCCCAACGCACCAGACCCCATCGCAGTGTTAGCCGAGCCAGTCGTATTCGCATCCAATGCCTGATAACCAACAGCAACGTTGTCTGTGCCAGTAGTTATGCCAAGAAGAGTATTAATACCCAATCCGGTATTATTTCTCGCATTACCGTTTTCATCGGGTAGTAATGTTAATCCTTTTACTTTAATTGCCATCTTCGTCCCCCTAGGTTACTCGGCTATTTTCTCTTAAGGTCATTTATTTGATTTTGTAAATCTTTTACTGCTTCAACTAAAAATGCGATTAATGGTAAATATGAAACTGTCTTTCCCATACTGGAATCTTTAACCAATTCTGGTAGAAATCTTTGTAACTCTTGAGCAATAACACCATATGACTTTTCTCCAGATTCTTTCCAATTAAATTGAACACCTCTAACATAATTTAAAATATTAAATGGATTTCTTATTGTATCAACATTATTTTTTAATGTCATATCTGATGTTGTATTTAAATCAGTTGCCGTAACTGTACCAGTGACAACTAGATTTGGCATTGTGACATTGCCCGTATCACTAAAAACAGATTGATATATGCCTGCTCTTATGATAGTATTATTGTCATTACTAAAACTAATAGCGGATACGCCACCTGTAGTATTGACATTGCCAACATTTAAATTACCAGTTAAATTAACAGTATATCCATCATATGTAAATGAATTACTTGATGATATATATTTACTTGAATTTAAATATAAAATAGCATTTGAAATATCTGACGGTAAACTGATATCATTTATAACAGTTAAATTACCGGTAATTGTATTTGCAGACACAACAACATTCTGTGCTGTTACATTACCAGCAACAGTTACATTAGTGGCAGCAATACTACCAGTATAAGTCGGAATAGTTAATAATAGATTGGGTCTAAGATTTGTTAGGCCAGAGCCATCTCCAGATATAATACCCGATGCGTAAATATTTGGAGCAAGAATATTACCTGTATCTGTAAATGTAGTTGTAAAAATACCAGCTCTAATAACAGTATTGTTATCATTAACGAATAATAAGCTTGTGTTTCCAGCAAAATTAATATTACCACTAACATTTAAATTGCCGGTGATGGACATTACATTACCATCAAATGTCAATGCAGAACTAGTAGTAACATACTTACCTGCATTCAAGAAAACAATACTATTAGCTCTATCTGCAGGTAAAAGAATATCATTTATAATTGTAGCATTATTAGCAATTAAATTACCAGTAACACCTATTTGAGCAGCATTTACGTTGCCGGTTGCTATGAATGAATTGGCACTTACATTACCTGTTACAACAATATTACTAGAAAGAATACTACCACCATATGATACTAAAGTAGTAGACGTAATTGTTGTCGGAACATTTATTAGTCCGGCACCATTACCAGAAACAACACCAGAAACATATAAATTGGGCAATATAACATTACCAGTATCGGTAAATGTTGAATCAAAAATACCAGCTCTAATTATGGTATTGTTATCATTTCTAAAACTAAATGCCGTAACATTGCCAGTAGATGTTATGTTACCGACAATTAAATTTCCTATGTAAGCATTGCCCGCAGAAATATTACCTAAATAATTATTTTGAATTGCCGAAATTACTCTTGCATTAGTATAATATAAATTAGAACCTTCAGCTACTGCTGAAGTAGTTATACTGATAGCAGAGGCGGTAATGCCGGTCAATCCAGAACCATCTCCAATAAATTTACCTGTTACAATAACATTGCCGGCACTAATATTTCCAAAAGAATAACTATTAAGACTTGACGTTGTTACTACGCCTGTCAGTGTAGAAGCATTTCCAAATATACCACCAGTTATAATAAGATTTGGAACTGTTACATTACCAGTATCGGTAAATGTAGTTGCAAAAATACCAGATCTTATTATTGTATTATTGTCTTGTGAAACAGAAATAACTAGCTGACCATTGTTGGTGTTTATGTTTCCTACAGATAAATTTCCTACGGAAAGATTGGCAAAATATGAATTTTGTACTGCTGTAATTACTCTGGTATTAGTAAAATATAGATTAGATCCCTCAAAAACATTGGATGTAGATAATATAATACCAGCAGCTGATATGTTACTAATACCAGATCCATCCCCTGTAATTTTACCTGTTAGTATAATGTTGCCGGCATTTATATTGCCTGTGACACTTAATGATCCAACAGAAATATTGGAAACAAAAGTATTTGCAAGGGATGCTCTAGTTAATACCCCCGTTAAATATTGTCCATCACCATAGATATTACCATAGACATACAAATTAGGCACCAATACATTACCAGTATCGGTAAATGTTGAATCAAAAATACCAGCTCTAATTATGGTATTGTTATCTGATCTAAATGATATGGAAGTAATATTACCAGTTGATACTAGATTGCCGACAACTAGATTGGCGATATATGCATTGCCGGCAGTAATATTACCAAGATAGTTATTTTGTATTGCCGATATAACTCTTGCATTGGTATAGTAAAGATTTGTTCCTTCTGCTACAGAACTAGTAGTAATACTAATTGCAGAAGCTGTGATACCAGTCAATCCAGAACCATCACCTATAAATCTACCGGTTACAATTATATTTCCTGCAGTAATATTACCAGCTGCAACATTACCTATAGAAATATTTGAAATATAAGAATTAGATAAACTTGCTAGAGTCAGTACGCCTGTTAATGATGAGCCATCACCAAAGTATTTACCAGATACTATTAAATTTGGTAAGAATACATTACCAGAATCTTCAAATCTTGATACAAATACGCCTGATCTTATTATTGTATTATTATCAGAAGAAAATCCTAATGTTGAACCACCAATAAAATTAATATTACTTACAGTTAAATTACCAGTAACAACAACGTTACTTGCTAAGATGTTACCACCATATGTGGCAAGATCAACAGTGCCGCCTCCACTAGAAACAACGTTAGCTGCTATCCATTGAGTACCATTCCAAGTTAAAACATTACCAGTTCTAACATTTGTTGTATCAACATCATATAAAACATTAATACTAAGTAGTGAAACATTAGCTGTTACTCTAGCATTTGTAAAGTAAAGATTTGTTCCCTCTGTTAAATTAGCTGTAGTAAAATTGCTAATTGAAAGTACCGTATTGGATACATTGGCTATTTGGGCAAAAGTTGCTGTACTTGCGCTGTTAGCAACATTAGCAGTTTGAGCAAAGATAGCAGTACTTGCACTTCCTGCTCCAGATGCTGTACCGGGTACCCAATTTGTTCCGTTCCATATTAAAGCATTACCTGTAGAAACACCGGTGGTATCTACATCAGCTAGAACATTTATACTTAACAGTGCCACATTAGCTGCAACTCGGGCATTTGTAAAGTACTGATTAGATCCTTCTGTTAAATTTGCAGTTGTAAAATTACTTATAGATAAAACAATATTTGCAACATTTGCAGACTCAGCAGATGTTGCTGAACCAGCACTAATTCCTGCAACATTAACATTTGAAATACTTATTATTCTACCAAACTGATCAACAGAAAATGCTGGAATAATCGTTGCATTACCATAAGTACCTTGTACTCCAAGTAAAGGTGTTATGGTTCTACTATTGGCATTTGCTTCAAAAATAATATTACCAGTAGTATCATAATAAATTATAGCATTGGCTTTGGCATTCAATATACCAGCATTTTTAAATGTAATAATACCATTGGCAAGATACAAATCTTTCCAAGATAACGTAGAAGATCCAATACTATAGTAGTTATCTATAAAAGGCAATAAATTAGCATTAACATTTTGTAAATAATCTACAATAGTATTTTGTGCACCAACAAGAACACCGTCAAATACTGTGACTACATCATTAGCTGTGACAGAATCATTTAGAACAACTGCTATACTATTAGCAGTATAATCTATATCCTTCATCAATAGAACACCGTTTAAGAAAACGAGTACCTTGTTTGGTGAAGCAATAACTAAATTTTGTCCGTTATCATCATTTCCATTAAATACTGATTGATTGCCTACAGACGTAAAGGTGTATTTTATCTGGTCAACATACAATGATGAAGCATTTGCAGAAATAACACCACTCGGTGTAATGAAAATACCAGAACCTGCGGTAAATGCTGCTCTTGCTCTAGCATTTGTAAAGTAAAGATTACTACCCTCTATTAAATTAGATGTAGTAAAGTTATCTAAACTTAATACTAGATTTGCTGTTGATGCAACTGTTGGAGTTTCTACGAAGTTTGGACCCGGGACCCAATAACTACCGTCGAAATATAAAGTATTACCTGTTTGAACACCAACTGTACTAACATCAGCTAGTACATCAATACTCATTAATGATACGTTTGAAAATACTCTTGTATTTGTATAATAAAGATTAGTACTACCCTCTCTTATCTGATCTGTAGATAAGTTAGTAATATTTGACCCATCGGCAGTAATCTTATTGAATGTTACATTTGCAGTTGGTGCTATATTTTGCCCAATAGCTATTGTCGGTGTTGCACTCTCACCTGTTAATCCAGAAATAAATACACCAGTACCAGCTATTAAATTGGCGACGTAATCTCCAGTTGTATCTGTACCAAGGGCAACGCTATTTGGATTAATAGCAGTAACAATATTGATTGTATTATTTTGTAGATCAATAATATCGCCATATGCTGAACCAGATACATCACCAGTAATATTAACTGTTATTCTTGGATCGGGAACATTAAGAATTCTATTCCAATTTATATTGCCGATAAACTCTTTAGCTTCCACATTTGCCAATGCAAATGATGGGTCAGTTGTAGCTATAACTGCAGTATTGGGTTCAAGTGTATAACCTTCAAAGAATTTGAATCTTTTATCAGTTTCAGATGCATCTCTAAATAATCCCGCATGCCTTTCTGTGCCACTTTGATTATAATGACCAATAAAACCTAAATCAATTGCATCTGAAGGATTGCTGTAACCCAATTGAATTAGAGGATCATTTACAATTAATGTATTAGAGAAAAATCCAACAACATTACCATATACTGTAAGATTTCCAAGTATTGTTAACGAGTTAGCAGTACCAGATTCAAAGGTTGTTACTACTGTTCTAACTTCTGTAAATGTAACAGTGTTGGCTAATTGAAATACGCCAGTGTTTGGTTGATAATCTATACCATTAGCGCTTGATACAGATAATCTTGAAAGCGCATTAGTAAAATATAATAAGTTTCCGCTTTCTTTTACTTGTGCTGTAGTAATACCTAGTAGTGCTGAACCATTACCATAGTATCTACCACTAAGATTGATGTTTCCAGCACTTATATTTCCATTATAAGTTGTTAATACATTTATTACATTAGAATAAACTCTAGCATTCGTATAATATAAATTATTGCCTTCAGCAAGATTACTTGTAGTAAAATTACTTATGGTTAATACAACATTGGCTACATTAGCTCCCCCTGATACATTGGCATAATTAGCAAGAGCAGAAATATTAGAAGCATTAACTAAAGAAATTGTTCCTGGTATCCAATTATTACTTGATCCTTGCCATACTAATACTTGTCCATCTGTTAAGCCGCTAGTATTGACATCTGCAAGAACATTTATGCTCATTACAGAAACATTAGATAATACTCTGGCATTCGTATAATATAAATTATTGCCTTCTAATAGATTACTTGTAGTAAAATTTTCTAATGATACTACTAGATTTGCTATATTGGCAACGTTGGCAAAATTGGTTGTGTTGGAAACTTTGGCGACATTGGCAAAATTAGCTACATTGGCAATATCAGCCACGGAAGCAGTAGTAGCTGACACCGCAGAGGTAGCTAAAGAAGCCAGGAATGCAATAGTTGCTGTTGCCGCTGTTAACGCAGTATTTGCTTGATTCGCCTGCCCGGCAGAATTAGCAAACCCTGCTAGCAAAGATGTATTAGCAAATGCTGCTACACCAGTACCCAAAACATCTGTCGGTACCCAAGCAGTACCATTCCATGTCAATACTTTATTTGTGGCTAATCCTGTTGTATCAACATCATATAAAACATTTATACTTAATAAGGATACATTAGCTGTTACTCTAGCATTTGTAAAGTAAAGATTTGTTCCCTCTGTTAAATTACTTGTAGTAAAATTACTTAATGATAATACTGAATTCGCTATATTTGACGTATTAGCAAAATTAGCTACATTAGCAAAATTGGCAAGATTGGCAGTACGAGCAATGTTAGCAGTATTTGCATAATTAGCAAATGTACTTGATGTTACTCCTGCTACAGATGTTGGAATCCATTCAGATCCATTCCAACCTAATATCTGCCCTGAAGATGCTCCTGTAGTATTAACGTCTGCTAAAACATTTATACTCATGGATGATACATTAGTTAATACTCTTGTATCTGTATAATAAAGATTTCCGTTTTCCGGAATATGAAAAGTACTAAGTAACGCAGTGGGTTTTTGTACTACTATATTACCAGTAAAAGATCTGCTGAAACTGGTGTAGTTATAAACATTACCTTGTTCCTCAAACGGAACCTTCCAAAATAATTTACCGCTAGTTTTTCCTTGAGCACCGGCACCAGTGGTTATTGTTCCTGCTGGAGATACGTGTGTTAATCCTGTTGTAACGTTACTACCAGTGGATGCTTTAACTAAACCAAATGTATCTATACTGATATTGTTTAAATCAAATGAAATCGTTTCGCCCGCAGTGACATAAACTGTAGGATTTGTCCCTAAATACTGATTATCATCAAATAACCAATAAAATACTGAGGAAGGTGCACCTCCCCCAATATTGGGTTTTAATTGTGTAACTGCCGGAATGGCAGCCGTTATTGCTCTAGCATTGCTGAAGTAAAGATTTGTGCCTTCGGTTAAATTACTAGTTGTAAAATTGCTTATGGATAAAACAGTATTCGATACATTTGCTGTCAATGCAGTATTGGCAATTGAAGCAGTATTTGCATTAGTAGCAGAGCTCGCGGTGCCAATACTTGAAATATTATTTGCTACCCATCGAGTACCGTTCCATGTTAAAACTTGATTTGTGCTTGCTCCTGTAGTATCAACATCATACAATACATTAATACTAAGAAGTGAAACGTTTGCTGCTACTCTAGCATTGGTAAAGTAAAGATTTGTACCTTCACTTAAATTTGATGTGGTGAAATTTGAAAGTGATAAAACTATATTTGCTACGTTAGCATTTTGAGAAACATTAGCATAACCTGCTAAATTTGCAAATCCTGAAGTTGTTGCTGCTTGAACCTGACCGAGGACTGTATTTGCAATATTTGCTTTGTCCGCATCAGAAATAGTAGCAAAAACATTGCCCCAGTATCTATAACCGGTTACATTACTTAAAAGTGCTTGACCGTCGGTTGAAGGAAGACCTAAATCTGGTTCAGTTTCCTCTAACTTTAAGAATTGATACCTAGTTGAACTTACATTTGCACTAGGTATCTTTTTAACACGACCTGAGAGAAGTTTAGTCATTTGCTGTTTCTAAAACGCTCAATACTATCTGTAAAGTATTATCAGATCCTGATTTTGCATATAAACTTTGACCAGTTTCAAGAACTAGTTTGCCAACACCTCCACCAACAAGTGTGGCGGCATCTTTTGTTGGAATATCAAACTTATCAACAATTAAAGTATTTGAAAACCCAACCGCAGAATTAGCCCTGTGATATAAACTTACATTAGCTGTATTTTGAGACAAATTAGAAATTAAGCATGTTAAAATAATAGTTGTTCTGTTGGAAGGAGCAGTATAGATTACATTTCCCGAAGTAAATATATTTGATGTTATTGTTCTGAATATATTAAGTGCTGTTGCCATTTTACCCTTCTAATGCTAATATATATGGGGTCATAGTTGCAAACAAAGCTTTAACAAAAGTTCTTCCCGAAATAGTACCATCTGTTCTGTTAATCAATAGATTATCTCCGATTCTAAAATCCCCTTTATGATCTGTACTAGTATAATAAACTGAGCCGCCCCTTTCTGAGATTACTTCATTTTCTTGAATAGGTACGCCCCCCAAAAATGGTAAAGAATTAGATAAAGAATCACCTGCACCCACGTATTCAAACGTATGCCCTGAGCCGGAAATGTAACTTGGCTGATGAAAGGATAATCGAGTTCCAATTCTAAAGGTATCATTTATTGTTTCAAGTAAAGAAATAACAGATGTATTTCCATGAACTACATTACTTAATAGTGGAGTTGATGCATTTACAGTATAGAATACATAATTATTATTTCCAAGATTTGCCCAATTTTGATTGGTGTACTCTAAAACTTCTGCCTTGATAAAGTCTCTATTGTTATAAAGTATTTTTGCTGCATTTATAACATTCGGTTCCGTATTTGCCGTTAAACTTATTGGTTTTTTTTCAGGTGCTACACTTGGCCCATTTGAAATGATATTAGTAATAAGATTTATATTATTCAATATTACATTGGCAATTGCTGTAGTTGAAGCTGGGGCGGAATTCGTATTTTGTTTCACTGCATCTTGATAAGGAGGACTAAAAAATGCAGAATTAACGTAACCTATAGTTTCTTCTATAATAAATTGTCTATTTGCATCTATTAATAAAGCAGCTCTATTATCATTTATGTTTATATTTTCTTTGTAAGTGATTGGACGTCTCGGGGGAGCGACATTTGGACCATTTGTTATTATATTCGCAATCAAATCAATATCAGTTGCCACATATGCAGATTGTGAAGTTGTTGCCGCAGGTGCTGCTGTAGTGTTTTGAGTTACTGCAGTTTGAAATGTTCTTGTAATCGTATTTGCAGTTACTATTTCATCAATTATGGATCCAATAAATCTATAAGCTTCACCTGTTTGAACAATTTGATCATTTATTTGAGTATTACTAGCGCTAAAGTTATAATAATAGACACCAGACATAATGGATTGTCTATTTCCACCATGTCTTAAATCAAATACAATACTATCTACAATAAAACCAACATCTCTTGCACAAGTATTAGCATTGTACGTAAAAGAAGGATAAGTTTGATTTACAAAAGCTACTACTTCTGATGATATAAAAGTATTATTTAAATACAATAAATTAGCTGCATTATTAATGGTTGCATTTGCTGTTTTTGGATATCTATTAGATATAATTCTATCAGTTACACCTACTGTTCCACCACCAATAATATTGGCAACTAGATCAAAATTCGTTGCTACATTCGCTTTTTCAATAGCTGTACCACCCAATCCCCTAACTTGAGCTACATTGGTTTGTCTAAGATTAGTAATAGTTACATTAGCTAAAACATTAGTAGCTAAATTTTTGGCATATCCAATTGCTGCTATTGTTTCTGTAGCTTGACCTGGAATAGCAGAAGAACTTTGGGCCCAATATTGTAAACCGGCAAATACTGCTTGAGTATTACTTTGATATGCCAAATCAATAACCAATGAATCAACTATCAATCCGGTATCACGCCTGCACTTTGCCTCATTGTAGTTGGCTACAGATTTATTTTGTATTAAATTTGTTACTAAACTACCAATATAATTGTATGCGTATCTCGTTTGCACTACTTGATTATTAATTTGTGAAACATTCGCATTAAAGTTATAATAGTATACCCCGGATGTAATGGCTTGTTTATTTCCATCGTGTCTTAAATCAAATACAATACTATCTATAATATAGCCAACATCTCTAAAACATTTAGCTGTATTAAAAGAGAAAGCGGGATATACATTAGCAACATAAGCTACTACTTCTGACTGAATAAAATTTTTATTTGCATAAAGAATATTAGCTGATAGATTAATATTTGGAGCACTATTAGCAGGATACTTATTTGGAATTATTCTATCAGTTACTCCAACCGTCCCATTTTGAATGATATCAGTAATTAGATAAAATTCATTATTTATTTTATAAACACCATCTTGGCCCCCCACTGGGCCCGCAACAATAACTTGCGAATTTGCTAATTGATATGTAGGAGTTACTGCAATATTAAGAATAACATTGGTTGCCAATCTTTTCGCATAATTTAAGGCATTGATTGTTTCAGTGGCTTGCCCAGGTATTGCAGAACTTGACTGAGCAAAATACTGCAACCCAGCAAAAGTAGCTTCAGTATTACCGTTGTATGCTAAATCAAATAATAATGCATCTACTATCAATCCCGTATCTCTTGAGCACTTACTTTGATCAAAATCAGCAATTAAAACTGCATCTCCATAATTTGGTTTTTGATTTAAATTACCCAGAGTCAAATTATTGCCATCTTGATACAATAATGTTCCAAAGTACAAAGGAAAACTTACTCCCCTAGCTACCAAACCATAAGTACCAAAGGATGAATTGGAATTGGTAATAGAACAAAATCCGCCATTTTCACATAAAATAGCAATATTACAGCAAATAGTAAAAACAGATACCAGTTGCGTATATCCTCTATTTAACATATGAATTCCAATACCACCCTCATTGGTTTGGGTATAGGAATCTACTACCATGGATCGTAAACCGGAAACATAATTTCCATTAACTCTCATACCACAACCAGTAGTTGTAATTGATGAACAATTTTGAATATATGGACTAGTTACAATAAATCCAGCAGATCCATTAGGATTGTATGAAAATACTGCAGCAGGTGAAACATGATTTCTAAATGTGAATCCGGTTACATAACATCCATTATTAACATAAAACATATCAACATTAGCTTGATATGGATATACTGAAGTAGTTCTTAAACTATCACCAACTAAAGAAACTCTTGTGGGAATAGTAACAGGTTGATTATACAACACATATTGCCCACTACTTACTTTAATAGTATCCCATGCCTTTGATCTAGCTAATGCGGTATGAATATTAGCCAAAGGTTTTTGTATAGACCTTCCATCATTAGCATCATTACCAGTACAAGTAACGTAAATAACATTGGCTACATTGGCAAAGGTTATATTTGCTACAGCATTAAGATTAGCAGTTTGAGATCGTATAACGTCTGTAACTGCAGCAATAGCTCTAGCATTTGTAAAATATGATCTACCATAATTTAAATTTGCTAAAGCAATTGGTCCTTCGGGAATTTCATCTGTAGTTGCTATAGAAGAAATACTAATGTTGCCTAAGAACGCAGCATTTGCTTTTATAGTACCAGAAACAGAATCGTATATAATACTATTATCAAATGCAGAAATTGCTGCTCTTGCTCTCGCATTAGTAAAATATAATTTCGATCCCTCAGGCACATCATCGGAAGTACCAGAGAATGTGGTTTGAAATCCAGGCGTTGCTCCAACTAATATCCAAGCATTGCCTGAATACATTAAGAAAGCTGTTTCGCCAGATTTAGTAAATTTTATATTAAGATTATTTAAAATATTACTACTTAAACTATAGCTACCTCCACTGGTGCTAGTTAAAGTAATAATCTTTAATTGGCCATCTGTTCCTTTTGCGATATCAATATATTTTAGGCCACCATCATCTATTCTTACATTAGCAGGAATAAATGTTATATTAGCACCAGCAGAACCTGCAGTTCCGTTTCTAACAACGTTGGCAGTGTATTCAGTACCTAGAGTATTGGTACCATCTATGGATGTGGAAAACGATAAAGTATTTCCAATATTGGTAGGATCACTAACATTAAAGACATAATTTGCGCCTTTAACAAAGGTCAATCCGCTTGGGAATGGTTTATTTACACCCGATCCTGCCCATTCATTTGGGAAGTAACCGTTTAACTTTATTTTATTGTTAGCGTAACTAACAACTATATTCTTAGTAAAACTTACGCCTTCAGTGAATGTAAATCCCAATCCTGTACCAGACACATTGGGAGTATACATAAAGATTGTTGCCGGTAATGCTGTACCATCAGTAATAGCGGTGGTATTAGCAACATTACCACCAATTAATTCTGTTCTGGGAACAGTTAAACTAATTACACCAGAAGTGGAAAGTACTTGTACGTTTCCACCTAGTTGTACATTACCAGCTAATCTAGGATCAGATAAGGATGCAAATAGAATACCAGCATTTACATTTTTACTGGTTCCATCCTGAACAATATAAAGTAAATCACCTCTCTGTACTACATTAGCTGATTCTAGTTCAGAGACTTTAAGATCAGCCATTTAAAAACTTATGCGTCTTTGATTATCGTATCGTCGTTTGCATCAGTTTGTAGTGTACCGGCATTATTTCTATTAAAATTCTTAGACATTGCCACTAATACTTCTGATTTATTTCTAGTACTACCGTTAGATGAAGTATATCGTTCATATCTTACCCAACCGGTGTGACTAATACCATTTGCCTTATTTGCATTAACACCAACTTCAACACTATCTACGCCGTACACGTTACGTTTAGAATTCCACAAACCAATCGCAGCATTACCCCAACCATATGTGGTTAATTCTTTTGGTGACTGTTGTACTCCTAAAGTTAAGATAGCAGAATTAGCACTCGTATACGCTACATCTAAAACAATTGTATTTGCATTATTAATTTGATTTACTCTATAAGCCACGTTCTCAATAACTAATGCATCACCGACTTTAACATTGGCAGTTACAAAAGAACTAGTAGTAGTTGTTACAGTTGTACTGTTTAAATTTGCTATTGCTGTTACACCAGATAGGTTTATTCTATCTAATTTTCCCCATTGAGACATTTTTTTCCCCTTTTGTATTGGCTATTTTCTTGATTTTAGAACTTTAGCCATCTTTGCAAGTTGCTTTTCTCTTTTATCGACAGCTCTTCTTGCTTTTGCTTCTTCTGGACTTTCTCCGGTGGTATGAGCGAGCCTAGCAGTTGCTTTTGTTACTCCGCCTTTTGTTTCAATGTCATGTCTGGCGCCAACAGTTCTTTTAATAGTTTCTGGTTTCATTGTTGGTTTAAAATCACCAAAATAATAATTCATTTTTTGTTTTAAATCTTTCTTTTGCTGTTTTGTGATTGCCGCTTCAAGAATAATATTAAACTCTTGTTTGTCAAATGCTTCTTCAGCAATAGCTATTATATCTTGTTGTAATTCATGATCATCTGAACCTACAATAGTTTGTACTGCATCAAGATAATCAGCATAAGTTGGATCTGCGGGAACTTCAACAGTTGCCGTTTCTTCAACATAATACTTTACTTCTATTTGTTCCTTCATTGCAGTCTTAATTGCTTTACGGCGATTGAGTAAATAAGAATCTGACTTATCTGTCTTACCGTCATTGTTGATATCCGAATCCTCTTTGCCTACTGAATCCATACCTTCTTTTAGGCGCCCGTCTTTTTCTGCAGACTTAAGCATTGCTGCACGGTCACGATACCCAGCAATACCAGGTTTGATATCCTTTGCAGCTTGCATTTCTCCAGCAGTAGGATTAGCAACATGCTTCATAGTTGTTTTAGCTTGCGAACTCATTTTAGCTTTAGCATATCTGGCTGCAGCACTGGTCTGTGCTTCATTGGTCTGCTCAATATCTTCACTAGTAAGTCTATTCACTGCTTTAGCAATACCCGTTTGTCTTTTTTGAGTCTTACTAATACTTGGTTCATTAGTAACACCTCTAGCAGCAGATAATCCCGATCTATAAGTATTTTGTTGCACATCCCTGGCAGCTTTTTTAACATAAGAACCTAAAGTAGATTTATCTAATTCATCCAACTCTTCAGCTTCTTCCATTTTGCGAAGTTTAGCTAGAACAGCACCAGCAACTTTCTTGCCTCGCTCTTCCGAACCATAACGCTTGGCAGCAGAAGCAGCAATCTTCGCAAACATTTTGCCCGGCTTACCAATGTCTTTACCAGCACGAGCAGCTTTAGCTGAATAACTGGCTTCTTCCAAAGCTTCAACAAATTCGTCATCCGATAGTTCATCTACCATTTTAGAAATGACATCGTCAGAAACATCCAGATGCTCTTCATTTAGTTTTGAAGGATTATTATTGCCTTGCGTAACTTTTTGAATCGCCTCAAAAAGATTATTAGTGATTCTAATCATTGTAGTTCCTTTTATTAATTCTTATTATTATATTTATTTGATTAAGTACCTAAGCCTGCAGAAACAGTATCTTTGGACCAACTTTTGCATGCCCAGAAACGCGCTTTATAACGAGGCCCCGGATCATCACAATTATGTCTAGCTCTAAAACTTCGACGTCTTTCTGGATTACCAGTCTTTATGGTTAATCCTGTAGTATCTCCAAAATTAACCTTTACCACATTGCCTTTATCATTCTTTGTATAAACAGCAAATTTTCCTTTGCCATCAGATGTTCTAAATGGTTTATTTAGCTGAACAGTTCTACCATTCTTTTCTGCTTCTTGTAGTTCAATGCCTTCCGCCACACCTTTCTGACCTTTAGCCATTTTCAATGAGGTTTTTAATGCTGATACCTTACCTTTGGAAGTTTTAGCATCATTTGCTGTATCTGCTCTGCGTTGAAGTGGATCGTAACCAAACTTAGAACTATTAGGATTACGAGGTGTTTTATTACCCTCATCATCTACATCATATGCATCTGGGTGTTTACGCCATTTAGCGCCTTCCGCCACACTTTGCTTTTCTCTTTCTTCACGCTCTTTCTTTTGCTTAGCTAATAAGTCTTGTATTCGTTTTGAACTGGCATTTACATCATAGCCTGCACGTGCTAAAGAATTAGTAAATTTTTGTCGAGGAGTTAATTTTTGATATTTGGCTTCATCTACATTCTTAGGGGGTATACCTGCTTTTTTCATAGCAATTGCAATTGCTGCTTGCTGTGCAAGATTTTTTGCTTCATACAAATCACCCTCAGTATCCTCAGCGTAGTAAGGATTATTGGGATCAGTATCATGACTTTCGTCTGGCCACCAATCTATTTTAAAGGTTTTTCCCTGATCAAATGCATCATGCATTTTCATTATTCTAGATTCATATTCTTGTTTAGTTGGTTTCGCTCTGCCGGCAACTACATCCATTACAAAATTTAGTGTCACAGCATTTGCCGCTAAGCTTGCACATCTTGCACCTACCTCATTTTTTAAAAAATCTATTAAAATACTTTCGCTACAATCAGCTAATGATGTAGCAAGCATATGAGGCACTTTAAGATCAATAAAACAATAACAATAATCATAATGTGGTTCTGGACTAGTATGCATTACATATTCATCTTTAATTTCTATTCGTTTAAATCCATCGGTATTTTTCCATATTACCAGATCACTAGTTATATCATCGGGTTCACCAAAAGTATTCATTAAATGCTCAGCATATTGCGCCGGAACCTCATTTTTCCAGTTTTGTAAAATATCTATAGCATTATTATCACCATAAGATGATTGATATGCTTGATCATGTGTTTCTTTGATTTTCTTTTTACTAACACTTGCCATGCCCTGTTTAGCCAAGTGTTTTGCTGTAGAGAAACCTTGCCCATATTTGCCTGCTTTGGCCACTGGATTTTTCTTAGGCATATCTGGGTCAAATGGTCTATTTGGATCTAAATGAAAGGGCACTTTTTTGCCTGGATTTTTAAGCATATAGGACAATGGTGTTTCAGCTTCAACTAGTTTTTCATTACGCTTCGTATGAAATGCTTTAGCAGCTTCTTCGGGTGTTTTATGTATATCGCCCTCTGGTCTAGTTAATGATCCGGGTGATGCAAAATATCCTCCACTTTTATGTTTTAAAATATTTGCACCTTTTCGTCCTTGCTCATCCTTGGTTATACCTACAACTGTGTGCCCTTTAGACGTTGTATTAAATTTTGTAATTGATTTGAAAGGATCGTACGAATATGTAGATTCCTGTAGATCCCAATTCTCATATTGTTCTTCACCTGTTGGTTCAAAATCTTCTTCTACCGATCCATAAAGAGAATCATCACAATCTATACAAACAGAATCAAGTTGTTCTCTAAGTGTAAAAAATGTTTTCTTTTGCATTTGTTCATCTACTTCTTGTTTTCCATTCTTTAAAAAATCATGCACTGAACCGATATAATCATCAGCTTTAGTTATTTTAGATTGTACCCAAGCATCAAGTTGTTTATTTTTTTTCATCATTTTAGACAATTCTTTAGCTTTAGATGCTATAGTTTCCAAATCACCTTTAGCCATTCCACCTTCGTCATCTATACCCTCACTGACAGATTTCCAACTCCCACCTTTAGATTTATACCATTTAGCCGCCCAACCATTAGCATAAGCAGAAGGGTAAACATCGAATTTAGATTTTGCCAATGCCTTTGCTCTTGCCCATAGATCAGGTTTCGTTGGTTTATTTTCTTCCTCTAAATCCATTTTCTCTGTCCTAACATTTATTGGTTTACCGCCTTTACCGAATCTATCTGCTATAGGATCTTCTCTTCTTTTTCTTTTTACTGCAGCTGCTCTATCAGTTTTACTCATTGATGATGCTTTAGCCAAGGGCAAGCATTTTGGTTTACCTTCACCTTCTTCTCTAGCGCAGTCACCCTTTATATTACCTTTAGTATCCATTCGAACCCATTTTTGTCTAAACCAGGTTCTTAGATCCTCATTAGTTATAGGAATCTTCATTTAGTATTATTTTTACTGATTAATCTTGATTGTTCTAATTTTTTAACTTTCATAATCATTTTTTGAACAAATACGGGATTTGTAGAAATAAGATTAGATACGCTTTGTTCTATTCTATCCCTTTCTTGAGCAGATAATTGTGATTTATCTTTACCTTGTAAAAGCTTTTTTATCAACATTCTTCTCGCTGCTTCTTTAGCTCTTCTATTCAATATTGCCGGTGTAGAAGTACGAAGTAGCTTCATCTGCCTTGCCATTTGTAATTTTGCAGATTTAGTTTTTAGTTGCTGACTTTTTCTTAATCTTGTTGTGGCAGAAATTTTTTCAGATAAAGTTTCGGGGGTAGATTCAAATTCGTGTAGACCATACAAATCACTTATATCTTCCCAGGTAAAAACAGAAATCCAATCATTAAGTTGTTCTTCTTTAATTCTACCTTCAGTTAGAAATTCGTTAAATTTTTTCATTTTAGTATTGTTTTTAACATCCAACCATGTTTCTGATGAACACCTATTCTATCTTGAATAAAATTAGCTAAACCTAATTCATCAGCATCATCTGCTAATTGATATGCCCTCATTAATGAAATCAAAACTAAGTTATTAGTAATGTTTAAATCATTAATCATCTCTAATGCCGTATCAGGTTCAGATTCAATTATGGACATCATATTTTGTAATGCCGATAATTTTTTCGGTGGATATCCATCTATAGCTTTTAAAAATTCAGCTATATTATCTACAGCTTCAAATAATTCTTCATATAGATTGTTTAAAAAAGTATGATATTGAGGAAAATTGGGACCTTCAATATTCCAATGATAAGTATGTGCCTTATAATACATACCAAATGTGTCAGCTAAAACTTTATTTAAAACTAATTGCAATTGTTCCATCAATCAAGTCCCATTTGAATTCTTTTTGCTGCTGTTTTTGCCTGTTTTGTTTTAGAAATTAAATCTAAACTTTTTGAATTCGTCTGATTAGATGTTGGGGGAGGCTGTTGAATACTTGATCCTCCTATCTCTGTTCCAAATACTTTATTTTTTTGATCAAGTTTCATTTTTAAAAAATCACTAAATGGTACTAATCCTACTCTATTATCAGGTTTAGTTGTATCATGAGTTAGATTTTTAATAGGTTTATCGTAGTTAAATTTCATTTTTTCCTCGTACATTCCTACAAATGGTTGTACATTAGATTTATCTTTATCATCTATTTTTTGATGACCTTTACTAATAATTTGTTTTTTTACTTTATAAGTTTTACCATCAGGGCTGGTTCTGGTCTCGTAGTCAGCAGTTGATATTTTTTTAAACATGCCAGGACTTGCTCTTCCCTTTTGAATAAATCTATTTTCTTCTGGGGCGGTCCATTCATCGATTTCACCCCCACCATGAATCCCAACTAAATGTCCAGGGGCATCATCTTGAAGATCCGCATCATCTTCATCAACATTTTTAGAAAAATCTATGTAATGTTTTTGTACAAACATTATTTCTTTATCTTGATATCCAAGAAGATTAAGAGTATCATGCGCAATAGAAGCATACATTGTAAAATCGTGCACTTTTTCCGGTGGAATTTTACCTTTAGCTGCCTGTTTTTCAATATCAAACATTTTATCTACTGCCATGATAGCCTGTTTAACATATTTTGGATTAAGATCATTTCTAGTTGATATAGATTTTAGTAATCTTCCAGCTGTTTTATCTATTTCTAAATTTTTAGTAGTATAATCATCGTATTTTACTTGTCCCATTTCTTCTATTAATTTTTTTGATGGTAATAATAGAGCAGGAATTTTTTCATTTATTTTATGCCTATATCTAACAACATAGGTATTTTCTTTTTCTGCAGGTAATGTATTTTCTATTACTATTTTATTTTGTTTTGATTCTTTTATTTCATAAATCCAAGACTTAACTGTTTGATTATTTGGTAATTGAATAGTAACATAATTTGAACCTCTGTATACTATTTCTCCAATATGGCCCTCTTTCGTCTCTACAGTATCTAACAGATTAAATAATTCCTCGTTTATATATCTTTCCCTTATAGGTTTCTTTTGACTTGTTTTATCTTGAATATGATTAAATATCTCAGTAGCGTGCTTGTGCAATTCTTTCGGAATAAACTTTTTCAGTTCTTCGGGCGACTTAGAAGCTCTGGCAGCAGTACCAGAAATACCAGCTAGACCACTTGCTCCCTCTTTTCTTTCTCCGCCTACCTGTTTGAAATGAATAGCATCAAATTTATAATAACCATGTCCTCCCTCTTTACCATTATATTGTTTTAATCTGTCAACTATAGGTTTTCTGTCAGAACCACCATAGAAAGTGACGGATCCTCTCAAACCTCTAGAGTGCATATCTGATAGAGCGTGAAGTGGAGTAACTGTTGCACCCACATGTATGGAAGGCGCAACAGATTTTTTGATATATTCTACTTTTTTGTCAACAGGAATAGGTCTAGTGGTAGCTTTAGTGGTGTATACACTAACACTGGCGTGTTTACCCTTTTGCATTTCCCTTGCTACAGCTTGATGACCTAGGGTAAAGGGCGAGAATCCGCCTATTGCAAAAGCATGATCCTCGTGTTTTGATTCGTTAATTGCCATAGTTGTCCATTAGAATATAGTTATCTATTTATTTATAAAATTAGATATTTTGGTTAATTACTATGTGATTTCTTCCCAATCTATAGAAGCCAATACTTTATCATTATTATTTTTAGCAGCAGCTACTAGGGTAAAGGTTATGGGAGTTGCAGTAAAACTATCTCTTTCTAATTGAAATTTAAAATCACCATCTCTGAGATCAACAGTTAAGCTCTGGCTACCTGTAGATATTAGATAAGAAGATCTTAAGTCTGTTCCTCCAGTAAAAGAAGTGCCAGAGAGGTTGTATTCTACAGCAGAATCTGCGCCGTCAGAAACCCAAGAACCTCCAGTAACATTAGCATTAGAAATAATCTTGTATCTAAAATCACTTTGTGTTGTACCAACCAAAGCTATGTTCTTAGGAATGACAATGGCATCTAAATGAGTGGATTTTAATCTAATACTGGCCACTGGATAAAATACATTGGCTGTTGCTAGATTATAATTAGCAGCAGTAATAGGTTGCATACCTATGGTTCGCATTTTTCCTGCTAGTTCATAACCACCCTCTGAAATCACTGTAGAGCATATTTGCTTAAGAGTAGAAGAACTCGCAGTTGCTCCAGTGTTTTCTATTTCATATCTTACCGGCAGACATGCTGTTTGCATATAAGCGCCAGCAGGCGAGCTAGAAAGATTTGCATGGTGTATGGAATGACAATGAATAAATCGACCATTAACTACAAATCCCATTCTTACTGTGCCAACACCCAACCATTCTATGTCCATCCAAAAGATTTGCGGATAGTTTAGATTTAACGTCAATCCTGAAGGACCAGTTCCATTCATGGGATCTATGTTCCAATTAGATTGTGCAATTTTTGTATCTATAACTGATCCAGTTACCTTGGATCGTTTTACAAAATATACATCATCTGACTGCTCTAGAAAAATACCATTGTCTGTACTAAAATATCCTACACGCTGTCTGAGATTTGCCTTGCTGGCATTCATGACAAATGTGTTAATAATCTGCAAGGATTTGCCTGGTTGATAGGCAAATACTCTGTAGCTTTCTCTATAAACTTTAGCATTAGCTGTTGTATCAACCACCATATCTATGCTAGCTGTATTTGCCTGAAAAGAATAGCTGGTGGTTGCAGTATTAGATGTTGCAAATTTGCCATTATCGGCATATCTTTGTGAGGAATCAAATAGAGTATAGGGCGTTGTAGTTCTAAATCTACCAAAAGAATCGTAATTAGTTTCGGCAAGTACCACAGATATAGCATTGCCAGAATTATTTTTTATTTCTACTTCGTTAACTATAGTAGCTGTATTACTAGTAGTAAATAGATAAGTCATACTATTCTCCAACCATTTCTATAAATTAATTGTACACCGCCATTATCTTGTTGTAAAATAAAACCACCTGCATCATTGTCAACTGTCCCTAAAACAGTTATTGGATTTACAGAACAGTTTCCAGATTCATCTTTTATAATATACATTCTACCAGCATTTATAATACTTGGCAAAGTAATAGTAACATTACCATTGTAATTTATACCTATATAAAAATCTTTGGTTGTTATTTCATAATAAGGAGTAGTTACCAGTTTAGTTTCATGATCTAATCTAGCTACTGATCCTGCTCCCCCTCCTGGACCTGTTTCAGATAATTTAGCTATCCATTGCTCAAGATATCTAATTTTCTTTTGAATAGAATTTATATCTGGCGCCACCAACAAGGGATCAGGTTGCTGGAAGGAGTCTCTTTTTGCGCTAGCAGTAATAGCTTCCGAGGCAAGATCAGTAAGACTTCGGCTAAAACCTATCTCTTCATTTTTTTCTTCTACTATAATAACTTTTTTTTCTATTAGATGATCTGATATATTTGGTAAAGTATTATTTTGCAATTGTGATACTTTATTTGTTTCATTCTTTATAAGATCCAATGCATCCGATAAATCTTCAAAAACATTAGAGCGAATATTTTCTTTTATATTATTAACTAAATTATTGCGTATATTCACATCCTCAATTATAGATTTATCGACTTTCTGTCCAAAATAATTGGCTAAGTTGACCAAAAGTTGCTTTTCTTTGATAGATTTTATAGACATTCTATTGACAAGGTGTTATTATTTACTATGAGCCTAGATGATAAAGTTACTTTAAATTTCTATTTTTAATTTTATTTTTGATTATTTCTTTAGCTGTTGTAGGTGATATTATATTCCAAGGATGTAAGCTCATCATATATTTTGTTCCTTCGGGAGTTCCCCAATCGAAGCGATAATGGTTTTCATAGTCTTCGTATATAGTTGGATTAGATCTACCGAAATTACGAAGAAGTATACCAGCCATAGAATTTGCTTCATTTTCAAAGGATGATCCTGTTTCACCAGCTAATGCATGAAGTCTACCATCTTCGTTTTGTTTATGATGAACCATTTCGTGACCTAATGTTCTGAGTATGTCTGCAAGATGCCTACCTGCAGTATTTACCATTATTTTGTTTTCGCTTGGATTATAATGTCCGAAGCTTGTATTATCAAATGCTTCTTTTTTTGAATCACTAAAGAAAACTTTAGGGACTTCTTTAAGTCCAAGTTCTTTACTAGTATATTCTACGAAATCTCTAATAATTTCTTTTTGTTTATTGTAATCTCTAAATGATTTCATCTTTGAAAATTAGCTTTACTAAATTCTTCTCTGTCAACAAATTTAGTTGGTCGGTTATTTATGGCAACTACAAAACCTTCTGGTTTTGCTGCTTTTCCATTTATACTATGGTTATAATCAAAGTCTGCAGCTGCCATAGAGTGTGTCAAAATGTCTTTAGCCTTTTGTAGATGATGGTGTATCTTAAAACTTGAATCAAAATGAGATTTATGAGTATCAACGTGATTTAGAACACTATTCATCTCATTAGTTTTTCTTTGTTTGGCTACTTGAGTCTTCACCTTATCTATCTGTTTACTATGCCAAGATTTTAGATACTTTTTGTAATCATTAGTATTAGGCGTTGATTCATCTTTAACTGTTTGATTAATATATTCCTTCATTCTATCCTCATGGCCATTCTGATGTCCATAATTTTGTAATTTATTGTGTTCAGCAATAGCAGCAGAAAAATGTTTATTATATTCTTCATTTGCTTTAGGAGTTAACGTAGCAGCGGTATGATCAAACTTTGTATTGATGATATGAACATTGTCGTTAGCTTTTAGATGTCCGGTGTCGGCATTATATTCTGCCTTCATATTGTCTAAACTAGGTCCACTATATGCAGTATGAAAAGCAACACCTAATTTAGCTTTTTTAATTTTATTGGCTTCTGGATTATTCTTTTTTACTGAATAAGTAATAGTATTGGGTTTAAAGTGATAACTATCTTTAGTCTCTTGCACATCACCGTCATCTTTACTATACATTAGATCGCCTTGATATACTTTACCCGGGGGTATCACCTTTGGTAGATATTTTAATGCATGACTTAATTTAGATACTAATCCAGGCGCATGGCCATGATTTTTAGCTATATCCTCGATTGTATAATTTAATTTTGGGTTTTTATTGAATACGGATTTTGATGCCACAAAGAATTTACCATTCTCAGGATTATGTCCGGCTATTATACTTGGACTTCCATCATATTTTGTGGAAATGGAAGCATTAGATTTTTTTCCAGTTAAAAGATTGTGCGTCTGTACTAGATTGTTAACAGCATGGTGAAATCCTTCCGATCCAGCATTTATCACATGGTCTTCTAAATGTTCAAGATGAGTTAGTTTGCTCTCATCCGTCACTGATTCATAAAAATATGACTTAAAGGAATACATTATTTTATTCTTATTTTTTTATTCGTATCACCAGCATGGACAATAATATGAGAAGGTTCTGCAGATAACTGTGCATTTTTAGTTGCAGATTGCTTTGTTTCAGGTACGTTTTGGTTTTCTTTAGTTTTATTTACTACACTATGACCAAGAGTCTTTTTAAAATCTTCTAAATGTTTATCATCATCTAAATTTACATGACTTTTTATCAAACCCTTTTTACCATCGGGTTGAAACATTACTGTTCTAGAATTCTTATTGCCTGCTTGTTTTTCTCTAATAGTCCATTTCCCGTTACCTCGTAATCCGGGCAATCCATGCTCTGTTTTATCCTTGTCTCCTACCTTATAGGTACCGAACCCCGAACCTACTTGAACAAAATCAACATGATGATCTTGTAAATACGCATCTGCAGGAGATAGATCAGAATGTTTCAAAACAATACTTTTGGCTCTACCACTAGCGGTTGTTTCTGCTGTATTTGGATCGGGTATTGTTTTATTCATGTGTTCTAAAATGCCTGCCTTTTCTATTTCGGCGGCATATTTAGGTCTTTTGGCTCTTGCATCATCTGGAATATGCCATCCTTTTTCTTTATTGTGTCTAATTGTTAACTGCCCCATAGCTGCGGTTATATCTTGTTTGACCTCGCCTTGAAACACACTATCCCCACTCATCACTCGACCTGGGTGTGTAATATTTTTCTTTTTATTCAAAACCATAACATCTGCGCCTGCAGTAGATCCTGCAGCTTGAAATTTTTCTGGAACTAATCCATGTTTTCTAAGTCTATCCACAAAGTCTGATTCGTATTTAGTACCAAGATTAACCTTTTCCTCACCGGGTTTTAATAACTTAGAAACAGGAATAGTAACTTGTTTTTTATCTTCACCGGAAACTACAGCATAATTTTTTTTATCATTTCCAGTATAGACAGAATGTAATCTAACTTTAGATCCAATTTTTAAATTTTCATGTTTGGTTCCAACCTCATGTGTGGGATTTTCAGAACCAACGTATGGATCTAGATATTTCATTTTATGTTTTTCTGCTTCATTACCATAGCTGCTAATAAATCCCCTAGCTTCATCAAGTTTTTGCCTAAAATTTTTAAAAAGTGAGGCCATTTTTTCTCCATTAGAACAAATTTATTCTAATATTTATTAGTTCTAGAAAATCAAAAAGAAAGGGCCCGAAGGCCCCTGAAGATAGTGATTAAAATTAAATATTTTCTGCCCATGCTTTAACTACAGGGTGTAAAATATCATTGGTATAATCCATTTTCATAGTATTTACGACAGCTAATACTACTTGAATATTCCCTTTAATATATCCTCTATTTGAGTTAATTCGATCTACACTGGGTCTATAAGGATTTCGTTTTCCTTTGGTACCCATCTCCATACTAAAGGGAATTTTGGTAATAGCACATTTTCCGTCACATTCGTCAAATTTCTTTTGAATGTATTCTGGAGTAAGATCAAATTTAAGATCTTTTGATTTTGCTCTTGTTTTGAGAGCAGTATGTTCCATTTTACCGAAACGTAAAGGATCAGCTTTGCGTCTACGATAACTGGCACCATGCCTTTCTTTTAGTTTTCGTAATTTACTTTCAGGTAGATTCTTAAGTTTTTCTTTCTTTAGTTGGTATTCGTATTTAGTAAACGCTACCAATAGACTAGTTTCATCTTCAGTTAAGTTTCGTTCGCCAACTTTCTTGACAAGATTAAGACGTCTAGCTTCTTTAACTAATGCCTTCTCAGTAAAATCAAATGTATTCATAGTAAAAAGCCGAGGGAGTCCCTCGGCATATCAATTAGGCTGAAAATGCTTCACTGCCTGCTTGTTTATATGCAGCAGCTACCATAGCACGACTTGGTTTACCAAGACGATATGCTGATTTTCCATTTTTAGTGGTATTGGTATAGATAGCATATCCTTCAGAACGAAGCTCGCTAATACGAGGGCGAATGCTGTCTTCAGAAGAATTTGTCAAACCTGCAAGTTGTGCTGGGGTAAACTGATGACCAGATTGTAGTACTTTCAATACACGAGTTTTAAGCATAATTACTCCATTTAAAAAAAATTCGCATTAAGGTGTGCGAATGTCACCATTTCTTATTTTAATATTATTTGATATAGATGTCAATCTGAAGTTAGCCAAATATTTGCATAATCTTCTGCTTGTTCTAATGATTCGAAGTATAATTCTTCCTGGGAATCATAATACGCATTATATAAAAATAATCTATAACCACCAAAAGTTCTAGAATGAATACAAACTGTTTTACTTCCTTTTTGTTTTTGAAGCATTTTTTACTTTCCTAAGATATTCTCTGCCAATTATACCTTGTTCAATTTCTTTAATGGCAGTAACAATAGGCCTATTTTTTTCTCCTAATGTAGATTTATATCCCCTTGACAGTTCTCTTGCTCGAACCGCAGCAATTAAAATCATGTCATATTTACTACCAATTTTATTCGATGCCACTTCCGACGTTATTCGTGCCATTTAATACCTCATTTAGTTTAGTTACATCTGCACAAGTATAAGCTTGATACTGCCTTTTAATATTTTCTGGCATAGGAATAAATTCTATTTTTGCATTATATACATCTGCAATCTCTTTTGCAATCTCTAGAAAAGATTTAGTGTCCCCCATACCGACATTAAAAATTCCTGATACTTCTTTTCTTAACATTATTTTGTGAATATTACATACTGTATCTACATGAATGAAATCTCTTCTATAGTTTTCACTATTTTCAAAAATAGTTATCACTCCTGTCTCTTCTGCTTGTTTTTTAAATTTAAAGAAAGGACTAGCTTGATCACCTTTATGGTCTTCGTGGGGACCATAGACATTAAAATATCTTAAACCTTGTACAATAATATTTTGTTTGTTTTTAAAATACATTCCGTCCATATACTTGTCTATTAAAAATTTTGACCAGGCATATGGGCTTTGAGGAGATTTTGGCGCATTTTCCTCAAAATTTGTGTTAGAGCCATAAACACTAGCAGAGCTTGCATATTGTAAATTTATATTTAATTCTCTGCATATTTTACTAAGAACTAATGTAAATTCTACGTTTTGTCTATATACTTTTTCAACATTAGTTTCAGTGGTAGAAGTTATGGCTCCAAGATGAACAACCCAATCTAACTTTTTTATATCATTAATATTTACATTATCTCCCCATTCATAAAAGTAAAGATTATGATCAGATAATGCCTTCACCATATTCTGACCAATAAACCCTTTATGTCCGGTGATTAGAATATTCATACTTTATCGCCATTTGGGTCCATCAACCCAAGCTGTAATACTTTCTCTTTTACCTTTAGTAACAGGGGTTACACAATGATAATAAAAAGAGGGAAAAATTATTAGACTTCCTTGTTTTCTGACTATAGTATTGTCTGGGTTTTCGTTTAGATCATAAAATTCCAAATTTCCACCCTCATAAGCGGTTTCATCACTTAATTGTAGAACAGCAGTAAGTTTTCTATGATAATACGGAGCATTATTTATCCAAAAAACATCTTGATGCTTTTTATACTCACTTTTCTTATCAGCTGTATATTCGGCATACTGCATAAAGTCTAATTTACTAATATGAAAATCAAAAAATTGGGAATTTGATGCCCAAATTAATTTCCACAAACTGTCGAAAAGACCACTAAATTTAGTATTATCTACTTGTATAAAAGCAATATCACTTTTTCGATAATCATCATTTACCGTAGTGCCTGCGGGACCAATATTGGCATTTTCTTTTGGCAACATATTACATAAAGCTATTAGAGTGTCGCATGCGTCCGGTGAAAATGCTTTTTCAAAAACTACCCATTCTCTTACCATAATTTTGCCTCGTAAAAATTTAATTAGTTATTTATACCTATAAGTTTCTTTGTGCGACCACCTGGATTCGAACCAGGGACCCACCGGTTATGAGCCGGGCGCTGCTGACCTCTGAGCTATGGTCGCACAAAGAAACCTATTGGTGGGGATGGAGAGATTCGAACTCTCACGTCGAAACGTCTGGGCTTAAACCAGGTGTGTCTACCAATTTCACCACATCCCCAATACTTACCAAACCCAAGATACAAAACTATATCTTGTTCCTTTAGTAACATTTTTCACAGCATGAGGAAATAAAAAATTAGAAGGAAAAATAACTATGTCACCAGCATTTAATACTATTTTTTGGTTATCGAAAAAAATTAATTCACCGCCTTCATAGTCATCATTTAAGCTTCCTAAAACACTTAAAATAGGAATACCTTTTATACTACCATCAAATAAACTATGTATATGGTCGCAGTGCGGTTTCATATTTGTTCCTACAGGATACTTGTTAAATCTAACTTTAGAAAATCCTTTCCAACCTGAAAACCAAGAAAAATTCATATCTTGATAGTAGGAATAAATTCCTTCCCAGATTCTTTTCATAATTTCGTCAGATGTTGAAGTATTGTAAGTTATAAACAAATCGTCATCATACGAATGATTAGAATTACTTGTTACATTGTAAAATGTATGTTTATTATAATCAGTAGTTAGTAATTCACCCATTGTTCTTTTTACCAAATCATTATTTAGATGATTTCGATAAAATTTCATGTAATGCTCTAAATTTCTATTCATGCTCTATTTTATAGTAATTAGTTATTAGTAACAAGCAATATCATTTGTTTTTTTATGTTTTGGCACCACCGGGAGGAATCGAACCTCATGCCTTCCACCCGAATCTAAGGATCGATTTAGAAGACCGATATCGGGCTCGGTGGTAATTGTTGGTATGGATATGCGTATTTGGGCACACTATTGTTATTTAAGAACAGGCATTGTATGCCGCTCCCCCTTAATTAACGTCTCCCGACGTTATACGGCTGCAATTTGCTTCAGCTCTTCGATCTCAAGATCCTCGTCTTCAGCTTTGGGGGCTACGACAATCTTGGGTTGCTTTACAGCTTTGGTCTTAACAGGAGCATTGACCGTTGCCTGCGCCTTAGCAACTTTCGGCGCTTTAGATGTTGCTGCAGCTTTATGTACAGCCGAAACACCGGATTTCTTACCAATAGTTTCTGTGATAAGCGCGTTCCACTGCGTAAAAACACCCCCAAAATCTAGCAAGTATTGGCAAGCTTCTGCCTTCGTCATTGCTGTTGGAAGCTGAATAAGTTCCAATGGACTATGGCCACCCCTTGCAAGCAATTTAACACGAGATGCTAGGTCATTGGCAAAACGAACCTTAGTGGAACCATTTTGAGTAGAAACACCCGCTACTGTGAAATATGAATCTGACATAATAATATTACCTCTCAAAAAATTGAATAAATTAACTACTACACTTAAATTATAAATTCATTTGTATACAATGTCAAGCATTTTGAATAAATTTCTTTACAGCCAATGAATGCTTACATGACTTACGATACTGAAAACCAATACAATCACAAGTAACTGAACCATTACTTGAAATTACTTTATATTGTTTACCTGTCTTTTTTGATTTTACATTAAAAAATCTACTAGCAGTTCTACCTTTTGCTATATCTAGCCCTATAATGTTTTGTTTAAAAACCATTGAAACAGGAAAATGTGATTGATCTGTCAAAATACTAACGTAATCGTCGTCTAACCATTTGGGATTAGGAACGATTTGTCCTTTTATAGTTTTCTCAATCCACCCCTCATTCTTATAAAGATAAGAATATTGACGTATTTTGAGCTCTACGAATTTTCCGATTTCTAAGTTCATATCATTATTATAATAGAAAAAGTAACCCGAGTCAAATGCTCGGGTACTTAGTGTTGTGAAAAAACAACATCGTAACTATTATTCGCTTATTTCTTCTTTTTCTATTAATCCTTGTTCCTCAAAGAACTCTAAAGTATCGCCTATTCCCTTATTAACTCCCTTAATATAACATCCATAACATGCTGCCAATAGTAAAGCAATTTGTCCAAGGTCAATTAACGTAAATGTTATTGAGTTCATACTAATCCTTTCTTAATTATGTACCAGTATTTCTCCTAAAATAATTTAACATTTCCCCCTCTAACTTAAATGCTTCTATTTCCCAAGCTTTCTGTTACTATTATTTATCTAATATAGAAGATGGTTCTTGATTAAATAATTCTTCTTCTATCTTCTTAATTTTTTTTGGTTTATCATTTAATACTTCTTTAAGAAGTAATTTTTCTTCATCAATTTGTTCTTGGACTGTTTGTTTGTTTGGGTGCGGAAAAAGCATGTTGCCTCCTATATTTTGATACCAGAAAAATCTCTGGATTTTTTAAAAACATTACTTAAATCATATTGCTCAAGTTTATTCTCATCTAACTTAATACCAGAATCAGATAAACCCTTTTGTGCTGTCTGTTCCAAATCATATAATTTCATTTTTGCTCTATCAATACCTATTACGAATCTTTTATTTATTGTTGGATCGTTATATCTATTTTTAAGTTGTTTGACCATTATCTGATTTAATTGATCTAGTTCTTCAGTTGCAATAAGAGCAAACATGAGATCAACTGTAGCAGGAAGACCAAATGATTCTGAAGTATCTGTAAGTTCAACGTCAGTATTTCCATACCCGCCTCTGGTAGTTTGAGTCGCAGATAAAATGGGTAAGTTCTCTTCTACTGCCAATCCTCTTAGTTCTTCAGCAATAGATTTAATTAATGTATAGGAATTTATATTAGCACCAGCTTTAAATCTAGATGATGCGCAGATATTTAAATAATCTACAACAATTATATGGGGTTTGAATTGTCTTTTTAGTTGTAATTCGTTAAGTAAAGATTTAAAATGTCCCACGTGTGCGCTAGTAGTTGGATATTCTTTGATAACTAATTTACCATTAGTTTTATTTCGTATTTTTTCTATTCTATTAGTGAATAGCGGCTTAGGTAAATCTTTTAATTGATCCATTGTTATATTCATTAAATTGGCATCTATTCTTTCGGCAATTCTTTCCTCTGCCATCTCCAAAGTAATATACAGAACATTTTTACCTTGCGATAAAATAGATGCAGCAACGTGACACATAAATAAAGATTTTCCAACACCTGTATTATGCGAACTTACTCCATTGGTATAGTACCTATGGTTTGGATGATTGACTCTGATATCTACTATGGGAATAAGGTTACTCGTTTTTTCAATATTTGCAGTAAGCCATCCTTTATCTGTTAGAACAGTTATGACCTGAGAAGATTGGAAATCCAATAATTCTTTGGCTCTTACCCAACCAGAGGTTGTTTCAAATAAATGATTTTCATTACATTTAACAATATATCCATTAGATGTATTTAGAACATATTCTGGCCACATTCCCTTATCGACAAATAGATCTACATCTATCCAACCATCGGGGCTATCAACTTGAACTTCATATCCTTGTTGCAAAAGATTGTTTATTTCTTGAATTTCTACATCTTTTACTATCCAATCTTTCATTAAAACTCCTAAAAATACAAATAGAATATTGCAGGGATAATAAAATAGGTTTTCATGGTTTTTCTAAAGAGAAACGGGCTATTTGGGTTCAAAGAGGACGAGAAAACCAATTAAGGATATCGCCTTGGTGCTACTTTTTAAAACGAATTCTAACTTTAGTATTGGGGTGTACACACCCAGCTAAAACTACATTTAATGTCTTATTAGGAAGACCACCATTAGTGATCTTATTAAAATAATCAAGATCAAAGGGTATTCTTGACTCTACCTTATGATAAAAATCATATCTAGCATTCGCATTGTCAATATAGTCATGCCCTACATTATTATCGAAACATACTGCAAGAGCTTCTTGTAATAAACTTGGTATTCCATCTGTAGATAAATTTTTATTACGACCATCAATAATGGAAATAGAGCTCAGTATTGCATTATAAATTGCTTTGTCTTTGCAAAATTTTTCAGTCTGATCCAAGAGCCAATCTTTATTGTGGTTTGTCGTTTCAAGTGTATTTACATATTCTATTACCTCTTTGTATTGCTCTTCATTTAGGTTTCTATTATTTTGAAAAGCAATAACTAACGCATCTCTGCTGGGCAACGTATTGTATTCATCTATAAATTTTTTTACCTCATCATATATTTGTTGCTCCATATTACTAGTAAAATATTCTCGTTTTAAAAACGGAATAACTTTACGCATGTATTCTTCGTTATTAATCAGATTTTGAAGTATTACGGTTTCTATTTTGAAATTCATCTATAGCTTTAGTTAAGATATCGTTGAGAATAAAATTTATTGTAATATTAAATTCATCGGAATTCATATCTTGATCAGTCTTTCCCTCAGGTATTTTTATAAAATTAAAATCTAATAACATCTCATCCCCATTTTCTTTTGGCATAGAAATATCATTAATACTAATTTTTGTTCCCTTGAATTCTCCTTCTACAATTTCTATACCCCAAGTAGTATCTTCAATATTCCATGGTTCATACTTCACTAGCATTATCAAACTCCTGGTCTAAATCCTCATCTGTTAATCTTGTTTGTAACATATCTGTACCAGCAATTTTAAATCTTGATTCTATATAATCTCGGAACTCTTTGCTAGTTAAAATAGGCATCCAAAACTCTTTAGTATACGTATCCTTATGTCTATGTTTCTTTTCAGTCCCTTTATGCGAATACCAACCGTTACTAGGTTTAACAACAAATCCACCATCCATAGCAACATCAAGTAGACCCGACCATGTGCTGATACCACCCTCAAAAGATACCTCGATCGGAATTTTAGATTTTTCTCTGACGAATCTAGATTTCTCTACATTTATAATAAAGTTAAACCCTACTACATCAGCACCATCTTTTTCTTGTTGGCGTCCAATAATGAAAATATTATCTGCTGAGTAAACTAATCCAGTGCCACCGGAAACAATTTGTTTCGGAAATAATCCTATTTCCGAATATGTGTGGTTAACTACAACCATTGGGATATCTTTGATTGTTAGATGTGGGGTAATCATTCTAAACAAAGATTTCATTTGTTTAGCACGTGTCATGTCCGCAACCGATTTGCCTTCTAAAGCATCTTCTACTTCTTTCTTGGATGCAAGATTGCCTACAGAATCAACTACAATCATTACGTGATCTCCGCGCTCAATATTATTGATCTGTTGCATACTATCAAATTTTAATTGCTCAATATCAGTTATGGGCGTATGAAGAACACGGGATGTGTCGATACTGAAGTTATCAAAATAAGACTGAGGGCTACCAAACTCAGAATCGTAAAATAAAATAATAGCATCTTCATATTTGTCTAAATAAGCCTTTGCACATAGTAAAGAAAACGCGGTTTTAAAATGCTTGGATGGGCCGGCAAATACTGTAAGTCCCGGCGACAATCCTCCTTCTAAAGATCCCGATAAAGCAACATTTATCATTGGTACAGAAGTTTGAATCATATCCTTTTTCAAAAAGAATTTGGACTTGTCCAATACTTCTGTTTCCTTTATTGTAGAATTCTTTTTTAATTTTTCTAATAGAGACATAAAAAACTCCTATGCAAACAAACCTTCCAAAGTTGCTATTGGTTTAGCATTCCAACCAATACCATTTAAAATAGTTGTTAATGGTTCAAGAAAAGACTTCTCAAACATTATATTATAATCGACATACTGTGTCAATTGAAATTCGTCGGGTATGGATGAAATAAATGCAATACAATTTTCTCCTATAGTATTTGGTTCTTTCAAATATATAAATTTAATCTTGTCTCCCTCTCTAATCAACTCATATTTTTTATCTAAGTTTTTATTCTTTAAATGGAAATTATATAAAAGAGAACCTCTTACGTGCATTGGAGTACTTTGTCTATAAATACTTGACTTGTCACTATATTTGTTAATACCATTTACACTTCTAGGAAAAGCAATATCTTCTACTTTAAGTGTCTTATACTCCTCTTCGAAATCTTTAATATATTTTTGAATATGTAATTCTGTTTTAGTCAATGCTAAATTTACTGCTTCTTTTAATGCCTTTCTAACAGGCTCTGGAGTGGAAGATCTAACAATTTCTAAACCCATTACTTTTAACTTTGGCTCTTTATACTGTACGCCTTCATTGTTATAGACATTCAAAGCATATCTTTTCTTTGCTACCCAAATACCTCTATCAGCAATTACTTCTCGTTTAAAGTATACCTTTCGTTCAAAGGAATTGGTATAAGACATGAGATCATCGCATGCCTTATTGATTGCCTTTTCTATCTTTTCATCGCAGATTTTATCAAGAATTTCCACAACTTTGTCCTTAGGCATATCTTTATAAAATTTTTGCACTAAGGGATCAAGCGTAATATAACATGCATCAGTATCTGAATAAAAAGAATAAGTATAGTCGTTAGTACTACATACCTTATTAAGATATTCATTTAGAGCTTTGCCTACAGTCCTAATTGTATACTGCCCAGTAATTGTAATGCCTTCTGCTATTCTATCATCATAAAATCTAAAGTATTCGTTACCTTAGTTAACCAAGCGCACCGAAAAGACTATTGAGTTGAATTTTTCTAGCCATTTGATAATTATTCAAACTAGAAATTTTCTTCTCAGTGTCTTTTCGAAGCGCTTGCAGTTCCTCCATAGAAAGATTTTTAAGGTTCATATTTTCCTTTTGCAACGTTCAAAATGCCATCTTTTCATATTGATGGCGGTTTATGTTCTGCTGATTTTGGTACGTCCTTTAAAATGCTCACATTGTTAGAATAAAAATTCTTCACCGAGTTTGCTCTTTTAAAGATGGTTTCGAGGGAATCCTTACTTCCAATTCTTTTCTCTATTGCTTTTTGAATATTATGACGATCTTCTTCGTATTTCTTCTTCTATTAACTGCATCTCTTTTTGAGCGGCAATCATCAATTTTTTATACTTTTGCCGGTCATCAAATAATTTTTGTACAATTTCAGGAAAAATACCTTGCTTATCTGTTTTAAACTTATAACCATTTGCTGCCATACAAAGTTTATCTTTTTTCAATGTATCAAGTGAATGCTCTTTATTAATTAATGTATCAACTGTTACATCTTCTTTTCCCGGCATAATTGTTTCGGGTGACATATTATACTGCATAATAATACTTGGATATAGACTTGTTGCATCGAAAGATACCACCCAATCATATTTACCGGGTTTGGGTTCTTGTACAAATGCCCCTTCAATTTGTCTACCACTTCTAGACTCATCCCTCTGATGAGCAACAATGTTCTTTTTCCAAAGATGATTCCACAAAATACAATCCCATGTCCTTACTGCTGAAAATACATCAACGTAATTACATTTAGCATCATATGCCATTGTAAGAATCAATTCAATCAACTTCATTTTATCTTCAAGTTGATCTACAAGTTCAACGTCAACTACGTTATATTCAACAAACTTTTGCCAATTATTTTTATAAAACATTCTAAACGAATCGTATTCACCATAGTCAATTTTTTCTTTTCCAAGTTCTACTTTAGCAATGTGATCTAATTTGTAGGATTCTTGTGCAGTATATGTGAATTTTCTATATAAATCTAAATAATCTAAAATAGATATCCCCAAAATATCAAAAACTGTTTCTATACTTTTGAATCTACTAATTTCTCTTTGATTGACCACATTCCAGGGAGATAATTGTTTTAAAATATCCTCACCGAGAATCTTACGAATTCTATTGCATAGATAAGGAATGTCAAAAAATTCAATATTCCAACCCGTAATAATATGAGGATAGTCGTTAGACATAAAGTCAATAAATTTCTTAAAGAGATCATATTCATCTTTACAGCGATGATATGTATGATTTTCTTTTATAGAATTACAATGTCTAGTGCCGAACGAAACTATTTCTTTAGTATTAAAATCTTGAATGGTAATTAGTAATAGTTCTTCAATCGGATCAGAAACATCGGGAAAACCAAATTCTGCAGAAGTTTCAATATCGATTGTCCATATTTTTATCTGACTAATATCGAATTCTATATCTTCAGGAAATTCTTTAGTAATATATTGATATGCAAAATTAGTATTACCAAATATGGGGAAATCTTTTACTTCTTTATATCGCTTTATAAAATCCCTAGTTTCATTAATTGATTCAAAGGCAATTGATTCTAAGTTTTGACCATATAAGGATTTATATTCAGATGATTTGTTTGATCTAATAAAAAGAGTTGGGCCGAAATCAATTCGATCTTGTACTCTTTTACCGTTGTTTATTCCTCGAACAAGTATTTTGTTACCAAAACTTACTACATTAGTATAAAAGCGCATCAAGAATCTCCATAGACTCTATAATTATAAATAAAATAGACAGGGATGTCAATAGAAGTTTGATCAAAATACTTATGGTGTATGTGCATTAATATTTATTGTTGAACTCTGATTTTGTTAAAGTGACGTTGCTCATTACTAACTTAAAAGGAGAACTTCATGTTAAAAGCGGCTCTAGCAGCGCTTTTAATTATGTTTACGGCGATAGCATCAGCGCAAAACACCAGTACTCAGTCAACATCTAACGGAACTACTACCAGTACTACTAACCCCATAAACCAAGGCAGTTACGATTCCAAAAGTCTTGTAGATACCAATTCGACATCTAACAGCACCAGTTCTGTACAAACCAATAATACCAGTGTTAGTACAAGTACAAATACTAATAACAGTACAGTAAACAGTATTAGTACTAATACCAACAATAATGTCAACGCCAGCACCAGTACAAGCACAAATGTAAATACCAATAATAATGTGCAGAGCGGCACAGTAACCAATAACAACAACAATAATATGAGTGGATCGGTTACCTACAACAATAATAATGTAAATACTGGTACCATGACCAATAACAATAACAACACATCAACCAGCACCAGTGTAAGTACAAACAACAATGTAAATACCAACAATAATATTCAGTCTGGGCAGATAACCAACATCAATCAAAATACCAGTACTAGCACCAGTACAAATAACAATGTAAATACCAACAATAATATTCAGTCTGGGCAGATAACTAACATCAATCAAAATACCAGCACCAGTACTGCGACTAATGTTAATACAAATCACAATATTCAGTCTGGACAAATAACCAACATCAATCAAAATACCAGTACTAGTGACAGTACCAATAGAACTATTATGTCTGGAACTGTTACCTACAATAACAACAATGTCAATACCAGTACCAGCACTGCTACAAATAATAATATTAATACTGGAGATATGACCAATCGCAACATCAATACATCGACGAGTACCAGCATAAACACCAATAACTCCACCAGTGTTAACACCAATAATAACGTCAATACTGGCACCATGACCTATAATAATAACAACAATAGCACCAGTACAGCCAACAATGTAAACACCAACAACAATGTTCAGACTGGAGACATGACCAATCGCAACATTAACCAGACGACAGCTACAACCAACAATAATAATACCAATGTCCAGACTGGAGACATGACCAATCGCAACATTAATCAGTCCACTGCTACATCAACCAACACAAATATAAATCAGAATAACAACACTAATATTAATCAGAATGTCCAGACTGGAGACATGACCAATAGAAACATCAACGAAACCACTATTACACAGCGTGTCATACAGCCGCCCCCAACAGCCATAGCTCCTGCCATGATGTCTGGCGGGGGTGCTGATCTGTGCACTACAGGTGCCAGCGGTGCGCTGCAAACTCAGATGTTCGGTATGGCATTGGGTGGTACTCAACGAGATTTAAACTGCGAAAGATTAAAGCTTAGTAAAACCTTATTTGACATGGGCATGAAGGTTGCTGCTGTGGCTACCATGTGTCAGGATCGCAGAGTATGGGAAGCCATGATGGCAGCTGGTACTCCCTGTCCTTATGAAGGAAAAATAGGTGATCAGGCCAAAGATTTATGGCAAGCCAATCCCGAAAAAATACCTCAGTATGATTATAAAACTCAGCCCGCCGAAGCAAAAACAGTAAAGGGTTATACATCGGGCGAGTATAACTAATGAATTTTTTAAAGATTATACTGTGCTTATTGTTGCTGACGCAGAGCTCTGCTGTTCTGGCTCAGGCTACCAGTTCAGGATCCATTAATACGCCCAGCGGTTATAGCATAGATCTACAGACCGGCAATTTACTAAACTATGACAGTAGCCTAAAAACCAACAATGGCTGGAATGTCAGCGGAATGCCTGGTAGTTTTGTGACCGATGGTTATACTTTTTCTTATTCCAACAGCACAGTATCGCAAACAGTAAATGCAGGTAATTTTCCAGTTAATTATCAGAACACGAGCGCTATTTTTGTTACTGGAATAAGCTATGGTTTTCAGTATAGATTTCCCTGTGCAAATAAAATCGGTGGATATTGTGAAGATGTATCTGGAATGCAGGATAATCTGAGTGCAACCTTTGAATATTTTAACAAGTCCGGAGCCATAGAGCATTCACAACTGCATCAGCTTGGTTTAAAAAATATCAATGACGGAAATCCCCCTTATAATCCTACCTGGCAATCCTTGGCCGAAACCTATACATTTTCCGGGGCCAAGATGTTGTCAACAGTGGGCACAGCCAAGCTAAGCATCACTGGCATGGATACAGGATTTTGGGCCTGTTCTGGAAACCAATGCTATGGACCGCAGGTAAAAGATGCCTACATGCATGTGAATTACAGTGTAGATCCCTGCATACTAAATCCTGCTTTTAGTTCAGGTTGTCCGGGATTTAGCAGTGTTGTACAAGGATCTTTGAGTCCAACCTTTTGGTGGAACTATGATATTGCTAAAACACTTCCTCACATAGGTGGCGGTGTACAGTTACATGGTTTTGACTATGGATTCGGGTATTATGCTGGTGATTATTGTACTGCTAGTTTTATAATTTGTTGGGCTTCCAGTGGCGCCAATGGAAGAAATGTTAGTTTTAATATAAACGATAAATTTGGTACTAGTCTGTACAATGATAGCTGGTGGGTCGAAGGAAATTACAGTGGGGGCAGCAGATCTGGACGAGTTCTTTTTGTTGAATCGCAGAATAGTCTTAACATGGGCAGAATAAGTTGGAATGTATGGGGAGGATATGGCGACAACATGGGCATAGCACCCTATACTAAACCCATATGGAGTCCAGATCCCTGTTATACACAGCCATTATATAGTCCAAACTGCAGCAACTTTAATGCTGAAATAAAACGATTGGCAGACGAACAAAATAAAATTCAACAAACATCATTGAATGAAATTATTACTGCATCCACTCCGCCTCCTGCAGGAAAAATACCTGCTCCTCTGGAAGATCCAGAATCTACTAATCCCAAAATAAAAGTAGCCATTATTGATAGTGATTCTGGTAAACCTCCACTGGGATCTCCCCCACTTCCAGGTTCCGCCCCTCCACCTGGAGCACCATCGCCCGTAACTTCATTGACCATGAGCGTATCTGAATCAACAGGCAAATCTATTTCAAGACTTGATAATCCTGCACAGTCTGATTCTACAGCTCTGGCATTATCTATAATCAAACAAAATCAACAAAGAGAGAACAACATAGCTCTGCAGGCTAGTCAGACTGCTGTAGAAAATGCACAGATAAGCGCTGTAGCAGGCATAAAACAGGCAGAAACATTGGCTTTGGATTTGGCTCAGAAAAGTTCTTCAGATATAAGTTCTCAGAAATCTTCTGGCTCTACAGAATCCATAGCTGGCACAAATAAATCTGAAACCTTTATAGTTGGCCCAGCACCAGGCAGCACTAGCATAGTTTTCAATAAATCAGATTCCAGTGCTACAGTAAATAACCAACAAAATACTCAGAATAGTGCAGAAGTTTTAGGCATGGTATCATTAAAACCCATAACATCTGTTGCACAGACCGAGCAAACTAGTACAAATACTAGTGTAGTCATAGTTAATCCGGTACAAATCTTTAATACATCTAATCAGACCATTCAACAAAATACAGGTTCAGTACAAACCTTTGTAAATATAAATGTGAGTACAGCGCCAATTATCGAGGAAAGAAGATCTGAAACAGGCACTGCTAGTCCTTTACTGCCACCAACTAGTTCTGCTGTTGCTGCAACTCAAACACAAACAAGTAGTCAATATACTCCGCCGATGATGCAGTTATCTGATAAACAGGAACAATTACAGTCAGAAAATATTGTTACCAATGCTGGAGCCATACAGATAAACCTAGTACAACCTCCACAAATACAAAGTGCAGAAGTTCAACCAGTTACAACACAGACAGTTGCCATAGCTCCTGTTACACAGTTAGAAATTCCTCAAACTGCAGGTAATTTTTTAATCGATAGAACTAATCCTATAAACAACATTCTAGATACAAAACCAACTACTCCGGAACCAGAAAGACAAACTAATACTCAGTATACCACAAAACAAAATATTCAAGACAACGATGCAGCTGCTGGAGTTTCTATAGATAATCTGGCCAGAGCGCCAGTGGGATTTAATACCTATTTGGTTGCTTTATCAGATGTTAATTTTTATGCTCCCAAAGAGATATACAGAAATCAACGAACTGTGGATAATGTAAGGGCATTAAGACAACTATCAAGCGACAGACTTCATCAGGAAATGGTCGATCAACAATACAGGAGATAACATGGAAAACTACAATTATTTGCCATTGTTTCACGTTATATTATTCGTATTTGGTTTAATGATTCTGGCAGCTTCTACCGGTAAAAAAGAAGAATAGGGGTTAAAATGACCGAAGAAATCAAAGACGTCAACAAAAAAATTGACGATGCCGAAGCAGCAGTTAAAAAGTATGCTAGTAAAGATACAGTTATTAGTATAGGCGGTTACGAATTTACGCCAGCAAAACTCATGGTAGCATTTACTTTGGTGTCATCTATTCTAGGTGGTCTGTATGGTACCTTTGAGATATACAAAGACTACATGAGCATGAAGAAAAAAATTGCTGAATATGTCAGTCCGGACTTTTCGGAATTTGACAAGCGATTAGCTCTGATAGAGGAAAATGCCAGCAAGACAGCCAAGGCAGTTCAAGAAGGAAGCGATAAAACTGCAGAATACACCCGTGATATTAAAAATGATTTGAAGGCAGATATTCGTCGCCTCGAGAAAACAGTTGAAGATGTAGAACGTGGTAACAAAACTCAACAAAGAGAAATTGATAAGACGGTAGCTGAAGTAAAAACTGATGTAAGAAACATTCAAAAGCAAGCTGATGCATCAATTAATGCTGCTACTAAAGAAATGAATCGCATGGCAGCAGAAAATACCAAGGCTGTATCTTCAATGACAGCAGAAAATACTAAGGCCATAAATGCCAACAACAAAGACATCGATGCCAAAATGAAAAAACTGGAGAGGGACATAGATGATAAGCTCAAGAAAGCTCTGGATAATCCTTTAGCAAATAAATGATAGATTGGATTGATATCAATAAAACACAATTTACAATGTCTACCATTTTGATTATAGTGGTTGTATTTCTTATTTTATTACTTTGGGTTTGGCATCGTAATAGCGAAAATAGTCTTGATCTTAAAGATTTAATATGTTCCGATGGTAAACTTGATGAAAAGAAATTTGTTAGATTTGGCGCTTGGATAGTAAGTACGTGGGGATTTGTGTACTTAATTGTAGAAGAAAGATTTAGTGAATGGTATTTCGTCGGTTACATGGCTACTTGGGTTGGAAATGCTATTTTAGATAAATACTTGAATAAAAAAAAGGAGAATGACTATAATGATAAAGTCATTAATTAATAAAAATTTCTTGGAAAGATGTAAATGAAAAAGATTATTCTACTTCTTAGTATTCTTTTTCTAGCAGGATGTGATTCTAGATACAGATACCCATGCCAAAATCCGGATAATTGGGAAAAAGATTATTGTAAAAAACCTTATTGCGAAGTATCAAGGGATTGCCCTGAGCACATTTTTAAAGGACAAGAGGGTGTAGCATCCTACTCCACACCTAGCAAAAATAGTTGTTCTGAATGTAAAGGAGCTAACAAATGAATTTAAAAAATATGTTTACGGAACCGGAAAAAACAAATGATATTGAAAATCAAACTATTACTTCACCAAATACTAAAAAGATTGAATCAAATGCTAATGAAGAGAAAAAACATTCAGATAGATCAAAACCAGGTGAAAGATACACTGAAAATGAACTTATGGTCAGGCTTAAATTCATTATCGGAGTCTGCTTGGCGCTCACTCTTATTGGGATTGTTTTTACTGTTCTTTATAGTATCATGTTTGTCACGCAACCTTTAAATGCTATAAGTCCAATAGATCAAAAATTCTTTGAACTTATTATTCCTGTTGCAACATTTTTATGTGGTACTTTATCTGGTATCATGCTAGCAGGTTCAGGTAAAGAGGCAGCAATGGCAGGTGCAGCAGCTCAAGCGAATGCAATGAATGGTTTAAATAAACCAGCGAGTCCAAGACCATTTGGTCCAGCTCCTTTATCCATGAGTGCAGGAATGGGTAATAATGATTCGATGTCTGTGCGAGGAAACTTTGGGCCCGAACCATTGGATTCTGAACCAGTATCTAGCGAACCAACACCAGGAGTAAGACCAATTGGTAAACCAACAATTAAACCAATTAGTTTTTGATGTATCAGTGGCGTACCTATTGATGTACTGGTACGCTCCTTATATTATAATGGGTAATAAAGATATTACAAAATCTATTTGTAACGATTGATATATTTGGTAGCGGGTTCTAGATTCGAACTAGAGACTGAGGATTATGAGTCCTCTGTGATACCTTTTCACCAACCCGCATCAAGTATGCTATTTTCCTTGTCCTCGGTATTCTTTATGTGATCTTTTAACGTATTTATTCATTGTAGCTTTTTTGCCACCATTTTGTCTAGTTTTCTTTTCAACTCTATTGTGTTTTTTCTCTGTTGTCATTTATTTTTTCCTCAATTGCTGGATCTTTACCATTATTTTTAATAGCATTTTTGTAAGATTGGTCTGTTCTTTTTTTATCAAAAGTAGTAATAGTTCTAGTATTACATTCTCTACAAATTGAAAAATAGTATTCATGAAATACGGGCCCGCCAATCCATTTATAATTGGTTTCTTTTATTTCACAAAAACTTTGAAACTTATTCACACAGTCTTTTGGAGAACATTTGGGCAATCCTGAGATAGGATTGATATAAACCACAGGACCATGTGTAATTTTTTTCATGAATTATACAACTATTTGAATTCCAGTACCAAAAATTTTATTATATTGATTATAAACTTCTTCCGCCGGCTCAGCTATCCAAACAATCTTATTCATATTAACTTCAATCCTATGGTTTTTAGTATAACCAGCATAAGGCATAAGTGCCATACTATGTTGATTAACAGAGGATTGCGAGGGAATCATTATAATAGCACAGGGTTCTTTAATTTTTAATACTTCATCTTCAATTGTCATATCACCAAGAATTTCTTCTGCAGTGATAAGTTTAATAATTTTAATCATTATATCTCTCTAAAAAATAAAATGCTTCAAGATCGTTCATAAAAACACGAAGTTCATATTCGTCAGTAAACAGATTCATACTATGAATCATAATTTGACTATCTAGGGAACTAATTTTTACTAACCAGTTCCCTAGTTTAATAGTATCGAAAGTACAAAATCTTTTATTGCCTATACCTCTTAACATAATTTTGCACTTGTTTTTCAATTCTCATTCTTCTACCTTCAATCATAGTGAATATTAATTTCTTAATAAAATTCATAGTAAACTTCGATATTTTAGATTTTTTTCTCTATAATCGAAATCTGCTCTGTCTACGCTTTTAGAAAGATAAAGTTCTGCGGTAGAAATATATGACCATTTATCTAAAGTATTTGCTAAAAAAGCAAAAAGATTAGATATCATGCTCGTTTTCCGTCAATAATTGTTTACTAGATGTTTTTGCTTCTCCATCTTTTACTTGAATCTTCTTGGGCTTTTTATGATCCGGAATAATTTTTTCCAAAGCTATTTTAAGCATTCCGTTCATCATTGCTGCATCATTTATTTCTATTTGATCATCAAGTAAAAATGTGCGAGTAAATGCTCTATTTGCAATTCCTTTAAAAAGAAAATTGGCATTATCGGAATCATCTTGGGATTTACCGCTAATAATCAATTTATTATCTTCGAAAACAATTTCAATATCAGATTTAGCAAAACCTGCAACAGCCAATTCTATAATATATTTGTTTTCGTCTAATTTACGAATATTATATGGAGGATAATTGGGAACATTTTTGGTCAGATCATCATGAAATTTCGACATACGATTGTATGTATCATCAAAACCAACAAGAAATTTATCCATATCTTTAAATAATGAAGGAAACATTAGTGTCATTTATAGTTCTCCTATTTAGCGAGTTAAGTAAAGCCAACCCAAATGGCATTGGCATCAGTGTATATTTTACTAGCCTTCACTGACATGCTAGTTAATATAGACAATATTATTTATTATGCAGATTGTTTTTTCTTACCAATATTATACTTAGTTTGTAAATCCCAGTCATCCTTATCTTTAAAAGCAATAACTTTAATTTGAGATAATGGAGCAATATCAAAAAATAAATTAGGTTCATTTATTTTTACCAATCCCCAATCAACTAATAATTTTGCTATAGTATTTCTACGCTGCAAATCATTATCTGTTAAATCAGCTTGTTTTCCATCTAAAGCAAATAATTCTTTAAAATGTACTATAAAATATCTACCTTGTTTATGAAGAATATGACAAGATTGATACAATACTTTATCTTTTCTAGATGCTACCCCGATGCGAGTAAGAGTTTCTCTAACCTTTAAGAAATCATCAGGATGAGTAAGCGTTACTTCTAATGGAGCATACCCCGGAAAATCGATGTGGAATAAATCATCCGCCATTTTTACCACCTTTAGTTAGTCTTGTTCTTATTATTTCAAGTTGAACATCGTTAAGAAGCAGAAGTACTTGGCGGGCTTTATCTGTGCTATATCCATAGTATTCCTTTATTACTTCTAACGCTTCAATCTTTTCAGCCTTAATCCATTTGTTAAATCTTTTTTTAGGCTTAACTATATTTATTAAAAACGAAAACTGAAGGCTTTTTGGTAAATGTGGACGGGAATTCATTTCATTAGCAGGAATAGCGGTATCCTGCCCATATGATAATCCTTTGTTTACTATATATGGGGAGTATTGTTTTTCGGACCATTCATCCACAATAAGATTTTCTTTTGAATAATGAATAGCATTTATGAAATCAAAAGGAGAGATATTTGGGGCGGTCCATTTTTCTTCTATTGTATCTTTATGTTTTATATCATCAAATAAGTATCCTTCACTCGTAATTTCTTTATCATTAGAAATTGTTACTTTAGACTTCTTCGACTTCATTTAAATTCAACCGTAGCCATTATCTCAGTTAAACAAGCTACCAGATTAATTTCTTGATCAGCAACAAATGCAGACTTATATTGATAATCTGCTAAGATAATAACTAATTGCGGCACTTGTACTACATTTTCAGTTAATGTATCATATAGTTTTCTCATGATAGTAACAGGTTCACTATCAATATTGTTTACTACCCAAGTTCTCATTCTTTTCCAGTCTTTTTCCTTCAAAGAACTTACTAAATCATTTATAATCAGTTCACCAACGTTTATTAGTATACCCTCATCAATTTTACCAGAACTGGAATATCTTTGTAATTCATTAATAGTTCTTCTGTTGTCTGGAAAATATTTCTCAATAACTTTTGCTATTACTTTTGGGTCAAAATTTATATTTTCCAGAGTGAGAATTTCAGATACACGTTTAAAGAATTTTGCTGCAATTTTGGGTTTATCCTCTTTTTGTAGTTTAAATTCTATTACTGCACATCTAGAATGAAGTGGAGCAATAATTCTGTTTTTAAAATTACAAGTAAAAATAAATCTGCAGTTTGAAGAAAATTCTTCAATGAAATTACGAAGAGCAGGTTGAGTAGAGTTTGGGTTTAAATAATCCGCCTCATCTAAAATTACTACTTTAGTTTTACCAGTAAAAGATACAGTAGATGCAAACTGTCTAATTTTTGTTCTTAAAACATCTATACCAGATTCTTCTGATCCATTTATAATCATATAATCTGTTTTTAGTTCTTCACATAAAGCTCTAGCAACAGTTGTTTTTCCAACACCAGCAGAACCGCACAAAAGCATATTTTGTATTTCGCCCTTGGCAATCATATCCTCAAATATTTGTTTTTGTGCGGCAGGTAAAATACATTCACTCAAATTACGAGGACGATAACGCTCAACCCATAAAAATTGATCTTCACGAACTTCCATAACAACTCCATTATTTTAAGTAATATTTGCGCCAGCTTTTAAAATATTCCCGCTGTATATATGAGATCCCATATGATCTAATTTAATATTCGGAATTAAATGAATTTTGCCCCCTAGATTTCTCCATCTATTACAGAAATACCAATCCTCTGATTGAAAAACTCCGTCCTCATCTATCTCTGTCATAAAATATTCAGTGTACCAGTTATCAAATCTACCAAAATTTGCCGCTCTCGCTTTCTTAAGCTGAGGTTTCATTTTAAGAAAAACTTCTCTTTTAATACACATAAATCCGGTGCCGCCATGTAATATTTCTATTACACCATTTTTATCTGGTAACGGGATATTACTAGAATCGATATAGTTAATTACATATGATGCACCATATTCATGGATATTGGGAATGGGTTCACTTTTAGACGCAGCAACTTTTGCAATATTTTCCCAATCAATAAATTTTTTGGGATAAGGAGCACATATAATTTCTTTATCAGCTTCAATTAGTCTGCGTATAGATGTTTCAGGATATGTAATATCTGCATCTATAAACATTAAATGTGTACAATTGGTTTGAGTTAAAAAATAATCTACTAAATAATTTCTGCCTCGAGTAATTAGACTTTCATTGGCAACAAAATACCAGTAAGCACCAATATCATTTTTTCTTAAATCCATAATGTTATTGATTAAACTACTAGTATAAGCATAAGTACACATTCCTCCATACATTGGAGTGCCAATTAAAACGGAGGTGAGATTGTTTTCAGAGAAATACATTTTATTTAAACTACAGAATCTGGTTCCATTGCGATAAAATATTCTATAGATTTTGTTTCATTTTTAAAATGCATAAATTTCTTTTTGGAAATAGTAATCGAATACGCATCAGGAATAATTTTAAAGTTCTCCACAGCAATATGGCATTCAAAATCTTCAAGCCCAGAACCTATAGTTTTCTTATAAGTATTTGCAGTATCATTCTTTTTATCACCAATAGTAAGAACAACCTGTTGATATTTACAAGTAACAGAAATAGTAGGGGCAGATGTGATTGCTGCAGCTTTCATTATCATTTGTACATCCTCAGCGGATAACTTAAACTGAAAATGATTATCTAATTCAATGGTTTTATCTGGGGCTGCTACAATTACGCCTAGATTAGAATAAAAATACTCAAATTTTCCTCCATCTTTGGAAATCGTTAACGATTTATCCCCGAACTCGACATTTTGATTTTCCATTAGTGTCAGCAATGCTAACAAAGAATTCAAATCATAGATTGGTACTTCTACAGGAAAATCTTCCGCTACGGCTGCTTTAGCAAAAATATTTTTTGCTGTACTAATAGTAGCTAGCGTTTTACCTTTACGAATAAGAATATTGCTGTTTATGCTGGCAAAATTCTTTAGAATTTCAATTGTTTCTTTACTAATTTGCATAATAACCTCATACTGGATGATGAATTGTTTCTATCACTTCTTTATTTTTTATCTCTAAATCATGCACATACAGCATAATTAAAGCATAGTGTAACACCTTTAGTATATCCTTCCTATTTCTTCCTTCTTTTTTGCCGTATCTTTGGGTATACTTAATGATATTTCCGGCAGTATGTCCAATACCATGCCCATTGTCAATTATAAATTCTGTTGTTTGAATTTTACCTTGAGCATAATGTTGAGAATAAGTATTATCAATATAGTTTTTTAATTCATTCAATAAATTAATTTCATTGTACTTGTAATCAATCAAATCAATTCTCCTAAATTATCAGTATCTCTTCGCAGATTTATAGCAACTGCTGAGGGATACGGGTTGGATTTTGCATAATCATTAATCAAAACTCTAGATGAATGATGTATTTCCATAATTAATTCACAACCATTAAAACCAAGATTATCCAACATTGTACGAGTTATATCTTTTAATTTGTTCGGTCTTGCTGTACAAAATATAATTTTACACCCTTTAGATTTTTTTTCCAATAGAATTTTAATATTTTCAACCAAAGGTTCATAGGTAACAATATCACTTTTAGATTTTATAATAGTACCATCTATATCACAAAAATAGGTTGGTTTTTTATTATAATCTAACCAATCCTCCGCTGTACCAACATCTATATAGTTAGAAACTTCAGTTTGCGTAAATACCTTGCCTTTAGAAATCAAATAATCTATTACATTAGAAACAAATATTTCAGCAGAATTAGATGTTGCTAATTTTTCTATAGCATTAATGTAATCTTCTACTCTTTCAAATTGATAACCGCCTACACAAAAAGTATCACTAACTATTTTCTTTTCAATAATGGATAAAATTATATCTTGATTATTTGAAATAGTAAAACTTTTAGCTGCTGGATTTTTTATTTTTGGATTAGACGATAATCTTGAAACATGAATAGAATTGCCCGCAGGTAAATCTGTTTGATAAAAACTATCACAATCTTTTACTAGAAAAGGTTCATTTTTATTTAATTCTAATTTTTTTAAGCATTGATAAACTGTATCAGCGGGACCTTTTGTATAATTGTCTAATACTACAATATTAATTGTATTACCAAAAGTATTTGTTAATATTTTACTTGAATTATAAACATCATCATGTTCCTTTAAAATAGCAATAGTTAATCTATTTTTGTCCGAGGAAAAACATTCAGCTGCCTTCTCGACCATCAGTTTGCCACTATAATTTGTTAGTAAATATTTAGGTCTTAGATTAGGAAATCTAGTAGAATGACCAGCACACGGAATTATAATTTCCATAATTTATTAATCTCATTAGTTAAAAAAATATAATCTTTTTTGGTTTTTACATAAGGATAAATTCTTAACAACATTAGTATAACTAAATAATTATAGGAAAAATTATCACTTATTAAATCATCTATATGCTTTAACTTAGAATCTAAGATCAAATCTGTATCTCGTATAAACCATTTACATATTAAATCTTGTTTTAATTTGGATACATCAAATACATATGAATCATAATCAGTAGTTAATGGATCAATAAGAACAAATCGATTATTTTTTATATCATATAAAATATTATCTAAAGTTAAGTCCCCGTGGTATAGAGAAGACGGCAATACTTTAGGTAATTTTTCTATTAGTTGTTGCTTATTAAAGCTAAGATCAGAGAAATCTACATTATAAAGTTTTTTGTTGTATACATCTATATAACATTTTTCTTTAGTATATTTTTTAAATGTATCCAACAGAGATACTAAAAAACTTGCCAACCCTTCAGACGAATGATTCAAAAGGTAGTTTTTGATATCCATGCCCTGAATAAATTCCATATCATAATATTCATTAGTGCAATGTAATATCTTTGGAGTAGGCAGATCCAAATTTTTTAATACTAGTAATCGTTCTAAATTTCTTTGGTTATCGCCATATTTTCTAACAAATATAAAACCATTATCATCTATAATTTCTAATTTGTTTGAAGAATAACCATATAAATCTTTAATTATTTTCACTTATTCTATATCGGCTCCATACCCAAATTCATGTCCCCATTTAATATCCATGAATATAGGTCTAGCAGACATTCTCTTAATTGGTTTTTTCTCCAAACCACAGTAATGCATAATAATGTTATAATAATACACAAAACAATGATACGGTGCTTGGCGTGTTAAGTATTCATTGACAGAAATATCTGATATTCTTTTCCAATTGTCACCATTTAAAATCCATAATATTTTATCTGCAAGATCTGAAAAGTCATCTTTATATACTACATATTTATCAAAGTCCATGAACTCTTTAGTTAAACTTAGATTAGGTAGTTGAGGCGACAATAAGACTGCTTTAGCTGATACTGCTTCCCATATCCTTACTGAATCTTGACTATTACCGGGATTATGTATAATTATTTTTGATTGATTGTATACTCTAAACGTATCATTTTTGTTTACAAGATAATCTTTACCGTCTCCATAGCCTTCATGTTTAAAATACCAATTCAAATGTTTAAGGCTACCTTCCATTAGAGATTTTAGGTGATTGACAAAATGCACTCGTCTTGGATTAGTGTGTCCTCCTATAAAGGTTACATCATAAATTTTATTTTGATATTCCTCTTTATAGATACTTGGTATCGGAAAATGCATCGGGTAAGCTGGCACATCTGGATAAGGTGTTCTAGAGTACGAGAATAATTCTCGGTGCATTATTAAATTTGGAGGTTTGCTGAACCAATAATTTATACAATAATTATCAGTATCATCATGTTGTATAAAATAACTATCCTTTAATATTCCTTCTCGCAATTCGTTTATGACTCTAATATGATTTGGTTCATGTAAATATCCAACAACTACTCTATATTTAGACTCACAAACAAAAGAATCAAAATCTAATTCTGTCACCAAGTCACAATTATAACCACAATTTTCTATAGCTTTGAATAAATACATTGCAGTGGGTACAAAACTATATGTAAAAAATAAAAAATCTTTCATCACTTTGCCCAAGGTAAGTTATTATTATATAAGTTTTTCATTACCTGATTACCATTAATGAAAAATTCGGGTTGCACTGAATCAAGTCTATTACCCGCTCTATAATTAACAGTGTAAAAACCTGACACATTACATCTTATATTATTATCTTTTAGAGTGGAAGTCAATATTCTATCGACTTCAGGTTGATCGTCTGGATGTCTTGCTCGTCTGAACCACAGAGGAGATAATTGTAATGCTAGTTTTTTAGGTAAAAAGAAACAATTAACATCCACAAAAAAGTCATCTATAATTGATTTCCAATTACCTAAACTTTCGCAGTCATCATTACAAATATATTTGCCTTCCATATCTACTATCTTTCTTAAAGAACATGAAAAAGATAATTCATTAGAAATATCAACTAAACTTTGTACATGATTGGAGTCAATCCAATTATCCTCATCTAAATACATGATAAAGTCGCCTTTGGCTAAGAAAGTACAACCTCCATATATTCTATGGCCATTATATTGCTCAATACCTGTAGCATACGGCAATACGATTAGATCTTCATTACCTGTTAAATGTTTGCTAACTTTTTCTAAATGATGATTCCCATCTACAACAACTAAATGTTGTATTTTAACATCAGCTGAGACTTGTTGATTGATTACAGAATTTATATTCTTTTCTAAAAAATCTGCACCTGTAGTAGCAGTAATAATAGTAACGTTACTCATAAAGTATTATCTTTTTTGAAAATGCAAGTTAAAATATTTTCATTTTTATCAACACCTTTTCTAATAGTGTCCTCTATATTACTTGATGTAACTAAAGAATATCTATAACTACTTATAAAATTAGTTAATGATGCCTTATTAAAGTGATAAAGATGTTCATTCTCTCTTCTATGTTTCCAAGTTTTAAACCATTCATTGCTAAAATAATGACACCATGGAACAGATATAACAAGATAATTACATTTAAGATTTTCAATAAAATTTAAATTCTCAAAATGTTCTAAGGAATCAAAGAATGTAATTACATCATAGTGATTCTTAGTTATATCCTCAACAAAAACTGCATTATCGGGAATAGCATATCCATTAATATCATTTCCGTAACAATTATCTATTAGTTTTCCACAAATCTTTAGAAATGAACCATTACCATAACCAACATCTAGAATAGACTTAGGGACGTAACCTATAGAGCCAACTATATACCCAAATCTTAAATGGCTCATATAAGAATTTAATTCACCATATGAATCGTATCTAACATTAATATATTTCTTATCATAAGATATTTTTGTAACTTCGATTTGTTTAATAACTCCAAACTCATCTTTTTCATAATTTGCTAGCATATTCTTTAATTATCCAAGAATGTTTATTATAATCATTATTCACGTTTAATTTAGTGCCTTCTCTAATATTATGATAAAATAATTTTCCGACTACTTTATCATAAATACTATCAATCCAACAATAAACACTACTCGGCACACAATGAATTTCTTTAGCGTTATATACTATATCTTTCCATTCTAAAAGATTATTAGTTATAGTGGGATCTATGTATATTTTATCCAGTTCACTATCAATCTCTATCTCCATTGTACCCAAACTGGTATTTTTATGAATAAGAATGTAATCATCCTTCACTAAAGAATTATATAACTTATCACTATTCTCAACATACTTTGGCATTTGAAATTTACTATATCTAAATCCAAAGGATAAATCATTTAATTCATAGAATTGTCTATCAAAATTACTATGATCTATATCTTTAAACCCAATCATTATTAAAGGAATATTTTTATCACATTGAAAATTTTGTATAATTTGCTGTTCATTACCAGGATTAATATTAAGCATAGGACATACTGTTACTTTATCATTTTCACTATATAAACATCTTATAGTTTGAAAGTATTCTATTTTGCAGGGCAAAAATATATGATCATATTTTTCTGAAAAATAATTCACTAACCCATTACAAATAAATGTATCACCTAGACCTAAATGATGGTAAAGAATCACCTCATTCATCTATTTTTCCCTCGTATACTGGTTCGTCATTTTCAGTATATGTTTGTCCTATAAAATGACGACCAGTAAAATCATAATTATCCCTCATCCATTCTACTTCTTTAACACCGTAAACTTGAGTCTCATATTGAATCAAAGGCCATACAACGTCTCTAAGAAATACTTGATCTACAGTATAAGTTTTAGTGTATCTATATTGCTCCATAATAACTTTAAAATTTCTATTAAGAGCAATACATTTTTTCCCCCACATACCAGCAAGTATTGGGAATTCATAATGATTATGATGATCTCTAATTACCATGTAATTAGCATTAGTTTCAAGCCAATGGTCAATTAAAACTTTTTCTCTCTCACTTAATCTAGAATCAGTATCTCTTGATAATACGACGTCCCCGCCGTCAAACATTATATCAAATCTCCAGAATGCTCCAAATGAATTATCTGTGATTTCAATTACTTCACTGTTGTCGAAATTTCTTAGAATATTTAGGACCGCATTAGGAACAGTATTGTCATGGTAAAATAAGCACTTCCAATCTGGAAATATTTTTTGTGCTAATTGAGCATTTCTAATAGCACCGAAAGTGTATTTAGGATTATCTCCCCAAATACTAAACGTAAAATATTTTACCATATAAAATTCTTTCTATACCAATTCATTATCTGAATCAATTCATTTTCAAAGATAGCTTTTGGCTCCCAACCTAAATCTTTTAATTTTTTATCGTTAATTGAATAACGTACATCTTGACCAGGTCTTACTTCCGAAAAATCAAAATTATCATTAAATGTATATGAAGTATTACTATAAAATAAACCAAGTAATTGTTGAGCTACATCTATATTTTGTTTTTCTACATTGCCAGAAATATTATAAATTTCATTTACTACATTCTTTTCTATTATTGTAATAACTGCATTGGCAGTATCGGATACATGAAGCCATGTTCTTTTAGGTAATCCTTCATTGTGCATTACAATTTTTTTACCAAGGCTTAAATTTTTAATTGCTTTCGGAATAAATTTTTCCACATATTGACCAATACCATAATTATTAGTAGGCCTAACTATAATATAGGGAATACTATATGTTCTTGCCCATGCTAAGATAAGCATATCAGCAGCTGCTTTTGTGGCACTATAGGGATTGCTTGGTAATAAAAGATCTTCCTCAGAATGAGAGCCTATTTCAATATCCCCATAAACTTCATCTGTACTAAAATGTAACAAAATAGGTCTTCTTGATTTAGGTTTACATTTTATCAATTCAAGTAATTTGTGAACACCATTAACATTACTTTTAAGAAAAACATCCGAGCTCTCAATACTGTTGTCTACATGTGTTTCAGCAGCAGTATTAATTACATAATCACAGTCATATAATCTTGAAATATCATTTATATCTATTACGTCAAATTTAAAATGTTCACCATAACTCTGCAAATCGTCTAATAAATTACAATTAGCAGCATATGTACATTTATCTATTCCATATACATACCAACCCCTATCTAAACACGCTTTGGTTACATGGTAACCTATAAAACCTAAACACCCTGTTACATAAACTATTTTTCTCATTTGTATGTTTTTAATCCCGATGTCAACCCTACCAAATTTAAATTTAGACTTTCTAAATTTTTAGAACATCCTGTATAATTTGTACCTGTCTCTTTTATTTTAAAATTTATTGGCCAATTGTTTACAAAAGAAAGTAGTTCTAACTGTTGACTTAGTTTAAATTTCTCCGTATAAACACAATTTATATCTTTGATCGCAGGATTGTAATTTATAAAGTATTCAATTACTTTACAAAAGTCTTCTATAAAAAAATTATCAAAATACTTATCAGATAACTGAAAAACAGTATTATTTAATAATGAGTTCTTATATGCTGTAAATATTCTAAATGCGGGTTCATTTTGACCAAAACAACCAAATAATCTTAAAGTGTAGTAATTATCAGTAATATCACATAATCTAGCTATAATATTTTTGGATGAAGCGTATGCTCCAAAATTGGGATATTTTTCCCATATAGATACTTCTGAGATAAAATCAAGATTCGTATTCTTATCTTCTAAAAATTCTGCGCCGGACCCTATATTTATAAATTTTTTAAAGTATTTGGATGCCTTAAAAATATTAGAAAACAATATTAAATTATCTATAGCAAAATGTAAATCATTTGATAATATTTCTTTTTTGCCTCCAAAAGTAATACAATTAATTAATACATGAGGGGATATATCCTTTATATAATCATACAATTTATTATCTTTTAAAACATCGACGTGTTTATTAAACATTATTACATGATGTTTTTTAGATACTAAATATTGACATAAGTGATTACCAATAAAGCCGTTAGCACCTAATACAAGTATTTTCATATATTTAAAGCTTTTTTCCTCTCTTCAATATAATCTTGTTCTTCTATAAATGGATACATATCGTCTAATCCGGGTTGTACTCTACTACCATTAACCGTTTTAAACATTTGAGTTGGTATAATATCCTGTTCTTCTTGAGAAATAACCTGTACAATTTTAGGTTTAGATGAATCAAGTATTTCCATAATAATTTTCTGCATATCGGAAATTCTATCTAAAACATAGTAATCTAAATTAAATAATTTAGCAGATTTAACTAAATCTGCGAACATTATACCTGTACTAGGATTTACACCATATACTCGATTTTCAAAAAACTTCTTTTGTGTATTTTTAATACTTAAGTATCCATTATTATCCAAAACAAAAATACTTATTGGCAATCTATGATATTTTATAACTGCCAGCTCTTGTAGATTTGAATTAAAACTACCATCACCCGTTACAACAATAATATGCTTATTTGGATTAGCTTTGGCTACTCCTACAGATCCTGGAATAGAAAATCCCATATCCGCTTGTGCTGCTGAGAAAATAAAACGTTGATTAGATTTACATTTTAAATTTTGAGGTAAAGCATATGAAGGCGATCCGGCATCTGTTATTACTATATGATTTTCATTCATTACATCGTTCAAAACTTCTATAAATGTATAAATGTTTATTGCTCGATCAGTATCATTATAATCATTAGTATAAACAGGCCACTTATCTTTCCAAGTTTTACAAAGAGTTGCCCAATTTTTTTGTCTTTCTGTATTGATATTCATCAAAGAAAATCCTTAAATCTAAATTAAAAATTTTATCTATATTAATAATAGATTTTAATGTTTCATTTTTATCAATGTCTACCATTATTTTATATGAAAAAGGCGAAAATTGCTTTTCATCATACCCCATATGTGTAGCATTTAAGGAGCAACCCAATATTAGTAATAAATCACCATAATACAAAGCAAAGTTAGCTGCTCTAGTTCCCTTTATGCCGATTGCTCCCAAATTCAATTCGTGATCATATTCTATTAAATCCCTACCTAAATAGGTAGACACAAAAGGAATGTTGTGATATTCAATAAAATCTTTAAATATATCTCTAGTATTACTTAGATGAATACCGTTGCCCGCCAATACAATAGGTTTACTAGATTGAAGAAGTACTTCTTCAAATGATTTATATGCTATTGTTTTTTTATTTTTATTAGAATCAGATAAAAAGATTCTAGAATTTTTAGGCATTGTTGCTGTTTGTACATCACTGGGTATATCTATCCACACGGGCCCTGGTCTTCCGCTTGTTGCGATGTATATAGATTTTTGTAATTCGTATTGTACATCGTCAGGATTTTCTATAACTGTTGTATACTTAGTTATATTTTTTACCGTATTAGTTATATCGTGTTCTTGAACACCATACTTTCGAATATTAACCTTTTTAGTTTTATTGATGTAATTAGAAGTATGTGTTAATCTAACATTACCAGATAAAAATAATACAGGAATTGAATCCTGCCAACTATTAAGTAATGGCGTCATACAATTTGTACCACCACATCCTGTTGTCGGATTAACAACTGCTAGTTTATTTGTAGATTTAGCTTCAGCATATCCAGCATATCCGGCACCCTGTTCATGATGAAAACAAACATATTCTATCAAACCATTTTTTATAAAACCATCATTAAGACCAGATGCGCCCCCACCCATCAAACCATAAACACGTCTGACACCGTAGTTATATAAAAATTCTGCTATGTAATCACATACTCTCATTTAAATAAACTCATGAAATTATCTACAGTATACCCAATGTAATTAATTTGCTCTTTCGTAATAACCGGACTAGTGCCATGGAAGAAAGTATTTTGCATCACAAATGTGGCTATGGGAAATTCTCTTTTAGCATCTTCAGAATTCATTAAATGAGAATAAGCAGGTTGTAGTAATAAGTTACCAGCAAAATACGGCCTTGTCTGAATCAAATTTGTTTCAAGATAATCTACTATATCATTTCTATTAAAAGGGGAACCTTTTCTAATAGTTAATGGAAATGCAAACCAACTGGGATCACTATATTCTTGTGCTCTAGGCAAATGAAAATATTCTTCATATTTACTATAAATTTCAAACATTAATTTGTAGTTTCTTTTTCGTAATGAATGAATTTCATTTAATTTCTGTAGTTGAACTACACCCATCGCCCCCTGAACTTCAATGGGTTTAAGATTATATCCTATCTCATCATATACATATTTGTGATCGAAAATCTGTTCTTTTAAACACGGAATCCATTCACTAAACCTTTTACCACAAGTACCGCATTGTAATTTATTCGCCTCGGGTCCTACACAGTAACAACCTCTACCCCATTCTCTAAATGATCTGAGAATAACTTCTTGTTCATATGTATTACAAGCAACATAACCACCCTCACCCATAGTTATATGATGAGCAGGATAAAAACTACAGGTGGACATTATGCCAAATGAGCCAAGCTCTTTTCCATCATAAGTTGTTCCCAACGCATCACAACAATCTTCTAAAAATAATAAATCATATTTGTTAACTAATTCCATTATCCAACGCATGTTTGGGGGATTACCTAAAACGTGTGCAAACGTTATTACTCTAATATTATATTTTTTAATTAAATCTTCTGCTTTGGTTAAATCTAAATTTAATGTATCAATTTCAATATCTAAAAATATTGGCTCAAATCCTACCTGCAAAATGGGATTAAAAGTAGTAGGAAATCCAGCTACAGGCACTAATACTTTAGTTCCTTTAGATAGATTATAACCTCTTTTAGATGTCAACGATGACATCATAAGAAGATTAGAACTTGAACCTGAATTGGTCACTATGCCATGTGATTTACCAAAATACTTTGGGAATTCTTTTTCAAACTTTAGGCATTTCTCTCCCATTACTAACCAACCATCAAGTAATGTATCCATGACAGAAGCATATTCTCTCTCATCAAAGTATGGTCCTGCATAATTTACAAAGTCTTTGCCTGCCGTCCATTTTTTATTTTTAGCTTTTTCAACGAAAAACTTTGATACATTATCAATTATTTCTTGTTTCATTTTACCAGTATGCAAAATTAGTTTCTAATCTAAGATTATCTTTACGAAATTTGGCTTCATCAATAGGCAGTGGATTTATCCAATGTTCATTATACATCTTATGCCAATTTTTATATCCCTCTACCTGTGTCCAACGATAACCAAGTATACCAAAAAAGAGTTGTATTGTGCCACCAGTTTGAATGCCCACTTTGCCGATATTCTTAGCATGTTCTGCATAGAAAGGAGCAGATGTTGTCGATCCTGCTAACAGCACATCAAAATCATAAGACTCCATTTTGTGTTTAATGTATTCTACAGTTTCTTCCCAATTTTTACAATTTGGATACTGTCTATTATCCATGCTAGGATGATAAGGGCTTCTAATTACGTCGACTAAATCAAAAGGAACAATTAAATCTTTTTTATCGCCCCATACTTTATTCATATTATCCCATTGATATAAAATAGATTCGGCGTGAGTAGATACAACTAAAACCTTCTTTCCCTTTAAATATTTTGTCCAAGGATCGGTGCATTCATAATAACCAGAAATATTTACTAATGCCGCCGGATCCATAACCAACATTGGTAATCCAGCAAATATAGGTCTTCCGGAAAAATGATTTAAAAAATCTTTCTTAGTATGAAGTGTATTTGCTACATCAACAAAACCAAGTAAATCAGATCTTTTCATACATTCAATAGTCATTGGATACAAACTATTTAATGTATATTCTTTGGTTGTTGGCACAACACCTGCCTCGATTATAGATTTTTCAGTATAAAATCCTGGGTCAGGGTTTTCACCTTTTAAGAGACATTCAATAACATACCCTGCAGTATTGTCAATTCTTAAAGCATAAAATGATTCATTATCTAATAATTTTTGTTTTAAAAAACTATTAGTTTGATGAAAATCTATTATCATTGTTGATCCATATAGTATTTAGACAACTGCATTCTATCACCCTTAATATAGTAAAAAGCTTCTTGTATATCTACAGGTAATGAGTTATAAAGATCCGCCATTTCTTTTTCTGCTTGTTGTGTATCGTAATTAGTTCCTCTTGGATGCTTAATAGTGTGAGAATAATCTCTCAATACAGGACGTTTCATAAGATATGATAATGCAGGATAAACTATATCAAAACTCCAACCCATTTTATACGGTGCGAAATTTATATCGCGCTCAGTCGCTTTATTAATTACATCTTTATGAATAAACCAACATGTACAATCAGTATTTGCCACCATTTTTAATGGTGTTTCATCTACAGTAAAACAATCCAAATCTGTTCTAGATGAATCATACCAAGTGTAATCTACGTTAGGGGCATAGATACCCCATTTGTAAAGATCATAATATTTTTTAGCATCTGCTATTAATTCTGCCCATCTATTATAACTAGCATCCGCTTGTATATGAAATAAAACTTCCCCATCAAAAACTTCCAATGCCTTAAGCATTTGCGCAGTAAAATATGCATCATCCCCTAAGTTGTGCCAATTGTCTAAATAGAATGCTTCATCACTATTAATAACGGTAGGGTGGATTCCTATTTCTCTGAATTGTTCAATTTTTTCAAGTGTTTTATTGTATTGGTTACGCCAATTAAAGATAAATGTATGTATTTTCATCGTTGTAGTATCTTATTATATACCACTGCATCAAACCAATTTAGAAAATTATCTAAAATAAGATAAGATGGAGGAATGTTATTGATAAACTTGGGAGATTTTACTATTTTATTATAAAGTGAATCATCATTATCAACCCTCATAATATAATTAATTGCATCGTCAAATGATGAAAAATCATGTACATTGATAAATGCATCTCTATTGAAGTCTGAGTTAGCTAATTCATTTCCCCAATAAATTGGGATTGTCCCAGCATAAAATGCGTGCATTATTTTTTCGGTAGTATAACCAGGATATGAAAAAGGTTCAAATGCGATATTAAATTTTCTAGTAGACAAAAAATCTATTTTGCCCTGCTCTCCATCTATATTAGCATTTATATTATTGAATAGTTTTCCTCCACTGTCAATTGTCTTATATTCATTTAATGACTTAAAGAATTTATTTCTTTCACTACAATTTGGATTAGATACAACAAAAGAAGCAAAAGATGTTTTCTTTAGAATGTCATTATCTCTAAGAATGAAATCCATATCATATTTCATATTGTGAATATGCTTCCATGCCCACATATAAATTACAAATAAAGGAAGTCTATAATGCCATGGTTCATAAATGTGATCAAAAGAAATGGCATAATGGCAATCATAATCCTCGGGCCTCTGATTTTCACCTGTATAAAAAATCTTTATACACTTATCTTTAGAGAACCGTAAATTATTATTGCCAAAATTATTATCACCAAAAATTAAATATTCTGGGTCACTATTATCTATTTCTATTTCATATCTAGTGGATAATAGGGAATAAAAGAATGAAGCTAGGTGATCATGAGTATCAGTAAATCCAAGTTTTAACTTTTTCATATAACATATTAAAATAATTATTTATTAGTATTTTCTGTCGTATTCTACTATAGACCAACGATTATTATTCCAAAAGCAATTAATTTGTGTATCATGTTTCATCATAATATTATGAAAGAATAATTCTGCATTTGTTTGAGGAATCATACTATCCACAATATGATGAAAGAAACTACCCACCGTGTGTATTTCTGAAGCATGTTTAATTAAGTCCACAAAGTCAAATACGTTATTGGTAATACCTGGAAGAATTTCAATAAATGGTAAATCATGAAATTTAGTAAACTTTTGAAATTCTAAAGGATATCCAGAATTATTTTGACTACTGGTATTATGGACTAGCCTGAAAGGTTGCCCTTTTGATAAATCACCAAGAATTTCTCTTGATCTTTTTGTGCTGTTTGGAATTCTACTCTTAGTATATCTAATAGAAAAATGCATTCCAGCTAATTCATAAAATTGTCTATCGAAATTTGTGGCGACATGCTGCACTGTTAGATTATTGTCTTTGTCTAAAAGATAACGTCTTGGATACACTAAATATGGATCAGCTATACTAATTAATTCTGCATTTTCGATTTCTGCAGTTTTTCTAACCATATCCATACCATTACGAGTAACATCAATATCGGGAAATTCAATAGTTTGAATTTTGTTATGACCAGCATAGAGAGCTCTAACTGATTCTCCTAATTGTTTGATATGAATAACTAATACCTTATCATATCTTTCAGCAAAGGCATGTGCCATTCCGTTCGTAATAATATGATCCCCAAGGCCGGTATGAGTATGCAGTAATAGTTTATCCATGTCTAAACCCAATAGAAGAAAATTGCTCTTTAGTTCCAATCAACATATTTTGCCAATCAATAATTTGATATCGATACTCTTTAATATTTTCAAGTTCTTTTTTAATATTTTGCTCACCGGCCATATTGTATTCGATCCAAATCCAAGGTTTGAATTTAGTTATAGTATTTAGAGAACCCCTTAAAGCTTGGCATTCAAATCCCTCAATATCCAACTTTAAAAAATCTAGGCGCGGAAGATTCATAGAATCAATAGTAATAACTTCACATGTATTATATCTTAGATATGGTATTTCATTAATACTTAAAATTTCAGAAATAGATACCATACCATAATCTGAAACTTGGCTATAACTTACCTCAGAAAGCTGAGCAACAGTTTGTTTGTCACCTATACCCAAATTGTGTAAAAAAACATTATCTAATTCATTTAATGCAATAGTGCCACCTAAAGCATAAAATAATTGTTTCTGTGGTTCAAACGCAATTACTTTACTGCCCCTTTCTTTAACTGCCTGAGCTACTGGAATAGAGAAAAATCCCATATTTGCTCCCCCATCCACAATAATAGAATTCTCAGGCAATTTACTAACAAGATATAAAATATTGCTTAGTTCGTCCTCAATATGTGTCTTACCTGTGCGAAGCATAGTAGATGCAGGATCAGGTGTAGGTGGGCCCGGAGTACAATGCCTGGGAAGAATAAACTTCCCATACATAGATTCCATTACTAGAAAATTATCTAATGTAAACATAATCTCACTATAAAGGCAATTCATCATTGTTAGATAAAGGCTGACTTGGTACAGTTTCCTGTTGTTTTGGCAAATCCATTTTATTATACAAATCAATAAAAGCATTTTTAGTATCAGAATCAAAGCGATTTATACACAGATTAATCGCTTTCAGTTTATCTTTAAATACTGAATATGCTTTAACAATATGTACTAGACGTCGTGTAGAAATTAATTCATCAATTGCGCCTTCCAAATAAGTTTTTCGAATAATTTCTGCCCATTCTACCAACTTATCCGCAAACTCATCATCAGTGCACCCTAGCAGTTTCATATTATTATGAATAATCTTTCTCTCGGTTACTAAAGTAGGATATTCCTGTTCAATAGTGATTGGAAAACGTTCTAGAAAAGCTTCATCCAAAATTTGAGCAGCAATATACTTACCGTCATCAGTGCCTTTACCTTTAGTATTAGCAGTTGCTACGATATTAAAACCATTAGTTGGATGTACTACTTCGCCGGTTTTCTTAATAAAAAAAGGCTTGCCCTCCAAGATACCTTGAATACACATAAGTTTATTGCTACCTCTATCTATCTCATCAATAAGTAGAATAGCTCCTCTACGCATAGCAGTAATTACAGGACCCTCTCTAAAGACAACATTTCCATCTACTAAAGTATTTCCACCTACAAGGTCATCCTCATCCGTTTCAATACTAATATTTACTCGAATACACTCTCTATTCAACTTAGCACAAACTTGCTCAACCATAGTTGTTTTACCATTACCAGATAAACCAGTAATAAACAATGGATAAAATGATTCAGACTTAATAATTTCTTCTAAATCTTTAAAAAATCCAAAAGGAACATAAGTATAATCTTTAATAGGAACTAGATTATCTATTTGTTGATCTAATTTCTTTTGTTTAATTTGGACTACTTGTGCTTGTAATGCGGGCATATGTGTTTCTTCTTTTTTCATTATTATTTTATTTTGATCTAAGGGCAAGGATAAATTTATTATGCCTCGTTCTAAACGATACTCGTCACCATTAATTAGCCAATTAGGAACCGGGAGAGATGAATCTTTAAAGTGCTTTATAATAATTTTTCTAGATGCTGATGCACCAAATTTTTCAGCAAGATCGGCAACAATATCTCGTTTTTCAATTTCTGTCAATTTCATTTTTTAGCAACTCCTCAAATATATAATAATATTATATTATAAAAAGTAAAAAGTGTCAAGCGATTCTTTCAATAAACTTATTTAAAAGAATTCTATTCATTAATTTATTTTTTTGATTTTTAATAAATGCCTTTCTTAATTCGTTTTTACCAGTCTTTTCAACTTTTAATTCATCATCTTCAATAAGTAAATCTTTATTGGTTATTACAAAATAACTGTCAAAACCAATATTTTGTATATCAAAATATTTGTATTTCCTGATAAAACTAGTTATCTGATCTTCTGAAATAAATTTTCCATAAGATTGCAAAATATTGAACGTTGAATATCTTACATTTCTATCAGAAATAAAATAACCTACAACGTTGCTACCCGATCTTGCCTTTAGCATTCTTAAAAGAGCACTACTTACTAATTCTCCCGGTGCAGCTGATACTGTGATTTTATTTTTGGTATCTGTAAGAATCAAATTGAAGCTTTTACTGGAAGTAAGATATGCGAATCTGCAACCCCTACCATTTTCATCAACAAGGGCATTAGTTTCGACCCCTTGCCCATCGGTTAAGAAAATAGTATTTACAATATCAAGTTTTCTTTCTTCTTTGAATTTTTCAACAAAATAATTGGCAAATAATATTGTCTCATCTAAAGGAGTGCCTCCCAATTCCCATCCTTTGGGTATAGCAGCTGTTCTATATCGAATTGACACATTACCATTTTTATCTGGCCCCTTTCTAAAATATTCAAAAGCTGCTCCATACTGCAATAATCTAATTTGTGCTTCTCTGTATTGACTCTTAGACATAGTTGAGGATAAAAAATTTAATAATTTAAAAGAATTATTATCCATAACTAAATCTTTATGCCTTCTTGAAAATCTTACCTTGGAGCCTCTTTCATGCCCTAAATAATTTTCGTAATTTTTATAAGAATCTGAAAAAGCATAAACTTCGAAAGGAATATTTACCTTAAGACAAAAATCTGCTAATACTAAGGTCTGTTCAATAGTATTTGTAATATTATTTGTCATTGATCCAGATAAATCAATAAACATTACCATACCATGGTTTTTACCATTTGGTATTTTAGTAACACGTTTAAATAGATCTTCTCGTAGTTTATAAGACCAAATTTTTTCGCAGTCTAATTCCCCAGTTTTAGAAATACTTGCTCTTGCATATTGTGCCGCATTTCTTTTTAATTCAAATTCTTTAACCAAATACATAATAAATTTTGTGTTACGTTCTCTATATTCGGTAAAAAGTTTACTTTTGTTAAAGCTATTCTCATCGTGTTCGTTAAAATATGTATCAAAGTTACTAAAATCAGTTTTAGTGTACAAAACTCGATGAGGAACAATAAAATCTTCTATTTTAATTATAGGTAAATTCACATAAACATAAGGTTTAAGTGTATCATCTATCAAAGATGATTCATTTTCTCTAAATGCCTTGTCAGTTATTGATTCCGGATCAGTAGAGTCAAATCTTCCTTTTAAATAATCATTATTCTCTACTGATTCATCAAATTCATAGTAGGAATCTAAATCAAAACTATCACTATTTTCATTCTCATCTTGATTTATATCAATATCGTCAAAATTTGTTTCGGATTCAAAATCCTTCGTATAATCAAATAATTCACAAGCCAGTTCATAAACGTCATCCCATGTTTCTAGCTGCATCATTCTATAAACATATATTTTTTCTTGACTAGAAAATGGAACATTAAGCAAATGCCCAATTTTAAAATGCAAATTCAATCTATCAATCAATTTAAGATCGGATATATTTGTTTCAGACACACCGAAAAACTTTTGATCAAATAATAGTTTATATCCTCGATACATTGGAGCACGAAGTCCAGGATATCTAGTTTTTATTTTTTTCTCAATACGAGCATCTTCAATTACATTGAGAAAAGATTTAAATCCTTTGCCCTTTTCTTCAATTGCTGAATGCCATCCCTCTGCCGGAGTTTCCCAGGCATGACCTACTTCATGTCCTACTAGTAAGTCATAAATATCTGGCCCCATTTCTTTCCAAAGGGGCAAAATAAGTACTCGATTGACGGGATCGAAGGCTGCCGTATGAATACGTCTATGCTCTACGGTAATATTTTCCTGAGCTAGAAGTTTGGCTAAGACTGATTTGGAATTGGTAATATTGGCTACAGACATATACTCTCCTTCACTATATTTTTATTATATAGTCAAATGTAATATATGTCAATACTAAATAAGCTTATTTTTGCAAATTTAAATTTTCTGATTCATTTAAAGCACCAATCATAGTTTGTACTGCGTGTTTTTTAATTATTTTCTTTTTTAAATTAAGATATTTCTTTTTTGCAAGATCTAACTTGATTTTTGAAACTCTTTCTGTAAAATCTTTTCCCTGCATATGATCATACTCATGTTGAAAAATTCTGGCAGTTAAACCAGTAAATTCCCCCTCCTTTAAATTTCCCTCTATATCTTGAAATTTAACTCGTATACCTGCAGGTCTTTTTACGAAAATGAATAACCCAGGAAAACTCAAACATCCTTCTTTAAAAGAAATTTCCTCACCAAAATATTCAATGATTTCAGGATTAAAAACTGCCAATTTATTATGATCGGTTCCCATTACAAATATTTTCAAATTTATGCCTACTTGGTTTGCACTAAGTCCGATACCCCCCAATTCCTTCATTCTTTCAAATAAAACATTAGATATAGCTAAAGCGCTACTTTTATTTTTTTCAAAATCATATAAAGCAGGGGAAGAGTTTAAAATAGTATTATTAGGTTCTACTAAATTTAATTGATCTTTGCGAATAATAATCATTATACTATCCTAGAAAAATTTTGATATTTTTCAAACTTTATAACATTACTAAATTTATCTAATAATTGATCTCCTTTATGAGATATTACAAATACATTTACATCCTCACCTATGGTATTAAGTAAATTCATAACAAAATCTGTTCCATTAATATCTAAGCTAGAATCAAATACTTCATCTAATAACAATAAATTAGTAGAAACACTATTTTTCATCTTAGCGATAGTTCTCCAAGTAAATAACAATGCTAAATCTATTCTTTGTTTTTCGCCCTCACTAAAGGATGCGTAGCTAAAATCGTCTCTATGTCTAGATTTTATTACTTCGTTAAAAGCTTCGTCTAATTCAAATGATACAAAAAAATCCATCGCAGTCAAATACTTATTTACTAATTTATTTATGACAGGAAGATACTGTTTTATAATTCTAGTCTTTATTCCGGTATCTTTTAGTAAGGTAGATACAGCATCAAAATAATATGAATCTTCTTTTAATTTACTTTTACTTTCTGACTCGGTTATAACTTCTTTGGCAAGATGCTTAAGAGTAAGCTTTGCATTGACTAAACTATCTTCTATATTACTTTCTTCTTTTGTATCTGCTTGTAGCGCCTTTATATAATTTTGTTGAGCAATAATTTTTGCATTTATTTCCGTGATATTAGTTTGTACGGCAACAATTTGTTGTTTAATTTCAATGATTTCATTAGCTCTAGCTTCAATTGCTTGCATTTTGTTGTAGAGCGTATCAATTGCATCACCGATTTCTTCTTTTTTGTGTGTATGTTTACCGATTGTTGTTGTTTTAAATTCTGTAGATATAATTTGAGAACAAGTCGGGCATGAGTCATGTTCTTCGTAGAATATGATATCACTTTCAACTTTCTTAATTCGTGCTTGTAATGATTTATAAAGATTTGCCACTTCAACTTTTCTGGTAGCGATCTCCATATCATCTTTAACTGAGTTTGAGAGTGTATCGTATTCTTCTGTAAAGCTTCTACTCTGCAATTCAAAATTCTTGATATTTTCACTAGCGATTTCGATTTTTGCCTGGAGGTCATCATTTCTTTTCTTTTGATCATCTTCAAGTTGTTTAATATAATTCTGTTGCAACTTTACTTTTTGTTTACCTATATCTATTTTGTTTTCTTTTTCTCGTAAAATATCTCTTATTTCACTTTGTCTCAATTTGAGAATATTATTCATAACACTAAAAATTTGTATATCAAGAATATCCTCAATCACCTCTCTTCTAGTGCCCTGTGCTAATTGCATAAAAGGAGTAAAAGAAGCTGAACCTAATATTACAATTTGAGTAAACGATTTAAAATTTAATTTTAATATTTTATCTTCAAGATATTTTTGATAATCCTTTAATGCAGCATCTTGATTTAGTAAATTCCCATCTTGATATATCTCAAATACACCTGGACGCTGACTTCGTATTATTCTATATTCTTTTTTGCCTATACGAAATTCTAATTCTACAGAACAATTCTTTTGATTTATTGAATTAACTAATTGCGGTTTGTTTATATTTCTAAATGCTTTTCCAAATAATCCATAACAAATAGCATCAAGAATGGTGCTCTTCCCGGCACCATTTTCGCCTATAATTAAAGTCGAGGGATTTCTGTCTAATTCTATTACTGTAAAATTATTTCCTGTAGATAAAAAGTTACGCCACTTAATCTTTTGAAAATAAATCATGTTTCCTCGTAATCGTGAGCTTCTACATATAGCTCTTTCAATAATAATTTTATTCTATCTTTATTCGCATCAGTTTCAATACCATCTACGTAATCGGATAAGAGTGTCATCGTATCTTCTAAATTTAGATTTTCCTCCATATCTGAAGATTCGAATTCAGAAAGATCTTCTAATATTTTTATTTCGTTCGGATTAATTTTATAAAGATTATCAACAAAAGAATCAAACTTTTTAAAATCAGTTTTATTTACTACAATCAGTTTAATAAATTTATCTTCGTATTTGTTTGTATCTATTATATCGTTTTTAATGTCATCGTAATATATTTTTTCAAACATTGTAATAGGATTTTTAATAAATTCTAGTTTCAATGTATCAGTATCAAGAATATAAAATCCTTTAGGGTCATTATAATCTGACCACGTCAATTCATAAGGAGTACCCAAATATGTGATATTTCCTTTAGAAGATGCTGTATGAAAATGACCACTATAAACACGCTCATACTTATTTAAAAATTTACTGTCTATACCATCATGATTAGGAACTCCTCGCATCATTTCAAATCCAGATAGTTCAAAATGTCCCATACAAATTTTTGAATTGGAATTTTTTATGAAATCTAAAACTTCCTCCTCATTTTCTTTACATATCCAGGGTATAATATCTATGGGTATATTTAATTCTAAAGTTTTTGGAGATTTAATAATGGACAATGTCTCATAATTTTCAAGTAATAAATCAGGAGAATTTACTGATAAACTTTCCTTCCAGAAAATATCATGATTGCCCAATAAAGCAATTGTTTTTATATTTTTATTTTTAATTATATCAAAGAAATATTTTTTAGACTCAGATAGTGTAAGAAAATTTATATACTTTCTTCTATCAAATAAATCGCCTAATTGAATAATTGTATTGATGTTATTTTCCTCTAGATAAGGAAAAAATATTTTTTCATAGAAATATAGAAAATATTTATGAAAAATTTTAGAATCGGATCTAACTCCAAAATGTGTATCACCGAGTAAACAAATTTTCATAACTGGAATAAATCCTTATGCCGGTGACTGCGGTTTTCTCTAAAAATCATATTGTTTTGTGTTTATTTATGTCGATTTACTAAAAATCTACAAATAAGTCCTCGTTCCACTCTCGGTGGCCTTCTCTAAAAGCCATATTAGACTGGGTTTCTCGGACTTCAACTCTGTAGCACCAAATTCGTTTGGCTTCGCCTTCTCCGAGGTACTGCGGAATATAAACTCCATTTACATATTTGTAAAGCATATCGGCAATCATTTCGCAGCCCATGCCCGGTAGTATGGTAAGTTGTAAGATGCCGTCCTGCTCAAGTTGTTTAAACTTTTCAAGATCCGGATCATCCTGAGCAATTAAAGTGCGGTGGTCAAATTGATCTTTAAGAATTTGCTTTAATTCTTTAAGACCGCCGTAATCACAAACCCAGCCCCGCTTATCTAATTCGTTAGCCCCAAAATAAAACTTCATTGAAAAGCTATAACCGTGATTTCTGTTACAGTGAGTGTCAGCTTTCCATTGTTTGTAGGCACATGGAAATTCATCAACATATTCTTTTGTACTTGTAAATTTGTATACTATTGGTTGGAATGTCATAATTAATCCTTAACATAAAACATCATGATGTTCCGTCGTACTAACAAATTTATTATGATATACTGTATACGTATAAGCCATCTCTTGCCTCCTTGAGTAAGTTTGATGACACGCAGAATTTATAAAGCGGGATGAGCGTCCTGAGACCGCTTATTACTATAGTTTTTAAATATAGAAGATTCATACCATTTCTGTAAATGGCTTACCACTAATGGAATAGTTCGCCATGCTCTCCATCCTGTTACTACTTGGAACTTAGTTGGATCAGCTACAAGAATAGCAGGGTCGCCTTTTCTTGCTGGAGCTACATTTACCACAATTTTCTTATCTAAAAGCTTTTCTACATAATCTAAACATTCGAGATTTGATGTGCCTCTTAAGGTAGCTAAATTATATATGCCTGTGATTTTATTTTCAATACTTTTAATATGAGCATCCGCTATATCTGAAACATGAACATAATCTCGTACACAAGTATTATCATTAGTTCGATAAGTTGCGCCATTTAATGTAAATACTGTATCATTTAATGCTGCTTCAAATAATTTAGCAAATATATGTGTAGCATAAGGTTCTTGCCCATGAGCAGCATCATAATCTGCACCGCATGCATTAAAATATCTTAAGGATACATAATTTAAATTATATACTTGATGATACCATGATAATATCTTTTCCGCCATTAGCTTAGATTCACCGTAAGGTGACACAGGTATTGTGTCACTATATTCTCGATAAGGATATGTAGACCAATTACCATACACAGCAGCACTGCTACTAAAAATAAATTTAGTAGAAGGAATTTCATCTTTAATAAAGTTTAATAATTTATTTGTTTTAGCTACGTTATTATTAAAATAATCCCCCGGAGAGATAAAACTAGGAGCAACTAAACTTGTTCCTGCACAATGAATTATTGCAACAGGATTTACTTTCTTTATAAGTAAAAAAGATTCATTGTCAGTAAAATCTCCATGATAAAAATCATCATAGTAATCTTTTAAATGATCAAAAAATCTTCTATCCACTCCAAAGACATTGTATCCTCTTCTTTTTAACTCGATACAAGTAATGCCACCAATATAACCAGCAGCACCAGTAACTAGAATATTTTTAGTATTTAGATTCTGAGACATAATTTCTATACCTATTGTTTCCCCTATACCATTTTTCACTAGCAAAACCATCCTCCATGATATCTAAACAACGATCTATAGTTTCATTTGTCCAATTTGATAATCTGCCTAGTCCAGTTCTCGGATTATTCATTAACCACAATAGCTTAGTTTCAGCATCCTTTGTTGACCAAGGCACATACAAACATTCTTCATCATTGGCAAATGTCTCGGGAAAAGATCGATAAGCAGGATATAAGCAATTTGTTCCAAGGGCGTCAGCTTCTGAAGCAGTATTAGAAACCCAATCCTGTAGGGCGCAGTTAAATAAAATTCTTGAATCTGCCAAAATATTATAGTATTCATTTTTAGATAAATTTTCATATATCTTTAGAATACCTTTATTTTCTAATTCACGTGCTCTCTCCAAATAATTGGGATCATTACTGCGTAGTGGTCCGCCCGACAAAACACAAAATTCAATGTCATGATATGGTTTTATTTTTTCAACCATGTCCATATAAAATCCAGGTTGTTTTTCTTGGTCAAATCTAGCAGCAAAACACACTCGCCTCTGTCTATCGTAAAACTTTTTTCTATAAGGCACTCGAGATTGCACTTCTTCTTTACTAAATGCAAGACCAGAAATATTGTAGGTTGGAACATTCCAACCGGCAATTTTCATATGTGCCACCATTTCTTCATTAGATGCTAATACACCAGTCACAAAATGATTTATCATATGCTCATAATGTCGCATCCAATCTTGCATATCCCATACATGAAGAAAATCATCTGGATCTATTGTCTGCGCTAAACATCTTACCCACACCTGAGGTCTATAATCTGTTGTTGTCTGATCCATAATATAAGGCAAAGCTTCCATACCGGGGGTAAACATATCCTCAAAGAAAATAGTATCTTCCCAAGTTACTTCACCCGCCTTCATCTTTGCTACAAGTTTGGCCATTTGAGTCAAAGAATAATAACTACGGCCATGTGCATCAAGTACTTGACCCGTCACAATAGATTTAGATGTATCTAGTAGTTCACCATGAATTACCTCATAATCAATACCCCTGCGCTTAAATACAGCTTCGCTCCATTGCTGAAGCTGTAAAGTATATCTGCCCTCATACGGCTCTAGTCCGCAATACCACAATTTACGCATAATTAACCCGGAAAATATTCAACAATACCATCAGACTCGCCGTCTTCGGACACAATAATTTCATAATATCTTTCGCCATATTTCGGAATAAGATGTTGTTCAAGAATATCTGTAGCAATCATCTCACATGATTTGTGATTCATATTACCACCTTTAATAAAATCTTGTAATGCCCATTTAACTAAAAAGAATTCCAATTCCCTATCAAGATGTGATACAGAAATCTTGACCTCGACTTTAAACATATGTCTATGTTCATTTTCAAGAAATGCGATACGAGAATCAATTTGGCTAGCAATAGGATATCTATGGTAACCTTCAAATTCTGTACGAATCTTAATAAATGTTTCTGTACGAGGTCTAATGTCTTGTTTGATAATCATGTAAATAAATCCTCTAGTGATGAAGGTGGTTTATCAACTACCGATTCCGAGTCCATATATCTTCCAATATGCTTTTCCCAATGTAGAAAATCATCTAAATTTTTAACATCAAATAGTGCTGCATATTCATTTTCACAATCTTTATTTCTTGCAAATTTTAGAAATTGTTCTTTAGATTGTGTCAGCTCTGATACGTCTTTAGTAAAATTATGAATATTAGTTAAAATAAATGCCAGTCTTGCTCGCATAATGTCAATAAATTTGCCGCCTTCATCTAAATATGCAGTAACTTGTTTGTTCATTAATTTATGATATTCTTCGGGTGTGTATTCTGTCTCGCATACCGAATTGATTTCTTCTGTAACTGTTCTATAGATGTTAGAGTATTCTCTTCCCATCTTCACTGAAGTGCCTCCATAGGCAGATCCTGGTGACTTCTTATAATGTGAGAAGTAGAATAACCCATTATCAAGAGACATAGAATGAGTAGTGGAATCATAAGAAATATCAATTCCATCATACAAACCCGTTTGACTGAAAAGTAAATAAGGAAGCATGCGTCTAAGTGCACCTACCCCCAAAATATGCAGATGAAAAGGTTTAGAAAAAGGCATCAATGTAACATAGTATGCTCTTTTTACATCTTCCAATTGCCCCATCCCCAGAGCAGCAGATCCCATCGCCACGCCCCCTATTCTATGATGCAATGGTTGTGAAACTTCTCTTAGAATCGTTTCCGCCCATTGTTGATAAGTTTGATGGGAAGCGCCATGTATAATTACAAAAGGTTTACAGTTGGATTTTAATTCTGCAAACTTTTCAATCTGTGCCCTAACATTCTTGCCTGTTTGTGTTGCATAAGTATCAAAATTTTCTTTATCGAAAAATCTACGCTTCGTATCAATTTTGGATGATCTACCGTCTTGAGTTGCTTTGACAGGAATTTCATCAAATGCCATACCTATATCTGCGTATGTTCCTTGATTAGTATAAACCTTATCTCTTACTTCTGGAGTATTTTGCAATCCTCTAGTAATAATTTGTAGCCCACCTGAGTCTGCATGAATTTGCTTAATAGCTGGTCGATACTTTTGTAATTTGGCACCAAAATTCTTTTCAGTAAATCCATTATATAGTAAAGAAAAGGTATGGTTGTTTTGGTTATGACATGTTTTTAAAATAAGATTTTTAATCATATCAAGAGTCTCTGGATCATTGCATTGTTCTGCACCAAGGCGAATATATGCCGGGCCAGAAATTGTGTACTCGAAGATTTTTTGTTTCTTTTGCATTACAAAAACCGTTTGTTTATAAATAATAATGGCTGGTTAGGGAATTGTTCGAGCAATTCCCAACAAGAGGTCAAGTTCTTGCTGTCCCAGTCTAAGTTTAACATCTTTTTATATATAGGTCAAGAAAAAATGAACCAACGTA